>Ga0208785_1000471_pt1 | contig 17988 bp, 19 predicted proteins | sample DEB08_DNA_2_FD_185499 | JGI IMG/M metagenome (GOLD analysis project Ga0208785, IMG submission 185499) | Aqueous microbial communities from the Delaware River and Bay under freshwater to marine salinity gradient to study organic matter... | ecosystem: Environmental > Aquatic > Marine > Coastal ...
TTATAACCCTGGAGTCAGGCTCAAAAAAGAGTTTAATATTTAAACCGCCTGCTACAAAAAATTTAAAGTTATGCCAAGATCAGTAAACTCAGTCGCCAAAAGAGCACGGCGCAAAAAAGTGCTCAAGCAAGCCAAAGGATTCTTTGGACGTCGTAAAAATGTATGGACTGTAGCGAAAAATGCTGTAGAAAAAGCCATGCAATATGCCTACAGAGACCGTCGTGCTAAAAAACGTACGTTTCGTGCTCTTTGGATTACCAGAATTAATGCAGGAGCGCGCCAACACGGTATGTCTTACTCGCAATTCATGGGCAAATTAAAAGCTCATGATATTGAGTTAAACCGTAAAGTTTTAGCGGACCTTGCGATGAATCATCCTGAGGCTTTTGCCGCGATAGTAGACAAAGTAAAATAAGCCTTCAAGGTAAAAACTAACAATATTTCGCTTTAATAAAAACGCCTCCATTTTGGAGGCGTTTTTTTATGTCTTTTGTTTTTTCTTCTTAGCCGCTGGAAATAATATATTATTCAAAATTAGGCGATAACCAGGCGAGCTCGGATGCAAGGCAAGTTCCGTTTTTGGATCCCCCACTCTATGCTGGTAATCCTCAGGATCATGTCCCGCATAAAAGGTGAAAAATCCTTTACCGCGTATCCCGTGAAGATACCGGGCTTCTCCATTAACTTCATTGCGCCCCATAACCAATACATTTGGTTTTACCACAGATGGATCGAAGGCTGTGGTTTGCCCCATAAAGCCCTTAACCAAAGCTGTATGATTTTGAACGAGCATGCAAGGAATAGGATCCCACTTGGCACTGAAATCCATTAACGTAAAATAGTCCTTTTCTTTATCGATCTGACGTTTTGCCGTCATGTCAATGCTTGAAAATTCATAAACCATAGGATCTCGTTCGAGCAAAAATTCAGTAAATGCAAAACTTTGGTTGAAATCAATTTGGGCCTGATAATTAGGAGTACTTGGATCTCCATCAAACATGGATTCACAAATATCTACATTTTGAGCCGCTAATGCTATGTCGAAACTGTCTGTAGCACTGCACATAGCAAACATAAAACCTCCGCCGATCACATAGTCCCGTATTTTAAGCGCAACATCTCTTTTGGCCTCCGAGACTTTTTGATAACCCAAAGATTGCGCTAAGACCTCAGCATCTTTTTTTTGCTCTAAATACCACGGTGCCATCCGGTACGCGCGATAAAATTTTCCATATTGACCTGTAAAATCTTCATGATGCAAGTGAAGCCAATCATAGAGCAGTAGTTCATCGCTCATCACCTCTTTGTCATAAATGGTAGTAAATGGAATCTCTGCATAGGTCAGCACCATAGTGACCGCATCATCCCAAGGCTGCATACCTGGAGGGGCATATACGGCAACTTTGGGCGCCTTTTCTAATTGTACAGCCTCCATGTTCTGTGAGGGACTGCTTATATAGGTCAGTATTTGGGTCGCCTCTTGGTCAGAAATCAATTCAAAATCAACACCTCTGATACGACATTCCCGGCGCACTGAATCCGCATCGGGAATCAAAAAAGATCCACCACGATAATTCAATAACCATTGCGCTTTGATATTTTGTTCGATAACCCAATAGGTTATTCCATAGGCCTTCAAATGTTGTGATTGCTCTTCAGGGCCCATTGGAATCAAAATATATCCCGCATGGACTTGAGTATAAAAACTCAAAAACAAAATAAAAATTAGTCGAAAATACATAGGTTTAAGGTACGAATTTCAATCCTCGATACAGAACGAACTACTGCTTTTTATATGAGTTGTGCCTAGTCCTTTTAAAAAGCACTGAGTGTTTTACTTAAAAAGGAATATCGTCCTCTGGGCCACTTAAATCATCATTAAGGGCGCTTCCAAAGGCCTCATCTGCAGATGGATAATGAGTAGGCTTGTAGGTGTCATCATTGGCCGCGTCATTCATACGCGAATGAATTTCTGTAGGATAATCAAACAACTCCAAATTTTCAAATCGACCGAGATGACCCACGAACTTAAGGCGGATTTCATCCAAACCTCCATTACGGTGTTTGGCGACAATAAATTCCGCTTGACCCTCAGTAGGTGAACGCTCATCGTCATCCCATTCATCAATTTTATAATACTCCGGACGATAAATAAATGAAACAATATCGGCATCTTGTTCAATAGCACCAGACTCCCTTAAGTCACTAAGAATTGGACGTTTACTCCCTCCTCGAGTTTCAACGGCACGCGAAAGCTGTGATAAGGCGATTACCGGCACATTTAATTCTTTGGCTAAGGCCTTTAAGTTTCTGGAAATCGTAGAGATTTCTTGTTCACGATTCCCCCCTTTTTGTGATCCGCCAGCAGTCATCAACTGCAGATAATCAACCATGATGAGCTTAATGCCGTGTTGCGAAGCCAAACGCCTTGCTTTTGCACGAAGGTCAAAAATGGATAAGGCAGGTGTATCATCGATATAAAGCGGAGCCTTTTCGAGGCTTTTCACTTTGACATTCAACTGCTCCCACTCGTGTTTTTCGAGTTTACCGGTACGTAATTTTTCGGAAGAAAGGCCAGTTTCAGAGGAAATCAATCGGGTAATCAATTGCACCGAACTCATCTCTAATGAAAAGAACGCTACTGGAATTTCATATTCTACGGCAATATTTCGCGCCATGGACAGAGTCAAAGCAGTTTTACCCATCCCTGGTCGTGCTGCGATTATAATCAAATCACTGGGTTGCCAACCTGAAGTCAACTTATCGACACGGCTAAAACCAGAGGGAATTCCCGAGAGTCCCTCGCGATTGGCTATCTCTTCAATTCGCTTTTTAGCTTGAATGACCAGATGTTGCGCAGTCTCCGAGCTGCGTTTTAAATTTCCTTGAGTAACCTCATAAAGCTTGGATTCTGCGTTGTCCAATAAATCAAAGACATCAGTCCCTTCATCGTAAGCCTCTTCTATTATTTCGCTCGAAATTTTTATTAAGCTTCTCTGTATGTATTTCTGAAGAATGATTCGCGCATGAAACTCGATATGCGCTGAAGAGGAGACTTTTTGCGTCAGTTGTATTAAGTAAAACTCCCCACCAACGCGCTCCAAACGCTTCGCCTTCTTGAGTTCAGCCGAAACGGTTAATAAGTCCACTGGTTGACTGGACTGAAACAAATTTACGATGGCTTCAAAGATGAGTTGATGGCCTTCTTTGTAAAAAACATCAGGATTTAGGATATCGATGACTTCATCAACACCTTTTTTGTCAATCATCATTGCTCCTAATACAACTTCTTCTAAATCAACTGCTTGAGGAGGAAGTTTGCCTTTTTCTAAGGCAATTACTTGCCCTACTCGCGTAGGAAATGAGGATGTTTTTGTCAGTGGTTCCATAAGTAACGAAAATAATGATTTGTCGCGTTTTCCATACAAGACCCACGCTGAGTATATTCACGGTTCATCAACACTGTGTGTGTTGATAAGTCAAAAAAATAGTTAATAACCCAAAAAAGAGTGCTCGTCTTTTTTGGTCAAATTCGGAAAGGCCCTGTCCATCTTGGACTTAGCCCGCGAACTCACCCATAGCGGCATATTTATTCATACGCTCTGCCACCAAATCTTTTGGGGATAAGTTCTTCAGAACCTCATAATGATTTAAAATCGTCGCAGCTACAGTATCGAAAGTCGTTTGACGATCCATATGTGCCCCGCCAAGTGGTTCCTTTACAATTTCATCAATGAGGGCAAGCTTCTTCATATCGGTAGCGGTCAATTTCAAAGCCTCTGCGGCTTGTTCTTTGTATTCCCAACTACGCCATAATATTGAAGAACAACTCTCCGGAGAAATTACCGAGTACCAGGTATTCTCAAGCATTAATACGCGATCCCCAACGCCAATACCCAATGCACCACCACTGGCGCCTTCACCAATAATCATTACGATAATCGGTACTTGAAGCCGAGTCATTTCTAGTATATTTCTTGCAATGGCCTCTCCCTGTCCTCGCTCCTCTGCTTCCAATCCAGGATAAGCCCCAGGAGTGTCAATCAAGGCAACAACGGGCAAATTGAATTTTTCGGCGGACTTCATTAGGCGCAAAGCCTTGCGATATCCTTCCGGATTCGCCATTCCAAAGTTTCTGTATTGACGTGTCTTGGTATTATAACCTTTTTGTTGTCCAATAATCATAAAACTTTGGTCGCCTATTTTACCTAGGCCCCCAACCATCGCCTTGTCATCTTTAAACCCTCGATCTCCATGCAATTCCAAAAAACTATCCCCACACATTGCACGAATATAATCCATGGTGTAAGGGCGATCGGGATGACGTGATAATTGAACACGTTGCCATGCCGTAAGATTTTTGTAAATCTCCTTTTTTGTGGCCAATAATTTCTTTTCGATCTGTTTGCAAGTATTGCTTACATCCACATCACTATCCGCCCCAATTTGACAGGCTTTATTGTATTGTTCCTGCAATTCTTTAATGGGCAATTCGAAATCAAGATACTCCATAACACGCTGCGTTTTATGTCCAAAAATGAAAACAAATATAGGGATTTGAAAGGAGCTGTTTTACCTATTGTGGATATTTTCTGCGCCGTTTTGCTTTGAAATAGGCATTGACCAAAACAGTCCCCAAAATAATGGCAGCACCTATATAAAAGGCAGCAGACATATACTCCGCATCACCAAAAACAACTAAAGCGAGTAATATGCCGTAGATCGGCTCAAGGTTAATGGTCAGCATTAAAGTAAAGGGGGTAATCCATTTCATCAAATTTACCGAAGCGATAAAGGCATATGCCGTGCAAATGGTGGCCAAAATGATCAGATAGAACCAATCACTCAAACTCAAATCAAAAAAAGCGCTATTGAATGCATCGGTGAAAAACAAATAGACACTTATCCCTAAGACCCCAAAAGCGAGTTCAAAAAACGAAATTGTGGTCGCGGAATTTTCCTGTACCAAACGACCATTGAATACCGAAAAAAGAGCACTTAAAAAAGCCGAAATTAAGGCTAAAACAATGCCCCATACATACTCAGTTGAGGCGTGAAAAATTATACCCAGTCCTAGCACGGCAAAAAGGCCTAGAACCACTTCACGCCAAATCATGGGACGTCCAAAAATTAGGGGCTCAAGAAAGGCCGCAAAAAAAGCGCCCGTTGCCATTACGGATAAGGTCACCGAGACATTAGATATTTTTATAGCCCCAAAAAAAGTCAGCCAATGTAAAGCCAAGGCCAGTCCCAAACCACACATTTTCCAGAGCGAATTCACAGTGGGGCGTTTCCATCGGCCGGTCGCCAACATAAAAATGAGCACCGCTAAGGCCGCGATGGACATTCTATACCAAACCAAAGGAATAGCTTCTAGTGAGATCAAGGCGCCGAGTACCGCGGTAAACCCCCAGATCAGCACGATAAAGTGCAAATGCAGGTGATGCTTGAGATTATCGTTTTGCATTTCTCAATAAAAAGTAAGCCAAGACCCCAAAAACAAAATTTGGAAACCAAGTGGCTAAAAAAGGCGAAAATGTACTTTGCTCAGCCATGGTGCCAAAAATTTTGTCAAAAAAGACGTAAATCATTCCTACACCAATTCCAATAGCCAGATTGACTCCCATACCTCCTCTTCTTTTTACAGAAGACACTGCAACCGCTATAATGGTCAATATATAGGCCGAAACTGGAAGGCTCCATCGTTTATAACGCACAACTTCATAACGATTAATAAAGTTGGAACCTTTGGCCTTTTCACGAGCAATAAATTTGTTTAATGCAGAAAAATCGAGCGTTTCTGCGATATACTCCACTGGGGTTAAGTCTTCCATTTCAAAAGGAAAAATCGTGTCCTTCTTAGTAAAGTATTCCAGCGAATCAGCGGCCAGACCTACGTAGCGTTTTTTGTAATTATACAGGGAATAATTATCCTTTTCTTCATTATAAACGATACGACTCGCAGCGATTTTATAGGTCATCTTAGTCCCTTCAAAATGCTCTAAAGTGAAGTTATTCCCGGACTTTTCCTTGACGTTAAAATAGCTCACATAAATGTAGTCGTTGTCGCTAACTTGCCTGTAAACATTTGCTTTTTCACGATCTTTTCCACGGCGTTTGTTCAAGTATTCATAACTGAACTCATTGTATTTTTTACTCGAATAAGGGGCCAAGTAATTGGCCAGAAAAAAGGCCATAATACAAACGAGGGTTGCACCAATCAAATAAGGTCTCAAAAAGCGGGTGTAAGACACCCCACTGCTTAAAAAAGCAATGACTTCTGTGTTATTGGCCAATTTTGAGGTGAACCAAATAGTCGATAAAAACAAAAATAACGGAAACAATAAATTAGCAAAGTAGACTGTAAAATGAGCATAGTATTTGGCGACCTCAATAAAGGGGACCTCGTTTGCCAATATTTTGTCAATCTTATCGGCTAAATTCACCAGAATCCCAATAGGTACAAAGAGTAACATTAGTAAACCAAAGGTTCCTAAATATTTACCGATAATGTAACGATCGAGTATGCTCACTTTTTAATACCTATTGTCAATTTTAGAGTCTATTGTCCATTTGACGGACCATAGTGTTTTTCCAAGCCGTAAAATCACCTGCTAAGATATGTTTTCTCGCCTCACGAACCAACCAAAGGTAGAAGCCCAAATTGTGGATGGTCGCAATCTGCTTTCCGAGCATTTCGTTCACGGTAAAAAGATGGCGTAAATAGGCCTTGCTGTAGGCGGTATCCACCCAAGTAAGATTCATTGAATCTATGGGATCAAAATCATCGGCCCACTTTGCGTTCTTAATATTGATGGTCCCATAAGCCGTAAACAACATGCCGTTTCGGGCATTTCTGGTCGGCATAACACAATCAAACATATCAATCCCTAGTGCAATGTTTTCTAAAATATTTATGGGCGTTCCAACCCCCATTAAATACCGTGGCTTATCTTCAGGTAAAATAGCCGTAACCTCTTGGGTCATGGCGTACATTTCTTCTGCAGGCTCTCCAACACTTAACCCCCCTATTGCATTTCCCTCTGCTCCCACAGAGGCAATGTATTCTGCTGATTCTCGTCTTAAATCCTGGTAAGTACTTCCTTGTACAATCGGGAAAAAGACTTGCTCAAAGCCATATAATTCCGGAGAATTCTTCAGCTGAAGCAAGCAACGCTCGAGCCACCTATGAGTCATATGCATGGAGTCTCTAGCGTAATTTTTATCGCATGGATAAGGCGTACACTCGTCGAATGCCATAATTATATCGGCACCAATTTGACGTTGAATGTCCATTACATTTTCTGGCGTAAATAGGTGCAGACTGCCATCAATATGCGACTTAAATTTCACCCCCTCTTCTTTAATTTTCCGACGTCCCGACAAAGAGTACACTTGATACCCTCCACTATCGGTCAGAATATTTCCGTCCCAATTCATGAATTTGTGTAATCCTCCTGCCTTTTGTAGGATTTTGGTTTGGGGACGTAGGTATAAATGATAGGTATTGCCTAAAATAATGTCTGGCTTGATCTCTTGTTCGAGTTCGCGCTGATGAACCCCTTTAACAGTCGCTGCAGTCCCAACAGGCATAAATATTGGCGTATGGACTGGGCCATGCGCCAATTCAATGGTTGCAGCTCGTGCACTCGAGTTAGGGTCTTTTGCCTCTAGGGTGAACTTCATGAAATATAATTTAAGGCCATTTTTTGGGGGTTGATTTGCCGTTGCCAAAGGTAATTGATTTATCAGGAACTCACCGGCCCCAAGGTCAAGTGTTAACTAAAACCAACAAATCGTTGATAAGTGCATTTTGCATAGCTTGTCTCAGGGTATACAAAGCGCTATTTTTGTTGCATCAATAATGACCAATATGCCTAACATCAACGCTCTTGAGGATCTGGTAATCCAGGTCCGACGAGATATTTTACGTCAGGTGCACAAAGTAAATTCGGGACACCCAGGAGGCTCTCTTGGCTGCGCCGAATTTTTTGTTGCCCTATTTCAAGAAATCATGCACCGCAAGGACGGTTTTGACATGAATGGCCATAAGGAAGATTTATTTTTTCTTTCAAACGGCCACATTTCACCCGTGTTCTATAGTGTACTGGCCCGCTCAGGATATTTTCCAGTTGAAGAACTCAATACATTTAGACTCCTTAATTCGAGACTTCAGGGACACCCGACCACACACGAAGGTCTTCCCGGAATTCGTGTCGCATCGGGCTCTTTAGGTCAAGGGATTTCTGTAGCGATTGGGGCGGCACTGGCCAAAAAGCTCAATCAAGATGCCCATCTGGTTTATGCTTTATGTGGAGATGGGGAATTACAAGAAGGTCAAAACTGGGAAGCTATAATGTACGCCGCGAGTAATCAAGTCGACAATTTAATTGTGACCGTTGATTATAATGGGCAACAAATCGATGGTTCTCTAGATGATGTTTTGAGTTTAGGAAATTTACGCGCGAAGTTCGAAGCGTTTGGATGGCTGGTTATCGACATCGAAAATGGCAACGATTTAAACAGTATCATTTCTGGACTTAAAAGTGCTCAGGGCCATACAGGAAAAGGGAAACCTATTTGCGTGCTGATGCATACTGTAATGGGTAATGGCGTCGACTTTATGATGCACACCCATGCGTGGCATGGAAAAGCGCCCAATGATGAGCAGCTCGCCCTGGCCTTAGCACAAAATCCTGAAACTTTAGGAGACTACTAATCCACCAGACCATTATGAAAGAATATATCGATACTGGAAAAAAAGACACGCGATCCGGCTTTGGTGCAGGACTTGCTGAATTAGGTAAAAATAACCCGAATGTTGTTGCGCTTTGTGCTGACCTAACGGGCTCACTTAAAATGGATGATTTCAAAGCCAATCATCCCGAACGATTTTTTCAAGTCGGGATTGCTGAGGCCAATATGATCGGCCTAGCGGCAGGATTGACTATTGGTGGAAAAATTCCTTTTACTGGGACTTTCGCGAATTTCTCGACGGGTCGTGTTTACGACCAAATCAGACAAAGCGTGGCCTATAGTCATAAAAATGTCAAGATCTGTGCTTCCCATGCGGGGCTTACCTTGGGAGAAGATGGAGCGACCCATCAAATTCTAGAGGATATTGGTTTGATGAAAATGCTGCCGGGCATGACCGTGATTAATCCTTGTGATTACAACCAAACTAAAGCAGCAACCATCGCTATCGCTGAACATCATGGACCAGTGTACTTGCGTTTTGGTCGCCCTTCAGTACCTAACTTTACTCCTGCAGATGAGCCCTTTGTAATTGGAAAAGCGATTACTCTTACCCAGGGAACAGACGTAACGATAGTGGCGACAGGGCATTTGGTTTGGGAAGCGCTTGAAGCGGTTAAAGTTTTGGCCGAGCAAGGCATCAGTGCGGAAGTGATCAATATGCACACAATTAAACCACTAGATTCTGAGTGCTTGCTCAAGAGCGTGGCAAAAACAGGTTGTGTCGTCACCGCCGAGGAACACAATTACTTGGGCGGTTTAGGAGAATCTGTGGCACGAGAATTGAGCCTGAATCATCCAGCCCCGCAAGAATTTGTGGCCACCGAGGATACTTTTGGCGAGTCAGGGACGCCAGCGCAGCTTATTGAGAAATACGGACTTAATGCCACCGCGATTGTTGCCAAAGCCCAAAAGGTAATCTCCCGAAAGTAAGCAGGATTATCTGGGTTCAGGAATAAGGTTTATCTCTGTTTGAGAATAAAGGAATAAAAAAAGGCTTTAACCGAGGTTAAAGCCTTTTTAATTTCTTGGTGGCAACCCAGCTGATTAACTGTCAGAATCTAGGTAATCTACCACACCGTCGTTATCTTCATCTGGGTATTCGACCGTGTAGATTGTGGTTTCCATGGTTTGGGCGTTGTACTCGCGTTTTACTTCAACCTCGGTATTTGGCCAGGTTGGTTCAGGTTCACCATCGAGAAAAACATAAGTGCGTACTATAATTTCTTCTGATGTTGGCCGTCCGTCTCCGTCATCGTCAGCATCAAAAAAGTTCGGCAGTCCATCGGAATCTGTGTCGTCGTCTTCCTCTAAGTTATTTTCATTGAGGTCTTCAAAAATTGTCGGTATACCATCTTCATCCTGATCCCCTACTCGCGCTGCATACAATTGAAACGTAAAAATAAGTTGAGCGTAAAACGGAATTATTGAGCCGTTTGGAGGACTCACGTAGTAACCCAAACCTGCAGGGATAAATACTGCCCCGACACCATAATCGTCAAAGGACACAGAACCATCAGCAGCCTCAATGGCTGGAAATGGAGAAGTCTTAGATGTAATGATTCCATCTTGAAAACCGTTCACTACACTGGTCAAATCAAAACTTACTGGGGTCGTGGCACTGTCGAATAATTTGGTATACGCCGAAGCCGTAAACTCTGTATTGAGAAATTGTCCCTCATAGGTCAAAGTAACCACGTCGGGGAATGCTGGTGTGCTGCCCCCTCCTTCAACTGCAGAGAGGTAATACAATTTGTATTCAACGCCTTCATCTACGCGGTCCGGTACCATTTTATGCTGAACCTGATCAATGAGTGGTATTTTATCTGCGTTATCCCCAGCAATGGTATCAAAGCGAATTTTAAAATCAAAATCCGCCGGCGGATTTTGAAATTCATCGTAGTTATAAAAGTGCGTATTGAGATAGGTCTCAATAATTTCCGTGGACACAGGCGCTTCTTCTGCTCGATCTCTTGCGGGTACAAATGTAAAACCATCATCTTCTTTATTACACGCGAGGATGGTTAAAAGTCCTAAAATTAAATACTTTACTGGTCTTAGCCGATAAGTCATTGCCTGAATTTTGATGGCGCAAGATACCATTTTTCCCTTATTTTTGTGCGGGCTTTAACGGTCTTTTAAGCCGAATAAATGAGGATAGACAAATATTTATGGAGCATTCGCTGTTTTAAAACACGCAACCAGGCAAGCGCCTCGGTTAAAAAAGGCGCTGTCCGCATTAACGGAACAATTGCAAAACCAGCTAAGGAAGTTTTTCCAGGGGATAAAGTCAACTTCCGTTTGAACCAAATTACTCATACCATTGAAGTTTTGGACCTCCCCAAGGCCCGAGTAGGGGCAAAACTGGTCGACATCTATCGCATAGATCATACCCCGAAAGATCTCCAAGATCAAATGAGTCTTATCCGTGGGGGTAAGGATGGACTAAGAGATCGAGGTAGCGGTCGGCCAACAAAAAAAGACCGCCGCGATATAGATGACTTTAGTACAAATCCAGACGAAGATTTTTAATAACTTTGATTCAATAAAGAAACTATGATTCTAAATCATCAAGAAATACTGCATAAAATCAGACGAATGGCGTATCAGATCTATGAGGCCAATGTCGACGAGACCCAAATAGTCATTGCAGGTATTGCGGATAATGGTTTTCATTTAGCAGAGCTATTAAAAAAAGAAGTCGAGAAAATTACACCGCTCAGGGTAGCACTTTGTCGTGTACAGATGAACAAAAAAAGCCCGATCGGGCAAGTGAGCTGTGATTGCGCTCTTGACGCTATTAAGAATCAATCCCTTGTCTTAGTTGATGATGTACTTCATTCTGGTACAGCCCTAGTTTATGGGGTTGCTTTTTTCTTACAGGTTCCTCTAAAACAATTCAAAACGGCAGTGCTGGTGGACCGAAATCACAAAAAATACCCGGTCAAAGCTGACTTTAAAGGCATTTCATTATCGACCTCAATGAATGAAAATGTAGTGGTTGATTTTACCCCGGATAACTTTAGTGCGCGTATGGCATAAACTTATGTCTATTAAAGGCTAAGGAACCTGATCTAAATCACACCCTGTTCTTTTTGAAAAATGTTCTGTACGGCCAATGCCGCCTGTTCGACGCTCAAGTCACTGACATCCATCTGCACATCGGCTTGTTGATAAACAAAGGCACGTTCAAATAAGTGTTTACGAACAAATTCCTCCAGGGCTTCCGACGAAGAAATACCCGCGATTAACGGCCGATTCTGGCGCTCATCCCAAAGTCGTTGAACTAAAGGTTCGATGGTGATTTTAAGATAGATGCTAAGGGTGTTTTTTTTGTCCTTTATCCATTTAAGATTATCCCCATAAATGGGCGTCCCTCCTCCGAGCGCAATCACAGCACTATTTTTTGAATTCAAAACCTCCCGGAGGACTTCTGATTCCTTCTTGCGAAAATAAACCGCGCCTTTTCGATCGAAAATTTCAGAAATAGACTGCCCTAATTGCTCCTCAATGAGCAGATCCAAGTCTACAAATTCTCGTCCCATGACGATAGCTAGCTGACGACCGACAGCAGTTTTTCCGCTACCCATATACCCTAAAAGCACTATGTTCATGGGACAAATATCGCAAATGCCTAATCGTTTTCAAGGGTTATGTTTCAAATTTTTACCGACAAATTACTTGATGAGACAGCATATTTATTGAAGAAATTTTTTCAAAGAATTTAGTTTGAATTATCGACATAATGATATTATATTTGCAGCCGCTAAGCCATTATTGGTGCGGAGCACTGGCGGGTGATCTGACCCGCCAAAATTTTTTAATGACCTGGTAGCTCAGTTGGTAGAGCACCTCCCTTTTAAGGAGGTGGTCCTGGGTTCGAGCCCCAGCCAGGTCACCATCTAAAGTCGATAGTCATATCGACTTTTTGGTTTAAACAGTACCTACCGAGATGCTGGAACTGGTAGACAGGCATGGTTGAGGGCCATGTGTCCATTAGGGCGTGTGGGTTCGAGTCCCATTCTCGGTACAAAAGTCACTCTTCACGAGTGGCTTTTTTTTGTCAGAATCAAAAGACATCCACCACCCTACATCAAGTCTAACGCATTGATTTTATTTTGTTTATACTTTTGTTTGAAAAATTAAACAAAATCCATGAGTGTGCCATATTTTTTGGTTATATTTCGAAAAAAATTGCATGGCGGTTAAAACAGAATTTAGCATTAAAGATCTGGAAAACCTGAGTGGCGTGAAGGCGCATACCATACGTATATGGGAAAAGCGTTACGCACTTTTAGAACCGAATCGTACGGATACCAACATCCGTAATTATGACATGAGCAACCTTACTAAATTGCTCAATGCCACCTTCTTGTATCGACAAGGGTTCAAAATTTCCAAAATAGCGGAGTTACAACAAGACGAAATCGAGCGGCTTATTGCTGAGTCTGAACTTGATCAGACCAATCATTACGCGCTTCATTTATTCAAACAGGCGATGTTTGAATTTGACCATCACTTGTTTAATAAGACGTATAAAAAACTAGCAAAAAAAGAGAGTTTTGATTTTATCTTTTTTGACCTTTTTATGCCGCTGCTTAATGAAATCGGTCTATTGTGGCAAACAGGTACCATTGATCCAGTGCACGAGCGATTTATATCTGAATTGATAAAACAAAAAATTATTGAGAATATAGTCCAAGCTCAAGAAGCTATGGCCAAAGAAACTTCTCCTAGTTTTGCCCTTTTTCTTCCTTATGAGGAAATTCATGAGATTGGACTCTTGTATGCCAATTTCATTCTATTAAGTGAGGGACACCAAACCTTATATCTTGGGAGCAATATTCCCATGGATAATTTAAAACACTTAACTAAACATTACAGCGAAATTACTTTTTTCTCTTATTTCACGGTAAAACCTGATGATCGAAGTGTTGAAAAATATGTCAAAGATTTTTACAAACAAGTTAAACCGGCGAGCAACTATCCTTTGTGGCTTATGGGACACAAGTTACAAGACATTGCTGCGGGTGACCTTGGAAAAAATATCCAGATTATCCATAGACTCAAGGAGTTGCGCACCTTTGTGAAAAGTCAAAAATCTTGAGTTAATTTCTCTACTTAGAAACAAAGCATTCATCCTATCATGTCTCAATCAATAGCTGTAATCGGCTCCGGATTTTCCTCACTCGCCGCGGCGTGTTACCTTGCCAAAGCCGGTCATCAAGTGACCGTTTTTGAAAAAAACAAAACCTTTGGCGGTCGTGCTAGACAACTAAAAAAAGAAGGCTTTACCTTTGATATAGGCCCCACCTGGTACTGGATGCCCGACGTTTTTGAGCGCTTTTTTGGGGATTTTGGAAAAAAACCAGAGGACTATTACCAGCTCATTAAACTCAGCCCAGCCTACTCGGTTTATTTCGGAAAAGATCAGGCCATCACTATTGCTGACTCTCTAGATAAAATTAAAGATACTTTTGAACAGCACGAAAAGGGGGGTGCTGCAAAACTTCAAAAATTTATTGATGCAGCACTGGACAATTACAATATTGCGATAAAAGATTTAGTTTATCGCCCAGGAATTTCACCTCTTGAACTGATCACGCCCAAAACTGCGATGAAAGTGGGTCAATTTTTCAGTACCATATCGCGTGATGTTCGTGCAGCGTTTAAAAACCCGCATTTGGTGGCGATTTTAGAATTTCCAGTGCTCTTTCTTGGTGCTAAACCTTCGAATACACCCGCCTTTTACAATTTCATGAATTACGCGGACTTTGGGCTCGGCACCTTTCACCCGAAAAATGGCATGTACAGTGTTGTTCAGGGTATGGTTGATCTTGCCAAAGAGCTTGGGGCTGTGCTTAAAAATGATCAAAATGTTACCTCTATTCTCGTAGATCAAGGAAAAGCCCAGGGTATAGAAGTCAATGGAACTCAACTATTTTTTGACAAAGTGCTCAGTGGCGCTGATTATCACCATACAGAAACCTTGTTGCCGAAAAATTACCGCCAATATTCTGAGGCGTATTGGTCAAAAAGGACTTTTGCCCCCTCTTCTCTGCTGTTTTATGTCGGTTTTGATAAACAGATACATAATGTAGAGCACCATACTTTATTTTTTGATGTCCCTTTTGAAAAGCACGCTGAAAGTATATACGACGATCCTAAATGGCCCGAAGAGCCTTTGTTTTATGCCAGTTTCCCGTCAAAAACGGACGATAGTGCCGCTCCAAATGGTAAAGAGGCGGGGATCTTTCTCATTCCTCTTGCTGTAGGAATTCAGGACACGCCCGAACTTCGCGAAGCCTACTTTGAAAAAATCATGACTCGCTTTGAATTCCTTACCGGTCAAAGCGTGAAAAAAAGTATTATCTTTAAGGAAAGTTTTTGTCTCAACGACTTTATCAACGACTATAATTCCTACAAAGGAAACGCTTATGGTCTGGCGAATACACTTATGCAGACGGCGTTTTTGAGACCTAAATTGAAGAGTAAAAAAGTTGATGGCCTCTTTTTTACAGGACAATTAACGGTTCCTGGACCTGGAGTACCCCCATCACTGATCTCTGGAAAAATTGTTTCAGGACTTATGGATCAAAGTATAAAATAATGAAAGCCTTATTTGACGATATCTCACAATCGTGCAGCAAGAATGTGACCAAAACTTACAGTACGTCGTTTTCTTTGGCGACTAAAATGCTTGCACCGTGTATCAGACAGGACATTTATAATGTCTATGGCTTTGTTCGCCTGGCTGACGAGATTGTCGACTCCTTTCACGATTATGATAAAAAAGCACTTTTTGTGCGGTTTGAAAAAGCCCTTGAAGAAGCGCTTACAGAAAAAATTAGTCTGAATCCCATACTTAATGCGTTCCAATATACGGTTCACAAATACGGAATCGATCAAGCATTGATTGACGCATTTATGAACAGTATGCGCTTGGATCTTACCAAAAGTGAATACACCACACGAGAAGAATATCAGGCGTATATATATGGCTCTGCTGATGTCGTTGGATTAATGTGCCTAAAGATTTTTGTAAAAGGGGATCAAGAGCAATTTGATTTGTTAAAAGAGCCCGCGATGGCCCTGGGCTCGGCCTTTCAAAAAGTAAACTTCTTACGCGATCTCAAAGCAGATTTTAAAGAACTAAATCGCACCTATTTTCCCAATACCAATCTGACCGCCTTAGACGAATCGGCTAAAGCGGCCATCATTGAGGATATCGAGGCAGATTTTAGTAAAGGATACGCGGGCATTGTTGCTTTACCTCCAGAGGCGAAATTCGGTGTTTTTATGGCCTATCGCTACTACCGAAGACTTTTGAAAAAATTAAACAATACCCCTGCACTGGAAATAGTCAATACCAGAATTAGGGTGCCGAATTATGAAAAATTTGGTTTACTCACCAGAAGTTATGTTAAATACCAATTAAAGCTAGTACGATAAAATGGATACTGTTTTTTGGATTTTTATCTTTTTAAGCACGTTTGCCATTATGGAATTTATGGCCTGGTTTACCCATAAGTACATTATGCATGGATTTCTATGGGTACTTCATAAGGATCATCATCACAAAGACCATGGAAGTTGGTGGGAGCGCAATGATGCGTTCTTTATTTTTTACGCTATCGTGAGTATCCTTTGCTTTATCGGTTGGGACCGCTATGGTTTTTGGGCTGGCCTCCCGATTGGACTTGGCATTTTTGCTTATGGATTGGCCTATTTTTTCGTTCATGATATTTTTATTCATCAACGCTTTAAAATGTTCCGCAATGCTAACAACTGGTATGCACGTGGGATCAGACGGGCCCACAAAATCCACCACAAACATTTAGGGAAAGACAAAGGAGAGTGCTTTGGTATGCTCGTTCCTCCGCTCAAGTACTTTAAAAAGTAAATTATGGAGCGGCTCTACCTTTGGCTTGATTTAGGGTCTTTGGCCTTGCCGCTTATTTTTTCCTTTCATCCCAAAATTAAATTTTACAAATTATGGCCCAGTGTCTTGCCTGGAATTTTGGCAATGGCAATTGTTTTTATCCCATGGGACATCTATTTCACAGCCAATGGTTTTTGGGGTTTTAATCCAGATTACCTCACTGGAATTGAGTGGTTTGGACTCCCCATGGAAGAATGGCTTTTCTTTTTTTGCATCCCCTACGCCTGTCTGTTTACCCATCATGTTTTAAGCTCTTTGATTCAGTGGTGGCCACTCAACCAAAAAAGGACCAATTGGGTTTATGTTCTTCTCGTTACAGCATTAGTCATCGGTCTATGGTATGGGTTTGAGCAATGGTATACCGCAAGTGCCTTTTTATACGCCCTGCTAATCCTAGGACTTACTCAAAATACGGCACCGCAGATACTGCCTAGTTTTTTTATGAGTTATGTCGTGATTTTAGTGCCCTTTTTTATCGTCAATGGCGTTCTGACCGGAACAGGACTCTCCGAAGCTGTCGTATGGTACAACGATACACAAAACTTCGGTGTACGCTTCGGAACGATACCCTTAGAAGATACCGTCTATAATTTAGGAATGTTACTCACGGTGGCCTTAGTGGGGCATCACATACAAAAAAGGTTTAGCGCGCATTAAGGTCATGAATAATAAGTTTAAAATCCCTTTAGTTTTTGGCGTTCTAAATTTTGGAGGGCTTTATCTCGGCGCTATTGCGACCAATCCGGGAGTCAATAGTGAGTGGTATACTTCCTTAAATCAAGCCCCGTGGACCCCTCCTGGGTTTGTCTTTGGTTTGGCCTGGACCCTGATTATGATTTGTTTTACGGTCTATTTGACTGTGCTATGGAGCAACCAATCGATACGCAAAACACTTAGCGCACTCTTTGGTCTGAGTTGGTTGTTGAATGTCCTTTGGAATCCCCTGTTTTTCAGCCTGCATCAAACGACTTTTGCCTTGTTTTTAATTTCAGGATTACTGGTTCTATTGATGGTCATGGCGGTGAAATTCGCTAAATTCTTAGGCTATAAAACTATTTGGATCCTTCCCTATATTTTCTGGCTGATCATTGCCACATCGCTCAATGCATACATAGTCTTGCAAAACCCCTAATTGAATTTTTACCATAGAATTTTTCCGAATCTCTGGATGGAACTCGAATTAAATCTGCAGTTTTGGGTCACAAAGGTGCTAAAGCGCTCCTACTCGGTAAGTGGAGCTTCTAGATAAGGAAAGTCAGTAAGAAAGACTCGATTCCCAAGACCGACGCCAT
>Ga0208785_1000484_pt1 | contig 17811 bp, 13 predicted proteins | sample DEB08_DNA_2_FD_185499 | JGI IMG/M metagenome (GOLD analysis project Ga0208785, IMG submission 185499) | Aqueous microbial communities from the Delaware River and Bay under freshwater to marine salinity gradient to study organic matter... | ecosystem: Environmental > Aquatic > Marine > Coastal ...
CTCTCGAACCGCTGAACGTTTTCTCAGAAGCTGGTGCCGTTGCAGGCATCAAGGTGCGCATCGATGACAAGCTCAAGCGCATCAAGAATGCAGGTCTCGTTGACGCAACGGAGGATACGTTGCAAGACCTGGCAGGGTATCTTATCCTCCTCATGATCGCGAAGGACAATGCAAGTAACGATATTCAAGAACGTCTACGACAAGACCAATCCGCACTACATTCCTCTTCTACAAGCATTGGAGAGGATTCAGACTGGGAAGTCGAGTACTTTAGTGACTGAAGTACGCGATGGGAACAAAGACAAAAAGAAAGAGCTCCCCGTTGTATGTTTCAGCGGGGAGTTTACGTCTAGGGCTGATGAGTCGCTATTTGACCATTCGGGCTTCATTATCCTCGATTTTGATCACGTGGATGTTGACGCGACCAAGAGGGCTCTTGCCACGGATGATTTTATTCAGTCATGCTGGACGTCGCCTAGTGGTCAGGGAGTCAAAGCTCTTGTCAAGATTACGCACCCTGAGAGACACAGGGATCACTTCCGAGCCCTCATCAAGTACTTCGAAAGAACACATGGACTAGAACTAGACGAGTCTGGCATCAATGAGTCACGGGCTTGCTTTGAGTCCTATGACCCAGACATCATCATCAAAGATGAGTACAAGCCATTCGGTGCGTTTACCACTGAGCATGCCGAGGCTCAAGCCCCAACCAACGAGGCTTACGACTACACGGACTACATGAAGCTCAACTTGGCGGCTCGCATGATCCGTCAGGCTGAGGATGGTGAGAAGCACAAGCAGCTGCTTAAGGCTGCCGTTTTGTGTGGTGGGTTTATTGCTGCCAAGCGCATGGAGGAAGAAGAAGTTATCCGTGTGCTTATGAGAGAGATCGTCAAGCGTGACATCAACTCAGAGAAGGAAGCATATGATACTATCGTCAGGGGTATCGAGAAGGGTAAGACCATGCCCATCAGGGAGATCATTCAAGAAGAGAAGGATGCGCAGAGAGAGATGCTTATCAACGATGGGGACATGTCCTTCATCTCTTCTGACGACGAAGACTGGAGATGGATTGATGACTATGCTCAGGGTAAGATTGAGCTAGGCTTGGACACTGGTGACGTAGAGTTCGACAAGTACTTCCGTTACAAGAAGGAGTTCGTCATTATCAACGGTCACTCAAACGTAGGCAAGACCACTACAGCTCTTTACTTGATCACCAACTCAGCCATCCGTCATGACTGGAAGTGGATAATCTATTCCTCAGAGAACAGAACCGCATCCGTAAAGAAGACGATCATGGAATTTGCAATGGATGTCAAGCTTCAGGACATGAACTACGATCAGCGTAAGCAAGCGTACAAGTGGGTGCAGGATCATTTCACTATCATCAACAACAATCAGGTGTACAGCTACAGCGACATCATCTTATTTATGGAGAAGGTCATGCGCCAACAGCCTGTCGATGGTATCTTCGTCGATCCATACAATAGCCTCAGGTTGGATATGCGCAACAGCGGTATCGGAGTACACGACTACCACTACGAAGCCGCATCAGAGTTCCTAACCTTCAGCACAACTAACAACGTAGCCGTGTGGTTGAACATGCATGCCGTCACTGAAGCTCAGCGTAGGAAGGGTGCAGACAACCTGCCTGTGGCCCCGTATGCTGAAGACACAGAGGGTGGTGGTAAGTTCGTCAACAGATCCGATTGCTTCATTACGATTCACAGAAAAGTACAGGCCCCTGATCATGACATCAAAAAGCTTAGCGAGATCCACATCCGCAAGGTCAGAGAGGTCGAGACTGGTGGCCAGCCAACACCTATCGATGAGCCACACAAGCTTGTAATGAATCTATCTCACACGGGCTTTATCGGATGGCTCAGCAGGAAGCCGTTATTCCAACCCAAAGTTTTCAACCCTCCACGCACGGCAGTATTCCCTAATATGTCATTTATGACTACATTAGAGAGTGAAGAAGAAAACACGCACTCCGAAGCGTAAGTCGGCAAGGAAAAGAAACCTCGGTAGATACAAGAGTTCTATTGAGAAGTATTGTGCAGATCAGCTAAAGGAACATGGGTTGGCCTTTGACTACGAAGAAGAAACGTTTGAGCTCATGGAGAAATTCAAGTTCCCAAACAAATACTTCAAGATGACAGCCAAGGGTAAGACCATGTCTGATAGAACAAATTCAACAATTCTTCCAATCACTTATACTCCAGATTTTGTAGGTCGAGACCACAAGTGGATCATTGAAACCAAGGGATACCTCCCTTCTCACCATGACTTCACAATGAGGTGGAAACTTTTTCTGAGGTATTTGGTAGGAATGGACTCGGATTACATAGTATTTTTGGCAAAGAATAGCGGTCAGGTTGATCAAGCTATCCAAGAAATACTTGAATCCATCAAAAATGAAGACATCTAGACTCAGTCAGTTATTCTTTATCGCTTGCGATAGGATTCATCAGGCTGTGGATGATCTTTACGAGGTGATTCACAATGAAACTGGTGAGCCTGTTCGTGACAAAGATGACATTGAAGAAGCTATTGCTGATCTCAAAACCGCTATGTATCACGAGCTGGATCTAATTAAATCCGCCGTAGATGAGTTCCAAGATAAGCAGTAAAAGAAGAGCCTACAGCTCTAGCACAGGCCGCATGGCAGAGATTAGATTCCTGCGGGCCGCTAGAAAAAAAGGCATGCTTTGTACGAAGTCCAGTCACACTGAAGACATTCACAAGCACATAGACTACTGGGTAGCAGTGAAGTCTGGTAAAAAGTGGGGGGTCGACGTTAAAGGAAACAACCTACCTGATGAGATTTGGTGTGAGTTTAAAAATGTCCAGGGCAAACCTGGATGGATGTATGGTGGGGCGCACTACATCGCCTTTGATATGCCAGAGGTTGGTGGGTTCTCCATCGTAAGTAGAGAAGAGCTGGCCTTCTTTTGCGAGAAACACGTCTCAGATGAGGTCGTTAGCAACAAGAAAGAAGCGTATCTAAAGCGATACACAAGAAAAGATCGAGAAGATTGTATCACAATGATTCGTCTGAGCGATCTTGAATCTATGGTTTCATACAGGGTTTGGGAATATGAAAGAAACTACTAAGACATACTTGACCTGCGCTGAAACGCGCAAGAAAATTGATAAGCTACTGCATGCAAATGCAGCATACCAAGCGCAAAACACCTGCGAAAATAACAGTATTGCTCAAAAAAAAAGAGGTGAATCGCTACTGTAACCGTGAGTTTCTCTATCCGATCAGAGAAATTGACCCCGCCTTCTATGAGTCAATTAAAATTCAAAGCGATTGATTATCTTTACGTCGTTACACGGGTTAGTTGTCTGTGGAACTTCGCAATCTGTTGAGAGGGGGCTTCGGCCCCCTTTCTTTATCCCCTTAGGCGATCGTTCTCCTTCTCAAGGAACTCAAGTCTGACTTTGTATTCAGCCAGCTCTGTCATCACGATAGCGAGCCTCTCAGACACTTCATTCTTCTCTTTGTAGGCTTGCTCCAGCTTCTCTTCAAGAATGGCCACACGCTCTCTCAGATCGTCTCTAAACAAGGTCTGTTCCCCCTTGTCTTCTTTGCGCTCAAGATGCTTTAGCTTCATTCTAGATTGGTAAAACTGCCATGCCCCTGCTGAGCCAAGCAAAGTAAGAATTGTTATAAGTGTCTGACTGTCAATCATTTCTTCCACATCTCTTCGTGTGATACTCTATATAGATTCCAAATGCTCATACCGCAGATCAGAAGCCATCCAAGGTGGCTCCCGTGCATCATACCAGCTGTAGTGTAGTTTACAACTGTCATTACACTAATGGCAGAGGCTATTTGTACGGCTATCTTTCGCATGAAAAGCCTTCCATCCCATAGAGCACAATAGACCTGAAAGATACCAGCCATGTGAGCCCCTATTTGTAGAAACACCCATGGGTTCCCAAGCTCAAACATTGCAAACGGCAATATCATCATATGCAAAACACCGATCATGAGTTCGTTAGACTCAGAATCAGTGTATTTCATGATAGCCTTGGCTCTGGTTAGTCCTTTCTTATCTCTTAGGGGCATTAGATTATTTTGCTAAATTCAATCCAGGCCCATAAAAGCCTTTTGAAGAAGAGCTTCATTTCTTGACTCTAATTTTACCACCAAACTCGTTTCTGCTTACAGGCTTCGTTATGTCGTATGGAAGTCTTGGGTATCCAGCCACATTTTCAAATTTCGACGGGTTGGCTAGATATGGCTTCATGGATTGACTGCCCATGCCCAGGAAGTCTTTACCGCTTTCGCTCAAAAGCGAGCCAGTTTCTCCTCCAGACCTTCCAGAAAGAAGCTCTGCGAGGCTTTTAACCTGATCCCTTAGGTCTCTTCTGGTTGTTTCGTCAGAGACAATATCCATCAAGATCTGATCAACTCTATCTTTCTCTTCATTTGCAGCCGCCTCAAGAAGATCAGTCAGCTGACCTTGAAGATTCAAGTCGTCAACCATATCCTCTGTTTTGGCTTCATTCAGAAGTCTATCTGTAATGTAGTCGAGTCTATCCTGAGCAATCCTTTGCTGCTGCTCGTCAAGCACCCTCTTGTTCCCCATCCTTTTTGAGAAGTCAAGAATGTTCTGTCTTCTCAGGGCGTCAATCTCTGCGTTACCACCTCTCTTTACAACCTTTGGTCCTGCACTCGTAGCTGCCTTTTGAATTACTTTCTTGCCTACGGCACTAACTGGAGCCCCTAAAAGCCCAACGGCTTCCATGATGTAAGATCTGTCTGGGTTGATTTGACCAGTCTCCCTTGGGTCAGGAATGATGTACTGGTCGTAAGCCTGCTCCTTCATGTTTGAGTACTCCAGAGCGAATCTATCTGCTTCAAGTCTCTTTGCGATAGGATCGTCCTCTGGAGGTTCAGAAGAGGCATTCAAAGACATTACATTCAGGGAGTCCTGATTGTATGGTGGCTTGCCGTTTCTGTACCGAGTTCTCATTTTCTTGCTTTTTCTATAGTCCTCCCCGCGAAGTATGCACCAAAGGCCGTAAGCATGAGGATCTCAAGCAAAGATACGTAACTATCTTTTACGTTAAATGGCCAGTTATCCATGCTGTCAGCCACCATAGTGGCCATAAACATGACCATAAGCGCGATCAAAGTCACAGGTCTGATGAGCTTTGCCAGCTTGACGTCACTCCCCATATCTGCCTTCCAGCGTTCAGTAACATTGTTCTGAAACTGGACCTCTGCATCAATCATAGCTTTGGCTTCGGCAGGGTCAACACCAGGTTCTTTGTCTAGCAGATTCTTTACAACGCCAAGGGCTCCTTGATCGGGGAGAAGGTCCCCCACGATGTCCAACACCTTAGGTGCCTTGTCCTTCAACCAGCCACCAAGCCTTGTATCCTTGATCTTATTCTTCTTTTCTTTCGAATTTGTCATTTTTCTGATCGTTCCAGTTCATAATAATCTCGTTGTACAGTTCAGCACTTCTCTCAAGGTTTCTCTCCCGCTCCATCTTCTCTTCCTGAGTCAGAATATCGTTGTTTTCAAGCTTCTCTAGCTCGGAATTCCAGTTCGCTTCAGTGTATCCAAGTAGATCTGGAATTCTTCCTTCGTAGATGTCAGCAGCTGCCATTCTAGAGTATCCAGCATTCGTCAAGAAGGTCAAGATTCTACCTTCTACGTCTTCAACGGTAGAGTTTGCATATTGCTTCTTCATGACATTTGCAATTTTTATTGCATGTTGAGATGATATTCTGTGTCTTTGAATCCATCTGTTCGCAACATTAGAGATCTCTTCTGCTGTCGGGGTTAATTCCACACTCAAAATGCGACTTTCATGGTCTTCCTCCATTGCTCGGTGATCTCTCATTAGATCATAGAACTGACCCTCTCCGCCTCGTTCAAGAGCCGTTTGAGATGTTCTAAACCCAAACAGTTGTCTCAATGCATCAACGTGTGTATATTCTCTGTATCGAGTTGTCTTTGGGTAACGTTTCTGGAACTCGTACTGAAGTTCATAAAGAGGGTTGCTTTCGTCAACCATCTCTGTAGCTCTCAAGAAGTCGATCATGTTGCCCTTGACAACACCTGGTGCGTATGAATCAAATACGTGCTGAAGAAGATCCATTGCAGCCTGCTCGTCATTAAGCATAGTATACACCATGCTTTCATCGTTGTAAGTTTTTACAATCGGTCTTCCGTACTCATCCTTATTTGTCAGGATTTGATATGCCATTCCTGAAAACATGTCTGATCCCATGTATGGAGACAACCCTTCATTAATAGCAGCTTCCGCATTGTCGAGATAATCATTTGCCGTTGGATCTCCACCAAGTATTGCTCTTATTGGCTTCATGATAACCTCTTGAGGGAATGTGTAGCTCAAGTCAATGTATTCTGCATTGCCTGTCTTCTCATCGAATCCGATGTACATCATCTTTGAGAGTCTATTCCATTCAGGGCCAAGGAGTCTGAATGCTTCGTCGTCCTCGTCATCAAACCCATGGTAATCCATCGAGGCCTCGTGAACACCATCGATCAACAGCATACTAGTAGTTAGACCCAAAATTCTTTGAACACCCATATCCTTTCTACCTGCCGCGATGTCCTGAGCCGCGATCTTCAAAATGTTCTTTGTGTTTCTTACTACCTCGTATGGGAATGAAGGGAATGGTGCGGCCACGGGAAATCTTCTAAGTTCCCTTGCTCCTCTTGAGATGTTAGAGTACGTTGGGTACATGTCTCTAATTCTGCTCATAGCTAAAATCTCTGCATCCTCTACAAGCATACCGTTTTCAATGAGCGTAGCTCTTTCTTGGTAATACCCCATAGCTTTATAGAAGTCATCACCAAAAGCGTAAAGCCTTTGAGCTGTTTCCCAGGCCACGTTACCATCTGCGAATTGCTTCCTATAATCCTGACCAATCAAGTCCTGGAAGTTTCTCATCAAATCTGTAGCATTAACGCTCTCCCCAAGAACACCACCTCTTACTAGCTTATTTCTCTCTTGCATCCATAGCTCCCGTGATGGAAGCTGAGCCTCCCCCAAGACTGCCTTGGTGGGCCACGCCATCTTTACTGCATCGAGTGCTTTAGAAGGATTCATGAGCCAGTGGTGGCCTGCAGCGATTTGCAAAAAGTTTCCAGACCAGAAGTTTCTTACAGAAGATGTTGGCGCCAAAACCGTATGGTTGATCTTTCCAAAAGCAGAGAGCTGTGTGTAAATCTGAAGAGCTCTACCCATTGTTGGCCCAACCATTGATGTCCAGGTCCGCAGGGGATCAAGGTTACTAAATACTGATTCAAGCTCTTTCGGTATCATCATGCCGTACAAAGGCTCATGAGGCTGAGCACTTTCATTCATCTTCCCATAAAGCCCAAGTGGGCTTTCAGCACCCTCACTTACATTGTATCTACCCAGTCCGCTCTCAATCAAGGTTTCCGCCATCGATTGTTGCCACTCGTAGTTTGTGGTGTAAGCCCTGAGTTTTGAGACCGTTGCAAAATACTCGTATGTAGGGTCGTCTATAATGCCCAGAAGCCTCTGGAATGGCATTGGAATAGCATTGTTCTTTTGCTTAAGCATTCCGTTCTGCATTACAGCAAGAACATTTATGTTTCCAAATTGATCCTTGCTAGCAGCAAACTGCTTTAGATAGCCTCTTACCGCCTCTTGAGCCGCAAGAGGATTGGCTGCCAAAACATCTGGGTCCATTTGACTTGCTTGGAATCTAACCGCTTCATCAAAGATCCTCCTGTCTTCAGGACTCATCTCCTTTCTCTTCTTAAGGAATCTATTGAGGCGCTCTCCTCCGTCAGTAAACAGCTCCCAAGATCTAGTTAGATAAGCCCCCTTGTTGTTCTCGATAGTGTCGATAAGCTGCATCAAAGCCTTACCCTCTTCGGTTATATTACCTTTTGAGTCGCGAGGAATTGGCCTTGATTTAAGGACTTCGATAAGCCTGCTGGACAACCCGTCTACATTAGATCTAAGAGCCTCTATAGACGCCCTTTCCTCTGGAGAAAACTTAGGCATGCTTGGGTCATCGAAGCTCATCTCCCCCCTAAGTATTTTAGAGAATGTTTGAGAATCAACACCCTTCTTACCAGCCATGGTGTATACCGCCCCATAGTTGTACATGTCACCCTGAGTGATTTCGTCAACCGAACCCTTGACTCTAGTCAAAGACTTGTATGTCTCGATGACATCCTTATCATTGAGCTTAACTTTTTTACCGCTTGCGTCTTTGTAAGATCCAAACCTCAGAGACAAAGCCCAGTCAAGAGCTCTTGAAACAACATTCCTAACCTTATGCCTTCCTCTCTGGAGTCTATTGTTTTCATACTGAATAGGCACGGGGGCAGGGGGTGCTTCCTGAGCAACTACCTGTTCATCAGAAGGTGGCCAGAAACCATCAGAATTAATTGGCTCTCCTTCTTTATTTCGGAATCCATCAATGGTTCTCTTGAACTGAACAACGCTTCCGTCAGAGAGCTTGATGGCTGACATATCATTAGACTTATCAGTAACACCGTCCTCAAAGGTCCAGCTTTGACCCTCTTGGTTGGCGTAATCTCCATTCTCCTTCACAATACCCCTCGGACGTACAGCACTGTGCTGCTGGAACATGCTCAGGAACTTATTCACCTGAGCGTCCGTCATAGACTCTACAAGAAGGCTTCTTTCACCAGTCTCGTCGAATCTACCTGTGACCTCATGGAAGGTGAGATCGTTTGATCTGAGGAACTCTCTGGCCCTGTCAAGAGCGGCTGTGTTGTCGGCCTCAGTAAACTTCTGGAGAGGAGGGAACTCACCCGTAAGGATGGCAAAGTCCTCGGAGTTCAAGATCTCCTCAAGTCGTGGCCTGTCAATGGTTGCTGGCTCGGTGTCCTCGATGTTCTTGAGCATCCACTCAGGAGCCTGCCTTGCAGCCTTATCTGCTGCTGCAGTAGTGTTCTTCTCAATGATATCGTCAACAGGCACAGGTTCATCTGGCCTTGGACGAATGAGGTGCTGAGATTCAAGAAGAAGTTGAGCAACATTCTTTGGATCTTCTCCAGTAATGTCTCTAGTCATCTCCCTTTCAACTACACCACGTGCAGCGCCAATGCTAGAGTAAAACTCTTTTTGATTTGTGTTCCAAATGTCAGTGAGCTTATCTAGTGCCTGACCAACTTGATTTCTGTAGGAATCCCTTAGATATGGATCATTTGTGAGCCCATGAAGATACTTTCTATGCTCAACCAAGTTCAGCAAATCTACAGTTTCTCCAAACAGGTTTGTGTTATTTGCTTTGTCTTGACTTTTAAGAAACCCTAGATACTGTTCGTTCTGTCGGTACATAATGTTTCTTCTGCCGTCGATTTCGGCCATAACAGCAAGAGCTTCTAGTCTATTCCTCTTTGAGGAGGGCCTTTCCAATCTAGCTGAGGCTTCACGAACAGACTCCATCATGCCCCTGGATGTCTTTGGGTTAAGAACGCCACTCAGTGTGCTGTTGTTGGACAGAGAATTTTCTGCCGCCTTAGATGCTGATCCAAGAGTAAACAAAAGAGCTGTAGTTCCGCTGTGTTCAATCGCAGTCCAAATAGCTTGGTCCATGATATCCATCATGTCTTCGTCACTACCTGTGGCGCGGGTTCTTGCAAGCTCATCATTTACGGTGGCTGCTGCAATACCCAGGCCATTCTCCGTAAGGGCAATACCCATTCCCTTTGCGTACCCCGTCAATAGATTTTTAGTCTGAGGAATGGTCATACCACGAAGAGCTCTGATTCCAAGGTAAGCTGTACCAGTATCGCCGAACCATGTTCTAGCCAGATACCCAGCTCTAGCCAAGTCATTTTCTACGACATCAAACTGTTCTTTAATTACGTCTATATCCTGACTACCTGCAAGCTCTGCAGCTTCATAATAGCTGTAAGCCCTACCGTCCTTAACGAAGTCGTCAAAGGTGAAGTCGTTTCTGATAGAAGACGCTCTTGTCATCAGGCCAAACGTACTGGACATAGTGGCCGATGGAATTGGACCGATCTTCTTTGACAGAAGCATAGGCACTATATACGGCCAGCCTTCGGCTGTGGCGCCAAACATCTGAGTTATAGCCTGACCCCAGTCTCTATTCTTTACGGCTTCTTTGTAAGTCTGAGTGTACTGAGTCATCTTCTCACCCAGCTGATTGATTCTATCCTCTCCTACCCGTTGTGTCCACTCATTCCATGCATGCCCAAATTCATTTCCGTCCATGAACTGATCTGACATAACATCATAGTACGTGTCGTCTGCTTTCAATTCTCCATCAAAGCCAATACCGATAACTCCCATAGCATCAATGGTATTCATGATGCCGTTTGAGGCGCTGATCGTTCCCCTCTTTCCTCTTTTCCACACGTAATCCCAGAATCCTTTGTCCTCTCCAGAGATTTTGTCTCCCGTAAGATCCAGGGTCATACCATACTCTTTTTGGAGAGCTGTTTCAAGTGACGCAAGATTCATCTTAGCCCTGTCGGTAAGATTACCCTCTTCGTCTCTTTCAGTAAAGTCTGGATTGGTAATTTCTTCAAGAAATCTTTCGGCGAATCTATTGTTGAACTGCTTGTAATATTCGTCAGTCTTTTCTCTGAGTCTTTTTCTGTAGTCCCTTACGACAGCACCCTTAGTTGCAACCCCTGGAAACTCAGGAGCATAGGTTCTCTCTACCTGCGATGCCTCTGTCATCATCTGGAAGTTGTCTCTAACAATCTTCCTGAGTGGAACACCTTGTCTTACAAGCTTGAGAGCTTCTTCTGGAAGTACAGCCTCTTCAGCCATATTAGATACGACCTCAAGCATGTTGGGGGCGAGGTTTTTAGACTCACCCCAGCGATCCATAGAGTACCCCATACCCTCTGTCTCCATAGTCTCCCTAGCCCACTTGTCGAAGTGGTACTGTTGAGACAGGTTGAGCAAAGGAGCGAATAGAGGGTCCTTGTCCCCGTTCAGGAACCCAGACACATTTATCTTGATCTCTGGTGCCCTAACAGAAGCTTCCCCAATACTGATAGTTGTAGGGTCGCTTGATGGAGAACCTGGGATCAGGTACTCTGGTATGTTTAGGTTGGTAGGTTGCTTGAAGGAGTTGAGTACATCGACATCAACCCCTGGGTAATCTTCATCTAGAAGAGAACCCGAATCTCCAGACCCGTTCTGTTGAGGAGGAACTGAAGCCGAGGTAGATTCCATAGAAACCGCCTCCGAAATGGAGTCCGAAGCGGCACTGTCTTGACTTTTTTTTTTAGGCTGGCTGTTGTACAAGCCAACCATTTGGCTCAATGCTTCATCGTCGTACTTGCCAGAAGCTCTCATCTTGGTGATAGCCAAGTTCCTCGAATATCCGAGATTGACGTACTCTTCGTATAGACCTTGTACTTCTTCCATTATTCACTAAACTTTTCTTCGATGATTTGAAGCAATGTTTCGTTGTTCACTTGTGTGTCATTCCCGTATGCGGCATTAAATGCTTTTGCCAAATCAAGGAACGAATCGCTCAAAGTTAGACCATCCTCATTATAGATTCTGACTATATCGTACTTCTTCTCAGGAAGACGATCCCAGTATCTCTCATTGAGCCTATCCTCTGTCCATCTATTTGCTGTGGTTCTGCTTGAAGGATTTCCGTCAAAGTTGTCAGACTTTTCCATCAAGATGATACCCTGATCCAAATAGACTTCCAACGTATCATATTTCCGATCATTTAACAAGAGCTTCTGTCCAGGAACGAAGATGTGAGCTCTTTTAGATTCACGGAGTTCCTGAGTGTTTGTCCCATACCCCTGAAGCTCTTGGTCTATGTTCTGATACAATACACCTCTCTTCTCGTCATTCTGATCTGACACAAAATCATCTGGTAGACCAGTGCTTACCGTGTAAGAATCTCTGTCTTCGTTGAACTTGCTAACCCTGGTAGATCCTGACCTAGCAGCTGGCTCTTTGTAAGACACATTAGCCATGTCCAAGAAAGCATCAATATACATCTGCTGAGGTGTCGGCAACTGGTAAGTCTCAGCAGTCTCTGGATTGAATTCACCATATTGCTCCCCATAGGTTTGATTCCATATGTCTACAGCGGAAGCTTGCATACCAGTTCCTGAGGGGCTGTTGAATACTCTACTAACACTTTCTGTCAATATCACTCTTGCTTGGTCCTCCGTAATCTCTTTTGCCTGAACCTGTCCTCGAACGTTGGTGACTACGTGGTTGATACCACCACCTCTACCACTCAAGAAATCCTCAGGGGTAGTTCTCTCAACATTGATTGTTTGAGGGTTGAAGAATTGATCATTACCTCTAGCTGGATAGAAGATCAACGGCCCAGAGACAACTTGCTCATCTATTGGCGTACCATTTTGCATTGCAACAAGCTTGACAGTACCGTTTTGCTCTTGAACTCTTTGAATCTCTGCTCCGCTGTGCTTCTGTCTGAAGGAAGCGTCATATGTCGTCATACTACCTGGAGTGTAGTAATTGAAAATATCCACCTCCAGCTGAGTATTTGGGTCAGTGAATCTCTCACCAGTCTTCACGCCCATCTGGTCAAACGACTTTAGTCTATTTCCGTAGTCTTCTGCGCTTACAATGGGCATCATTCCCTCTGGGCCCCTAAAGTCTCTAACATTATCTAGGTAAGCAATGTACTCGCTCTCTTTGCTAGTTGTGCCTTCTCTCAACTGAGCATGCTTCTTGCCCATGTTGTAGTGAGTGTTAAGGTTGGTCAGAAGATTCGCAAACAGATCTGGATTTTCTTGAAACTTCTCAAGAGACTGCATCTTCAAGTCATTAAGCTCTTCAAGATCAGCCATAGAGAAGTTCTCAGTATTCTTCCCGACATTAAGAAGAGCATTGTACTGAGAGTTTCTTTGAGCCATAAGGCTCCTTTGATTCTGTGCAGCTAGACGTTGAGCTTCCTGACGCGCCTGTTGATTTGCAACACCAGCTTGACGCATCCTTTCACCAATCTTTCCAAAACTCTCTGAAAAGGTTTCTGATGGAGCCACGTCAGGGGCTACATACATGAAGTTACTTCCGTTCGACATTACGCCAAGTTATCTTGGAACTGAGGCAATCCGATCACAGACTCTACAGAATCATAGAACTTCATCCAATCTTCCTGTGAAGGCTCCTCCCCTGACTCAAGCTTCTCTTTAATCATGGCCATACCATCTGACATGTCCTGAGCCATGTCGCTTCGGATGATAAACTCCTCGCCCATGAGCTCCGCTTGCTTTTCTCCGTTATTGTCTACAACGTGCATAGGATTGGTGTCGTGAGAGGCTGGACCTGGCATAGGACCCTGAACTGGAGGCATCCCTCCACCAGCCTGCATGATGTCGTTCATCACGCTACCACCCCTCATATACATCATACCATCTTCTGCTTTCGCCCCTGCGATTCTATCTGCTTGAGTGGGGTTTGGATTGTTGTCAATGCCGTGCTTTACGCTAAGCATTCCAAATGGAGTCTTACCCCCTCTGTTATATAGTGGCATTTTCATTCCGTTTTCACCCATGAGTTTTGTTGGGTCGACAAAAGACATACCCGTTTCGATCACTCCCGTGGCGATGTTTTTAAATGCATCTGTCTTAGCAGCTTCTGCTGCAGCAAGATTTTGTTCTGAGGTAGCCAGAGCGGTCTTGGCTCCTGAGAGTTGATCACTTGTTATGGCTCTTTGTTGGGCCTTGTTTGCTTGATCAACTTGCTGTTGAACTTGACCGTATGCTTGAGTTCCAGCTATGTCTCTTGCAAGATCCGCTTCTTTTACCCTTTGGATAGCATCTGTAGTGTCAAGGCTATCTAATGAGGTGAGCATAGCTCGTGGGCCCTGGCCCTCCAATGCCGAAGCCATGGTAGCTTGATTCCGAAGAATTGGATCAATACTCGTCTTCTGCTTTGAAGACATCCTGTATGCATCAGTGATCCCGCTGGAAATAGTGTCTTTTATGCTGCTTAGCTCGTCGTATTTTTGCTTAACAAGCGCGCTAGCTTTTCTTGATTCATCTTTAGCCTTGCCAATTCTTTTTCTAGCGCCAAAGGCATCAAAAATACCCCCAACAACACTAGCGACACCACCTGCAGCACTAATCCCTGTTGATTGACCAGCTCCAGTAGTAGGGTCGGTGTACATCCCAGTGATAGGATTGAATCCAGTGCCTCCCCCACCTACAGCTCCAGCACCTGCTGATATGGCTGAAGATCCAGTCCCATACGCACCGATAGGAGTAGTTGCAGCCTGAGATCCATACCCAAAGCCGATGTCGAACTGGCCTCCTGTTTGGTAATTGTACTTCCTTTGTTCTGCCATAGCTACAAATTTAAGCATTTTGACCCAAACTGTGGTCCAGATGGGTTGATTCGTAATTTACGTTAAAAGCAAAGCACTCCAATGGCTCTACTGAATTGTTTGACAAGTACACGTTTATGTAGTGTCCTCTCATGTAGTCACCGTTTCTCTTAGCCCCAGTATCAAGATAGACTTGAGTGAAATCCCATGTAGAAACGTAAGTGTCAATAAGAGCCTGAGGAATAAGTGGATTTACATTGAACTGAGCTATAATGCCAGCAGTAAGATCCAATGTTATTTCAGCAGTCATGTTCACCGCATCAAAATTTGATATGTATGCAAGGTTAGTTCCAGCACCTTGCGGTGTTGTTGAATCAATATTAAGGATGTCGTTGGTGAATCCTAAGTAGGATAGAGCCCCCGCAAAACTATTGTTGTGTACAATAAAAGATCCTACTGGAATCTCACTATGTTGACGATCAATTTCAACCTCCCATACAATCTTTCCTTGTTGAAAGTCAAAGTTTGAAGTAGTGACATTTAACCCTAGTGGAGAGACAGTGCTAAATCCGCTAACCAAGTTGGCCGTAGAGTTGATTTCTGACGGAGGGATATCTACGTAGGAGCTGCTCTCCCTTCTGTCAAAAGAATTGAGCTGACCACGCTGAGCCTCAGACTGATCAGAACCAAGAGGATTGCTATTTGTAGTTACAAAGCCTGTCCAGCTGTTGGAATTTGATTCAACAGAAAGAGACTTAAACATCTTCACGGAACTTGGGTTGTAGTTCCCAACAAAAGCAACACTTGTTTCGTATGAATACCCGTAGAAATTGTTGTGAGTAAGATTAGAATCGTGCTGCCAAACTAGATCTGATTGATCGGAATCCAAGCTTAAAGATGACGGGTGAGATCCGTTGCAGGATATAAGCGTGTTGTCAATACTAGCATAAGATGTAGGGGTGAAGCTATATCTAGTTCGCCAAACTTTGTCAGTATGAGAAAAAGCAAATGTTACTCCGTTAAAATGGCTCATAATCCGTAGTATTTTTCCGCGTAGTCATTAAAGTTTTTGTAAACTTCCTGCTCTGAAAGAGCTTTATCGTACACTTTTAGTGTAAATATATCCAACCCATCAGGAGCGCTCCACCCACCCTGCGGTGATGTTCCGATAACAAAGTTTGCATTCACTTGCGGAAGACCTATGCCTACGGGTGTATCTATCCCAGCGGGCTGTTCAATACCATTTACGTAAAGCTTAACAGTCTGCGTAGATGGTGCCACAATGTATTGCACTGTGAATATAGCCCCGCTACTCATACCATTGACTGCATTTAGTCCAAGATTAAAGTTACTAAGGTTAGCACTACCACCCCTGTACCTGTTATTAACGCCAGAACTTAGTTGCTGAACTCTCAATGAGTATGGTAGGGGGTTGGGGTAGTCGGACGGGTGAGGTAGCCCAGCATTAGGAGATCCAGGCTCTGAATCAACACCTCCACCAGCATAGGTCTGAGCGTACAATCCGTGATACGGGATAAAAGATTCTGGATCATAAGCATACTGAGCGTTGCTGTAAGCCGATCCAAAATTGTACCCACCTTGGCCGTGGCTAGCATAACCAAAAATCTTAAATCTACCTTGTCCCTCGCTTAATCCACCATGAGGAAGGTCATCTGTAAACTTAAATACAAACTCAAAGGAATAGTCTTGATCTACGTCTGGAATGTACTTTTCTCTATACAACCCTTCTGTTGTAGCGGTTTGATTTTCTATGTTCTCAGCTGTAAAACTTTTGTCTGATTCATACTCAACTACGTTAAATCTTTTAAACTCTCTAAGAGCGTTATCTGGATCTGAATCCAATATTTTGGCCCGCCCGACTGTAACACTACCATCCTCGTTTTTTATAGGTGGAACTGCATTGCCATTGCTTGAAGTTGTTACATCAAAATGATAATCATTTCCAGAGGCGTCAAACCAAGTGCCTGATCCATCGTAGTTTGATCCTTCTAGATCAAGAACTGGAGTGGTTATTACTTCTGTGTCTGGGACCCCTTCTAGATTGCAAAATGTCCCAACATACTCATATGCAAGGAGTCTATCTTCGTCATTAGCAATTCCGTCACCATTGAGATCAAATTTTCTCGCAACAGAAGATCGATTAAAAATAGAGTCTATATCAGACTTTGTCACTATCCCATCGCCATCAGCATCAAACAAGCATGGGTTTAAAGCTTCAATGTCGTCGTTAGGCTTTACGGTCTTCGTGACTACTTTGTTTTCAACTGTCAAATCGGATTGATCTGAAAAGTAGTTTTCACCAGTTACAGTAACGCTAAAAGAAAGGTCCCCAAGTTTTGAAACACCTTCTTCAATCTTGAACTGCCCATTTTGGTCTATGACAAGAGATATATTGCACGCAGGTACTCTTTGCTTTAAAGACTGCTCGCTTTTAGGTGTAACGTCGATAGAGAAGCTCTTTCCGTCTGCTGAGATATTAGCACTCATTGATTCGATCTTTATGTGGATGTAAATTTAAACCCTTCTAGCGAGTTCATTATCTCACCTGTGATTCTGATTCTATCGCTGTCGCTAAGACCATCCTCGACAGAACTATCAAACTCTAGCTCGACCTCCAAGAGAGCCTTAGATCCAGACTTAATGTCCATTCCATCCCTAGTGTAGCTATTATTGATAGACTCAATCATGCCATCTGTGTCAACAGACACAGTCCAAACCCCGTTGTTGTTCTGAGCGAATTGCTGACCAACAAGAGTTCCTCCGATGTAGAAGTTAACAGAGACTCCCGTCTTTTGATTTCCAACATCTTCACCGATCACCCCACCTTCATAACCTTGTACAATAGGCGCTCTAAGCCTAAATCTAAACAACCTCACACCCTCACCATCCCAGTCTGGGTTCAATGAAAGCATCAATGTGTCTGCGAAAGCGTCTGGGTTTGTACTCTGTGAGGTGGCTTCAAACATGATGTCATAAACAGCCTCTTCATCTGGAGACAAAGCATATCCTCCTTCTGGGTAGACTATTGTTAGATTTCCATAGGCCCCTGGCACGGCCATCTCAGAAGGGTAGGCAGGTATGTTACCTATGTTCTTAATTCTCAATCTTGCTACAATGCTAGTCTGTCCAACTAAGAAGCTTTCTGTTGTATCAAAGGCGTACAATGGTTGCTCATCGTTATCGAACGTTGCCAAAACATTGCCCTCTAAAGACTCAACCTGAATGGTTACAATTCTTTTTTGCTCCTCTTCAACTTCTTCATACTGACAAGATCCGTCATTGACAGTTGCGTTAGGATTGTAGTTCAAGGATTCTGGATCAGTGCATCCTGGGATGGAAGACTCTGTTCCTGTGTTTGAAATCGGCAATACCTTAGGGGGTAGAATCGTCATAAGGTATTCCTGCTTTACAGGGTCGAAACCTCCTGGAACTCTAATGTCTCTGTAGTTGATGTCCTCTGAAGCTTCAATA
>Ga0208785_1000488_pt1 | contig 17732 bp, 20 predicted proteins | sample DEB08_DNA_2_FD_185499 | JGI IMG/M metagenome (GOLD analysis project Ga0208785, IMG submission 185499) | Aqueous microbial communities from the Delaware River and Bay under freshwater to marine salinity gradient to study organic matter... | ecosystem: Environmental > Aquatic > Marine > Coastal ...
GGCCGGCCGCGCTGCCCCGCGCGGCCGCGGCCGCGGCGTAGGCTCCGCGCTGACACGGCGGCGCCACGGCGCCCGCGACCGCGCACCTCGGAGGCTCCCGCTGCGCAGGGTCAAGATCATCGCGACGCTCGGGCCGGCCCTCGACGACCCGGCGCGGCTCGGGGCCGCCATCGCGGCCGGCGTCGACGTGTTCCGCCTGAACTTCTCGCACGGCACCGTCGACGACCACCGCGCCCGCATCCGGCTGGTCCACGAGCTCGCGGCCCGGGAGGGCCGGCTGGTCGGGACGCTCGGCGACCTCCAGGGGCCGAAGATCCGGCTGGGGCTGGTCGTCGACGAGGGCGTGGACGTCCCGACCGGCGGCGAGGTGGTCCTGATCGCCGGCGTGCCGCGCGTCGAGGTCGCGGTCGCCGCGCGGTGGCCCGACCACCCGGTCCTCCCCGTCGTCTACCCGGGCCTGGCGCAGGACGTCGCGACGGGCTCAAGCGTCCTCATCGACGACGGGTCGATCCGCCTCACCGTCGTGTCCAGCGACGTCGAGCGGGGCGAGGTCGTCTGCGCGGTCGACGCCGGCGGTCGGGCGACGTCCCGGAAGGGCGTGAACCTCCCGGGGGTGCGCGTCTCGGCGGACAGCATCACCGACAAGGACCGCGCCGACCTCGCGACGATGGTCGAGCTCGGCGTCGACTGGATCGCGCAGTCCTTCGTCCGGACGGTCGAGGACGTGCTCGAGGTCCGGCGGCTCGTCGAGGCGCACGGCGGCACGCAGCCCGTCATCGCGAAGCTCGAGCGGCCCGAGGTCCTCGACGACCTCGAGGGCGTGGTCGCCGCGGCCGACGCCGTCATGATCGCCCGCGGCGACCTCGGGGTCGAGATCGGGCCCGAGCGCGTGCCGGCCCTCCAGAAGGAGATCATCGACCTCGCGAACCGCCTCAGCCGCCCGGTGATCACGGCGACCGAGATGCTCGACTCGATGATCCGCAACCCCCGTCCGACGCGGGCCGAGGCCTCGGACGTCGCGAACGCCGTGTTCGACGGCACCGACGCGGTGATGCTCTCGGGCGAGACGGCCGCGGGGGACTTCCCCGTCGAGGCGGTCCGGACGATGGCCCAGATCGTCGAGGTCGCCGAGGCCTCGGCCGAGCGGGTCCACCCGATCGCGCCGGACACGGCCGGCGTGCTCGGCCGCGTCGTCGCGAAGGCCGCGACGCAGATCGCGACCGACGTCGACGCCGTCGCGATCCTCGTGTTCAGCCTCTCGGGCCGGTCCGTCCAGCTGGTCACGAAGTACCGGCCGCGGCAGCGCATCGTCGGGCTCACCCCCGACGAGCGGGCGCTCCGCCGCTTCGCCCTCATGTGGGGGGCGGACGGCGCGATCGTCCCGACGGAGGACCGCTCGCTGGACCTCATCCGCTCGGCCGACCAGGTCTGCCTCGAGAACGGGGTCGGCCGTCCGGGGGACCGGGTCGTCATCGTCGCCGGCGTGCCGGGCGGGCGCGGGGGGACGAACCGGGTCATCGTCCACGAGCTCGGGGACGAGACCAACCTGACGGTCGGCCGGTAGGCCGGGGGTCCGCATGGAGCTGCCCGCCGCGGCGCTCGAGCACCGCTACTGCCTGCTCACGACGCGGTCCCGCAACCGCGCCCACACCGCCGAGCTGTGGTTCGTCCCGGCCCCGGGCGGGGTGTTCCTGATGTCCGGCTCGGGCGGACTGACCACCTGGTGCCTGGCGCTGCAGGCCGAGGAGGAGGGGGTGCTCCGGATCGGGACCGGGGCGTGGCAGGTCCGCGCGGCGTTCCTCCCGCAGGACGCGCCCGAGCGGACCGCCGCCCTCGAGGCGTTCCACGACCGGTACGACCCGCCCGACCGCGACCGCCGCGGCCCGTGGCTGCGCGACGCCGCGGTCGCCCATCTCGTCCTGGTGCGCGACCTGGCCTGATCCCGGGGGCCGGGATCAGGCCCCGACGTCGACCGGCGCGTCCGGTGGGCCGTCGCGGAGCAGCCGGGCCAGCGCCGTCGGCAGCGCGGCCGGTGCGAGCACGTCCGGTGCGGCCACGGCGCGCAGCTCGTCGAGGGCCCACCACCGGCCGCCGGCCGTCCCCGGGTCCGCGACGGGCAGCGCGGCCGCGTCGGGCGCCTCGCCGGGGCCGAGCCGGACGAGGAACCACCGCTCGTGCTGCGCGATCGTCACGCCGCGGAACGCGAACACGGCCGTCCGCTCCCAGACCCAGGGGCCCGGCGCGCGGTCGAGCCCGACCTCCTCGCGCAGCTCCCGGGCCGCGGCGGCGGCGTGGTCCTCCCCGGCGTCCAGCCCGCCACCCGGCGCCGTCCAGACCCGGCGGCCGTCGCCGGGCAGGTGCGCGACCAGGAGCACGCGGTCGGCGTCGTCCAGCAGCAGCACGCGCGCGGCCTCGCGCGGGAGCGGCCGGTCCGGCGTCCCGCCCTCCGGCTCGGCCGGGACGCGCGGGTGCGGCGGCACGATCCGCGACGCGACGATCGCCGTGGGGTCGAGGACGTGCACGAACCCGGTCCGATCGACGACCAGCACCGCGTCGTCGTCCCACGCGAGGAGCCGGCCGACGCGGTCCGTCGGCCGCGGTCCGTCACCGTCGTCGACGAGGTGCCGGATCGAGACGCGCCGCCCGACGTCGTCGGGTCCGACCTCGCGGCGGTACCGGACCCGGGCCGCCCCGATGCGCGGTCCGACCGCGGCGCCCCCCTCCCCGGGACCGCCGCCGGTCACGCCGCGGCCCGGGACCGGAGCACGACCTCGAGGCCGAGCGCCGCGCGCAGCGGGCCGCCCCGGTCCGCGACGGCCCGGACCACGACGGCGTCGTCCGGCCCGCCGACCGGCGCGAGGACCAGCGTGCTCCCCTCGAGCCGTGCCGCCGCGAGGCCGACCCGCTGGTCGTGCCCGGCGTCGAGCGCGTCGGCGACCTGGAGCAGGCCGAGCAGGACGTCGCAGGCGGCCCGGTCGGCCCGGTCGAGGGCGCGCACCGGCGGGAACCGCCGGGAGATCCCGCGCGAGGGGTGGAACCGGACCAGCGTCGCGAGCATCGCGGTCTCGTCCGGCGGGAAGCCGCGCAGCTCGGCGTGCTCGACCAGGTACGCGCCGTGCTCCTGCTGCCGGCGCAGGGCCAGGGCCGTCCCGACGGCGTGCAGCTCGGCCGCGGCCGTCAGCAGTCGGCGCTCCCGCGGGCCGAGGCCGTGCCGGGGGGCGGTCGCGTCGAACAGCACGCCGGCCAGCGCGGCGACGTGACCCGGGTGCGGGTCGTCACCGCCGGCGAGGCGGCGCAGCCGGGCGACCTCGTCGGCCCGCAGCGTCGCGGCGTCCCGGACGCGCGGCGTCCCGAACCGATGCAGCAGCACGCCCTCCCGCAGCCCCCAGTCGCTGACGACCGCACCGGGGCCCTCGACCCTGGCGAGCACGCGGGCCAGCACCAGCGCCGCCACGTGGAGGTGGTCGGCCCGCCGCTCCTTCACGCCGGGCAGGGCCGCCCGCCCGGCGGCGTCGGTCGCGAGCAGCTCGTCGCGGGCCGCCGCCAGCTCGTCCGCCGGCAGCGGCGCCATGTTCACCGTCGCCGGCAGCCACCGCCCGGCCCGCGCGGCGAGGTGCCGCGCCAGCGCCCGGACCGTCCCGCCGACCGCGATGACGGCGGCGGGGCGGTGCCGGCGCAGCGCCGGCAGGACCGGGTCCAGCGCGGCGTCGACGGCCGCGGTCAGGGCCGCGGCGCCGGCCGCGTCGACCGGGCCCTCGCCGACGCCGAGCAGCAGCCGGCCGGCCCCGAGCGGCAGCGAGGTCGCCCAGACGGTCCGCTCGGCGTGGCCGACGGCGAGCTCGAGCGACCCGCCGCCGAGGTCGAGGACCAGCGTCGGCTCGGCCGGGACGGCGACGGCCGCCCGGGCGCCGAGGTGCGCGAGCCGGGCCTCCTCCGCGCCGTCGAGCGGCTCGACGGGGACGCCGGCCGCGTCGGCCAGTCGCACCCGGAGGTCGCCGGCCGCGGGGTCCCGGAGCGCCGCGGTCGCGACGGCGACGGTCGCCGTCGCGCCGGTGCGTCCGGCGAGGTCCGCGAGGCGCGCCACGGTCGCGACGGCGCGGTCGGCGACGGCGGTCGGGACGCGACCGGCGGTCGCCAGGGTGCGGCCGAGGTGGAGCATCTCCCGGCTGCGTCGGACCGGGACGACCTCGGGGCCGTCGACGTCGGCGACGAGGAGGTGGAAGGAGTTGCTGCCGAGGTCGAGGACGGCGCGTCGCGACGCCCCGCTCATCGCGCCGGATCGTCGCCGAGCGCGATCCGCACCAGGCGGAGGTCGGCCGGGTAGCTCAGGAGCCCCTCGAGGTCCGTGACGGGGACCCAGCGTGCCACGTCGACCTCGCGGTCGGGCGGACGCGCCGCGGGGTCGCCCGCCACCGCGCGCATCTCGAACCACGCCACCCGCTTCGGGCCCCGCGGCAGCCGGTACTCGGTCACGACGAGGGGCCGGACCAGCGCCGGCGTGACGCCGGTCTCCTCGGCGACCTCGCGGAGGGCGGCCGCGGCGTCGGTCTCGTCCGGGTCGAGGTGACCCTTCGGGAGCGACCAGTCCGCGCGGTGGACGCGGTGGACGACGAGCACCTCGGGACCGTCCGGACCGTCGCGGAGGACGACGCCGCCGGCGGCCCGGATGACCGGGTCCCCGGTCGGGTCCGGGGCGGCCGTCACGCCGACGGTCCCGGGTGGTGCCGCGCGCGCCGGCGGGCCCGGGCCTGCAGCGTCAGGTGCGCGTCGACGCCGGCCAGGGTCGGGACGCGGCGCCACCGGGCGTCGGGGCCCAGCTCCCAGGCGAGCAGGTCGTCGGCCCACCCGACGTCGAGGATCTCCTGGAGCCGGGCGGTCAGCGCCGGGTCCGTGACGGGGGCCAGGGCCTCGACGCGGCGGTCGAGGTTCCGGGGCATCAGATCGCCGGACCCGATCAGCCAGTCGTGGCCCCGGGCGGCGCTCCCGAAGCGGTAGATCCGCGAGTGCTCCAGGTACCGCCCGACGATCGACCGCACGCGGACGCCCTCCGACAGGCCCGGGACGCCGGGTCGCAGCCCGCAGATGCCCCGGACGAGCAGGTCGACCCGCGTCCCGGCCGCCGCCGCGGCGTACAGGGCCTCGATCAGCTCGGGGTCGATGACGGCGTTCAGCTTCAGCGCGACGTGCCCGTCGCCGGCCGCCGCCTCACGGGCGATCAGCTCGAGGATCCGCCGCCGGAACCCGTCGGGGGCGACGACGAGCCGCCGGTACCGCGGCGGGCGGGCGTACCCGGTCAGGACGTTGAACAGGTCGGAGAGGTCGGCACCGAGCTCGGGGTCGGCGCTGAGCAGCCCGAGGTCCTCGTACACGCGGGCGGTGACGTCGTTGTAGTTGCCGGTCCCGACGTGGACGTACCGCCGCACCCCGCCGTCCTCGGCCCGGACGACCAGGGCGATCTTCGTGTGCGTCTTCAGCCCGACGACCCCGTACGCGACGTGGACGCCGGCCTCCTCCAGCGCCCGGGCCCACCCGATGTTCGCCTCCTCGTCGAACCGGGCCTTCAGCTCGACGAGGGCGACGACCTGCTTCCCGGCCGCGGCCGCGTCGAGGAGCGCGCGGATGATCGGGCTGCCCGGACCCGAGGTCCGGTACAGCGTGATCTTGATCGCGAGGACGTCGGGGTCGTGCGCCGCCTGGGCGACGAACGCCTCGACCGAGGCGGCGAACGCCTCGTAGGGGTGGTGGACCAGGACGTCGCGGGTCCGCAGCGCCGCCAGCACGTCGGGCCGCTCGCCACCTGACGGGGCCAGCACCGGGGGCACCGTCGGGGTGAAGGGGGGGTGCAGCAGGTCGGGCCGGTCGAGGTCGAGCAGCCCCGCCAGCCCGTCGAGGCCGAGCGGCCCGGGCAGGACCACGACGTCGGCGCGGTCCAGCTCGAGCTCGTCGCGGAGCAGGGCCAGCGTCGCCGCCGGCATCGTCGGCTCCACCTCGAGCCGGACGGCCCGTCCGAACCGCCGTCGGTTCAGCTCGGACTCGATCGCGAGCAGGAGGTCGTCGGCCTCGTCCTCCTCGACGTCGAAGTCGGCGTTCCGCGTGACCCGGAACGCGTGGTGGTCGCGGACCTCGACGCCGGGGAACAGCCGGTCGAGGTGGTCGGCGACCACGCGCTCGAGCGGGACCCACCGCCGTCCGCCGGGCAGCGGGAGCAGTCGCGGCAGGATCGGGGGGATCTTGACGCGGGCGAACCGCTCCTCGCCGTCGTCGTCCCGCAGCAGCACCGCGAGGTTCAGGGAGAGGTTCGAGATGTACGGGAACGGGTGCGCCGGGTCGACGGCCAGCGGCGTCAGCACGGGGAAGACGCGGTCCTCGAACACGCGGGCGAGGTGGTCGCGCTCGTCGGCGTCGAGGGGGCCGTCGACGACGACCTCGACGCCCTCGGCGGCCAGCGCCGGCAGGAGCTCGTCGCGGACGACCGCGACCTGGCGGGCGCAGAGCCCGCGGCTCAGCGTCCGGATCGCGTCGAGCTGCGCCGCCGGCGTCAGGCCGTCGGGGTTCGTGCCGCGGGCCTCGGCCGCCTCCTGCTCGCGCAGCCCGGCGACGCGGACCTGGAAGAACTCGTCGAGGTTCGACGTGAAGATCGTCGCGAACCGCACCCGTTCCAGCAGCGGCAGACCGGGGTCCTCGACCATCGCGAGCACCCGGTCCTCGAACTGCAGCCAGGACAGCTCGCGGTTGAGATGCCGCGGCTCCGGCGGATGGTGGGGGAGGACGTCCAGGCCCTCGGTCCGCCGGGCGGCGGCGGTGGCGGGGACGGCCCCCGGCCGCAGCACGCCGCCGTCGGCCGTCATCGTCGCTCCGTCCCGTCCGTCGCTCCGCCCGGTCCTCCCGGGCGCGGCGAGGCTACGGACGGCCGGTGAACGGGGGGTGAACGGACCGGTGCGGCCCGGCCGGTCGGTATCCTCGCGCTGCGCCGGACGGCGCCCGACGGCCGCGACGGCCCGCGCACGAGCCCCGGAGGACGGCATGACCTACACGATCGCCGAGCCCTGCATCGACGTGAAGGACAAGGCCTGCGTCGACGAGTGCCCCGTCGACTGCATCTACGAGGGGGACCGGATGCTGTACATCCACCCCACCGAGTGCATCGACTGCGGCGCCTGCGAGCCGGCCTGCCCGGTCGAGGCGATCTTCTACGAGGACGACGTCCCGGCCGAGTGGGCCGACTTCAAGCCGATCAACGTCGAGTACTTCGACGCCGTCGAGTCGCCGCACAAGGGCTCGCCGGGCGGTGCCGCGGCGACCGGCGCCTCCGGCGTCGACCACCCGAAGGTCTCGGCCTGGGAGGCCTGAGCCCCCACCGCGCCACGCGACCGCCCCGGGCCCCGGCCCGGGGCGCCGTGCGTCCGGGGGCGTGACGGGGGCGTGACGGGGCCGGGTCAGCGCCGGCGCCACCCGCGCCGGGCCGCGCGCCCGGCCCGTTCGGCCCGGCGGCCGGCCCCGACCGCGACCGCGAGGACGGCGCCGAGCGCCACCGCCCGGACCAGTCGGTCCCGGACCTCGCGCGGATCGTCCGGGGCGCGGTCGCTCGTCGGCGGCAGCACCGCCTCGAGCGCTCGGACCCCCGCGACCAGCACCGCGGCCGTGACGGGGTTCACGTCAGGGTCGCGTGGAAGCCGGCGATGAGGGCCGCGACGTCGCCCTCGAGGCGGTCGAGCATCGCCGCGACCTCCGCGCCGCGCAGGCGGTGCTTGTTCGCGGCGAACGCCGCGGCCGGCAGCGCGGCCAGCTCGCCCAGCCGGACCTCGGCCCGGTCCCGGACCGCCGCGGGCGGGGCGGCCTCGTCGGCGAACCCGACCCGGGCCGCGCCGGCCGCGTCCAGTCGCGCCCCCGGCAGCACGACGGTCGCGAGGTCGCGGGGGGCGAGGCGGAGCCGAGCCAGCGACAGCGCGAAGTCCGGCAGTTCCATGCCGTTCGCGGTCTCGACCAGCCCCCAGGCCCCGCCCTCGGCCGCGACGACGTGGTCCCCGCACATCGCGAGCAGCGTCCCGGCCGCGATGGCGTGCCCGGTCGCCGCGACGACGACGGGGCGCGGGTGGCGCAGCACCGCGCCGAGCGCCCGCCCGCACCCGATCAGCAGCGCCGCGACGTCGTCCGGCCCGTGGGCGGCCATCCACTTCAGGTCGAGGCCGGCGCTGAACACGCCCTCGCGTCCGGTCAGCAGGACCGGCGCGTCCGGGTGGTCCGCGACGGCGGCGGCGAGGTCGGCGAACACCTCGGGCCGGAGCGTGTTCCGGGCGCCGTCGTCGAGCACGACCTCGAGCACGCCGTCCGCCCGCGTCGTGGTCCGCACCGTCGTCATCGCACCTCCGATCCGCGTCGGCGAAGGTAGGCGCGGCCCGCCTCAGACGACGAGCCGCGCCGAGGGGCGGGGGGCGGACGGCTGGTACGCGGCCCAGGCCTCGGCCAGGCGGGCGACGGCCCGGTCGAGCTCGTCGACGTCGACGACGTAGGAGAGCCGCAGCGCGCGCCGGTTCCCGTCGTCGACCGAGAGCGCCGGCCCCGGCACGACCGCGACCCCGTGCGACAGCGCCAGCTCGGCGAACTCCTCCGCGTTGCCGTGCGGCAGCTGGACCCAGAGCGAGAGGCCCCCGGCCGGGACGTCGAACGTCCACGTCGGCAGCGCCGCCCGCAGGGCGGCGGCCAGTCGGTCGCGGCGGGGGACCAGCTCGGCGCGGCGCTCGGCGAGGACCTCGTCGCGGCGGTGGATCAGCTCGGCCGCGTGCAGCTGGTCCAGCAGCGAGGACCCCAGATCCGCGACGGTCTTCGTGGAGAGCATCCGGACCACCCATGCGCGCGGGGTCCGGACCCAGCCGACCCGCAGTCCCGCCCAGTACGGCTTCGCGGTCGACCCGACCGAGAGGACCTGGCCCTCGCCGAGCGACGAGATCGGCGGTGGCAGCGGCGCGTCGGTCAGCGCCAGCTCGGCCATCGCCTGGTCCTCGATGACGACGACGTCGCGGCGCTCGGCGACCGCCGCGACGAGGCGCCGGCGCTCGAGCGGCATCACCGTCCCCGTCGGGTTGTGGTGGTCGGGGCCGACGTAGACCAGCCGGGCGCCGGTCCGCTCGACGAGCTCGTCGAGCAGCTCGGTCCGGGCGCCGTGCTCGTCGACGGGGAGCGGCACGGCCCGGGCCCCGAACCGTCGGAAGACGTCGAGGAGACCGGGGAACGTCGGGGTCTCGACGACGACGGCGTCGCCGGGCTGGATGGTCTGGCGCGCGATCAGCGAGAGGGCCTGGTGGGCCCCGGTCGTGACGACCAGCTGGTCGGGGTCCGTCGCGAGCCCGCGCTCGAGGCACCGGCCGGCGACGGCGGCGCGCAGCTCGGGCAGGCCCTGGGGGAGGTAGCCGTGATGGTCGAGCAGCCCCGCCAGCCCCGGCGGCGTCGGCCGGCCGAGGACGGCGCGGACGGTGGGGGAGGCGGGGAGGGCCGCGACGGAGAGGTCGACGGTGTCGGGGAGCAGGTCGCCGCGGCCCGGCTCGGAGCGCTGCACCTGGCCGTCGGCCGAGAGGAACAGCCGGCCCGTCGCGACGGCGTCCACGCGGGGGCGCCGCTCCTCGGGCCGCCGCACCCACGTCCCCGACCCGCGGCGGCTCTCGAGCCAGCCCTCGGCCTTCAGCCGGTCGTAGGCGGTGACGACCGTCGAGCGGCTCACCGCCAGGGCCCGGGCCAGCGCCCGCTCGGCCGGCAGCACGGTCCCCAGCGGCACGTCCCCGCGGTCGACGAGGCGCTTCAGCGCGTCCGCGACCCGGCGGTACAGGGGGCCGTCGCCGCCGAGCTCCGCGGCGAGCAGGACGGCCAGCCGCGGTCCACTCTCGTGGATTGGCTCGTCCAATGGAGGTCCAATCACTGTCCGACAGGACGGTCGGCGCGCGGAGGGGATGCTACTCTGCGACCTGTCGCAGGGAGCACCGCGTCGGACCGGTCCAATCCGGACCGCCGGAGCCCCCGGACACGGCGGACCGACTGCCCGTCCCCCCGGGCCCGGACCGTTGACAATCGAACCGCGGCGATCGCGCCCCTCTCCCAGGGCCAGCCGCGGCGCTCGGGTGGCCGGGTCGGCCTCTCCCCCTCGACGGTCCTCCCACCGTCCCCCGGTGACGCGCTCCCCCCAGCGGCGTCGCCCTCCGGCCCACCGCCCCCGAGCACGGACGACGTCCCCCGGTGCCTCGCACCGGGGGACGCGTCGTCCGGGGGGTGCGGCGGGGCCGCGCGGCCGGGTCAGCCGGTCCGGCGCGGACCGACGAGGACCTCGGTCACGGTGGTCGCCCGCCACGCCGCGACCGTGAGGTAGCCGCAGATCCCGACGCTGCCGGTGACCGTGACCACCGCCAGCCACAGGACGGCGCGGCCCGGTGCGGCCTCCCGCCACGCGATCCAGGCCCAGCCGAGGACGAGGGCGACCCCGAGGTCGACCATCGTGACCACGCCCCAGGCCAGCGCGAGGATGTCGCCGCCCTCGGCCGCGAGCGGGGCGCCGGCCGCCAGCGCGGAGACGATCGGGACCGCCAGCGCCAGCGCGCCGAGCGGGGCGAGGACGCGGAGCAGGCGGACCCCGGGTGCGACGGCGCCGGACGCGGCGCTCATGCCGCACCCGGCGGGGTCGCGGGCGGGATGACGCCGGGCGGCAGGTCGCTGCGCCCGGCGAGCGGGGAGAGCGCGAACTCCTCCGCCCCGATCCGCAGCGGCTCGAGCGGGCGGCCGCCGTCCAGGTGCTCGGCGACCAGCGCCGGCACGTCCTCGACGGTGACGCCGCCGTACCAGACGTCGTCCGGGGCGACGTACACGACCGGGCCGACCATGCAGGCCTCGAGGCAGCCGGCGGCGACGACCTTCACGTCGGTCAGGCCCTGCCGGCCGGTCTCCTCGCGCAGCGCCTCGAACACCGCGCCCGCGCCGCGGGCCGCGCAGGACCCGCGCGGATGCCCCTCGTCCCGGCGGTTCAGGCAGACGAACGCCCACCGCCGCGGCATGCCGGTCCGTGCCATGCGCCGCTCCTCGGGTCGTCAGGCCGTCGGGTCGTCGGAGGGTCCCGCCGCCGCGCCGGCGCGGGCGGTGGCCGCGTCCGACCGTAGCCCCGCGTGCAGGCGGCGCAGGTCGGCGACGGTGACACCGACGAGCGTCGGACGCAGGACGCGCCCGGGTCCGGCCGGGACGGGACCGGCGTGGGGGACGACGAGGGCCGCCATCCCGGCCGCGGCCGCCGCGGCCGTCCCCGTCGGCGAGTCCTCGATGACGAGGCAGGCCCCGGGGGCGACGCCGAGCGCCGCCGCGGCGGCGAGGTACGGGTCCGGCGCGGGCTTCGCGGGGACGCCGGCGTCGGCGGTCACGACCGCGTCGGGCCGCACGCCGAGCCCGGCGAGCAGCGGTCCGGCCACCGCGGCCGCGACGGCGGTCACGACGGCGTGCGGCGTACCGGTCGCGCGGAGCTCCGCGAGCAGCGCCGCCGCGCCGGGCCGCCACGTCCGCGCCGTAGGGTCGGCGGCCAGCGCGGCCGCGCCGGCCGCCGTCAGCTCGGCCGCGAGCGCGGCGGCCCGGTCCGGCTCGCGGTCGGGGTCGACCCCGAGGACGACCGTGCTGGCCGCCATGCTCCGACCGACCGCCGCGTCCCACCAGCCGTCGGCCAGTCGGGCCCCGTGGGCCGCGGCGACGGTCGCGTAGGCCCGCCGCCACGCCGCGGTCGTGTCGACGAGGGTCCCGTCGAGGTCCAGCAGCACCGCGCCGAGCCCGTCGTCGGCCCCGACGCGGGCTCCCGCCACGTCGCCGGCGCGGCGGTTCACGCCCCGCCGCCGACGACCGCGAACAGCGTGAGGGAGTGGCCGATCCCGAGGCCCTCGGGCTCCTGCGCCGCCTCGACGGCGCGGAGGTCCTCGGCCAGCGCCCGCCGCGCCGCCGCGTCCGGTGCCGGTCCCGCGGCGTCGAGGCGGGTGTTCCAGGCGACGGCCAGCCGCGCGTGGGCGGCCGCCACCGCGGGCGGGGCCGGGGGCAGCGGGACCGCGATGCGCAGCGCCGCCGGGTCGCCGCCCCCGCCCGCGGCCAGCGCGTCGACGAGGTCCCGCAGGCGCGGCAGGCCCGGCGTGTACTCCCCGGTGCTCGTGTGCCGTCCGACCGCGAGCGACCGGTCGACCCGGGTCGCGTCGAGCACCTCGCGGCCGGCCGCCGCGACGGCCGTCCGCACGGTCCGCTCGAGCTCCTCCCCGTCCCAGGTCGTCATCTCGGCCGCCTCGGCCGCCGCGTCGGTCGCGAAGAAGCTCATGCGGTAGGCCCACCGCGTGCGGTCCCACCGCGACGTCCACTCGAGCGACCACCGGCCCAGCACGTCGACGACGAGCAGCGCGGTCCGGCCCGGCGGGACGGCGCGCGTGACGACGCGGGTCAGCGCCGGGCCGAGCGCGTCGGGCGGCAGGTGCGACAGCGGGACGCCGGAGGAGAGGAGGACGTCGTGCGGACCGACCTCCGGCGGGTCGGCCAGGTCGCCCCGGACGAGGGCGACGGCGCCGACGCCGGGCGGCGGTCCCTCGGGTCCGGCGAGGCGGTCGCGGGCGACCGCGAGGAGGTCCGCGTCGAGGTCGAGGCCGGTGTACCGCGCGACCCGGACGTCGCCGGCGGCGACGGCCGCGGTGCCGCGCAGCAGATCCAGTCCGACGCCGGTGCCGCAGCCGAGGTCCAGGACCGCCACGTCCGCGGGGAGTCCCAGCGCGCGGGCCCGCCGCAGGGCGGCGTCGAGATGGCGGTGGAGCGCCGGCTCCTCCCAGGTCCGCTTCACCCAGTCGCGACGCGCCGCCGACGTGTAGTGGTCGACCGCGCCGGCGTAGGGGGTGGCGTCGTCCATCCCGACCCCCTCGTCGCAGCGCCCCGCGCCGGGACCCGGTGTCCGGACGCGGCGAGGGTAACGGTCGGTACGGTCCGGACCGCCGTCGCGCCGGGACGCCGACGGTCCCCGACGCCCGGAGCGACGATGACCGACGCGGTGCACCGCTCGCGGCTGGTGCCGCCCGGGGCCCGTGCGGTCCCGCTCGACGATCCCGCCGCCGCCGGCGCCGCGCTCACCGCCCGCGTCGACGGCGATCCGCTGGCCCTCGCCCGGCTCGTCGCCGCCGTCGAGCCGCTCCGCGCCTCCGACGCCGTCGTCGCGACCGACGCCGACGCCGAGGTCGAGCGGTTCCTCGCCGTGCTCGCCGTCCTCGACGGCCGGGCCGCGCTGCCCGCGTACGACCTCGACGACCCCCGCCTGAAGTGGCGCGCTCCGGCCGGGGTCCGGGCCGTCCCGAACCGTCCCGACGCCCCGGGCGCCGGGGGACCGGCGTGAGCGCCGCCCCCGCCGCCCCCGCCGCCGTGCGCCTCCCGGCCGGCCGGCACGTGTTCGACCTCGCCCCGGGCCGTCCCGCCGTCATGGGGATCGTGAACACCAACCCGGGGTCGTTCTCGGACACCGAGCACCTCGCCGACCTCGACGCGCAGCTGGCCCGGGCGCTGGCGCTGGTCGAGGCCGGCGCCGACATCATCGACGTCGGGACCGACTCCGGCGTCACCTACGGCGACTCGGTCCCGCTCGACCAGCAGGTCCGGGCCGCCGTCCCGCTGGTCGAGGCCCTCGTGGCCCGTGACGTCCCGGTCTCGATCGACACGCCGTTCGCGGAGGTCGCCGCGGCGACGCTGGCCGCCGGTGCCTGCATGATCAACGACGTCTCGGGGCTGGCCGACGTCCGCATCGCCGCGCACTGCGCCGCCCATGCCGCGGCCCTCGTGATCCTGCACACGCGGGTCGCGCACAAGCAGGAGGCGTTCCTCGACTTCGAGGACGTCGTCGCCGACATCGAGGACCTGTTCGAGGAGCGGACGGCGCTGGCCGTCGCGCACGGCGTCACGCGGGACCGGGTCGTCCTCGACCCGGGGCTCGGGTACTCGAAGCACCCGCGGGACGACGTCGCGCTGCTGCGCGCCTACCCGGTGTTCGCGGCCCGCGGCCTCGCGATCCTGACGGGGGCCTCGCGCAAGTTCTTCACCGGCGTCATCACCGGCGCGGCGCCGGCGGACCGGCTCCCCGAGACGCTCGCGACCGTCGCCGCCGTCCGACCGTTCCCCGGGTTCGTCCGGGTCCACGACGTCGGCGCGGTCCGGACCTACCTCGACGCGGTCGCCCGGACGTAGCGCAGCAGCAGCTCGTCGCCGTGCACGAGGGCCGAGACCAGCGCCAGCTCGTGCCGGCCCGACGGGGCGCCGACGGTCAGCCGCGGCCCGTCACCGCCGACCAGGGCCGGGGCGATGGTGGTGAACACCTCGTCGACGAGTCCCGCGGCCAGCAGCTCGCCGGCCAGGCGGGGGCCGCCCTCGCACGACACCCGCGTCAGCCCGCGCGCGGCCAGCGCGGTCAGCACCGCCGGCCAGGCGACGGTCGCGTCGCCCGCCACGACGAGGTCGGCCACCGGCCCGGCGGGGTGCACGGCCAGCGCCGCGCGGACGCGGTCGGCGTCGGCGGCGGCCGTGATCACGAGCGGTGGCCGGGCCGGGTCGGCGACCAGCGGATGGCCGGCGGGCAGCGCCCCGGTCCGGGTCACCATCGCGACCGGTGGGGCCGGCGCGAGTCCCTTCGCCGCCCGGGCGGCGCGGCGCTCGGGTCCGCCGGGGTACGGCGGGTACGACTCGTCGCGGACGGTCGCCCCGCCGACGAGCAGCACGTCGGCGGCGTCCCGGACGCCGGCCAGCGCCCGGAGGTCCGCCGGCCCGCCGAGCCCCGCCGAGAGGTCGCCGAGCGTCACCGAGCCGTCGAGGCTCTGGACCAGGCAGAGCGCGACCCAGGGGACGTCCCGGGGACCCGGACCGCCGAGGACGAGGTCCGCGTACAGCCCGTCGAGGTCCGTGACGACCCCGAGGCGCCCGTCGGCCGCGGCCGACGCGGGACGCGGGTGGTCGGCCGTCAGGTCAGGAACTCGAGCAGCGCCGCCGCGACGGCCTCGGGGTCCTCGAGCGGCATCCAGTGCCCGACGCCCGGGAGGACCTTGATCCGGCTGACCGGGATCGAGGCCTTCAGCTCCTCGGACATCGCCAGCGGCGTCGAGCGGTCGTGGGCGCCGGTCAGGATCAGCGTGCGCTGCCCCAGCGCCTCGCGGTCGATCCGGGGGGCGTCCGCGAGCGCGCGGCAGGACTTCGCGTAGTGCTGCGGGTCGTTCCGGAGGAACAGCTCGCGGAGGAGTCCGACCAGCGCCGGCTGGGTGGCGTGCGTCCGCGGCGAGACCGCCCCGGCCAGCCAGTCGTCGACGAGCGCGTCCATGCCGTCCGCCTCGACGGCGTCCGCCCGCTGGCGGTACGCGTCGGCGGTGGCCGGCTCGAAGTACGAGATGCCGCCGACCAGCACCAGCTGGTCGACGGACTCCGGCTCGGTCCGGGCCACCTCCTGCGCGATCAGCGAGCCGAGCGAGTGCCCGACCAGGGTCACCGCCGGCAGCTCGAGGGCGGCGATCAGCCGGTGGACGTCCTTCGCCCAGCCGTCCACCGAGAGCTTCCCGCGGCCCTGGCTGCGGCCGTGGCCGCGGAGGTCGACGGTGACGCAGTGGTGGTGCTGGGAAATGGCCTGGACGACGCCGTGCCAGACGTGTCCGGAGCCGCCGAGGCCGTGGACGAACACGATCGGCGGGCCGTCGCCGACGCTGGTGTAGTGGAAGGTGTTGCCGTCGATGTCCGCGAACACGCGGTCCTCCGGTCCGTGGGGGCGCGGGCCGCGCGGGGCCCTCGAGGTCGCCGGAGCCTACCGGCGGCCGTCCCGGGCCCCCGGCGGCTCCGAACCCCGTCAGCCCCCGACCCCCCGGAGCCCCCGTGCGCCTCGATCTGCACCAGGACACCACCGCCCCGCGCGCCGTCGTCTGGGACGTGCTGACCCGGTGGGAGGAGCAGCCGCGGTGGATGCTCGACGCGAAGGAGGTCCACGTCACCTCGCCCCACCGCGAGGGCGTCGGCGTCGAGCTGCGCTGCCCGACGAACCTGCTCGGGTTCACCGTCCAGGACCTGATGCGGGTCACCCGCTGGGAGGAGGGGCGGGTGCTCGAGGTGACGCACCTCGGCCGGATCATCACCGGCACGGGGGCGTTCGAGCTCTCGGACCTGCCCGACGGCGGCACGCGCATCGGGTGGTGGGAGGAGGTCGACCCGCCCCTCGGCGCCCTCGGCGAGTGGGGCGCGCGGACGTTCGCGCTGCCGGTGATCCGGCGCATCTTCCGCCGCTCGCTCCGGAACCTCGCCGTCCGGGCCGAGGAGGCCGCCGCGACCTGAGCCGCGCGCCGGCCCGGCGTGCTCAGGCCGCCGGCGTCCGCTCGAGCCAGGTCGCGCGGGGCACGACCTCCTGCTCGTACGAGGCGCGCGCCGCGACCCCGGCCGCCGTGCGCAGCAGGACCTCGCAGGTCACGCGGGTCGGATCGACCATCTGGACCGTCGCCTCGAACGCCACGCGGGTCCCGACCGGGATGGGCGTGCGGTGGATCAGGTCCAGCCGGCCCGGGACGGCCAGCTCCTCCGGCTCGAGGTGGGGGGCGAGCAGGTCACGGCAGACGCCGGTCGCGACCGAGAGCATCGCGAGCGAGCCGAGCACCGGGGGCAGGTCGTCGCCGAGCCCCGTGGCGTGCCCGGCGTCGGTCATCGTGGCGTCGACGTCGATCTCGACGGTCGCGGTCGTGCCGCGCGCGGGTCCGGGGCGCATGGGTCTCCTCTACCGCCGCAGGCGGGCCAGCAGGGCGCGCACCGCGCCCTCGCCGGGGGCGGGGCGGACGGCGCGACCGTCGGTCGCCGCCGGGGAGGCGTGCTCGGGAGCGGCGGCGGGCGGGGAGGATACGGCCATCACGACCAGTGGGTCCGGCGCCCGGTTCGCGATCCCGTGGACAACCCCGGCCCGGACGAGGACGCTGCCGAGCGGGTCGAGGCCGACCTCGCCCTCCTCGGTCGCGATCCAGGACCGGCCGCCGAGGACCGTGTAGGTGACGTCCGAGCCGGCGACCGTCAGCACGTCGGTGGCCTGGTGGGGCTCGATGCACCACAGGTCGAGCGCCAGGGACCCCGTCGCGAGGACCCGGACGCGGGTCGCCGCGCCGGCGTCGAACCGGACCCAGTCGCGGAGGTCGACGGGCAGCACCGCGGGCGGGGCGCCGTCCGGCGTCCCGGGCGCGGGTCGTTCCGGCGCGTCCACGCCGGGGAGGCTACGGCCCCCGTGAGTAGCCTCGGGCGCCGCCGCGGTCCGCTCCGCGGCCCGACGCGGGGGTCCTGACGTGATCGAGCTCGAGACCGACGCGGGCGCCCCGGCGGACCTCGCCGCGCCCCTCCACGTCGTCGGGGCGTACGCGCCGCCGGCGGCCGCCGGCGATGCGGCGGCCGACGCGGCGACCGACACGGCGCCGCGCCGGCCCGTCCCGACCGCCGCGGCCGCGGCGCTGCTGGCCCCGCTCGGCGACCCGGTCGAGGAGCTGGTCGCGCTCGGCTTCGACGGGGCGGCCGGTACCACCGTCCGGGTCCGCGTCCCGGGCGAGGGCGGCCCCCGGACGGTGCTGGTCGTCGGCCTCGGCCCGGCGGCGCGGTGCACCCGGGACGTCCTGCGCCGTGCGGCCGGGACGGCGGTCCGGGCCGCCGGCGACGTGACGGCGCTCGCGACCGACCTCGCCGCGCTCCCGGCGGTCCCCGACGCCACCGGC
>Ga0208785_1000490_pt1 | contig 17657 bp, 17 predicted proteins | sample DEB08_DNA_2_FD_185499 | JGI IMG/M metagenome (GOLD analysis project Ga0208785, IMG submission 185499) | Aqueous microbial communities from the Delaware River and Bay under freshwater to marine salinity gradient to study organic matter... | ecosystem: Environmental > Aquatic > Marine > Coastal ...
GGTCTCAACCGCGGTTCGCTCAGTTGGCTAGAGCACCTGCTTTGCAAGCAGGGGGTCGTGGGTTCGATTCCCATCAGCTCCACTGAAATTTCAAGGGAGCGATTCCGGCCCGAAGGCCTCTTCGGCGCTATCGGGCTTCAGTTGGCCACGCGGCTAGGTCGCATCGCCCCAACCGCAGTGTGCTCAGCGTGCGGGAACTACTACGAACGCCTCGGCCGCGCTCCGAAAAGGGGCCAGCACAACTACTGCCCGAGATGCAAGACGACCGGCCCCAGCAAGATGTATAAGCGCAACCAGCAGCCGGGTTAGGAGGACAAGCCGTCGAAGAACCTCTTAGACGGTGAACTCTTAGGGGCCTTCTTTCGCCGCTTCTTGCCGTGATCTTCCTCTAGGTGCTCTTCCAGCATTCGAAGGTACCGATCAGACCCAAAAATCTTCTCCATCCACTCCTTGCTCGCATTCTTGAGTAGATACTTCTTCATCATCAGCAAAAACGGCGAAACCGGACTCAGGGCTGCGATCACGCAGAACGGGATCTGAAGAATCGGAGGATATTCAACCCAGTCGAGCCAAAGCGGCGCTCCGTGATCAAGGTCGGTGAGATCGTATTGGGTAATGCCGAGGACAAAGATCAGAACGACTGTCGCGTTAAGTGGGAACCAGACGACCTGAAAAGCTTTGTTGCTGAGCACGAGAACAAAGGATCTTGCGACCCCCCAAACGAATGCTTTCCCTAACCTCTCCCCATTTGCCAAGAGATACAAGGAAGGTCGTGCAGTGAGTGCCCCGACGCCAAGCGCGAGCAGAACGGAGTACAACACCATCGACCAGAAATCATCGCTGTCATTCGGTACCAAACGCGCCAGGTAGCAGAGCATTGCTCCCAGTACGAAGAACGCCGCCGTAACCAGATTTCTCCTAGCTCTCGTCGCATCATCAGGCACAAATCCGACGATGACGTTCAATGCCTGAAGCAGCTAGCTCTCGAACAACTCGTCAATTTCCTCAACAACGACTCAACACCACCAGTCCACTTTGACCAGTACGACGTCAACCAGATGCTCTCCCACGAAGACGACTAAACCCAAGGAAGCCACTTCACATGCCCAGCTCCTCAACCACGGACGACCGCCACTACAACGTCGTGGTCCTCGAACTCGAGGACGTCGTACCCCGGCGCGACCCCAAACGGCCAAACCTTCTGGTTGCGAGAACGCTCAAATCAGCCGAGGACTTCGCAACTGATCTGCGCAACAGCCGCTCCAAGCGCCACAAGTGGGCGCACGGTCGCGTTCTCCGGATCCGACACGACCTCTCATCACAAGAACCACTGCTCCAGGACGATGCCAAAACGCAGCAGACTGCCATAAGTGCAGAACTCAAACGCAAGGGATACACCGTCAACCGAGACGGCAGGGTCTGGCGGACCTACGTTGTCAACTTGAACGACCCAAAACAAACCGAGATAGGAGCCGGGCACGTTTACGTCGGCGAAACCTCACTCCCGGTCGAAGAGCGCCTACAACAACACCTCACCGGAGCACGCAACAACAAAGGCCCCCTCTTTAGCCGCGTCGTTCGCAACCACGGCACGACACTGAACCGGCAGCTCATGGCAGGCAAGGCGTACATGACTCAGAAACAAGCCAAAAAAGCCGAACGTCGGCTCGCGGAACGTCTAAGAAACGCCGGGTTTCTCGTCGAAGGCGGCCACTAACCCTCGTGAACTCCCCGAGCGTCTCCACGAACCGTTGTCACACCCCCCTAGCCATGATGGCTCACTATGACAAACCAACATCCCATCCCTGCTGGCCTTGGCCTGTGCTGGCGGACCCGTGACCTGCCAAACCGCGAACACCCAGACCTCGACGCTCGTTTCGGTGCCAACATCCCCGACGTCATCCACCTCAATCATCCGTATCACCAAGAGGGATTCATGGTTGGCGACACGGTGGGAGGTCAGATGCGTGATTCCTGTGCATGGTTCACACGGCACCGTGCAGAGAGGTACGAAGACGATGCCATGGTTCTTCGGTTCATGGAACCAAATCTGTTTCGAAAGGACATCGCACTCGGTCCCAACGGCATAAAGGGCCTTGTTGACGTCATGTTCGAATCACCCAAAATGAGTCAGGGGAGACCCGTGAATTTCGGGCGACCAAATTCCCTTGGTGTTCAAATAATCCCTTGGGGACCCCGCTTCATGATCGGAGAGATCTGCACCTACTCAGATCCGGTAACAAGAGCCGGAATGAGAATCAATCGAGACCAGCTGAGATGGTACTTATCGATACGGGCGCCTAGCGCAACATCCCCGGTTGAACGTTGGGCTGGCGAATCTCGCCAGGCTCGTCAGGCACCATATGACATTTTTGAACAATGGCTCCCGCTCGCTCCAAGGTGGCACACCGTGCTTGACCGGTTCGGCAACGACCCTCGCACCGGCCTTCCGATCCTGTTAGTTCGCTACCGGCACCGTGGCCTTTTTCTGCGCTGTGGGACCGACCTAAAAGAACTGAACCCTGAGGCGAAACAGAAACCCCGCCGTCGCGACGCTCTGAACTGGATCGACTGGGTGCACCGCACCGACCAAAACTCGCCTTCACCACAGCGGGACAGCGCGAAGCGTCACACCTTCGAAACCCTGACCGGTGTGACGTTTGCCGAAACCAACAGTGAAGAAGCACACCAACGTTGGCGCGACAACGCAGATACCGCTCTTCTTGCTGAAGATGAAGAACTCAAAGCAAACCGATCCGCTGATCTCGCTGCCGCCACCAAGCGGTGGAACGAACTGGGCCGTAACTGATGACGCTCCACCTCGATCGCAAAGATTTTGGCTGCAGTTAACGACTTCTAGGCAGAACATCTCCAAGAAACAAACGAAGAAGGCTGAGCGCTGGCTTGCGACTCGACATCGCGCTCCGGTTTACCTCGTCAAAGACGACCATCAGGTCACGATGACCTCGCCGGCGCTATCCGAGACGAAGCGTCTCTAGTGGCTCCAAACGCGACGCTTTGACGCTCGGGTACAGGCCGGCGACCACGCTGGTGGCCAGCGCCGCCCCCACCCCGATCAGGTACAGGGTGGGGATCCCCGCCGTATGCGACGGCAAAACCACGCCAAACAGATCAAGCCCGGGAGATAACACATGCACCCATCCGGCGATCCGGCTCGCCAGCACCACGATCCCAATTCCAGCCAGCGCCCCCGCCAGACCCCCCAGCAAACCGACCGCTACCGACTCCAGCAGGAACTGCGCGGCGATCACCAGCCGTCCATGGCCTAACGCTCGACGGATACCGATCTCAGCCGAGCGTTGGATGACCGAAATCGACATCACGTTGGCGATACCGACTCCGCCTACCACCAACGCCAACAACCCCATCGCCGCCACAATGATCTGCAACGTCGAATCGGCGGCCGCTTCGGCTTCCAACGCGTCGCTCAGCACCGAAGTCACGACCTCATCGTTGCTTCCGAGGTTGACCGCTACCGGCAACGCGTCCTGGGTGGTGAGCGTGAACGCCGGATCGGACCGGACGTACACCGTGTCGGGTTCGGTTCCGGCGTCGAATTCCCGATCGGCTGTGGTCATCGGGATAAACACAGCGTTATCGAAAACGCTGTCTAGTGGGTACCGCTCGACCACCCCAACCACCCCGAAGTCGCGGTCGTTGAGTTTGATCGTCCGGTTCCCTTCTCGGTATCCAAACTCGTCGGCTAACCCGATCCCGATCACTGCGGTTCGTGCCGCCTGGTCCGAGTCGAACGAGTTCAGCCAACGACCCGACACCATTGACACCTGCATCACCTCAAGGAAGTAGCGATCGGCGGTAAGCACCGGCGTAGGGAACGCGGTGTAGTAGTCGCGGGCTGCTTCGTATGGGGTGGTAATGACTCCGCTGATGGAACGAGTAGCGGTCGCGCCTTCCACGGTGGCGAGCCGGTTCACTCGGGCCACCACATCGTCTGGTAGCACCGGATCATCGGTGCCAAACGAACCCGATGCCTCAACCCTGATGAGGTTGTCGCCGAGCGCGGCCAGCGTCTGTTGCAGGTCGCCTTTGGCCGATTCGGTCAAACCCACTGCAGCGACGATGGCGCTTACCCCGATAACCGGACCCAGCATGATCAGCAAAGTTCGGCTCCAGCGGGCGGTCAAACCTCCGATGCACACCCCGAGGAGGTCTCGGAAGGCCATCACGGTGTCAACCCGCCTATCGTCCCGCCAAACCCGGCGACCCGGTCACCGCCTTCTAGCCGATCGTCGGCCACGATACGTCCGTCGCGCATCGATACCCGTCGATCGGCTGCTGCCGCTACTGCCGGATCGTGGGTCACGATGGCGATCGCCCGAGAACCATCGTGCAACGCTCGGAAAAGTTCCATCACGTTGGTCGCGTTTGTTGAATCCAGTGCGCCGGTTGGTTCGTCTGCGAGCAGCAGGCGCGGTTCGGTGACAATGGCCCGGGCGATGGCACAACGTTGCTGCTCCCCCCCGGAGAGCTGTACCGGTCGATGCTCGTGCCGATGATCCAATCCGACGGTGGCCAACGCGTTCATGGCCCGATCCCGTCGTTCTCGGGCGCTGAGGTTGCGGTAGAGCAAGGCGGTTTCGACGTTGCGTCGAGCATCGAGATGAGGGATCAGGTGAAACTGCTGAAAAATGAAGCCAACCACGTCACCTCGCAGCCGGCTGCGCTGGTGGTCCGACAGATCGCCGACCGGAGTGCCTTCAACCATCAACTCGCCGCGGCTGGGAAGGTCAAGCAACCCGAGCAGGCCCAGCATCGTCGATTTTCCTGAGCCGGACGGCCCAACAATAGAAACGAACTCACCGACGTTGATCGTTAGATCAACCCGATCAAGGGCATGAACCTGAACTTCCTCGCCGTAGATGCGGGAAACCTGTTGGAGGCGCAGGAGCGGCGACGAACTCATCCGCCGGTCACGTCGATGACGACGATCTCGTTGCCGACCAGCCCGCTCACCACCTCGGTGTAGGAACCCTCCTGGATCCCCACCTCGATGACAACCTCGCGTTGCTGCAACGTCTCGGGGTCAATGACTCGAACCGCAGGTTGTCCGGTCCCGTTTTGGAAGACTGCCGCCCGCGGCACGACCATTGCGTCGATGCGCTCTTCCAGCGTTACCTCGATGGTGACGCTGGCCCCGTCGACCGCAACCAGGTCGTCTCGGACATCCACCACCCCTTCGTAACGTTCTGCTCCCGATTCGGAAATGCTGGCCGCGTCGTCGAGTTCGATAATGACCCCTTCGACCGTCTGGTTTCCTGCTTCGAGTTCGACCTGCACGGTTTGTCCTAGGGCCAGCTCGGAACGGTCGGTGGGGTTGGCAAAGAGGTTCACTGTGAAGTCAGGTTCGGTCAGGGTGAGGAGTTGCTGCCCCAACTGCACCGTTTCTCCTTCGTCGACGAACACGGTGCCAACCCTGGCCGGCCAATCAGCGATGATGAGGTCGGATGGGATAAACACCACGTCGTCGTCAAGGGTTTGGATCATCAACTGCACCTGGCTGGCCCCCGCCGGGAACGTGACCGTTCCGGTAAGGACCGCGAAGTCAACGCCCATGGTGGCGGTGCCGTCTACCCGGTAATCCACCGAGATGTCGCGGCTGGGCGGTTCGTCGGCCACGATGGTGATCGCGATCGACCCACCTTCGGCGACCGTTACTTCGCTACCAACAATGGTGAGTTCGGGATCGTCTTCGTCTTCGATGACAACGGAGCCGCTGATCGTCGATCCCAACTGGTACTGCTGAGCGTCATCGGCGGCTTGCAGGGTCATGGTGAGGGTTTCGGACGGTTCGATGACGTTGTCCTGCACGGTGTCGATGGTCAACGTGAACTCGTCGTCGCCGGCCGGGAAGGTGAACCGCGGCCGGTCCCCTTGGTCGACGTAGTCGTCGTCGACGGTGGCCGTTCCCGACAGGGTGTAATACACCTCAACCTCTCGACCAAGTTCGGTGTTGGCGGTGATGGTAAACGATGCTCCGTCGCCTTCGTCGGTTTCCCGGTCGTCGGGTTCGACACTGACCGAGAAGGTCGGAACCTGATCTTCGGTGGCGTCCTCGATGGTTACGGTGATGGTGTTGATCGGGGCCGGGTTGTAGTTGATTCCTTCACCAATGACCTGTTCGGGAGAAACCGCGAGCGTCCACTCTTCGTCTTCTTCGTCAACGTCATCGGCCAACGTTTCAAGCGTGAGGGTGAAGGTTGTGGCGTTGGCCGGCCAAAGAATCGGAGAGTCTTCCAACGGGTCGTTGAGGAAGTCGACGTCGATGTCGGGGTTGGCCACATCGTCCTGATCGCCACCGGTGGCGTCACCGCCGAACGTGAGCTGGACTTGGGTGTCCACCAAAGGGGCGGGATTGGCGGTCAGGGTCACGGTGAGGGTGCCGCCTTCGGTGACCGTCGCTTCTGGGGTTTGCACACCAATGGCCGGAATCGACATGGCTTCCACCAGCGGCTGGGCCAGCAGCCGCACGAGTGAGGTTGATGCACCGGTGCCGGTTTGGCGACGCACCGGCAGATCTGCGGGGACCGATGGCCCGATCTTGATCGCCCGCGTGTCTTTGTCGCCGACTATGTAGCCGTTCCCGCTTTCGAGGGTGACGATTACGGTTTCGACCGGTTCTGGGGTGGCGCCGCCATAGCCGTACACGGTCTGCCAGCGACGGAGGGCATCGCGGGTGTCTTCGGTGTAGAGCCGATCCACCCGGCCCGGGTCGAACCCGGCATCGACAAGGATCTGTTCGAGCTGCAACACGTCGGGGCCGTCGGACCCCACGTCAAGCGACCGATAAAACGAGAACTGGCCGTTAGCGGCGACCGCCGGGCGCCCGTCGAGGGCCAGCAGCACGTCTCCGGCGGCGATCTCGTCACCATCATCGATGCTGACCTGACTCACCCGCCCGTCAAATGGCGAGTTGATGGTTTGGAGTTCGTCTCGTCGGAGCTCACCGTTGATGGTGAGTTGGTCTCGCAAAGTTTGACGCCCGACGCTGTCGGTGAGGATTTCCCGGGGTTGTTCCGCGGTTCCTGAATCTCCGGTGGCCTGCCAGACCACCGCCACCCCCACGACGATCGACACCGTGACGATAAGGGCCACGATCCGGCGCCGGTCACCCATCATGAGTTCGACCCGAGATCGACGTCGGCTTGATCGGCGCATTCTTCTACGTCGTCGCTATCCGCGATGGCTTCCCCGGGGGGTGCCTGCCAGGACGCGGCCGCTTGATACCCGGCAAAGAGAAGCCCCGTTTCGTCCGGTGTTGGTTCAGGAATCTGCCAGCCTCGACCCACCATGCACTCCCGGAAGATGAGGTAGGTGCGGTTTGATTCTTCGATCTCGGCTGGGCTGAGTTCTGCTCGTTCGGCGTCGGCCGCTTGGATCTTTTCGAGAATCTGACTGCGAGCCGCGCAGGCTCCGAGGGCTTCGAGGTAGGCGGGCTGGTTGAGGGGATCATCAGGTCCGAGAGTGGCGTCAGGAACCCCCATGAAGGTGAATCCGTCGGCATCTAAACAGCTGGAGAACTCTTCGACTGCGAGGAAGAACTCCTCGCCGGCGGTGAGTTCTTCCTGAGGAAGGGTGGTGGTGGTATCGCCCGTAGTTTGTTCCTCGCTCTCGCCGTCTTCGTTGGTTGGCGGCGAGGTAGTGACTGCGCTGTCGTCAACGGCAATATCGCCTTGGGTTCGCAGGACGGTGCCCGTCTCGGCCGAACCTCCGCCACTGCAGGCGGCGGCCAGCGTTACACCCATCAGCGTTGCCACCCACCGTCGTCGTTGACCCATGCCATCCCCCTTGCATCTGACGATCGAACCCTAGTCGTCAGACCAGCCGCCATAGCCAATGGACTATCCGCTCGGTAGGCCAGCTGCGACCATCGGCGGGATCATCTTGCGGTAGAGGTAGCCCCAGCTCGGTTCACCGTGCATCGCAAGCACGAACGCTCCATCGAAACTAAACTGTCCGCGCTCGACTCTGATGCGGCCGACGCCACCCTCGAACGCAGGTAGCTGGAGCGCCGTGCGTTACCGGTCGGTCCGGTAGGGTGCTCCCCCATGACCTCACCTCGACCTGGCCTAGCGATCGGCCTCGGCATCGGGATCACCGCGGCTGGGATCGCTCATTTCATCAACCCGAGTTTCTTCGATGAAATCGTGCCGCCCTGGCTGCCGCCATCACCGCGGTTCTGGACACTCGCCAGCGGCGTGGCCGAACTGGTCGTCGGAGCCATGTTGTTTGTGCCGCGCTGGCGCCGCCGCGGGGCCATCGCCCTCGCCGTGCTGTTGGTCTCCGTGTACCCCGCCAACCTCTACATGACTTGGGACTGGCGGAACCGCACCGCCTCCGAACAGGTCGTCTCGTGGGTCCGGCTCCCGCTGCAGTTCGTGATGATCGCCCTCGCCTATCGCGCCAGCGGGCCGTGGCGACGGCGCATCACTATGCCCGCCACCTGATCGCGGACCGTCACCACATCGCCACTAGGGTCACGCCATGGCCGACGGACCAATCCACGAACTCATAGAACGCTGGCACCGGCATATGCGCGGCGACCTTCCCGGAGGACTCGACGAACTCCTCCACGATGACGTCGTGTTCCTGTCACCGGTGGTATTCACCCCGCAGAAGGGCAAGGTCCTGACCACCATGTACCTGAGCGCTGCCGGTCAGGCCCTCCCCGGTGAGGGCGCAACATCGGTGGCTGACGCGGTGGCCAACCAGTCGAGTAGCGGAGGGTTTCGCTACACCAAGGAGGTACTCGACGGCCACACTGCGATGCTCGAGTTCGAGACCACCGTCGAGGGCAAGTACGTGAACGGAGTGGACATCATCACCTGCGACGACCACGGCAAGATCGTCGAGTTCAAGGTGATGGTGCGCCCCTTGCAGGCGGTAAACGCAGTGTGGGCGCAGATGGGGGCAGTCCTCGAGTCGATGAACAGCACCGACTGACCAACCCGACTGCGACGATCAGGCCGGCAGTAACACCGACTGAATCTCGGTGAACGGGGCGATCCCTTCTGGTCCAAGCTCTCGGCCGATCCCGCTCTTCTTAAACCCGCCGAACGGGCTGGCCATGTCCAAGATCGCGGAGCTGTTGACCGCGACAACGCCGGTGCGGATCTGCCCGGCGATCTGCGCCGCCCGATCGTGGTCGGTGGTCCACACCGAGCCAGACAGGCCGTAGTCGGAGTCGTTGGCGATGGCGATCGCTTCCTCCACCGTGCCGTAACGGATGCAGGACAAAACCGGTCCGAAGATCTCTTCGCGGGCGATCGTCATGTCGTTGGTGACCCCAGCGAACACGGTGGGCTGCACAAAATAGCCCTGCCCAAAGGACGTATCGAGCGACCCGCCGGTGACCGCCACGGCCCCCGCCGCCCGACCGGCTTCCAAGTAGCCCCCCACTTTTTCGTGTTGACGGGCCGACACCAGCGGTCCCAGCACCATCGTCGGATCGGTCGGATCGCCGTAAGGCAGTGCGCCCACTGCGGCGGCGAGCGCCTCCACGATCTCGTCGTGACGGCTGTCGGGAACCAAGATTCGGGTTTGGGCACCGCAGGCCTGGCCGGTGTTGAGCATCCCCGACATCACCAGGTCTGACATCACGGCATCAAGGTCAACGTCGTCGAGCACGATGGCTGCCGATTTCCCGCCGAGTTCTAGCGTGCACCGTTTGATCTGCTCGCCGCAGATTGACGCCACGATTGAGCCGGTCAAAGCCGAACCAGTGAACGACACTTTGTCGATGTCTCGATGACGCACCAGATATTCAGATCCAACCCGGTCGGCCGACACGATGTTGACCACACCATCAGGGATACCGGCTTCTTTGATGCATTCGCCCAGAAGCCGGCCGTGCAAGGGCGTCTCCGGCGCGGTCTTGAGGACCATGGTGGACCCGCTAGCCAGAACCGGTCCGAGTTTCATCGCGGCGATAAACAGCGGCACGTTCCACGGGACGATCCCGGCGCAAACCCCGACCGGCTGCTTGTTGATCAGCACTCGCTGACCCAACGATCCCTGCCGTTGTTCCTGCCACGGATATTCCCGGGCCACCGCGGCGTACTGGTCGAGAACCATGGTGGAAGCGAAAACCTGCACCATGATCGACTGGGTGGTCGGCGTTCCCACCTCGGCAGTGATGATGTCGGCGAAGTCCTGAGCTCGGGCTTGGATGGCTTGGGAGAATCGGGAGAGCGCATCGACCCGCTGATCAGGCGTCCAGGTCCGCCATTCGCCGTTGAACGCGGCGGTCGAACTCGCGACCGCCCGATCGATATCGGCCGGCCCGCAATCCGGTACGGAACCTATTGTTTCCTCGGTCGCCGGGTTGATAACCGTGATCCGGTCGGTGGCGAGGGCGGTGACGTGTTCGTTGTCGATGAAGATCGTGTCGTTGTTGTCCACCGGGCCACGCTAGGTTCTCGGCCCGGTTGCGCTCAACTTCGCGGGGGATCCGCCCCGCTGAGGTCACCTAGCAGCTGGTCGGCAGCGCGTTGACGTTGATGGGATTCCAACCGGACTCGTTACCGGCCACGTCCGCGAACGTCATGGCGATCGCTACCTCTCCGTTTACCGGATACACACCGATATACCAGGTCACCGGATCGGTCGTGTCGAGCTCCCAGACCGTTCCCAACAATGCCGGTGAGCCATCAATGGGAGTCTTGATGATGTACTGGAAGCCGGTGCCTTCGTTGACGTAGATGCGGATCATGTCGACGTCGGCCGGGTCGGCTGGAGCATCGAAACTCAACCGAACCTCGCCGCTGCCTCCGCCGGGACCGACACAGGCCAAACCGGTGGGGGCGTCGGGGGCGGTGGTGTCTGCGGCTTCGGTCGTTGCTGGCGCGTCCATGGCCGGTGCGGTGGTGGTAGGCGGTTCAGTGGTCGTGGCTGGCGCCTCGGTCGTGGCTGGCGCCTCGGTCGTGGCTGGCGCCTCGGTCGTGGACGTATCCACTGATGTGGCGTTGTCGTCGCTACCGCCACAGGCGGCAAGGGCCAGGATCATCGCCGCAAGCAATGCGGCCCGTAGTTGAGGGGTTTTCCGTTTCGTGAAGGTGGAACGAGAGTGACTCATAGCCCCACATTAGTACTTGGCTTATCCGTGGTGAAAACCTCATGCTTTCCTTGGGATCTTGGCGGCTTAGCGGCAACCAGTGTGTTGACTCGTTCGACGAGGGGGCCGAGACCGTCGGCCCCCTGGCTGGTGATCATGCGTTGTCGTTTCGTGACACGGCACGACCCGGGGCCTCGGCGGACCCTTCCGGCGTCCCACCATGACGGCCGGGGGCGTGACCCGACTGACCCGGGGTTTCTCCCGACAAACCGGGAGCCTCACCGGTGTGCCCCGGAGCCTCCGCCGACCGGCCACGGTGCCCGCGAGAACCGTCGCGATCATCGTCACCGTCATCATCACGATCGCCGTCGCGATCATCGTCACCGTCATCGGCCGGCAGGTCGTTATCGACATCTCGCTCGTCGCTCGGGGTCTCCTCGGGTGTCGCTGCAACGGTCTCTGCCGGAGCCGGAACCGGAGCCGGAGCCGGGATCGACGAGGTCGGATCGTCGTCGATGTCGACCGAGTCGGGCTCCGACGGCAGCGGTACGTCAACCACTTCGGCAACCTCACCCACGATCGACGGAGCATCCGCGCTTTCCTGGGATGTGTCCGAATCGCCCGTTCCCAAATCGTCTGCTTCGGGCACGTTCGCTTCCGCCACCAAGGGTGCGGTCCTCGGCTCAGTTTCACTGGCTCCAGCAGGCGAAACATCCTCGTCGTTTGACCCAAACGGAATGCCCAGCGGAAGGCTTGCGAGTAGGCCAACCACGATGGTGGCGGCGGCGAATTTGCGTTGCTTGCTCATGGTGTGCTCCTGGTCTGAGCCTCCCGGTAGTGGCGGGCTCAGCAGGCATGATCAACCGGCACGAAACCGTGGACACTTTTGGATCAAATCATCAAAAAGTTTTGGGGAGCAGGCCACGAGATGCGGAGTGGGACTCACCCCCGACGACACCCGAGACTGCCCCTAACTCCGCTCGCAATCGAAGGTACCCTCTCAGTGTGAGCAGCTTTTCCGCACTCTGTTTGTCGTCGCCCACTGGGCAAGCACTCCTTGCCGCGGCCGGTCGCTTGGTGTTCGGGTTAAGGAAGGCTGTAGGCCGGGTCGTGGTCGTCCAGAATGCTGTCGGCGATAGCCCGCAGGTCGGTGACATAGCGGGTGTCGTCCGGGAACGACGCCAGCGGCACGTCGTAAATCGCCCGCAACCAAACCAACACCGACAACGTCCGCAGGATCGGGCCGGCGTGACCAAACGAATCGCCAAACAAGCCTCCACCCGGGCCCTGCACCAGCTGCGGCACATCGGGAAGCTGCCCGGCATCGAAACGGGTGTACAACTCACCCGCCCCCTGACCGTAAGGGATGTCGAAAAACTCGGTGTTCGGGAACTCAAGCCGCAACGCATCCAGCAAGTCGTGGCCGATCGCCACATGCAGGCCGCGCCAAGTTTGCGCAAACGACTCCCCCGACACCAGCGTCGGGTTGGTCTGCCACGGAACCCCAATGAAGATGATCACGTCCGGGTTGCGATCCACCGCGTACGAAATCCAGTTCCGGTAGCCCTCCAGAGACGGATAGTCCGGGTGATAGGTCATCCCAAACAGTTCAATGTCGCCGCCATCGAGCACCGCTTGCGCTTCGGCCCGCCGGGCCTCGTTCTCCCACAACGCCTGCGGAGCACCTGACCCGCCCCCAGAAAACACCGTCTCCTGCTGATGATCAACCAGGCCAGCCGTCCGCGCATAGTTCGGCAAATCCCGAGCGATCGGAATGAAGAAACTGTGCCCGATAAACAACGAGTTGTATCCGGATGATGCCCCTGGGTTCGGTACCTGCCCGGCGCATCGCGGCGCCCGAGGATGGGTCGGGTCAACCGAAACCGGTTGCTGATCTTTATACCGGTACAGAAAAGTCGCCAACTCGCCGCGGGTCACCGCCCGCTCCGGTGCGAACGTGGTGGGAGTCACGCCGAACGTGATCGACTCGCTGCTCAGCCAGGCCACCGGGGCCTGCTGCCACGACCGGGCCACATCCGTAAACGAATGATCGAACGACCCCTCTGGTTCTCCTTCGAGCCGGAACAGCAACGTCGCGAACTCGCCGCGGGTCAAGGCCCGATCCGGAGAAAACAGCGTCTCGCTGGTGCCTTCGGTGATCCCCGCCGCGGCGGCCCACGACACCGGGCCCTGCTGCCACGCTTTGACCACATCGCCAAACGAATGCGCCGGAGCGGGTGGTTCTTCTTCCATGCGCCACAGGAACGTCACGGCCTGCCCGCGAGTCACCGGGTCGTGTGGAGAAAAGCAGGTCGCCGACGTGCCCTGCGTGATGTCGTTGTCCACCATCCACTGCACCCCTGCGGTGAAAAAGCGGGCGTCTTCAACATCGCCAAACCCCGCAACCGCAGCCACGGGTTGTGCCCCAACCAAACCCGACGCGGCAATCGACGCCACCACCAGCACCGACCCCAACCGAACCAACGCAGCCCGCACCAGACAAGTCACGAGACGATCACGAATCCACAAACAGGTAGCGAACAAATGCGACGCCGAGCAGCGCCCCAACCAACTCCATCGCCACAAACATCGGTGACGACGACGGGTCAATCCCGGCGAACGTGTCGGACAAGGACCGGGTCACCGCCACCGCCGGATTAGCAAACGACGTCGACGACGTGAACCAGTAGGCCCCCGCGATGTAGGCCGGCACCGCCGCGGTCACCATCTGCGACCGACCCGACCGCACCAAACCAAAGATGACGACCACCAACCCGAACGTGGCGATCACCTCACCCAAATACTGGCCGCCGCCGTCGCGCACCTTGGTGCTGAAGTTGATCGCGTCGAGGTCGAACATCAGGTTGGCCAGCACCGCGCCACCCGCCCCGCCCGCGAGTTGCGCCGCGGTGTACGGCAACAGATCCGACCACGGTCGCATCCCCAACAAGCCCTCGCTGAGAGTGACCGCCGGGTTGAAATGCCCACCCGAAATCGGGCCAAACACGGCAATGATGCAGTACAGCACCCCCACCGTCGCTGCGGTGTTGGCCAACAACTGCACCCCGACGTCGCTGGTCAACCGTTCGGCCATCATTCCCGACCCCAGCACGCCGATCAGCAGCATTGCGGTGCCACTGAACTCGGCAAGAAGACGACGAAGCAACGCGGGGGAACGCACAACGAAGTTTTAGCCGCTGGCAGCTCGGGGTGCCACCACCCGCAACGCCGAACCGACCCTGGCCAAAAGTGATGCGGTTCGGCCGATTTGACCCCACTAGGCTCAGAAATCACCCATCACAGCTAAGGAGTCGCCCCATGACCTTCACGGGAAAAACCGCCATCGTTACCGGAGCCGGCGGCGGAATCGGCGAAGCCTACGCTCGAGCCCTTCACGCCGCCGGCGCCAACGTGGTCATCGCCGAACTCAACGCCGACGCCGGAGCGGCAGTCGCCGCCGACCTCGGAGCGCGGGCACAATTCATCCACACCGACGTCGCCGACCCGGCCAGCACCGACGCCATGGCCGAAGCCACCGTCGAAGCGTTCGGCGGGATCGACCACCTCGTCAACAACGCCGCCATCTTCGGCGACATGGAACTCGCCGGGCTCACCAACGTCGACTACGACTACCTGCACCGGTTTATGCAGGTCAACCTGATGGGGGCGCTGCACTGCACCCGGTCGGTAATGCGACCCATGCGAAAAGGTGGAGGCGGCTCCATCGTCAACCAGTCATCAACCGCGGCGTGGATGGGGATCTCCGGGTTTTACGGACTCGCCAAAGCCGGGATCAACTCCCTCACCGCCTCGCTCGCCCACGAGCTCGCCGGTCACAACATTCGGGTCAACGCCATCGCCCCCGGACCAACCGACACCGCCGCCATGAACAAACAAGTCCCCACCGAGTTCCAAGACCCGATCGTGGCGTCGCTGGCCATCAAACGACTCGGAACCCCCGACGATCACGTCGGCCCGGTGCTGTTTTTGCTCTCCGACGAAGCCCGCTGGATCACCGGACACATCCTCGCCGTCGACGGCGGACAAATCACCCGGATCTGAACGCCCATGACCACCCCAACCCACGAAGCCCGCCTGTTCATCAACGGCGAACTCCGCGACGCCCAACACGGCGCGGTCTACCCGAACACCAACCCGGCTACCGGAGACACCCTCGGTGTCGCCGCCGACGCCTCCCCCGCCGACGTCGAAGCAGCCATCGTCGCAGCCCGCCACGCGTTCGACACCACCGACTGGTCACGCAACGTCACCGCCCGGGTGCGTGGCCTGCGCCAACTCCACCAGGCCCTTCGCGAACACGCCGACGAACTCGCCGACATCATCGTGGCCGAAGTCGGTGCGCCCCGCGGCGCATGCAGCACCGTGCAAGTCGATCCACCCATCGACGGCATCGGCTACTACGCCGATCTGGCCGAAAACTATGCGTGGCGGACCGACCTCGGCACCCGCGACACCATCGGAGGGCCAGCCGAACGCTGGATCGAACGCCGACCCATCGGTGTCGTCGCCGCCATCACCCCCTGGAACGTCCCCAACCAGATCAACTTGGCCAAAATCGTTCCTGCCCTCGCCGCGGGTTGCACCACCATCCTAAAAGCCGCCCCCGACACCCCCTGGACCGCGCTGTGGCTGGGCCGCATGATCGCCGAACACACCGACATCCCGGCCGGAGTCGTCAACATCATCACCGCTCAAGACCCGACCATCGGCGAACTACTCACCACCGACCCTCGGGTGGACATGGTGAGCTTCACCGGTTCGACCGCGGTCGGCCGGCGGGTCATGGAAGCCGCCAGCCAGAACCTGACCAAAGTGTTTCTCGAACTTGGCGGCAAATCGGTCAGTTTGGTGCTCGACGACGTTGAGGACTTCGGGATGGCCGCCGCGGTCGCCACCTTCGGCACCGCCACCGTGGCCGGTCAAGGCTGTGCGTTGACCACCCGCATCCTGCTACCTCGCTCCCGCTACCAAGAAGGCGTTGACGCGATCGCCACCATGATGGCCAGCGTCACCCCCGACAACCCGGGAACCAACCCGCACGCCATGATGGGTCCGCTCATCAACCCGACGCAACGCCAACGCGTCGACCAGTACGTCCAAGACGCGGTGCGCGACGGCGCCCGAGTGGTGTGCGGCGGCAAGCCCTACCACCACCCCGACCATCCGCACGGCAGCTACTACGAAATGACGCTGCTCGCCGACGTCACCAACGACATGGCAATCGCCCGCGAAGAAGTATTTGGGCCGGTGCTTGTCGCGATCGCCTACGACCACGAAGACGACGCCATCGCGATCGCCAACGACTCGATCTACGGACTGTCCGGGGCCGTGTTCTCCGGCAACGAAACCCGAGCGATTGACCTAAGCCGACGCATCCGCACCGGCACCATGTCGATCAACGGTGCCGTCTGGTATTCCCCCGACGTGCCTTTCGGCGGTTACAAACAATCTGGGCTTGGACGCGAAATGGGCCAGGCCGGGTTTGAAGAACACCTCGAGATCACGTCGTTCGCCCGCCCGGCCTAAGCCTGCTCTTTCTCCCAGGCCGCAATCACTTCCTCGACCGGCATCAACAAACCGGCCACCCGGGGATACCCGGCATAGGGCGCCAACATGATCAACGTTTCGCGCAGTTGAGCCGGCGTGAGTTCTCCGTTGTCCAACGCGGCCCGAGCCTGAATCGAAAACGTGTCCCGCTCCCCCATCGCCGCGATGACCCCCATCAGCAGCAACCGGCGATCACGCATCTCTAACTCGGGCCGAGTCCAGACCTGAGCAAACAAGGTCCGCAGCATCACGTCGCTAAACGGGATCATGCCTTCCGGCATCACCGGCACCCGCTGGTGATACACCTCGCGCATCTTGTCGGCGCCCTGCTCCCACAACCCCTGCTCCGACACCGAATCTTCGCTCACTGGATCTTCGCTCACTGGTGCAACTCCTTGGCTTGCTCATAGCGGTAGAAGGTCGGGATTGCGGCCCGCAACGCCGCCACCCATTCCTCCTCCACCGGGCTGACATCAACCGTCTCGACGGCCAGGCTCAAATCTTTGTAGGCGTTATCGGCCTGCACCCGAAGCATGTCAAGCATCCCACCGAGGTGCTCAGCGGGAAGCCCGAGGATCATCGAGAACTGTTCGACCGTCACGCCAAACATCCCCATCTGCTTCCATGCCTCGATCAGCACCCCGACATCGACACCCTCGCTGGTCACCACATCGTGACCGATCGACGCCGCCGCGAACTGGGCGTAGGTCATCACGTTGATCGCCACCTTCAACGCGGCGCCACCACCCACCGTGCCCCCATCGAGCACCACCCGGGCGTACTGGTCGAGCAATTCACGAACCGGAACGGAAAGATCATCCAGCCCACCAACAAACATGACCACCTCACCGCGGGCCGCAGCCGAACCGCCACCGGCGATGCAGGCGTCACGTAACACCGCCCCCGACGCCGCGGCCTTGTCGGCCAACGCCCGCACTTCGCTCGGGCCAATCGTCGAATGAACCAGAATCGTCAACCCCGGACGAAGCGACGCCCC
>Ga0208785_1000491_pt1 | contig 17656 bp, 17 predicted proteins | sample DEB08_DNA_2_FD_185499 | JGI IMG/M metagenome (GOLD analysis project Ga0208785, IMG submission 185499) | Aqueous microbial communities from the Delaware River and Bay under freshwater to marine salinity gradient to study organic matter... | ecosystem: Environmental > Aquatic > Marine > Coastal ...
AGGAAGGACGGCAGCTTTGATGTCGCGGATGGCAAGTCGATACGAATCGGTGGCGACCAGACGCAGAACGCCGTCCACGCTCGTGACCAGAACTCCGGTGAGGACGCCGCGTGCATCGTCGGTACTGGCGGCTCGGACGACTTGCTTCAAGGCCTCGGCAAGCTCCGCCGCCGGAACGGTCACACCACTTCCGACGGAGCCGGTCCACTTGGGGAAATCTCCCTCGGCTCCTACCGGAACCGTGAAGTTCACTCGTCCGGCCGAGATGAGGACCTTGTCACCCGAAAGTTCGATCTCGACTGCTCCCGACGGCAACGAACGTACGACTTCACTCGCCAGCTTGGCCGGCACCAAAGCGACGCCGTCGGTTGTACCCGCTACTTCCACCGTGGCTTCGATGGTGAGATCCCCATCGGTTCCGGTCACCCGAAGTTGAGATCCGGCCAGCACGAGTCGCAAGCACGACAAAGTCGGATTGGTGGCTCGACCAGTCGCCGCTCGACTGCTGGCCCCGAAGGCCTCGGCCAGAACGTCTCGTTCACAACGGAACTTCACGACTCATTCCTCCCGCTGACGAACGACGAATGTCCCGAACCGCTCGGACTTGTCGTCATCATCTCATGATGTTTTGAACCAATAGAAGTAATAACACCTGTGGATTGTGGACGACGGACGATACGCCCAGCATGACATCTGTTTCGCGGCGCGCGCCGTTGTCCACAGTGGTCCACAGCGCGCGAGTCGCTGACCAGCGCGCCGGTGGACAACTCGGAGTTGTACACAGCGCGCACCCTTGGTTGATCACAGCACGTCCACATGGTCGTCCCCAGCCCGTCTCAGCCCAGCTTCAGCGTCTTGATGAGCATCGTGACCTGGTCGTAGGTCTGCGTGCGCTCTTTCATCAGGCGTTGAATCTTCTCGACGGCATGAATCACGGTCGTGTGATCGCGACCTCCGAACAGACGGGCAATGGCCGGATACGACAAGTCGGTCAATTCACGGAACACGAACATGGCTTCCTGGCGCGCCGCCACCAGGGGTCGCTGCCGACTCTTGCCACGAAGAGCGTCGACACTGAAACCAAGAAGACGGGCGAGTTCCTCGAGCAACTCCTGATCGGTTCTCTGCTTGGGGGCCTGATCGGTGAGGAGGTCCTCCAGGAGCCGTTCCGCTTGAGCCACCGTCACGTCGACTTGGTTGAGGCTGGCATAGGCACTGACCCGAATGAGGGCCCCTTCGAGCTCACGAATGTTCGACGTGATCTTGGATGCGATGAACTCGAGAACCTCGGCCGGAAACTCAGTGCCTTCCCGCTCGGCTTTGTTGCGCAAGATGGCGAGACGTGTCTCGAGATCCGGGGGTTGAACGTCGGTGATCAATCCCCATCGGAATCGACCGATCAACCGCTCCTCAAGGTTGGGGATGGCGTCGGGAACACGGTCGGAGGAGATGACGATCTGCTTGTTGGCGCCGTGCAAGGAGTTGAAGGTGTGGAAGAACTCTTCCTGCAGACCTTCTTTGCCTTCCATGAATTGAATGTCGTCGATGAGCAAGACGTCGATGTCGCGGTACCGACGCTTGAAATTGGCAATCGACGCACTGCGGATTCCGTCGACGTATTCGTTCAAGAACGTTTCGGTGGTGATGTATCGCACCTGGTAGTGGCTGTAGTTCTGAATGACGTAGTGCCCGATGGCGTGGAGGAGGTGGGTCTTTCCAAGACCCGCCGATCCGTAGATGAACAGCGGGTTGTAGCTACGAGCCGGCGTTTCGGCCACTCGTTGAGCGGCCGCCAAAGCGAAGCTGTTGGACGCACCACGCACGAAAGTTTCGAAGGTGTAGCGAGGATTGAGGCCGGCGCGCTCAGCCGGACTTTCCACGGGAGTGCGCACGAGGGTGGCAGTTCGGGTGGCGTTGGTCGAGGCCGCCACTTCGGCCACGTCGGCTGCCTGCCTCGACACTTCGGTGGGGGCGACGACCTCCACCTCGAGTTGCCGCGATCCGAGACCGATTTCGTTGAGGGCATCGGTGACGAGAGGTAGGTAGCGCGACAAAATTTTGTCGCGCACCGTTCCACTCGGCACGGCCAGACGAACGACAGGGTCGTCTGACGGCAACGCGTGAATGTCGTTGAACGTCGAATACCACACCGCGTCGGAGACCTGTGCTCGCAACAATTGCGAGACGGCTGTCCACATGTTCTCCTGGGTCTCCACCTGCGGTTCCTCTCAAACGGCGCCCATATCGTCCACAGCGGTATCCACAAGCTGTGGACGATGAAGCATCGGTCATTTCTGGCCCTTGACCTGGGAGGACTCGGCGCCGACAACAAGCGTTGCGGCGTCGAGAAGTCAAGGAAGCGCGACCATAGCAGGCTGTGGATAGTGGACAAAAAGTGACACGACGACGAATCACAACTCAAGGTTGCCCCGGTCACCTCGACCGCCGTAGCCTGCGCCGATGCGTCGACCGCGGTCGACCGTCCGCCATCGCCCGAACGTCTGGGCGGACCTGAGGAGCCTTTCGTGAAGCGTACGTACCAACCGAACAAGAAGCGCCGGTCGATGAAACACGGCTTTCGCGCTCGTATGTCCACCCGCGCCGGCCGGGCCGTGCTGAAGTCACGTCGCCTCAAGGGCCGCCACCGCCTGTCGGCTTGATCGATCGACTGCGCCTCGGACACGACTTCCGGCGGCTTCGCCAGGAGGGAACACGTGTTCGACGCGGTGTGATCTGGTGCTCCATGCTCCCCGACTCGTCGTTCCCGGCACCTCGCATCGCCTTTGCCATCGGTCGTTCCGCTGGCTCAGCGGTGATGAGGAACCGCATCCGCCGTCGCCTACGTGAGGCGATTCGTTCGTCCGCGCTGAGGCCCGGTTTGTACCTCTTTGGCATCGTCCGTGACGCAGCTGATGAACCCTCGTTCTCCGACGTGAGCGAGGCAGTGGCCTATTTTTCGTCTCGGGCGAACGAGGTTGCGGCGTGAAGCGAGCCTTGATCCGCCTGGTCGAGGGGTATCAGCGGGCACGGGAAGGTCGCCCGTCGCCATGCCGCTTCTTTCCGTCCTGTTCCGAATACGCCCACGAGGCACTCACCACGTATGGCGCTGGTCGAGGTTCGTGGTTGACCCTGCGCCGTCTCGTGCGGTGTCGTCCGTTCGGGCCATCGGGTTTCGACCCCGTTCCGGAGCGCACTCTGCGCACTCACGACCACTCTTCGTGTTCCACTCCCCCTGTTGGAAGGGTTTCCTGACATGTTTCAAGCAGCCGCCTGGCTGATCAGCCAGTTCTACAGCCTGACCTCGAACTACATCTTCGCTATCGCGATCGTGGCCTTCGTGATCATGATGCTCATCTTCCCGCTGACCCTGAAGAGCACCAAAGGCATGCTCGAAATGCAGCGTGTTCAGCCAGAAATGCGCCGGATTCAGCAGCAATATCGCAATGACCGGCAAAAGATGAACGAAGAGATGATGAAGCTCTACCAGGAGCACAAGGTCAACCCGTTGGCCTCGTGTCTGCCACTCCTGGCTCAGATGCCGATCTTCATCATCATGTTCCGAGTGCTCCACGGACTCACCTCTCGTGGATCCGATGGAACGTTCGATCCTGACTACATCTCGAAATCCAGCGAGCTGTACAGCAGCCTCGACAACAAGACCGAAATGTTGACGTGGGGCCTCGACCTGTCATTGCGTCCGATCGAGGTGTTGCAGGACGACCCAGGGAAAGGCATCGTCTACGCCCTTCTCGTGGTGGCGCTCATGGGCCTGTACTACGCCCAGCAGCGCATGATCGCGTCACGAACGGTGTCGCCCACCATGTCGGCCACCCAGGCCAAGATCATGCAGTACCTACCGGTTGTGTTCGGTGTGTTCCAGATCTTCTTCCCGGTGGGACTGGTGATCTATTACTTCTCTCAGACCATCGTGCGAATTGCCCAGCAGGCCTACATCACGCGGCGGTTCTACAAGGGCGACGAGTCCCTCGGGCGCCAAGCTCAAGCGGCCAGCGCGAAAGCGCGCGACATGGCCAAAAAGGACGGTGGTGGTGGGGGTTTGTTCGGCCAACTCAAACAAGAGGCGGCCAAGGCCAAGCAGGAACAAGCCTCGAATCGCCCAACCAGCAAGCGTGTGACGCCGCCCAAGGGCAGTGCGTCAGCCAAGGGTGGATCGTCGGGAACCAAGGGTCGCCCGACTCCGTCGAACCGCCCCAAGCCCGGTGGAAAGCCGCGGCATCCCAAACCCCCGCGTCCTTGACGCACGACCTCCCGATCCCTCGAACAGACGGAGATCGGGACGTCATTCACTCCCGAACCTGACACAGAAAGAGGTTGTCCCATGCAATGGGTGGAAACCACTGGACGAACCATCGAAGAGGCCAAGAACACCGCACTCGATCAACTTGGCGTTGCTGACACAGATGCTGAATTCGAAATTCTCGAAGAGCCCAAAGCCGGACTCTTCGGACGCACACGCGGTGAAGCTCGAGTACGGGCGCGTGTTCGCCCCCGTTCTCCACGGCCTAAGGTTGAGCGCAGAGACCGTCGCCGTGGTGAACGGCAGCGCTCCGACGGCGGATCTCGATCCGAGGGGGCTCCTCGTGAGCGTCGTCCCCGGAACAGTCAGAAACCTGCGGCCGACAAGGGGAAAGACATGAGCGACGACACTTCTCGACCGGCTCGCCCGGCTGCTGATCCGGCCACCGTTGCGGCGGAGGCGGAAAAGTTCCTGCAGGGCTTGACCTCAGCCCTTGGTGTGTCTGGCCAGACCTCGACCGTCATCGACGGCGGAGAGATCGAGGTCTCCCTCGACGGCAACGACCTCGGACTTCTGGTCGGACCTCGGGGTTCGACCCTGCAAGCGGTCCAGGACATCACGCGGGTGGTCAGCCAGCGTCGTATGGGCGATCACGACACTCGGTTGCGGGTCGACGTGGGTGGTTACCGGGCTAAGCGCAAAGAAGCCCTCAGCCGTTTCGTCAACCAGGTGGCTGACGAAGTGGTGGCATCGGGAACCGCCCGTGCTCTCGAGCCCATGCCCTCACCTGATCGCAAGGTGATTCATGATGCCCTGACCGGACGGACCGACATCGCCACTCATTCCGAGGGTGAAGATCCGTACCGGCGCGTGATCATTGCGCCGGCCGAGGCCCCGTCGGCCTGAGATCATCCCGACCGATGTCTGAACCATCGGACCGACAATTGACCGATTTGCTGGATGCGCTGGGTGAAGCCCAGCGCATCGGCATGTTGGGGCCCGGTTCCCTCGACCTGGCCATTCGGCGTGCCTGGGCGTTTGTGGACCGTTGCCCGAAAGAAGCCCGCAGCTTCGTTGACCTCGGTACCGGTGGCGGGCTGCCCGGTTTGGTCGTTGCGGTGGGGCGCCCCGACCTGTCAGGTCTTTTGGTGGATCGTCGAGCCAAACGCGTGGACCTCGTGACCCGACTGGTGGGACGTTTGGGATTGGCGGATCGGATCCGGACATGGGCCGGCGACGTGGTCGACCTACCCGTGGTCATGGACGACCGCTGGGACGTCGCCACGAGCCGGGGATTCGGCCCGCCGAGCTACACCGCCTCCCTGGCCACTCCACTCCTTCGCCCCGGCGGAGCCCTTCTGGTGAGTGAGCCTCCAGAATCGACCGGCGAGCGCTGGCGCGATCCTGCGGTCGTCGAGGCCGGGCTCCGTCTTGTCGACGTTGCGGATGGTGTCGCCCTCCTACGTCCAATCGACTTACGCCCCTCGGTGGCCTGAATGTTCCACGTGGAACATAGGAACCCTCCACCCGACGCCGTAACCCTGACATGTTCCACGTGGAACATCGGAGTTCATCCGGATCGCCATGGCCCGACATGTTCCACGTGGAACATTTCGGTGGAGAACAGCCGCGAATCCGAGGACGGGAGCCCTACCCCTCCGGTACGATTCGCCCACGATCTGCCGGTGGCAGATGTTCAGCCAATCTGAGGTAAGCGTGGTTCCATGAGCGATAGTTCGACCCCCTCCCCCCACAATCGTCCTCTCCCCCGAATCATCGCCGTTGCCAACCAAAAAGGCGGGGTGGGCAAAACCACCACCTCAGTCAATCTGGGTGCCTGCCTGGCGGAATTGGGCTACCGCACCCTGATCGTCGACCTCGATCCCCAAGGAAACGCTTCGTCCGGCGTCGGCGTCGACACACGTGGGGTCGACACATCGATGTACGACGTGATCCTGCACGATGCCTCCATGGAGGACTGCATCGAGCCCGCCTCGGTCCGCAATCTCTTCGTCGCCCCAGCCAACCTCGATTTGGCGGGTGCCGAAATCGAGCTCGTTCCGGCGATGGCCCGAGAAACCCGCCTGAAGAAGGCCATTGACTCGGTTCTCGACGAGTTCGACTTCGTAATCATCGACTGCCCTCCCTCCCTCGGCCTTCTCACCGTGAACGCCCTGGTAGCCGCACGTGAGGTTCTGGTTCCGATCCAATGCGAGTACTACGCCTTGGAGGGCCTCGGACAGTTGCTGCGCAATGTTGATTTGGTCAAACGCAATTTGAATACCGAGCTCGAGGTCAGCACCATCGTGTGCGTGATGTTCGACGCTCGAGCCAAACTGTCGAGCGAAGTGGTGACAGAGGTCCGAGAGCATTTCGGGGACAAGGTGTGCCGCACGGTCGTTCCCCGGAACGTCCGACTGTCGGAAGCACCGTCTCACCACCAACCCATCAACGTGTACGACCCGTCGTCGAAAGGCGCAATTGCGTACCGACTCGTTGCAAAGGAGGTCGCCGGTGGCACCCCGCCGCGGAGGACTCGGTAGAGGTCTTGATTCTTTGATCCCTGGGGGAGGGGCTACGCCGCCATCGACCCCTGGCACTGGTCTCGTCGAGATCCCAGTTCGGGACTTGGTTCCCAACCCCCATCAACCACGTGTCCATTTCGATGAGGAATTACTCAGCGATTTGTCGGCTTCCATCAAAGAGATTGGTGTTTTGCAGCCATTGTTGGTTCGCAAAATGGCCGATGGCACGTACCAGCTCATCGCCGGAGAACGACGGTGGCGGGCCGCCCAACGCGCTGGTTTGTCCACGGTGCCGGCTGTGGTCAAAGAAACCGACGACATGTCGTCGGTCGAGCAGGCTCTCGTCGAGAACCTTCATCGTCAAGATCTGTCGCCTCTCGAGGAGGCCTCCGCGTATCAGCAGTTATTGGACGACTTCCATTTGACGCACGACGACGTGGCCAAGCGGGTGGGGAAGAGCCGCAGCGCGATCACCAACACCTTGCGTCTTTTGAATCTGCCCCCCGCCGTTCAGGCGCTGCTGGCCGACGGACGTTTGAGCGCCGGCCATGCCAAGGCCCTGCTCGGCACCCCGGACCGTGCATTTCAGGAGCAATTGGCCCGTCGAGCAGCATCGGAGCATTGGTCGGTGCGCGCCGTCGAGGAAGCCATCCGAGATCGTGGTGGCGATGCGTCCGGTGAGACGTCGTCCGGTTCGCCGTCAGGGTCGGCCCGGTCGGGCGGATCACCTGGGTCGCGTCAACTACCGGCAGCTGGGCTGCTTCAACTCGAAGAGTTGCTCGGCGAATATCTCGCCACCCGAGTGGCCGTGAAGATGGCCAACAAGAAGGGTCAGGTCACGATCGATTTCGCCGACCTCGATGATCTGGAGCGCATCTACCATCTGATGGTCGATGGTCCTCCTGGGGAGTAAACCTTCACTAACCGTGTGAACCTCACGTCGCGCGTCAGGGTTTCACACAACCTGTGGATAACTCTGTGAACAAACCCCAGGTTTTAGTTGTAAATCAACGCCTGACCTGGTCAGAGAGAATTCACAGAATCACAATGCCCTGGTCGTCATCGAGACCAGGCTACTAATGCTAGGTACAAGGCCTCAGCGATACGGGCTGAGCGGTCGACGACGTCATCGGCCGACCCGATCGTGACGAGAACGGCCGGCATCTTGGTCTCGCGAAGGATGGGGAGTCGCAACCCCACCACGTCTACCCCTGGAATGACATCTCGGAGATGACGTTCGACCAAATGGGCGAGTGATCGACCCCCCGCCGACTCGAATGCGGGCACGGCGTAGTACGCCACCCGATGGCGGGTGTCGTCGACATGCTCCAGCCCAACGAACACCTCGGCTTCGAACAAGTTGGCGTGGGCGGCCTGCGCGGCAGCGGTGGGTTCTTCGGTCGGAATCACCACGGCACCATGGTCATCAAGCGCGGCCATCAGGGGTTCGGCGAGATCCTCCACGTCTCCGAAGCGACCGATGGCCACCTTCATCGAGGCGAGTGGTTGCCCGTGCTTCAAGTCTTCGAGGTCGCGAATAGCGGCGATTCCCGGACCATCGCCGGTCTGACGGGACAGAACACGTAGATGATCGACAAGCGACCCGCCACACGTACCGTCCACCTCGAGTCCGGCATTCTGTTGGAAGTCGCGGAGAGCCCGATCGGCGAGAGGGCCGAAGATTCCGTCGATGCGACCGCAGTCGAAACCGAGGCGAGACAGCACACGTTGAATTTCGGCGACGTCGTCTCCGCGCAGATTGGGGGAGCGCAGCACGAGAGCCCGATCACCGAGGTTCCAGGACGCTTCGAGCAGCGTGTGCCAGGTGTCGTCGTCACATACACCAGTGGATGGCAGACCGCGATCGGTCTGGAACGACGACACAGCCTCGGCCGTGGCGCTGCAGTAGGTGGCCTTGACCACACCACGGTCCGGGAGAAAGCCGGCCTCACCCAGCCGGCGCTGGAGTTGCCGGACCTCCTCGCCCGTGTCTCCGGGCGAGAGGGCCATCAGCCGAGGAATTCCTCCAACTCCGACAAGAGCTGTCCTTTGCCCTTGGCGCCGACCATCCGCTTTTTCAACTCACCGTCTTTGAAGACGAGGAGGGTCGGAATGCTCATGACGTTGTACCTCATGGCAATGTCGCCGTGATCGTCCACATTGAGCTTGGCGATGGTCACCTGACCGGCCTTCTCGGAGGCGATTTCCCCGAGGATCGGAGCGATCATCTTGCAGGGACCGCACCATTCGGCCCAGAAATCGACGACGACCGGGGTCGATGCCGAGTTCACGGTTTCGTCGAAAGTGCTGCTGGTGAGGGTCACGATGCCGTCGGCCATGAGATTCCTTTGTCCGGAGTAATCGAACGACAGGCTACAGCGACGCACTCAGTGCTGGGATTCAAGCCACCGTTCGGCGTCGATGGCGGCCATGCATCCGGAACCCGCTGCCGTGATGGCCTGACGGTAGGTGTGGTCCTTCACGTCACCACACGCGAAAACCCCCGACACATTGGTGTAGGTGGAATCGGGCCGGGTGATGAGATACCCGCTGTCCTCCATGTCGAGAACACCTTTGAAGACGTCGGTGTTGGGACGATGCCCGATGGCGATGAAGAGTCCAGAGACATCCAACGTGCTGTCCTCGCCGGTGACGGTGTCGCGCAGGCGGACGCCTTCGAGCTGATCGGTGCCGACCAACTCGGTGACGGCACTGTTCCAGCGCATCTCGATCTTGGGATTCTGAAGGGCGCGGTCCTGCATGATCTTGCTGGCTCGCAAACTGTCCCGCCGGTGGATGAGAGTCACCTTCGACGCGAATTTGGTGAGGAACGTCGCCTCTTCGATCGCCGAGTCGCCACCGCCGACGACCGCGATCTCTTTTCCTCGGAAGAAGAATCCATCGCACGTTGCACAGGTGGACAACCCGTGACCGATGAGCCGCTCTTCTTGTTCGAGGCCGAGCATGAGGCTTTGCGCACCTGTCGACACGATGACGGCATCAGCCGTATGGACGTCGTCGTACACGTGAATCTTGAGTGGGCGTTCGCCGAATTCGACCTTGGTGGCCTTGGCCGTGAGAAACGTTGCGCCGAACCGCTCGGCCTGTTCCTTGAAGCGTCCCATGAGTTCGGGTCCCATGATTCCCTCAGGAAAGCCTGGGAAGTTCTCGACCTCGGTGGTGAGCATCAGCTGACCTCCAGGCTGATCACTCGTACTGGACGGCTCACCTTCGATCACGAACGGAGCCAGGTTGGCGCGAGCGGTGTAGATCGCAGCCGTGAGTCCGGCCGGTCCAGAACCGATGATGACGACGCGATGATGCTGGCCCATCAGACGCTCTCTTTGCTCTGACGCTTGATCATGAACAGCGAACCGGCCGCGATGAGCACGCCACCGATCACGTAGTACGCCACCCAGACGGCGGTGTCATGGTCGAGCGGAGCCTCGAGAGCGGAGATCAACGCACGCGAACCGCCGATCAGCAACATGGCGACGATGAACGTCCCGAGGAAGAAGGCGAGTAGCCCGAACACGAGACCGCGAGCGATCATCACGATCGGTTTGGTGGTGCGGTCACGGACTTTGTCGACCGTCGACACGATGGTGTCGGTGAGGTCGGACGCCCAATTCGGATCGTTCAACGGGTTACCAGCCATGGATCCGAGGCTAGCGAGCAGGATCGTCAAGGAACGATGCTGGCCAACGTCGAACAATCCGACACGGCGAGCAGAATCACACCTGCTTCAGGGGAGAAATACACCTGCGCGTCGATCCCGGCGAATCGAACGTCGACATCCAGTGCCAGCCGACCTCGATCGTCATTACACGAGGATGTGCCGGCGCGAGCGGCAGGGGGCGAGTCGCCCCACGAGCGAAACCAGTCCGACAGCTCGGTCACGTCGGCGATCTCGAGAACGTCGGATGGGACGTCGGTCACCGGGGGTTCCGATGTCATCTCCTCGACGGCCATGGCCGCCGCAGAGTCGCTTTCCGGAGCGTCCACATTCGGTGAGTTCTTCTCGTCGTCGATTGGCTGCTCGACCACCGCTGGTGTGATTTCGACGCCGGCAACCACCACCTCGCTTTCGAATGCGACCACATCGGGAGTTTCGTCGGGTTGAAGAATCGCAGCACCCACGGCAATCACACCCACTGACGCTGCAGCGACGGCAAGTATCGGAACAAGTCGCCGTCTCAACGGTGTCACCGTGGCGTCAGGTGAGCGCAGTGCCGCGACGATTGCATCATTGGTGACCGAAGTGTCGACGGTGTTCTCGACCCCGGAACGCAAAAGAGTTCGGCGCTGAATGGCGAACGTCGTCGATCGCTCCTGAACGGCGCGACGCAGATCAGGAGGAACGTCGGCGAAGTCGATCTCTCGATCGACCAGTCGACTGGACCACCAATCGACGTCGAGTTCAGGATCAAGTTCTGGCGTGGGTTCGTTCATCCGAGGTCTCCGTCCGGATCTGTTGGACGTTCGGGTGGTGCAATTCGGTTCCCGACAGAGTCGGCGAGCCGAGCCCGACCGCGAGCAATTCGGGATCGGACGGTTCCGATGGGTACCTCGAGAATCGTGGCGATCTGGTCGTACTCGAGATCGGCGACATCGCGAAGAACGAGGGCCGTGCGGTATTCCTCGGGCAGCGCGGCCAGAGCGGATTCGACCAATTCTCGATTCTCGAGAACGTCATGGGCTTGCTCGGCGCGCGGATCAGCCAGACGCTCGTGTACGGCGTCGACATCGGGTGATGGTCGCGGACGACGGCGACGACGACGCATTTCGTCGAGAGCTGCATTGGTGGCGATGCGATAAGCCCAGGTGGCGAAGGACGAACGTCCGTCGAACGCCGTCACGTTGCGCGCAATCGACACGAGTGCGTTCTGCGCAGCGTCGTCGGCATCGGAACGATGTCCGAGAATTCTCAGGCATACCGCATGAAGCCGCGGATGGTGGCGCCGGAGCAGATCCTCCAGGGCGGACGAATCACCGAGTCGGATACGTTCGAGTAGTTCGTCGTCCGTCACGGTGCAGGCGACACACCGATCTCGGCGATTCCACTGCGATACGGATTGGCATCGCTGCATCCGGTGTCACGCGACGCTTCGCGGAGATAGATCATCACGTACTGCACAGGGTTCGATGTGATCCCCGTGAGAGTTGCACCTTCGTTGGACGATCCTCGGGCAATGGGCTCACCCCACGACGACACATTGGTGCCGACCACGTTGGACGCGTACATGTCGGCACGCCAGTTGGACCCAGCGAAGTCGACATCGATGCGCGCGTAATTCGCTTCGTTGAGTTGGACGATGAGGCCCACACCCGACTTGCTCCCGAAGGTCTGCGACTTGTAGCAGAGCGTGGTCCACGACGTGCCGCGGTCGCCATCGGTTGTCCAGCGAACATCGCCGTCGTTCTCGGTGCCGTCACCTTCGGGATCGAACGTCGTGACACCAGCGATTGACGGCGGGCCGGTCGGTGCCGGAGGACTGGTGGTGGCCGACGGGAGAGGAGTCGAGGAGCTCTCGTCGTCACCGCCGGCCACGAGGCGAACGACGAGTGCCAACACGGCGAGTGCGGCGATGCCAGCACCGATCCACACGATCGGTGACACTCGGAAAGGTCGTCGTGACGCGGGTGAGGAGGCGGAGCGATCACCGGGAGGGCGAACAGGACCAGAGGGTGTGTGACCCTGGGGGCGGATGACCTTTCCCGGTGTGGGCGTACGGTCACCGCTCGGGTGCCCGTGTGACACCTTGTCGTCGACGCTGTCACTCGCGTGCGCGGCGCGCAGTGCGGCTCGAGCCTCGGCACCACTCGAATAACGACGTGTGGGTTCTCGCTCGATCATGCGGTGAATGGCGGCGCTCAATTGTGGCGACACGTCGGTTCGCAGCGTTCCGAGGTCGGTTGCATCCCGCTGAAGACGGGCCAGTGCGGTCTCGGTGTCGTTCTTGCCGACGAAGGGAACTTTGCCGGCCAAGCATTCATAAAGCACCAGGCCGAGGGAGTAGAGATCGGCTCGAAGATCGAGTTCGTCTCCCTTCACCTGCTCAGGAGAGAGATATTTGGCGGTCCCCATCATGATGTTGTCGCTCGTGAGGTCGTCGCCAGTCCCCAATGCCTTCGCGATTCCGAAGTCAGTGAGCATCACCCGTCCATCGCGAGTCACGAGAACGTTGCCCGGCTTGACGTCGCGGTGAATGATTCCTTTGGCGTGCGCAGCGTCGAGCGCGGCGCAGATTCCGCTTCCGATATGAACTGTGAGGCGGGGAGTGAGGGTTCGCCGTTCGTCGAGAAGGGTTCGCAGTGACTTGCCCTCCACGAATTCCATGACGACGGCTTGACGACCGCTGTCTTCGACGGCGTCGTACACAGCAACGATGTTCTGGTGATTCAGGCTGGCGGCGGCGATGGCTTCACGCCGGAATCGCTCGGCAACCGTCGAATCAGCGATGAGATGAGCTTTGAGGAGTTTGACGGCGACCGTGCGTGACAACTGCAGGTCGGTTGCCTTCCAGACGTCGGCCATCCCACCGTGCGCCCACGGGCGCTCGAGTTTGTACCGACCGGCAATCACCGTGTCCGGTCGAGGGGTGTTGTCCGACGTCGACATGTTCGATCGGAAACGCTAGTTGTGCAGGACAGTCGTTCCGGGGAATTGGCCAGGAACGACGCGTTTTCACACAGTGAAGTACGAGACACCGATGGTGCCGCGTCCGGCATGAGTTCCGATCACGGCACCGATGTCACCGACCAAGATTTCGCCGTCATAGACGGTGCGTAGTTGATCGACAAATGCATCGACGTCTGAGCAATCGGCATGGAGGACGCTCAGGTGACTGATCCCGGGCGACTCGACGTTCTGTCGCACCTTGTCGACGAGGAAAGCGATGGCCTTCGAGCGAGTTCGCTGTTTCCCGCCTTCTTCGACGACGCCATTGCGAACTTCGATGATGGGCTTGATCGACAGAACCGAGGCCAACATGGCCTTTGCGCCGCCGATCCGCCCTCCTTTCTTCAGATTCTCGAGGGTGTCGAGGGCTCCCCAAACCTGGCAGCGACCCACCAGGTCGCGCGCCAGTGCCTCGACGTCGTCGATCGACGCGCCGTCCTGTGCGGCTCGGGCGCAGGCGACGACGATCGATCCGAGTCCCATTGACACCGTTCGACTGTCGACGACGCGTACGGGAAGCAGGTCGCCGACAGCAGCAGCGCCCAGTTCGGCACTCTGCAACGTGGCCGACAAGGCCCCCGACAGGCCGATGATCACGACGCCAGTGGCACCGTCGGCAGCCAGTTCCCGAATGGTGGTCTCGAAGCGACCGGGCGCGGGCGCCGCAGTCGAGGGAAGCTCCTCCTCGGTGGCACAACGAGCCCAGAACTGGCTGGTCGACAACTCGTCGCGATCGACGAGCTCGTCGTCACCGAAGCGGATGTAGAGGGGGACGATGCGGATTCCGAGCTGTTCGACCAGGTCGTTGGGCAGGTCGCAGGCACTGTCGGTGATGATGCGGACACCAGGAGCGAAAGAGGTCACGGGACAACAGTACTGGCGGAGACCAGCCTCGGTTCGACCGTTCTTCCTGCTCAGCCCAGGTGATCGCTACTGGGGTGTCGGACCGTGCTGGCCAGGACTTCGGCCTGCTTGCGGCGGTATTGGCCGCGCCAGTGGTGAACCCACCAGGTGGCGAGCAGCAAGAGGGCCACACCAGTGACCACCTGGCCGAGTCCGGCCAGGGCGTTCACGCGGGCCGTGAACACGATCGGGTCGGTGAGGGCCACTCCACCATCGGGCGTCACCACTTGGACAGTCACCGGAAACCGTCCGTTGGAGCGGGCTTCGACGTCGATTTCGATAGGGGTGAGCGATCCGGCGGCCAGCAGCACCACCGGTTCACCATCAGGGAACAGCAACTTTGGTGACGCCAGTCGAAGCCGGATCGTCAAATCGGTGGGGCCGTCGTTGCGCATACTCAGTCGTAGTTGGCTCGAACGTCCCCCGAGAGTGAATGTTGCGGGGGTGGGCGCCACCAGGCCGTCGGCCACCATCGCAGTGTCGGCGACGATCACCTCGACATAGTCCTGCCTCGAGGCACTATCGAGTCTCTGGTCGACGAGGACGTCAACGAGTCGACGCCACAAGGTGGGACGCTCATCACCGTCGGGGAGCATCGAGGCGTAGGCCGAAACCCTCGAGGACATCAGTGAATGGGTGACGAAGGGGCTCTCATCGACGGTGTCGGACCGAATGGGAAGGGTCACCGAAATCGGACGTCCGTCGGCGAGTCCGACGGCGGTTCGAGACAGTGCGTCGTCGAGGTCGACGAGGGTGACCAAACGCGATGCGCTGAGCGTGTCGACCACCGCAGTCAGGAGTTCGATCGACATCATCGAACCGTCATTGGTGGCCAGAACGAGCGAGCGTCCACTGAGAGACTCACCTCGATCGAGAATCTCGCGCCGGAGCAATTTCAGATCGGCGAGAACGTGCTGGGCCACGAGGAAAGAATCGCTCGTCGGCAGTCGAGAGGCCTGCGTGAGCAGGTCAGACATTCGTTGATCGGCGACTTGCGCTTCGATGGCCCCCCGTCCCTCGAACGCAAGATCGACGAGGCGGGTCGGGTCGAGAAATCCTAGAAGTTCCATTCCTTCGTCACGTTGTGCGTTCGGAAGCATGAGAATCGATCGGAAGCCGAGGTCGCGAAGGAGCTGCGCCTCGGCGGCTGTGGGTGCACGATCCATGACCCACGCCGTTCGACGTGTCGTCGTCAGAGGAAGCGAATCCGAGAGTGAGTCCTCACCGAGACGCAGTTGGTCGACGAACACGTCAGAGAAGCGAGTTCCGACCACGTCTTCAGGGTCGAGGCCGACGTATGGCATCGACAGGAAGGACATGGAGTCGGCGAATTGGAGCGATGCGAGTAATTGAGCGTCCTCGCCCGTCGATCTCGAGAGTCCCTCCACTGTTTCAGGGCGAACGGCGACGGTCAGCGGAAATCCCGGCAACGCCTCGGCCACCGTCACTAGATCGGCGAGAGAAGACCGGTCATTGTTGGTGACGGTGGTGGAGCCGTCGGGTTGCAGGGTGACAGCTCCGTCGATTGATCCGAAGATCGCTGTCGGGAGGGGAGCTGCAGTCTCGGGTTCACTACTTCCTTCAGGGAGGCGCTCGACGAAGGTGACGATTCGATCGGTGACTTCGGCCCCGACCACCAAGGCGATCGATACCGGATAGATACCGGTGGCCGACATCTGCAATTTCTCGCTGGTCGTGGTTCCGATTTCGATGGGCACGACCAGGTCGATCACCCCTGACGCATCGCGAAGTCCGGCGATGTCGAATTCGAGCGCGTCGACATTGGAGGGCAGCGTTCCGAGGAGAACTTCGTGGAGCTCACGGCGCGACTCGACTGGTTGATGTGCAGTCACGAGAAGTGATGTAGGGGCCCGATCACCGAGTGAACTGGAGCCTTCGACGAACAGACTCATCGCGAACGAGGATCCCTCGAGTCCGGCGACGTACTGGTCCTGCGACAGAAGGGAGCCGACCCGGGCGTATTCCTCGGCTCCGACCGGCGGAACGACGAGCGAGGAACCAAGAGCAACCATCAGCAGAGGAACGAGATGACGTGCTCTCATCTCAGCTCCTGATCTTCAGTGTCCTCGGTGAGTGCAAGCTCGAAAACCTGCAACGAATCGGGAAGCAGTGTGAAGCCGAATCGACGGTAGAGATCGAGAGCGCGTTCGTTGCCGAAGTCGGTGTTCACCAGAACTTCGCGTACACCCTTTCGCTGGAGCCATCGCAAACCATCGAGGAGAAGTGACGTGGCGATTCGTTGTCCTTGCAGGTTGGGACGTACGGCGAGCCGTTGGATGAAGCCAGCCGATCCATTTCGACCCGTGATGATGTAGCCACCCGGTTCGTCGGACGAGGTGACGGCTAGTCGGATGCGATGTTGCGGTGTGGCATGACAGGCGTCGACGATGGCAGTTGTATCGAGTTCCCATCCGTTTTCGAAGGCCTCGGCATCGATACGTGCGGCAACCGACAGTTGTTGCGGACCCCGAATGGATCGTAATTCGTGAACCGGGGAGTCGAATTCGGTCCGACGGGACACAGTTGCTTTCAATAGGGCAAGTGTCTGGACTCTTTCGAATCCGTGTTCGACGAACGCGTCGGTTGCGGAAGCGGCGAGAGCACCCGTTCGTACACGCGTGTAGTGCCAGTTTCGGAGCACGCCGAGCCAGTCGGTGAGAGTCGTGTACGACGGCGACTTGGTGTGATCGGTCAGGACGACTTGAGCCACGCCGGGTTGATGGGGCCACGTGCGCAGACGTGCACGAACCCGACCGTCATCGAGCATGCGAGGCGGACCGCTGTCTCGACGAAGTCGGAATCCGGCCATCACACCTGCGACGGTAGCGTTTGCTTCGATGTCGATCTTGTTCGCCACACACGAGGCGTACCTCGATCACCTCACCGGACCAGGTCACCCCGAGCGGCCCGAGAGGTTGAACGCCGTGCTGGCAGGAGCGCGAGACGCCGATGTCGCCGATGGTCTGATTCCGATCGAACCCGAATCGGCCACTCGAGAAGATCTGCTTCGTGTGCACACGCCCCGACTGGTCGATCGTCTGGAATCGATCGTTCGATCAGGTGGCGGTCGTCTCGACCCCGACACAGTGGCATCGGCTGGATCGTGGGAAGCGGCTTGTCTCGGCGCCGGCGCCGGGCTCACGGCGATTCGGGAACTCACCTCCGGACGTGGGGACGCCGCGTTCTGCGCGGTTCGTCCTCCGGGCCATCACGCGACTCGTGACGACTCGATGGGATTCTGTTTGGTGTCGAACGTGGCTGTGGCAG
>Ga0208785_1000498_pt1 | contig 17558 bp, 11 predicted proteins | sample DEB08_DNA_2_FD_185499 | JGI IMG/M metagenome (GOLD analysis project Ga0208785, IMG submission 185499) | Aqueous microbial communities from the Delaware River and Bay under freshwater to marine salinity gradient to study organic matter... | ecosystem: Environmental > Aquatic > Marine > Coastal ...
GGGATACCACGCTGGCCGTACACCCGTCTGCGCGCACCTGAGCCCGACGCCTCGCCGAACATGATCGAGGGGTTGCGTTGCGTCACAACGAGATGCGGAGTAGCGACTCGAGCTGTTTCGGGCTTCTTCCGACGCCTCCCTTCACATGCCCCTTGGATTGCGGTCTCGATGGACGTGCCAGCAGTCTTGCTCGTCTTGATGAGGATGAACCCGAATCGGTGGCTGACTAGCATGGGAAACTCCTCGATGGGTGGCCGAAGACGGTCTCACCGCGTGACGTCGTCCGCACCGCCGGGCTGCCCGAAGAACGGGATCCGGTCGAAGTCTAGGCCGTACCAGGCGATCGCCTCGCCGAGGACCGACGCGTCCCGCTCGCCGAGCTTCACGAGCTCGGCCAGCACGCAGTACGCAATCGAGGCCGCGTCGATGCGGTGGAACCGACGCAGCTCCTCGCGGGTCCCCGACCGCCCGAACCCGTCGGTGCCGAGCGCCGCGAACGGGCCGGGGACGAAGTCGGCGATCTGGAAAGGCGTCGCGCGCATCCAGTCCGAGACGGCGACGAACGGGCGGCCCCGCCCCGGCTCGAGGATGCGGGTGACCAGCGGCACGCGCGGCTCGGCGCCGGGGTTGGTCCGGTTCCAGGACTCGACGGCGGTCCCGTCGCGCAGCAGCCGGTTCCAGCCGGGTGCGGACCAGACGTCGACGGCGACGTCCCAGTCCTCGGCCAGCAGCTCCTGCGCCCGCATGGCCTCGCAGATGATGGTGCCCGAGGCCATGACGTGCGCCGCGGCGGTCGCGTCGCCGGCGGCCGGCTGGAACCGGTACAGCCCGTCGATGACGTCCCGGTCGGTGACGTGCGCCGGCATCGCGGGCTGGGGCATCGGCTCGTTGTAGACGGTGAGGTAGTAGATGACGTCCTCGCCGCCGGGGACGTGGCGGTCGGTGAACATCCGCTCGAGCCCGTGGGCGACGATGACGGCCAGCTCGTACGCGAACGACGGGTCGTACGCCTCGACCCCGGGGTTCGACTGGGCCATCAGCAGCGAGTGCCGGTCCTGGTGCTGCAGCCCCTCGCCGTTCAGCGTCGTCCCGCCGGCGGTCGCCCCGATGAGGAAGCCGCGGGCCCGCTGGTCCGCGGCCTGCCAGATCGAGTCGGCGGTGCGCTGGAACCCGAACATCGAGTAGAAGATGTAGAGCGGCACCAGCGGCACGCCGTGCGTCGCGTACGCGGTCCCGACGGCGGTGAACGACGCCATCGACCCGACCTCGGTGATGCCCTCGTGCAGGATCTGCCCGTCGGCGGCCGTGCGGTAGGACAGCAGCAGGTCCGAGTCGACCGGCTCGTAGGTCTGCCCGGCAGGGTCGTAGATCCGCGCCTTCGGGAACCAGGAGTCCAGTCCGAACGTCCGGGCCTCGTCGGGGATGATCGGGACCAGCCGCTTCCCGAGATCCGACCGCAGCAGGTCCTTGAAGATCCGGACCAGCGCCATCGTCGTCGCGACCGGCTGGTCGCCCGAGCCATGCTTCGCCTCGTCGTACAGGGCCCGCTCGGGCAGCTCGGGGAACGCGAACGACACGCGCCGCTCGGGCAGGTGACCGCCGAGCACGGCCCGGCGCTCGCGGAGGTAGGTGACCTCCTCCGAGCCCTCGCCCGGGTGGACGTACGGCGGCAGGTCCGCCTCGAGCGCGGCGTCCGGGACGTCGAGCTCCAGGCGGTCGCGGAACGAGCGCAGCGCGTCGGAGGACAGCTTCTTCATCTGGTGGACGGCGTTCCGGGCCTCGAAGTCCGGGCCGAGCGTCCAGCCCTTCACCGTCTGCGCGAGGATCACGGTCGGGGCGCCCTCGGTGCGGAGCGCCGCGTCGTACGCCGCGTGCACCTTGCGGTAGTCGTGGCCGCCGCGGGTGAGCCGGCCGAGGTCGTCGTCGCTCAGCGTCGCCGCCATCGCCCGCAGCGAGTCGTTCGCCCCGAAGAAGTGCTCGCGGACGTACGCCGGCCCGCGGGCGACGTACGTCTGCATCTGCCCGTCGGGGACCTCGTTCATGCGGTTGACGAGCGCGCCGTCGACGTCACGGGAGAGCAGCGCGTCCCACTCGCGGCCCCAGACGACCTTGATGACGTTCCAGCCGGCGCCGCGGAACACGCCCTCGAGCTCCTGGATGATCTTGCCGTTCCCGCGGACCGGTCCGTCCAGCTGCTGGAGGTTGCAGTTGATGACGAACGTCAGGTTGTCGAGGTGGTCGCGGGCCGCCATCGAGAGCGGGCCCAGGACCTCGGGCTCGGCGGTCTCGCCGTCCCCGCCGAAGAACCAGACGCGCTGCTGCGACGTGTCGCGGAAGCCCCGGTGGTGGAGGTAGCGGTTCGTGCGGGCCTGGTGGATCGCGCCGATGGCGCCGAGGCCCATCGAGACGGTCGGGAACTCCCAGAACGACGGCATCAGCCGCGGGTGCGGGTAGGAGGACAGCCCGCCCGGCTCGACCTCGCGCCGGAACCGGTCCAGCTGCGCCTCGGTCAGCCGGCCGGCGAGGAACGCGCGCGCGTAGATGCCCGGGGAGGCGTGGCCCTGGAAGAAGACCTGGTCGCCGCCGCCCGGATGGTCCTTGCCGCGGAAGAAGTGGTTGAACCCGACCTCGTACAGCGACGCGGCCGAGGCGTACGTCCCGATGTGCCCGCCGGTGCCGTGGAGCACGTTCGTGCGGTGGACCATCACGGCGGCGTTCCACCGGATGAGGCGGCGGATCCGCCGCTCCATCGCCTCGTCGCCGGGGAAGTCCGGCTCGCGGTCGGTCGGGATCGTGTTGACGTAGTCGGTGGTGGTCAGCGACGGCAGGCCGATGGCGCGCTGGTGGGCCCGTTCGAGGACCTTCAGCATCAGGAACCGGGCCCGGGCCGGGCCGGCCGCGTCGACGACGCCGTCGAACGCCTCGACCCACTCGGACGTCTCGACCGGGTCGGCGTCCGGTTGGGTCGTGGCCAGCCCGTCGAGGATGACCGGGGCGGCCGGGTCGGCCTGCGGCGCGGCGGCGGGGTCGGGCACGGGAGCGGCGGCGGCCATGCGGGGTCCTGGTTCGGGCCGGGCCCGCGGGATCGCCGCGCCGCCCGGGGCGGTCCGCCGGGGATCCGCCCGACGGTCCCGCGACGCTACCGGCGGGCCGGACCGACCCGCCCGAGGACCCAGGCCGCCGTCCCACGGCCCACGAGCAGGTCCAGCGCCGCGTCCACGGTGTCGGCCGCGACGACGGCGACCATCCCGACGCCGCAGTTGAACGTCCGGCGCAGCTCGTCGTCGGCGATGGGACCGCGCTCGGCGAGCCACCGGAACACGGGGGGCAGGTCCCACGACGCCGCGTCGACCTCGGCGGCGAGCCCCTCGGGCATGACCCGCGGCAGGTTGCCGGGCAGCCCGCCGCCCGTGACGTGACAGGCCGCGTGCAGCGCCGGCCCGAGGGCGTCGACCAGCGCGAGCAGGTCGGGCGCGTGGATCCGGGCCGGCTCGAGCAGCTCATCGCCGAGCGGCCGGTCCAGCCCGTACGGCAGCGTCAGTTCGAGGCCGTCGACGATCCGGCGGACGAGGCTGTAGCCGTTCGCGTGCAGGCCCGAGGACGGCAGCGCGACCAGCACGTCGCCGGCCCGGACGCGGTCCGGCCCGAGGATCGCGTCGCGCTCGACGACGCCGACGCCGAACCCGGCCAGGTCGAAGGCGTCCGGCTCGAGCAGCCCCGGGTGCTCGGCGGTCTCGCCGCCAACCAGTGCGCAGTCGGCGAGGCGGCAGCCGTCGGCGACCCCGCCGACGATCGCCGCGACCCGGTCGGGATCCAGCCGCCCGACCGCGAGGTAGTCGTTCATGAACAGCGGCCGGGCCCCGACGGCGACGAGGTCGTCGACGACCATGCCGACGAGGTCGACCCCGACGGTGTCGAGGCGACCGAGCCGGCGGGCCAGCTCGACCTTCGTCCCCACGCCGTCCGCCGACGAGACCAGGACCGGGTCGCGCCAGCCCGCCGGGTCGAACCGGAACAGCCCGCCGAACCCGCCGATGCCGCCGAGGACCTCGGGCCCATGGGTGGCGGCGACGCGGGCCGCGATCATCGGGACGCTGCGCTCAGCGGCGTCGAGGTCCACGCCGGCGTCGCCGTACCCGACGGTCCGCCGCGCCGGCGGCTCGGCCTCAGGCATCGGTGGCCTCCGCATCGGCATCGGCGTCGACGTCGTCGACGGACGCGGGCTCGGGTCGCTCCGGACACCGCCACCGGCGCCGGAACGCCGCCTCGGCGTCGGCGAACGCGTCGAGTCGATCCATCAGGTGCCGGACCTCGTCGAGGACGTGGTCGAGCTCGTCGGTGTCGGCGGCGGTCCGCTCGAGCGCCTCGAGCCGCCGGTCGGCCTCGTCGAGGGCGGCGGCGCAGGCCGCGTGCTCGTCGGCGACCTCGGGGACCGACCACCGCGGCAGCCAGGCCCGCACGTCCGCGACGGCCCGCCGCAGCGCCGTGGTCCCGACGGCGATCGGGGCCGGCTCGACCCGCCCGGTCGGGAGCGCCCCCAGCAGCGTCCGACGGCCGCCCTCGAGCAGCTCGGCGCTGTCGAGGAACGCCCACCACGCGTCGCGGCGGTCGGCGGGCAGGTCCGGGCGACGGAGGAGCGGCATCGCCCCGAGCCTAGGCTCGTCTCCGTCGAGCGGGCGGCGCGGGCATGTGCGGGATCGTCGGTGCGGTCGGCCCGGGCGCCGCCGACCTGACCGCTCGCCTGCTGCCGGGGGTCGCGCACCGCGGCCCCGACGCGACCGGGACCTGGGCGGCCGAGGACGGCCTCGCGGCGCTCGGCCATGCCCGGCTCGCGGTCGTCGGCCTCGGCGAGTCCGGCGCCCAGCCGATGACGTCCACCTCGGGCCGGTACGTCCTGTCGTACAACGGCGAGGCGTACGAGCATCACGAACTGCGGCGCCGCCTCGCCGCCGAGGGTCGGGCGCCGGCGTGGCGCGGGGCGTCCGACACGGAGACGCTGCTGGCCGCGATCGAGGCCTGGGGACTCGAGCGGACCCTCGAGCGGACCGTCGGGATGTTCGCGCTGGCCCTCTGGGACCGGGAGCGGCGCGAGCTGACGCTCGTCCGCGACCGGCTCGGCGAGAAGCCGCTGCACTGGGCCCCGGTGGACCGCGGCGTGGCGTTCGCCTCCGAGCCGGCACCGCTGGCCGGTCTGCCGGGCGTCGACGCCGGCCTCGACCGTGATGCGGTCGCGGCGCTGCTGCGGTACGGCCAGGTCCCGGCCCCGCGGACGCTCCACGCCGGCGTGCACCGCCTGCCGCCCGGGACCCTGCTGCGGGTCCGTGCCGACGGGACGGTGGACGGGCCGCACCCGTGGTGGTCGGCCGAGGCGGTCGCCCGGGCCGGCGCCGCAGACCCCCTCGACGTCGGGCCGGAGGAGGCGGTCGACGCGCTCGCGGCGGCGCTCGAGCGTGCCGTCGGGGCGCAGACCCTGTCGGAGGTCCCGCTCGGTGCGTTCCTCTCGGGCGGGGTCGACTCGACCGCCGTGACGGCGCTGCTCGCGGCCCGGGCCGGACGGGTGCGGACCTTCACGGTCGGCTTCGCCGAGGCGGCCTTCGACGAGGCTCCGTTCGCCGAGGCGATCGCGGCGCACCTCGGCACGGACCACACGACGTTCCGGGTGACGGAGCGGGACGTCCTCGACCTGGTCCCGGACCTGCCCCGCACCGCCGGCGAGCCGTTCGCCGACGCGTCGTTCCTGCCGACCCTCCTGCTGTCGCGGCTGGCCCGATCACAGGTGACCGTGGCGCTTACCGGCGACGGCGGGGACGAACTGCTCGGCGGGTACACCCGGTACGCCCGGGCGCGGCGACTGGACGCGGTTCCGACGCCGCTCCGGATGCTCGGCGCCGCCGCCCTAGCGGCCGTCCCGGTCCGCGTCTGGGACGCGGTCCTCGGCGTAACGGGCCGGCGAGAGGTCGACCCCGGGACCGCAGCCGCGCGACCCACCGGGCATCGTCTCCGAGCCCTGTCGCGGCTGGCTCGACAGCCTGACCCCGCGCTCCGCTACCGCGATGTGGCGTCCATCTCTCCGGTGGGAGATGCGTTGGTCATCGACAGGGGACAGGACAGCGAGTCCCGCGAGCGTCAAGCCATCCGTAACAGGTGGGTAGCGCTCGGCGATCTGGACCCGACGGGCCGGATGATGCTGCTCGACCAGACCGCCTATCTCCCTGATGACATCCTCACGAAGGTCGACCGTGCGGCGATGTCCGTCGCGCTCGAGACACGCATCCCGATGCTCGACCACCGCGTCGTCGCGCTCGCGTGGCGACTGGCGCCGAGCCTCCGGGACCGAGGCGGAGTCCCGAAGTGGCCACTCCGAGCACTGACGGAGCGTTCCGTCCCGGCTCGGCTGCTCGATCGCCCCAAGGCCGGGTTCGCTGTGCCGCTCGCCGAATGGCTCCGGGGGCCGCTGCGACCGTGGGCCGAGGACCTCCTCTCGGTGGAAGCGCTCCGTCACGAAGGCATCCTGGACGTCGCAGCCGTCCGACGCCTCTGGGAGGAGCACCTCGATCGTCGGCGTGAGCGCCACTACGACCTGTGGCCCGTCCTGATGCTCCGGGCTTGGAAGATGAGTCGGTCGTCGACCTGACGCCGACGTAGGCTCGGCGGTGGAAGGAACGCATGTGCTCATCATCGCGATGCCGAAGTCGGCGAGCTCGTCGCTCGCTCGAACGCTTGCACGCGCGAACGGATTGGATGAGCGCAACGACGAGATCAACGCCGATAGTCCTCCACAGTTCATCAATCAGCATCAGCTAGCCCAGGAACTGCACCCGTTCCCACATGTGGAGGTGGACGAACTGCGTGCCATCATCACGGACCGGGCGACCCTCCGGAAACTCCATCTGTTCCCCACTAACGACGTGCTGAAGGCGCTGGAAGCGGGTCCTGCGGTGGTTCTGCTCCGAGACCCGACTGAGGTCATCGACGCGGAGTTCCGCGCCGTCGTGAACGGAATCCACCCTCTCGCACCGTCGATGCCGCGGACTGCGTCGATCGAGAGGTGGCGTCGAGCTGCGCGGGAGGGTGGGCTCCTGTCCAGCCTCACGGCTCTTCACGAGTCATGGATCGACGCCGCGGATCGGATGGAAGGACTCCTCCTCGTCTCGTACGACGACCTCATGTCACATCCGATGGAGACGCTGGCGGCCTGTGCGGCGCATCTCGGCCTCTCGGAGTCGGGGAACAGCCTCCTCCGGGAGCGCTGGTCGGGGATCGGGGGATCGTCGCCCACCAGTCGTGACCGGGTTGGAGTCCTTCGATCATCCATGTACGTCATCGGGGCGCTGGCGCGGCGCGTCGCGCGAGCTGTCGTCCGGCGCGTGGCTCCCGGCCCCACCCCGTAGCCTCGGGCCCATGGAGCAGCCCCGGGGCGGCGCCCCCCTGCCGCCGCTGGCGGCCCATCCCTTCCTCGACGCGCTCGGGGCCCGGACGGTCGTGCTCGACGGAGCGATGGGGACGTCCCTCCAGGAGATGGCGCTGACCGCCGCGGACTTCGGCGGCGAGGCCCTCGAGGGCTGCAACGAGGTCCTGGTCCGGACCCGACCGGACGCCATCGAGCGCGTCCACCGCGACTTCCTCGAGGTCGGGTGCCACGCCGTCGAGACGGACACCTTCGGCGGGGCGCCCTGGGTGCTGGACGAGTACGGCCTCGGGGCCGAGACCGAGGACCTGAACCGCCGTGCGGCCGAGATCGCCCGGGCGGCCTGCGACGCGTTCGCGACCCCCGACGACCCGCGGTGGGTGATCGGCTCGATCGGGCCGGGGACCCGGTCCCCGACGCTGTCGCTGGGGAAGGCCCCGACCGAGGACCCGCAGGTCATCCGCCTGGCCGAGATGGAGGACGGGTACCGCCGCCAGGTCCGCGGCCTGCTCGAGGGCGGTGCGGACGTGCTGCTCGTCGAGACGGTGTACGACCTGCTCCAGGTGAAGGCCGCGGTGGCCGCCGCGAACGACGTCTTCGTCGAGCGCGGGCAGCGCGTGCCGCTGATGGTCCAGTTCACGGTCGAGAAGGACATCGACACGATGCTGCTGGGCTCCGAGCCGCTGGCCGCCGTGGCCGCGCTCGACCCGCTCGCCATCGACGTGCTGGGCATCAACTGCGCGACCGGACCGGCCGACATGCGCGAGCACGTCCGGACGCTGTCCCGGGCGTCCCGCCTGCCCATCTCGATCCTGCCGAACGCCGGCCTGCCCGAGCTGGTCGACGGCCGCACCGTCTACCGCCTCTCCCCCGACGAGCTGGCCGCCGCGCAGCTCGAGTTCGTGGACCGGTTCGGTGTCGCCATCGTCGGCGGGTGCTGCGGGACGACGCCGGCCCATCTCGCCGCCGTCGTCGAGGCCGTGTCCCACGTCGCCCCGCGGCCGCGGCTGCTGGACCGCCCGGCGCTGGCGCGCGCCGGCGCCGCCGGCCGCACGACGGACCCGGCCCGCAGCGGCGACGCGGCCGCGACGGGCGCGCGCGGGACGATCGTCGTCGAGCACCGGCCGGCGCTGGCCTCGCTGTACACGGCCGTGCCGTTCGAGCAGGAGAACACGTTCCTCGCCATCGGCGAGCGGGCGAACGCGAACGGCTCGAAGGCGTTCCGCGACCTGCTCCTCGGCGGGGACCTCGAGGGCATCGTCCAGCTGGCACGGGGCCAGACCCGTGAGGGCGCGCACGTCCTCGACCTCTGCGTCGACTACGTCGGCCGGGACGGCGCCCCGGACATGGCGGCCGTCGTCGACCGCTACGCCACGTCCTCGACGCTGCCCCTCGTCATCGACTCGACGCAGGTCGACGTCATCGAGACGGCGCTGGTCCGCCTCGGCGGCCGGGCGGTCATCAACTCGGTGAACCTCGAGGACGGCCGCACGAAGGCCGACGTCCTGTTGCCGCTGGCCCGCCGGTACGGCGCGGCCGTCGTCGTGCTGGCCATCGACGAGGAGGGCCAGGCCCGGACCGCCGAGTGGAAGGTCCGCGTCTGCCGCCGCGTCGCCGACCTCGCGATCGACGAGTACGGCCTCGAGCCGCAGGATCTGATCTTCGACTGCCTGACGTTCCCCCTCGGCTCCGGCGCGGACGACCTGCGCCGCGACGCCATCGAGACGCTCGACGCGATAGAGGCCGTGAAGGCCGCGGTCCCCGGCTGCCACACGACGCTCGGGCTCTCGAACGTGTCCTTCGGCCTCTCCCCCGCGGCCCGGCAGGTCCTGAACTCGGTGTTCCTCGAGGAGGCGATCGCCCGGGGGCTCGACTCGGCCATCGTCCACCCCGGCCGGATCCTGCCGCTGCACCGCATCCCCGACGAGCAGGTCGGGATCGCCCGGGACCTGATCCACGACCGGCGCGGGGCGGCCGGCCGCGGCGGGACGGCGGAAGCGTCCTACGACCCGCTGATCGCCTTCATGGCCCTCTTCGACGGGGCCGGCACCGTGAAGGCGTCGGCGGAGGACCTCGCCGCCCTGCCGGTCGAGGAGCGGCTGCGCCGGCGCATCGTCGACGGCGACCCCGACGGCATCGAGGCCGACCTCGACCTCGCGCTCGCCGACCTCCCGCCGCTCGAGATCATCAACGCCCATCTGCTGGAGGGCATGCGCGAGGTCGGCGAGCTGTTCGCGAGCGGCCGGATGCAGCTGCCGTTCGTCCTGCAGTCGGCCCAGACGATGAAGACCGCGGTCGCGCACCTCGAGCCGCACATCGCGGCGTCCGGCGGCGCGTCGGCCAGCGCGAAGGGGAAGGTGCTGCTCGCGACGGTGAAGGGCGACGTCCACGACATCGGGAAGAACCTCGTCGACATCATCCTGCGCAACAACGGCTGGGCCGTGGTGAACCTCGGGATCAAGCAGTCCATCGACCAGATCCTCGGCGCCGCCGAGGAGCACACCGTCGACGCCATCGGGATGTCGGGCCTGCTCGTGAAGTCGACGGTCATCATGCGCGAGAACCTCGAGGAGATGAACTCCCGCGGCCTCGCGCGGTACCCGGTGCTGCTCGGCGGGGCGGCGCTGACCCGCGGCTACGTCGAGGACGACCTACGGGCGCTGTACGAGGGCTCCGTCTTCTACTGCCGCGACGCGTTCGAGGCGCTGCGGGTCCTCGACGACGTGGTCGTCGGGGCGAGCGCCGCGAACGGTGCCGATGCGGCGCAGGACGCGGCCGCACCGGGCGACGACGGCGATGACGACCGTGCCGATGATGCGGGCGCGTCCGGGGACGGTCCGGCCGCCCGGGTCCCCCGCCGGCCCCGGCCCACCCGTCGCGCCGCGGAGGCGCCACCGGCGGTCGACCGCCACGGCCGGCCGCGGTCGGCCGTCGCGTCCGACGTCCCCGTGCCGACGCCGCCGTTCTGGGGCTCGCGCGTCGTCCGGGGCGTCCCGATCGACGACGTCGCGCCGCTGATCAACGAGGTCGCGCTGTTCCGCAACCAGTGGGGGTTCACGCCGGGCGACCTCGGCCCCGACGGGTACCGCGACCTGCTCGAGCGCGAGGCCCGGCCGGTGCTGCGCGAGTGGGTCGCGCGCGCGAAGGCCGAGCGGGTCGTGGCGCCCTCGGTCGTGTACGGCTACTTCCCGGCGAACGGCGACGGCGACGACGTCGTCGTCTGGGACCCCGAGGCGCCGCTGGAGCGCGAGCTCGAGCGGTTCACCTTCCCCCGGCAGAACCGCGGCCGGTTCCTCTGCATCGCCGACTTCCTCCGGCCGGTCGACGACGGCGTGCCCGACGTGCTCGGCGTGCAGGTCGTCACGATGGGGCCGCGCATCTCGGAGGTCGCGCAGGACCTCTTCGCCGCCGACCGGTACCAGGAGTACCTGTACGCCCACGGCTTCGGCGTCGAGATGGCCGAGGCGCTGGCCGAGGGCTGGCACCGTCGCATCCGCGAGGAGCTTGACATCGCCGGCGACGACGGCCCGACGCCCCACGACTGGTTCCGGCAGGGGTACCGCGGCTCGCGGTTCTCGTTCGGGTACCCGGCCTGCCCGGACCTCGAGGACCAGACGAAGCTGTTCCGGCTGGTCGATCCCACGCGGATCGGCGTGGACCTGACCGACGAGTTCATGCTGCACCCCGAGCAGTCGACGTCGGCCATCGTCCTCCACCACCCGGAGGCCGGCTACTTCAACACCCGGCCGTCCCGCCCCGGGGAGGACGACGGGGACGCGGCGTGAGCGCCCGCCCCCCCGCCCCGGACCTGCCCCGCGACCACGCTCTGACCGACGGCACGGTCGTGCGGCTGCGCGCGGTCGCGCCCGACGACGCCGACCGGCTGCTCGCGATGTGGGACCGGACCTCGCCCGAGTCCCGGCGGGCGCGGTTCATGGGCCCGTTCACGCTGGACCGGACGAACGTCGGCCGGTTCGTCGACCTCGACCCGGCCCGCCAGTTCGCCGTCGCCGCGACCCGCGGCCGCGGCGAGGTCGAGCGGATGCTCGGCATCGCCCGGTTCGAACGCCTGCCCGACCGGCCGGAGGTCGCCGAGTTCGCCACGCTCGTCGAGGACGCCGAGCAGGGCCGCGGCCTCGGCACGGCGCTGGTCCGGGAGGTCGCGCTGCGGGCGGCGGCCGCCGGCGTGACGCATCTGGTCGGGGACATGCTCGCGAGCAACGCCCGGATGCTGAACCTCGTCCGTGAGCTCGGGCTCGAGTGGCGGGGCGACACCGAGGACGGCGTGGCCCGCCGCGACCTCGACCTGACCGGGACCGCCGGCTTCCTCGCCGCGATGGACGAGGACGAGCGGACGGCCGCCGTCGCCGCCGTGGCCCGGTTCCTGCGGCCCGACCGCATCGCGGTCGTCGGCGCGTCGCGCGACCGGACCGCGATCGGTGGGCTAGTCCTCGACAACGCGATCCGAGGCGCGTTCCACGGCGCCGTCTACCCGGTCAACCCCAACGCCTCGGCGGTCCAGGGCGTCGCCGCCTACCCGTCGCTCTCGGCCTGCCCGGAGGTGCCGGACCTCGTCGTCGTCTGCGTCCCGGCGCCGCTGGTCGCCGGCGTCGTCGACGAGGCGGGACGGCTCGGCGTGGGGGCGGTCTGCGTGATCTCGGCCGGGTTCGCCGAGGTCGACGGCGGCGAGGCGGCCCAGGAGGAGCTGCTCGCCGTCGCCGGGAGCCACGGCCTGCGCCTGGTCGGGCCGAACTGCATGGGCCTGATGAACGGCGCGGCCGACGTCCGGATGAACACGACGTTCTCGACGGTGTTCCCCCGACCCGGCCGGGTCGCGATGTCCTCGCAGTCCGGGGCGCTGGGGCTGGCCGTCCTCGACCACGTCGAGCGGCGCGGACTCGGCATCTCGACGTTCGTCTCGGTCGGGAACAAGGCCGACGTCTCGGGCAACGACCTCCTGCAGTACTGGGAGGAGGATCCCGACACCGACGTCGTGCTGATGTACCTCGAGTCCTTCGGGAACCCGCGGCGGTTCTCCCGCATCGCCCGCCGCGTCTCGCGCGCGAAGCCGATCGTCGCGGTGAAGGCCGGCCGGACCGGGGCGGGCGAGCGAGCGGCCGCCAGCCATACGGCCGCGATCTCGGCCGGGGACACGGCCGTGGAGGCCCTGTTCGCCCAGACCGGCGTGATCCGGACCGACACGCTGGCCGAGCTGTTCGACGTCGCGACGCTGCTGGCGGACCAGCCGCTGCCGCCCGGCGGGCGGGTCGCGGTGCTGACCAACGCCGGCGGCCCGGGGATCCTCGCGGCCGACGCGCTCGAGTCGAACGGCCTCGAGGTCCCGGCGCTGAGTGACCGGACCCGCGCCACGCTCCGGGAGTTCCTCCCGACCGAGGCCGGCATCGCGAACCCGGTCGACATGATCGCCTCGGCCTCGCCCGCGGCGTACGGCCGGGCGCTCGCGGCCCTCGGCGCGGCCGACGAGGTCGACGCCGTGATGGTCATCTTCATCCCGACGGGGACGTCGGACCCGGACGCCGTCGCCGCCGCGATCGCCGCCGCCCGGGCCGACGTGCCGGCCGAGAAGCCGGTGCTCGGCGTGTTCCTCTCGGCGGCGGACCTCCCCCCGGCCCTGGCCGCGGCCCGGATCCCGGCCTTCGCCTTCCCCGAGGACGCCGCCCGGGCCCTCGGCCGCGTCGCCGCGTACGGCGGGTGGCGGCGCCGGCCGCTGGGGACCGTCGTGCGACCGGACGGCATGGACGTCGACGCCGGCCGGGCCGCCGTCGCGCGCGTGCTGACCGACGCGCCGGCCGACGGCCGGTGGTGCACCACCGAGGAGGCCGCCGCGGTCCTCGACGCCTACGGCGTCCCGACCGCCCGGGCCGCCTTCGTGACGACCCCCGACGAGGCCGCGGCCCACCAGCGCGACTGGGGCGTCCCCGTCGCCGTGAAGGTCGCGACGTCCCTGCACAAGTCCGACGTCGGGGGGTTGGCGCTGGACCTGCGGACCGCGGCGGCCGCGGCCGAGGCCGTGACGCGCATCCGGGACGATCTCGCCCGCCACGACCTCGGCGAGCACGGCGAGCACCTGCTCGTCCAGGAGATGGTGACCGGGGGCATCGAGATGGTCGTCGGCGTGACCCACGACCCCTCGTTCGGTCCGATCGTCGTGACCGGCATGGGCGGGACGCTCGTCGAGCTGCTCCGGGACGTCGCGGTCCGGATCACGCCGATCACCGACGTCGACGTCACCGAGATGCTGTCCTCCCTGCGGATGGCGCCGCTGCTCCGCGGCTACCGCGGCGCCCCGCCGGCCGACGTCCCGGCGCTGACCGACCTGCTGCACCGCGTCGGGGCGATGGTCGAGGACCTGCCCGAGATCGCCGAGCTGGACCTGAACCCGATCATGGTCCGGCCCGCGGGCCAGGGGGTCGTGACGGTGGACGTGCGGCTGCGGCTGGCCCGGCCCGGCCGGCGGACGGCGCGATGACCGACCGGGCCGCCCCGACCGGACCCGGCGCCGCGCGGGTCGGCACCCCCGTGCCCGAGCTGCTGGCCCCCGGCCCGACGCTGTCCTTCGAGTTCTTCCCGCCCCGGACGCCCGAGGCCGCCGCGACCCTGCGGGAGACGGTCGCGACGCTCGCCCCGCTGGCCCCGGCCTTCGTCTCGGTGACCTACGGCGCCGGCGGCTCGACGCGCGACCTCACCCACGGCCTCGTCGTCGACCTCCTCGCCGACGGCTGGAACCCGGTCGCGCACCTCACCGCCGTCCAGCACACGCGCGCCGAACTGACCGCGATCGTCGCCGGGTACCGCGACGCCGGCGTGCGCAACGTCCTGGCGCTGCGCGGCGACCCGCCGCCGGACGTCGAGCCGTTCCGCGAGCTCGAGCACGCGGCGGACCTCGTCGCGCTGGTCCGGGAGGTGGCCGGCGACGGCACCGGGATCGGCGTCGCCGCGCACCCGGAGGGCCACCCGCTGGCGACGTCGGTGGCCGAGGACCGACGGCACCTCGCGGCGAAGCTCGAGGCGGCCGACTACGCGGTGACGCAGTTCTTCTTCGAGGCGGTGCAGTGGGAGCGGCTGGTCGCGGACCTGGCGGCGCTCGGCTGCACGAAGCCAGTCCTGCCGGGGATCATGCCGGTCACGAACCTCGCCCAGATCGAGCGCTTCGCGCAGCTCTCCGGTGCGACGGTCCCGGCGTGGCTGGTCGAGCGCCTGGCCGCCGTCGGGGACGACCCGGCGGCGGTCCGGGCGGTCGGTGTCGAGGCCGCGACGGAGCTCTGCCGCGACCTGCTGGCGGCCGGCGCGCCGGGGCTGCACCTCTACACCCTGAACCGCTCGACCGCGACGCGCGAGATCGCGGCCGCGCTGGGACTCGGGGCGTAGCCTCCCGCGCATTGACCAGCGCACCGCTCCGACACCGCCGACACCGGGCGTCGTCCGTCCGGTCGTGGCCGGCTGCGACGTCGGACAGGTCGCCGGCGCCCCCTGCCCGGTCTGCGACGGGACGCTGATGCAGGAGCACGCCCACACCCGGTGCCGCGGCTGCGGGTGGCTCGGGAAGTGCTGCGAGTGACCCGGGCCTGACCGGCCCGGTCAGGCTGCGGTCGAGCGCTGCTCCCGCCACCAGGCCGCGGTCCGTGCGAGCCCCTCAGCCAGCGGCGTCGCGGCCCGCCATCCCAACACCCGCTCGGCGAGGGTCGTGTCCGGTCGCCGCACCTGCGGGTCGTCGACCGGCCGCGGGTGGAGGACGACCCCGGGGTGCGACCCGCAGGCGTCCTGCACCGCCTCGGCCAGCTCCAGCATCGTGACCTCGAACGGCGAGCCGAGGTTCACCGGACCGACCTCGTCGTGGGTCAGCAGCGCCAGGAAGCCGTCGACCATGTCGTCCACGTAGGACAGCGACCGCGTCTGGGTCCCGTCACCGTGGACGGGCAGCGGAACGTCGCCCAGCGCCGCGTTCATGAACGCCGGAACGGCCCGGCCGTCCTCCATGCGCATCCGCGGTCCGTACGTGTTGAAGATGCGGGCGACACGGACGTCGACGCCGTGGCTGCGGTGGTAGGCGAAGGTCAGCGCCTCGGCGAACCGCTTCGCCTCGTCGTACACGCCGCGGGGGCCGATCGGGTTGACGTGGCCCCAGTAGGACTCGGGCTGCGGGTGGACCTGCGGGTCGCCGTACACCTCGGACGTCGAGGCCAGCAGGAACCGTGCGCCCTTCGCCTTCGCGAGCCCGAGCATGTTGTGCGTCCCGAGCGCCCCGACCTTCATCGTCGGGATCGGCAGGCGCAGGTAGTCGATGGGCGAGGCCGGTGAGGCGAAGTGCAGGATCGCGTCGACGTCCCCCGGGACGTCGAGGTGCTTCGTCACGTCGTGCTCGACCAGGGCGAACCCGTCGACGTCGCCGAGATGGGCGATGTTCCCGCGCCGTCCGGTCAGCAGGTTGTCGACGGCGGTGACCCGCGAACCCTCGCGCAGGAACCGCTCGCAGAGGTACGACCCGAGGAAGCCGGCGCCGCCGGTGATGACGACGTGCGCCTCGGCGAGCGGCCTCACGCGCCCGCGACGACGGCCATCATCGCCTCCACCTCGACCGGCGCGTCGAGCGGCAGACGGGCGACGCCCACGGCCGCTCGGGCGTGCACGGCGTCGGGCCCGAGCACGTCGCCGAACAGCTGCGACGCGCCGTTCGCGACGAGGTGCTGGGCGGCGAACCCGTCAGCGCCGGCGACGAACACCCCGACGCGCAGCACGGACGCGATGGCGTCGAGGCCGCCAGCTACCGAGGCTGCGGCGGCGAGGGCGTTCAGGGCGCAGACGCGGGCCAGCTCGGCCGCATCGTCCTGCGTGACGTCCGTGCCGACCAGCCCGGTCGCGAGCAGCACACCGTCGCGCAGCGGCAGCTGCCCCGAGACGACGACGAGGTCGCCGTGGCGGATAGCCGGAACGTAGGCGGCGGCGGGCGCGGGGACCGGCGGCAGCGTCAGGCCGGCGGCCGCGAGGCGATCCCTGTTGCTCACGCGTCCGCCTTCGCGCGCTTGAAGTAGGCGACGTTCTCGACGACGGTGACCAGCTCCCAGCCGTCCTCCCCCCACTGGTTCAGGATCTGCTGCAGCGCGTGGCTGATCAGCGGGACGGTCGCGTACTCGTACCGGGCCACCTCGCACCTCCGGATCGCGGCGTCGTGGCGGCCCGCGCGCCCCGACGCGATGAGGCTAGGCGACCGGCGCGGACCCGGACCCCTCGACGGCGCCGCCCCGCGGGGTCGTCGAGGCCGCGTCGAACGCCCCCACCAGCACGACCGGACCGTCGACGGACCGGACGGTGACGGGCGTGCCGACCCCGGCCCGGCCGTCGCCGACCCACCGTGCCCGCCACAGCGCCCCGTCGATGAAGACGTGCCCCTCGGGGTTCAGCACCGAGCGCACGACCCCGGGTCGTCCGACGAGGTCCCCGAGGTCGGTCCCCTCGGGGCCCGCCTGGGCCCTCAGCACCACCGTCAGGACCAGCACGAAGAAGATCAGCGCCGTCAGCGTGGTCAGCGCGACCAGCCACCACGGCAGCTGCAGGACCGGCGCGGCGTAGAACCACCACGAGCCGGCCGCGAACGACGCGGTCGCGGCCAGCGTCACCGGCCCGAACCCGGCGACCGCCGTGTCGAGCGCGTACAGCAGCAGACCGAGGACCACCAGCGCCACCGCCCACCACCGGACCGGCAGGACGAACGCGCCGAACGCGCCGACGACGGTCGTGATCACCCCGGCCAGCCCGGCGATCCCGAACCCCGGCTGGAACACCTCGAACAGCAGCATCCCCAGGCCGACGACCAGCAGCAGGTAGACGAACGGCGCGGCGGTCGCGGCGTGGAGCAGCCGGCGCCACAGCCCCAGCGAGTGGAACCGCACGGCGACCTCGTCCGGCCGCAGCCGGAGGGTCCGCTCGCCGTCCACGGTCAGCACCGTGGTGCCGTCGAGCTCGACGAGCAGCGGCTCGACGCCGGTCGCGGTTCTGGCCAGCCCGGCTGCGACGAGCTCGTCGGCCGCGACCTCGGTCCCGGCGGTCCGGGTGAGGACGGCGACGGCCTCGGACGACGGCACGGCGGCCCGCGGCGTCGCGGCGGCGGTGCCGACCGGGTCCGCGGCGGCGG
>Ga0208785_1000500_pt1 | contig 17500 bp, 17 predicted proteins | sample DEB08_DNA_2_FD_185499 | JGI IMG/M metagenome (GOLD analysis project Ga0208785, IMG submission 185499) | Aqueous microbial communities from the Delaware River and Bay under freshwater to marine salinity gradient to study organic matter... | ecosystem: Environmental > Aquatic > Marine > Coastal ...
ACTTCCCGCGGACCGCGGCGGTCGCGCTCGGCCGGCCGGACGCCGTCGACGTCCCGCGCCAGTACGTCCAGGGCTGGACGTGAGCGCGGTCGCCCGGCTCCGGGACGGGGGCGCGGTCCTCGCGACCTGGCTCTCGCTGCGGGACCCGTCCCTGGCCGAGCTGCTCGGTCGCGCCGGGTTCGAGGTCGTCCTGCTGGACCTGGAGCACGGCGAGTTCGGGCCGGCGGCGCTGCCGGACCTCGTCCGCGCGACCGTCGTCGGCGGGGCCGAGCCGGTGGTCCGCGTCCGGCTCGCCGACGAGATCGGTCCGGCGCTCGACGCCGGCGCCGCCGGGGTCCTCGTCCCCGACGTCCGCTCGGCGACCGAGGCGGCCGCCGCGGTCGCCGCCGTCCGGTACGCGCCGGAGGGGGTCCGGGGCGCGGCCCCGATGGTCCGGGACGCCGCCTACGGCGCCACGGCGTTCCCGTCGCACCGCACCGCGCGTCGGCCGCTGGTCGGGGTGCAGGTGGAGGGGCCCGCCGGCCTCGCGGCGCTGGACGACGTCCTCGCGGTCGACGGCCTCGACGTCGTGTTCGTCGGGACCTTCGACCTGGCGCAGCACCTCGGTCTCGCGGGGGACGTCGGCCACCCGGACGTCCTCGCGGCCGTCCGCGACGTCGTGGCCCGCGCGGACGCCGCCGGGGTCGCGACCGGCGTCTGGGCGCCGGAGATCGGGCTGGCCCGGACGCTCGGCGCCGCCGGCGTCCGGCTGGTCAGCTGCTCGAGCGCAACGTCGCTGCTGTTCGGCGCCGCCCGCGCGGTGGTCGACGGGATCAGGTGAGCCGGCCCCCGTCGACGACGAGGGTCTGACCGGTCACGTACGCGGCCTCGTCGGAGGCGAGCCACGCCACCGCGGCGGCGATGTCGGACGGGACGCCGAGGCGTCCGAGCGGGATGCGTCGTGCGACCAGCTCGTCGAGGGCCGCCTGGTCGGCGGCGATGCTCCGCGTCAGGTCGGTGTCGATCGTGCCCGGTGCGACGGCGTTGACGCGGAGGCCGGCCGGCGCGAGCTCGCGCGCGACGGTCGTCGTCATCATCCGCACGGCGCCCTTCGACGTGTCGTAGGCCGTCATCGGGCTGCCGGAGGCGGCGAAGGCCGAGGTCGAGGCGAGGTTCACGATGCTGCCCCGGCCCCGGGGGGCCATGACGGCGGCGGCGGCCTGGATGCCGAAGTAGACCGCACGGACGTTCACGGCCATCAGCAGGTCGAAGCGTTCGGGGGTCATGGTCGCGAGCGGCTCGGCGAAGCCGATGCCGGCGTTGTTGACGAGGACGTCGAGCGGGACCGCGTCGTCGGCCTCCGCGATCGCCGCGCCGAGGGCCTCGCAGTCCGTCACGTCCACGGCGACCGGTCGGACCCCCGGCGCCGGCTCGGGCAGGTCGCGGTCCGCGGCGAACACGGTGCGTCCCTCGGCGGCGAGCCGGAGCGCGACGGCACGGCCGATGCCGCGGGCCGCACCGGTCACGAACGCCGCCCGGTCGGTCGGGTCGTTCATGCGGGCACCTCCGTGCCGAGGACCGCGGCCAGCCGCTGCAGCTGCGCGATCCAGATCAGGTCCCAGGTCAGGCGGACGAGGCCGGGGTCCCCGAGGAGCACCCGGGCCGGGGCGACGACGGTCGCGTCGAGGCCGGCGGGATCGACCCAGAGCTGCTCGGCGAAGGCCATGACGACGCGCTCGTCCGCCGACATGGTCCGCGTCCAGTCCCGCACCGCGGTCGGGTCGACGTCGCCGCGGACGTCCGGTGGGGCCAGGAGGTCCGCCACCGGACCCCGGTCGGGCGCTCCGAGCAGCTGGGCCGATCGGACCGCGCAGGCCGCGAGGAGCGGTCCGGGGACCTCGTCGCGCGTGAGCAGCCGCGCCCGGCGGTCGGCGACCGCGGCGGCGAGCGCGGGTGCGAGGTGCGGCAGCGTCGTCGTGGGGGAGAGCACCGGGCCGTCCAGGACGGGCCAGCCGGCGGCGCCGGCCGGTCGCGGTCGCTGCTGGTGCTCGCGGGGGATCAGGGTCGACCGCGCGGGGCGGTTGTCGCCGAGCGCGATCCGGAGGTCCGCCGAGGCGAAGGCCGCGCAGGCGACGAGGACCTCGACGACCCCTGCGGGTCCCAGCGCCGCGAGCAGGTCGGCCCGGACGGGGTCGGGCGGCGGGGCGGCCTCGACCAGGTACGCCCGCACCAGGACGAGGGCGGCCCGTCGGTCGGCCGGCAGCGTCGCGTCGGCGTCGGCGTCGGGGTCGCCCTGTCGTGCCAGCTCCGCCTCGGTGAGGCCGTCCGCGACCGCGCCGGACATCCGGACCGAGGCGCAGAACGCGCAGCCGCGGAGGTCCGCGCACCGGACCCGGACCGACTCGAGGGTCGCCGCGGCCAGGGTGGTGGCGTCCCAGACGCGGTCCTCGAGCGACCGGAAGGCCGCGAGGTCGTCGGGGTCGCCGAGGCCCAGGAGCGCCGCGGCGCCGACCGGCTCGTCGGCGGTCACGTGCGCGAGCAGATTCATGCCGCCCCCCGACGGTCGTGGCCCGTGGGCCCTGCGGCAGCATAACGAGCGAGCGTTCGTACTTGGCAGTAGGGTCCGCCCTCGTCCGCGGGACGCGTGCGCCGGCGGGCTCCGGAGGCGACCATGGCGGTGGAGCTCGGACTCGGCGTGTTCTCGGGGGAGTGGCACCCGGGGACGGGGCTGGACCACTCGGAGACCCTCCGCGAGTCGATCGCGCAGGTCGTCCACGCCGAGCGGGCCGGCCTCCACAGCGTCTGGGTCAGCGAGCACCACTTCCACCCGGCGAACTTCGTCGGCTCGGTCGCCCCGTACGCGGCCGCGATGGTCCAGGCGACCGAGCGGATCGTGGTCGGGCTGGGACTCGCGCTCGCGCCGCTCCACGACCCGATCCGGATGGCCGAGGACGCGGCGTTCCTCGACGTGCTCTCGGGTGGCCGGTTCCAGCTCGGGCTCGGCATCGGGTACCGCGACGTCGAGTACGAGGGGTTCGGCGGCACCCGGAAGCAGCGGGTGCGTCGCACGGTCGAGCTGATCGAGATCTGCCGCCAGGCCTGGGGCGAGGGGACGGTCGAGTACGACGGCCGCATCTACCAGCGGCACGGGATCGACGTCACGCCGAAGCCCGTCCAGCCCGGTGGCCCACCGATCATGATGGGCGGCCATCACCCCGACGCCATCGACCGCTGCGCCCGCCTCGGTGACCGGTTCTGCATGGACGCCGGCACGGACTCCGAGTCGTACGAGGGTGGCGACGGTCGCAACCGCGGCCTGCTCGAGCGCGTCGAGAGCGCCGTCCGCATCTACCGCGAGGCCCTGGCCCGGCACGGTCGGGACACCGGGGCCCCGCACTTCTCGCTGAACGTCGGCGGCTTCCTGCACCCCGACGGCAGGGACGCGGCCTGGGCGGCGCTGGCCGAGGCCTACATGATGACGCGCAGGGTGTACGGCGACTGGTACGGCCTCGCGCCCGAGGAGTACGCCGACTGGCACCCGGACCGCATGACGCCCGAGCAGATCGAGCAGCGGAAGGGCGAGCTGCTGCTCGGCACCCCCGACGACCTGTTCCCGGTGCTGTCGCAGGTTCGGGACCTCGTCGGCGAGAACCTCGTGATCATGTTCCGCTCGAAGTACCCGCTGGTCGACGACGTCCTGACGCGGCAGTCGATCGACCTGCTCGGCGAGCTCCGCACCCGGCTCCGCGCCTGAACGGCGCCCCGGCCCCGGCGGCCGGCGGCCCCGGCGGGCCGCCGCTGCGCGTCCGCGGCGGGACGTGGCTGGACACGGCCACCGGTGCCACGACCCGGACCGACCTGCTGGTCCGGGACGGTCTGCTCGCGGTGGACGACGGGACCACGGGGGCCGCGGAGCTCGACGCGGACGGCGCGACCCTGCTGTACGGCCTCTGGGACTGCCACGTGCATCCCGGCGAGGCGTTCTACGCGCCGGGCGGTGCGTGGTTCTTCCAGTCGACGGCCGAGCGGACGATCCGCGCGGGCCGGAACCTCGCGGACGCGGTCGCGGCCGGCGTCACCGGGGTGCGGTGCCTCGACGAGGCCGACGGCATCGACCTCGCCTGGGGCCGGGCGTTCGCCGCGGGCGAGGCCGTGGGCCCACGGCTGAGGGGCGCCGGACGGGCGATCCGGACCACCGGCGGGCACGGGACCTTCCATCCCCGTCGCGCCGTCGGGACGGGCGACATGCACGTCGCGGACGGTCCGGACGCGATGGCCCGGGCGGTCCGGAGCGAGGTCGAGCGCGGCGCCCACTGGATCAAGGTCATGCTGACCGGCGGCCTCGCGAGCGAGCACGAGACCGTCGACGGGCAGCAGCTCTCCGACGACGAGCTGCGCGCCGTCGTCGGGACGGCGACGCAGCGCGGGGTCCCGGTCGCCGCCCACTGCGGTGGGGCCCGCGCGGCCGAGCGCTTCGCGGCGCTCGGGGGCCGCTCGATCGAGCACGGCTACGCCCTGGACGAGGCCGCCGTGGCGGCGATGGCCGCCGCCGGGACGTGGCTGGTCCCGACGATCGGCGTGACCCACGACGACGCGTTCATCGCCTCGGGGGACGGCGAGGGATGGCCGGCGCACTCGCTGGCCCGCGCCCGGGCCGTCCGGGACCGCCACGCCGCCTCGCTGGCGCTCGCGCGGGCGGCCGGCGTGCGGATCGCGGTCGGGGCCGACCTCAACCCGGTCGCGGACCGGCTGCACCGCGAGCTGGCGCTGCTGGAGGCCGCCGGGATGTCACGGCTGGAGGTGCTCCACGCCGCCACGGTCGGCGGCCGCGAGCTGAACGGGTTCGGCGGCGCGTCGGCACCGGTGCCGGGTTCGGCCGCCGACCTGCTGATCGTCGCCGGGGACCCGCTGCGGGACCCCGAGGTCCTGGCGCGGCCGCGGCACGTCGTCGTGGCGGGGCGCCGGCTGGCGGGCAGCGCGGCCTGAGGTCGGCCGCGGCGCCCGCGGTCAGCTGCGCCGCCAGGCGAACAGGTCGGCCCCACCGGGGTCGTCGGCGCTGGCCCGGGCGATGCGCTCGGTGTAGCCGGCCCAGGCCCGGACGTGCGGAGCGAGCAGCTCGGCGTCGAGCCGGGCGTCCAGCGCGCCCGCCCGACGCAGGTCGACGACCGTGCGCAGCCACAGCACCACCCGGAGCAGCTCGACCACGCCGGGACGTCGTTCGGGGTCGCGGTAGGCCGGGTCGTCCTGCACGTACGACGCGAACGGACGGACCGCGTCGCCCTCGGCCTCGAGGAAGGCCCAGGCGGCCCGCCGCGTGGTCGCCATGGGCTCGGACAGGAAGGGGAGGAGCAGCTCGGTGACGCGGGCCCGGCGCTCCCGGGCCCGGGCCGCCCGCGCGACGACGACGCCGGCCAGCACCGGTCCGACCAGGGCGGCGACGGCGACCGCGGCGGTCCAGGGCTCCATCTCAGTCCCTCCGGTCGATGCCGTGCATGCGGGTGCGGTGGAAGTCGATCGTGCCGTGCCCGCGCAGCACCAGCTCGGTGATGCGCCACCCCCCGGCGGTGCGCCGGTAGCGGTGCTCGTACCGCCCCCAGAGGAACCCGTCGGGGGAGCCGTCGCGGTACCGGTGCCAGGCGTCGAGGTAGCAGGTGGAGCGGGCCGCGTCCGCGCCCTCGAGGACGACCTCGAGGTTGGAGACGTGGTGGCTGGTTGCGAGGAAGGTGTCGCGGAGCCCGACGGCGATGGCGGCCGCCAGGCCGTCACCGCGGAGGTCGGGCGTGTCGGGGTTGTAGTCGATGCGGGCGTCCGGGGTGAACAGCGCCGCGACCCCCTCGGGGTCGTTGCGGTCGAACCGGTCGCAGTAGGCGTGGACGAGGCCGGCGATCTCCGCACGGTCCTCGATGCGCCGCAGTCGCATGGCGAGGTCGTCCCCCGTCATCGTCGTCCCCCTCCCGTCATGCCCGTCGTGGGACCCGCCGGAAGGCGACGGCCGCCGGACCCGAGGGCCCGGCGGCCGCCGCCGCGGTGCGGATGGTGCTCAGCCGCCGTAGCCGAGACGCCCGAGGTCCACGATGTACGTGGGGTGGAACTCGAGGTCCGTCACGATCGGCTGGGCGACCAGCGACGTGGACGGCTGGATCAGCGGCACGTACGGGCCGTCGGCCTGGAGCTGACGCTCCCAGTCCGTGTAGGCGGCGCCGCGGGCGGCGTCGTCCACGATCGTGCTGGCGGCCGTCCCGGCGGCGGCGATGCCGGCCGGGTCGGACTCGGCCGGCCACCCGGCCCGGAGGCCGACCGTCGCGCCCGGCGAGAACGCCAGGTAGTACGACGGCTCGGGGTAGCCCGCGTTCCAGAGCCAGAGGCCCATCGGCTGGGTCCCGTCGCGGTACTCCTGGAGCGACGTCGCGATCGGCTTGCCGTCGAGGACGACGTTGATGCCGACCTCGGCCAGGTTCGCCTGGACGCGCTCCGCGAGCGGCGTGAAGGTGAGGCCGTTGGCGCCGAAGTCGCTCGGGAAGCCGAGCAGGATCTCGGTGTCGCCGACGCCCGAGGCCTCGAAGGCCGCGCGGGCCCGGTCGAGGTCACGCGTCACGCACGCGTCGTCCGGCAGGGCGCCGAGCAGCATGTTCGGCAGCAGCCCGCAGGCCTGCCGGACGCCGGCGCCCGCCAGCTCCACGATCGAGTCGTAGTCGACCCCGTACCGGACCGCCTCGACGAAGTCCGGGTTCGAGGTGAACTCGGAGATCTCGGGGTTCTGGTTCGAGAAGATGAAGAACGTCACCGTCGCGGGCTCGCTGACGATCTGCAGCGTGTCCGGGATGGTGCTGAGGTTGTCGCCCGGGATGTCGAGCGCCAGCTGGCTGTCGCCGGACTGGACGTTCAGGGCCTGGACGGACGGCAGCGCGTTGCGCAGCACGATGCGCGGCCAGTCGGGACGCTCGCCCCAGTAGTTCTCGTTGCGGACGAGGACGACCTCGGTCTCGACGTCGAACGACTCGACGTAGTACGCGCCCGACCCGGAGCCGGCCGCGCCGGTCGTGTCGAACCACTCCTGCGCCGTGTCGGTCGCGTCGGCGTCGGCCGCGGCCGAGCCGCCGTTGGCCGAGACCAGCGCGCTGTTCACGATCGCCGCCGACGAGTTCGTCAGGATGAACGGGACGGCCGGGTTGGACTTCTCGGTCCGGACGACGACCTCGTACTCACCGGTCGCCTCGGCCGAGAAGCCGGCGACGATGAAGGACGGGCGGGCCTTCAGGTTCACCAGTCGGTTGATCGAGTACTCGACGTCGGCCGCGGTCAGCGGGGTCCCGTCCTGGAACAGGATGCCCTGCCGGATGGTGAACGTGAACTCGGTCGCGTCGTCGTTGACGGTGAACGACTCGGCCACGTTCGGCTGCGGCTGGGTGATGTCCGGGGTCGGGAACGCGAGCAGCGTGTCGTACACCGCGTGGTGGACGATCGTGCCCGTCGCCTCGAACTGGCGGTGCGGGTCGTTGGTGACGAGGTCGAAGTTCCGGTCGACGACCAGCGTGGCGTCGGCCGGCGCCTCGACCGGTCCGGCGTCCTCGGCGGTGTCGTCCGCGCTCTCCTCGGTGGTCGGGGCCTCGGGCTCGGCCGCCTCGTCCCCGCCGCCGCAGGCGGCGGCGAGCAGGGCGACGGCGAGCACCGGCGCGACCATGCGCGTTCGGCGGAATCGCACGTGCTTCTCCTTGGGTCAGTGGGGGCCGCACGGCGCCCCATCGGCTCGGTCCCCGCACCCGGCCCGCTCGGTGAACGGACACTCGTTCGTGACGAGGGGCATCGGATGTTAGCCGAACGGGGTCCCGGCTGACTACTGCGGTCGGAGGCTCCCGGCCGTCCCCGCGGGGGCCCCGGCGACCCAGCAGGCGACCTCGCGGTCCGCGGCCGTCCCCAGGGGGACCAGCGGGGGTTCCTCGGCCCGGCAGCGGTCCTCGACCAGCGGGCACCGGGTCTGGAACCGGCAGCCCGGCGGCGGGTCGGCGGGGTCCGGGACGTCGCCGGGCAGGGCCTCGGGCAGGCCGCCCGAGCCGTCGGCGCGGAGGACGGCCCCGATCAGGGCCCGGCTGTAGGGGTGGCTCGGACCGGACCAGACGGCCTCCGTCGGTCCCGTCTCGGCCACGCGGCCGAGGTACATCACCGCGACGCGGTCGGCGACGTGCCGCACGATCGCGAGGTCGTGGGAGATGAACAGCATCCCGACCCCGAGGTCACGGGCAAGGTCCGAGAGGAGGTTCGCGATCTGGGCCTGGGCCGAGGCGTCGAGGGCCGAGATCGGCTCGTCGGCGACGATGACGCTGGGCGAGGCGGCCAGGGCCCGGGCGATGCAGATGCGCTGCCGCTGGCCGCCGCTGAACTCGTGCGGGTACCGCGACGCCGCCCGGGCGGGCAGCCCGACGCGCTCCAGCAGTTCGCCGATACGGGCCGGGCCGGCGTCGCCGTCCCCCGCCAGCAGCAGTCCGTCCCGGATCTGGTCCCCGACGCGGCGGCGGCCGTTCAGCGAGGACGTCGGGTCCTGGAACACCATCTGGAGCCGGCGGTCCCGGGGGTCGCGGGCCCCGCGCCCGAGCGGCGCCAGCGTCCGACCCTCGAACCGGACCTCGCCGGCGGTCGGGGCGATCAGCCCGACCGCGGCCCGACCGAGGGTCGACTTGCCGCAGCCGGACTCACCGACGAGCCCGACGATCTCGCCGGCGCCGACGTCGAGCGAGACGCCGGCGACGGCCCGGACGGTCGGGAGGTGGCGGCGGGGGTAGTCGACGACGACGTCGCGCAGCTCGAGGACGCTCACGCCGCACCCCGCAGCGGGTCCGGCGGACAGGCCAGCCGGCGTCCGCCGCCGACGTCGACCAGCGCCGGGACGTCCGTCGCGCAGGCCGCCGTCGCCCAGGCGCACCGGGGGTGGAGCGCGCAGCCCGACGGACGGTTCGCGGGGGTGGCCGGAGCGCCCTCGATCGGGGTGAGGGGCTCGTCGGGCCGGTCCGGGTTCGGGAGCGAGTCCAGCAGCCCCCGCGTGTAGGGGTGCCGCGGGTCGCGGAGCAGGTCCGCCGTCGGGCCCTGCTCGACGACGCGGCCGGCGTAGAACACCGCCAGCTCGTCCGAGACGGTCGACATGACCCCGAGGTCGTGCGTCACGACGATGACCGCGAGGCCGGCCTCCTCGCAGAGCTGCTTCAGCAGGCGCAGGATCCCGGCCTGGACCGTGACGTCCAGCGCCGTCGTCGGCTCGTCCGCGATCAGGAGCGCCGGGTCACAGGCCAGCGCCATCGCGATCGCGATGCGCTGGCGCATGCCGCCCGAGAACTGGTGCGGGTGGTTGCCGAGGGCGCCGACGGGGTCCGGCAGCTGCACCTTGCGGAGCAGCTCGACCGCGCGGTCGCGGGCCTCGCGCCGGCCGACCCCGAGGTGCCGCCGGACGTGCTCGGTCAGCTGGCGCTCGACCGTGAGCATCGGGTGCAGGGCGGTCATCGGGTCCTGGAACACGACGGCGATGTCGTCGCCGCGGACGTCGCGCCACTCCCGGCGGCCGAGCGTCAGCAGGTCGCGGTCGCCGAACCGGGCCGTGCCGCCCGTCACCGCCCCGTGGGGGAGCAGACCGAGCAGCGCCAGCGCCGTCATCGTCTTGCCGCTGCCCGACTCGCCGGCGATCCCGAGGACGCGGCCGCGGGTCACGTCGAGGTCGATGCCGTCGACGATGCGGATGGGGCCGCCGTGCCCGGGGAGGTCGATCGTCAGCCCGCGGACCTCGAGCAGGCCGGTCGCGGTCGGGTCGACGCCCGTCGCCGGCGCGCTCACTCGCGGCCCCGGATGGCGCGGGCCGTCCGCGGGTCGAGCGCGTCGCGCAGGGTGTCCCCGAGGAAGTTGAACGCCATCACCACGGAGAGGATCGCGAGCCCCGGGAACGTCCCGATCCACCACCGGTCGAAGGTCCGCGACCCCTCCGACACGATCGCCCCCCACTCGGGGCTGGGGGGCCGGGCGCCGAGCCCGAGGAACGAGAGGCCGGCAAGCAGCAGCACCGCGTTGCCGAGCTCGAGGGTGGCGAGGACGAGGACCGGTCCGACCACGTTCGGCATCACGTCGCGGACCAGCGTCCGTCGCGACGAGGCGCCGAGCAGCCGTGTCGCCCGGACGTAGTCCGAGTCGCGGTGCGTCAGCACCAGCCCGCGGACGACGCGGGCGTAGGTCGGCCAGGACACGACCACGATCGCCAGCACGGCGTTCTGAAGGTCAGGGCCGAGGGCGGCCGCGATCGCCATCGCGAGGATGATGGTCGGGAACGCGAAGAACAGGTCGACCAGGCGCATCACGACCTCGTCGATCCAGCCGCCGAAGTACCCGGCCACCGCACCGAGGACCGATCCGATCGTCCCCGACGCCGTGACGAGCAGCACCGCCATCGGGAGCGAGATGCGGGCGCCGTACAGGACCCGGCTCAGGACGTCGCGCCCGAGCCCGTCGGTGCCGAACGGGTGCGCGGCCGAAGGCTCGAGGAACCGGGGCAGCTCCTGCGACAGCGGGTCGTAGGGGGCGAGGAACCCGGCGAGGACGGCGAGCACGACCCACGTCGTGATCAGGGCGATGCCGACGATGGCGAGCGGTTGGCGCCAGATGCCGCGGATGGGTCGCGGACGGGCGCCGCCCTCGCGGTCCTCGGCGTCGGCCGGCGGGACCGCCGGGGCCTCGTCGCTCATCGCAGCCTCACGCGGGGGTCGATGACGCTGTACAGCACGTCGACGATGAAGTTGATCGTGATGTAGACGACCGCGACGAAGAGGCTGACCCCCATGATCGACGGGAGGTCGAGGTTCGTCGCGCTCCGGAACGCGTACTGCCCGATGCCGGGCCAGGAGAAGATCGTCTCGACGAGCACCGTCCCCGAGAGGATCGACCCGAACAGCACGCCGGCCACCGTGATGATGGGCGCGAGGGCGGCGCGGAGCACGTGCCGCGCGACGATCGCGACGCCGGACAGGCCCTTCGCCCTCGCCGTCCGGACGAAGTCCTCGTTCAGGACCTCGAGGACCGCGGACCGCGTGAACCGCGTCAGGAGGCTGACGGTGTAGGCGGCCAGCACCAGCGCCGGCAGCAGGAGGTGGCCGAGGCCGTCCTGGAACGTCGCGACGTCCCCGGCCAGCAGCGAGTCGACGGTGACCATCCCGGTCACGCGCGGCGGCATCGGCGTCCCCGGTGTGAGGCGGCCGATGCCGGGGAAGATGCCGAGCCGGAACGAGAGGAAGTAGAACGCGACGAGGGCCAGCCAGAACACCGGCATCGAGACGCCGACCAGCGAGAACACCCGCAGGACCTGGTCCGGCAGCCGGTCGCGGAAGAAGGCGGCGAGCGTCCCGAACGCGACGCCGGCGATCGCCGAGAGGATGACGGCGAGGATCGCGAGCTCGAGGGTCGCGGGGACGTACTGCCCGAGCAGCGTCGCGACCGGCTGACCGCCGATGATGGAGGTGCCGAGGTCACCCCGGACGACGTTCCCGAGGTAGACGAGGTACTGGACGGGGAGCGGCTGGTCGAGGCCGTACTTCTCCCGGTACGCGGCGACGATCTCGGGGTCGTCGAGCGCGAGGTCCGGTAGCGCCGCGGCGACCGGATCGCCGGGCACGAGGTTGGTGACGACGAAGGAGATGAGCGTCACGCCGACGGCGAGGACGACGAACGCGACGAGGCGGCCCGCGGTGAACCGGAGGAACGCCCGCAGTCCCATCGCGATCCTCCCCACCGCGTCGCGCTCGTCCCGCGCGAGGCCCGGAGGCTAGCCTCCACTGACGAACGCGACGAACGAACGCTCATACACGTCCCGCTCGGCGCGGCGGGGCGACGGGGGACCGGGATGACCACGCGGCACCACCGCGACGGCACCGCGCTCGAGGGCTCGGCGGGCTACGCACGGGCCGTGCGGCGCGGGACGCGCATCGAGGTCAGCGGCACGACGGTGGCCGGCGACGCCATGGGCGGACCCGACGAGACGGGACGCCAGACGCGGGCCGCGCTGGCCCACGCGCTCGACGCCGTGGTCGCGCTCGGCGGCACGGTCGAGGACGTCGTGCGGACCCGCGTGCTGCTGGCGCCGACCGCGGACTGGCGGGCCGCGGCCGACGCGCACCGCGAGGCGCTCGGCGCGGTCGCCCCGGCCAACACGACCGTGTACGTCGCGGCGCTGCTCGGCGATGGCGCGGTCGTCGAGGTCGAGGTCGAGGCCGAGGTCCTCCCCGACGCGGGCCGCGAGGGCGGGGACGGGTGACGCACCTCCGTGCCAGCATCCGGCTGAACAACGATGTCGACGCGCGGACCTACGCCGAGCTGACCGAGGCGGCCGAGGACGCCGGCTTCGACCAGGTCTGGGTCTCGCACGACCTGACCCTGCGGGCCGCGCCGGTCATGGTCGCCGCGGCCGCGCACCGGACCCGCCGGCTCCACCTCGGCGTCGGGATCATGAACCCCTACTCGGTCCACCCGTCCGAGCTCGCGATGCTCGCCGCCACCCTCCAGGAGGTGACGCACGGACGGTTCCTCATGGGGCTCGGCGCCGGGGCCGAGCGGTTCCTCTCCTGGGCGGGGCTGCGCCGCGACGAGCCGCTCGCCCGGACGGCCGAGGCCGTCCGGGCGGTCCGGATCCTGCTGGCCGGCGGGCGGCCCGTCGACGTCGGCGGGACGGGGGCCGGCTGGACCGCCGAGGCCCGCCTCCGCATCGATCCGCTGCCCGACCCCCCGCCGCTGTACCTCGGGGTGATGGGTCCGCGCATGCTCCGGCTGGCCGGGGCCGAGGGGGACGGGGCGCTCCCGCTGCTGCTGCCGCCCGAGCACTGGGGCACCGTCCGACGCGAGGTGGCCGCCGGGCTCGCGGCCGCTGGGCGGGCGCCCGAGGACCTCGACCTCGCCGCCTGCGTCTGGGTCGCGGTCGACGACGACCCCGACCGGGCGCGGCGGCTGCTCGCGGCGAAGCTCGCCTACTACGGCCCCTCGCTGGCGCCGTCCGCGCTGGCGCTCGTCGGCGTCGCGCCCGAGGACTTCCGTCCCGCCGCCGCGGCGCTGGCCGCGGGCGACGAGGAGGCGATGGTCGCCCGCGTCTCGGCCGACATGCTCCGCGTCGGCATCGCCGGCGGCGCCGACGAGGTGACGGCGCGGGCCGCGGAGCTCGTCGACGCCGGCGCCCGGCACGTCTCGTTCGGTCCGCCGCTCGGTCCCGACCCGGTCGCGGCCGTGACCCTGCTCGGACGCCGGGTGCTCCCGGCGCTGCGGGCCCGCGCGGCCGCCGGGGCCGGCGCATGAGCGGTGGGGACCGCGTCCGCGTCGGGGTGCAGCTCTGGCCGGAGCACACCACCGTCGAGGCGGTGCGGGCCGCGGCCCGGGCCGCCGACGAGGCCGGGCTCGACAGCGTCTGGACCTGGGACCACTTCTCGCCGCTGACCGGCGATCCGGACGGTGCGCACTTCGAGGGCTGGACGCTGCTGACGGCGCTGGCCTGCGACACCTCGCGGGTCAGCGTCGGGCTGCTGGTCGCGAGCACCGGGTACCGCAACCCGCACCTGATGGCGGACATGGCCCGGACCCTCGACCACGTCAGCGGCGGCCGGGCCGTGCTCGGGATCGGGTCCGGCTGGGCCCGGCGCGACTACGACGCGTACGAGTACCCGTACGGCACGGCCGGCGGGCGCCTGCGGGACCTCGAGGCGGACCTGCACCGCATCCGGTACCGGCTGGCGCGGCTGAACCCGCCGCCGATCGGCCGTCTCCCGATCCTGATCGGGGGGACCGGCGAGCGCGTGACGCTGCGGATCGTCGCCCGGTACGCCGACATGTGGAACGGCGACGGCACGCCGGAGGAGTTCGCCCGGCTCTGCGGCGTGCTCGACCGGTGGTGCGAGGTCGAGGGCCGCGACCCCGCGGCGATCGAGCGGACCATCCACATCGCCCCCGAGGAGGCCGGCGACGCCGCGGCGTACGTCGCGGCCGGTGCGCGCCACCTCATCCTCCGGTGCGCCGCACCGTTCGATCTGGAGCCGGCGCTCCGCGTCCGTGACGCCGTGGCGGGGTGAGCGAGCGGTAGCGTGACGAACGAGCGGTCGTTCGTGCGCCCCGGTCGCGGGGCGGCCCGGCACCGCCGCCGACGACGACGCAGGGGGACGACCGTGACGATCGAACCGGTGACCTTCGACCACGCCGGGCGCCGCCGCCGCTTCGACGCGGTGATGACCGAGGCCGGCGTCGACGCCGTCTGGCTGCCGATCGGGGCCGACCTCGAGTACCTGACCGGCATCCACCGCCGGGTCCCGACGTTCGGCGAGGTGAACTACACGCACGGCTGGGCCTCCGGCGCGTTCCTCGCCCCGGGGCGCGACCCCGTCTTCGTCCTGCCCCGCATGGTCACCGAGTTTGACCTCCCCGCCGGCGTCCCCGGCGAGGTCGTCACCGTGAACGAGACCGACGACGGCGACGCCGTGTTCGCCCGCGTCGCGGCCGGGTTCCCGGCCACCCGGGCGTTCGGCGTCGGCGCGCGGACCTGGGGCTCGGCGATGCTCCGCGTCACCGCCGCGTACCCCGGCGTCCGGCTCGTCGACGCGACCCGGCTGGTCAACCGCCTGCGCCGCATCAAGGACGAGCAGGAGCTCGAGCTGATGCGCCGGGCCTGCGCGATCGTCGACACGACGCTCGGCGAGACGTCGCCGCGCGTCGCGGCCGGCGTGCTCGAGCTCGAGCTGGCCGAGGAGGTCAACTACCACCTGCTGCGCAACGGCTCGCGGACGTGGTCGTTCGACACGGCCGTGTGGTCGATGGGGCCGCTGGACCAGCGGGACGCGACCGTCCGGCTCTCGCAGCAGCCGCTCCGCCCGGGGATGGGCGTGTCGTTCGACTTCGGCGCCGTCTGGCAGGGGTACTGCTCGGACTTCGGCCGGACCATCCACGTCGGCGATCCCGGCGAGGAGTACGAGCGGGTCTACGCCCTCGTCATGGCGGCGCAGCAGGCCGGGATCGACGCCGTCCGTCCGGGTGCGACCGCGGCCGACGTGCACCGCGCGACCCGGGCGGTCATCGTCGAGGGCGGGTACGGCGAGTGGTTCCGCCACCGCACCGGCCACTGCATCGGGCTCGACGTCCACGAGGAGCCGTACATCTCGGAGGAGGACGAGACCCCGCTCGAGCCGGGCATGACCTTCACCATCGAGCCCAGCGTCTTCTGGCCGGGCCGCGTCGGCGTCCGGGTCGAGGACATCATCGTCTGCACCGACGAGGGCGGCGTCAACCTCAACGAGTACTCCCACGACCTCGTCGCCCGGGACTGACGTGGCGCTGCGGATCTCGGCGAAGCTGCCCAGCGCCGGTCCGGCTCCGGCCGATCTCGGCGTGCCCGCGCTGGCCCGACGCCTCGAGGACGCCGGGTTCGACGGGATCTGGTGCTCGGACCACGTCGTGATGACCGAGCGGTGGGACCGCTCGACCTACCCCTTCAGCGACGACGGTGCGCCGGGCTGGGACGTGACCACGCCGTGGTACGACGCGGTGGTGGTGATGGCGCAGGCCGCGGCCGTGACCGAGCGGGTCGAGATCGGGTGCGCGGTCCTGGTGCTGCCGCTGCGGCACCCGGTGGTGCTCGCCAAGCAGGTCGCCTCCCTCGACCGGCTCTCCGGGGGCCGGGTCGCCCTCGGCGTCGGCGCCGGGTGGTACCGCGAGGAGTTCGAGGCCCTCGGACTGGACTTCGCGGCCCGGGGCCGGCGGATGGACGAGGCGCTGACCGTGCTGCGCGACGCCTGGACCGGGCGGCCGCCGGCCTTCGACGGCGCCCACGTCCGCGTCCCGGCCGGCGTCATCCACGAGCCGACGCCGGCCCACCCGGTCCCGGTCGTCGTCGGCGGCATGAGCGACGCGGCCCTGCGCCGGGCCGCGGCGCAGGACGGCTGGCTGGCCCTGCAGCGCGTCTCGCAGCTGGACCCCGACGGCGTCGCGGACGGCGTGACGCGGCTGCGGGCCGCGGCGACCGCGGCCGGTCGCGATCCGGCGGCGCTGCGCGTCGTGCTCCGCGTCATCGAGTCGCAGGGCCGGGCCGCGGACGTCGCGGCGGTGCTGCCGGCGCTGGTCCGGGCCGGCGTCGACGAGGTCGTGGTCGACACCGACTGGACCGCCGGCGACGAGCGGGAGGTCCACGACCTCCTCGCCGCCGCGGCCGCGGCCTGAGGGGGTCCGTGTGCCCGGGATGACCGAGGTCCAGGCGCTCGGCGCCGAGCTCTGGACGTGGCGGCTCGCCACCTGCTTCCGGACCTCCGACGACATCCCGCGGGTCGACCGCGCGCCGGGGTGGCTGCCGGCCATCACGCCGGCCTCCGTCGACGACCGCCGCGCCCGGGCCGACGAGCTGCGCCGGCGCTGGGAGGCCGTCCGGCCCGACGACGGCGACGTCGCGGCCGAGGTCGACCACCGGCTGCTCGGCTCGGCCCTGGCCCGGGTGACCTGGGAGCTCGACCGGCTCCGCGGCTGGGAGCGCGACGCGGTCCTCCTCGTCGAGCAGGCGATCGGGCCGTACTTCGACCTCCTGCTGCCGCCCCCGCCCCTCGACGCACGCCGGCAGACGGACCTGATCGCGGTCCTCGCCGCCGTGCCGGCCCAGCTCGAGGTGGCGCGCGGGAACCTGGCGCGGGCCGGCGTCGCCCCGCTGGCCCGAGCCGCGGCGCGCCTGCTCGACGGCGTCGAGGACGCCGTCGCCGCCTCGGTCGCCGCGGTGGTCCCGCTCGTCGACGCGGACCGGCGCGACGCGCTGACCGGCGCCGGCCGGGACGCGGCCGCCGCCCTCGGTGCGATGCGGACCTGGCTGGCCGCCGAGGCCGACGGCATGGCCGCCCTCGAGCCGGTCGGCCGCGACGGGTTCCTCTGGTTCCTGCACCACGTCGCCCTGCTGCCGCGCGACCCCGAGGCGCTCGTCCTCGCCGCCCGACGCGAGCGCGAGCGGGCCGTCGTCTGGGAGCTGCTCGAGCGCAACCGCAACCGCGACGTGCCGCTGCCGCCGCTGCCGCCGGACGCCGCCACCCAGGTCGCCGACCAGGCCCGCCTCGAGCAGCAGGTCCGGGAGTTCTACGAGCGGGAGGGGCTGCTGACCCAGCCGGCCTCGCTGCGGCACTACCTCACGGCCCCGATGCCGCCGTACCTCGCGCCGCTGCGGTGGCTCGGGGTCACCGACGACCTCACCTGCGACGGCCGGCTGGACGAGGACGGCGTGTCGTACACGCCGGACCCGGAACCCGACCTGCCGTACTTCTACGCGGCGAACGCCCGCGACCCGCGGCTCGGCATCGTGCACGAGGGGGCGCACTACCAGCAGCTGGCGCTGGCCTGGGCGCACCCGGACCCGATCCGGCGCCGGTACTACGACTCGGTGCCGAGCGAGGGGCTGGCGTTCTACGACGAGGAGCTGCTGCTCCAGGCCGGCCTGTTCGACGACGCGCCGCGGTCGCGCGAGGTCGTCCACAACTTCAACCGGCTGCGGGCCCTCCGCGTC
>Ga0208785_1000510_pt1 | contig 17282 bp, 25 predicted proteins | sample DEB08_DNA_2_FD_185499 | JGI IMG/M metagenome (GOLD analysis project Ga0208785, IMG submission 185499) | Aqueous microbial communities from the Delaware River and Bay under freshwater to marine salinity gradient to study organic matter... | ecosystem: Environmental > Aquatic > Marine > Coastal ...
GCACCTTTTAAACCTAAAAAAGAGTTCATGATTAAAGCATACTTCTTTTTAAGCTCGCCATACATTCTAAGAGTATCAAAGGCTCCACTCTTGGTTAAAAGTCCATATTTAGATGGTGACTTTTCCATCTCTTCCTTAATCCTTTCAGCCAGCATTGTGTAAGAATCTAGCACAATCCACTTGAAGCCATTAAGGTTTTCTTCTTTAGACAAGTACATGATAATGTTCCTCATCTTACAGATAGTATCCTCACCCTCGACATCATGAAGGTTAATTGACTTAAAGTCTTGGCCTCTTAGAACTTCAAGCCCATCCTCTATGTCGATAATTAAAACATGCTCTGGGTCAACTGGCAAGGTTTTGACTAGAGAGGTCTTTCCTGCTCCAGACCTGCCAAAGATGCCAATCTTTAGCTCATGCGGTGATTCTTTTTTAGTGCTTCGTATTTCCATTTTATTGTCTCCTTGGTTGTGGGGGCCGAAGCCCCCGATTGTAGTTATTTAGAAAGGGAAAGGTTGGTCGTCGTCAGTCTCAGGCGTTGCCGCTGGTGCGCTTGTTGGCTCGGCTTGGTACTCAATTGCCTCCTTGATGCGGTCGCTCATGCTTTCTTTACCTGTGGCGCTTTTTCTGTCAGCGGTGTAGAACCCACCGAAGGGCATTGCTTCAAGGTACTTCTCACCTTTCCTCAAGATAATATACCCTGCTTTCCCAACCAGTTCCTCAGCGTTGTTAATTTCCATTTTACCGAGCATCACCTGTAGGCGTCTATCAACTTCTTTCAAAGCCCCGTCTTTCTCACTGGTGATGTTGAGCCACTCTGTGATGCTTGGCCCTTCTGCTCCTGCATCGGTCCAAGTCTTGAGCTTAAACATGATGTTGCCGCTCTGGTGAACTTCAGCACTGGCAACCTTGAACTTATAGGCTCCTGCTTCCCAAGTTGAGCCTCCATCTGTAGGCTTGTCTGCTTTTGATTTGTATAGTGACATTCTAGTATCCTTTAAAATTGGCGCATTTCTGTTATAGTCTGACTGCACTTGCCACAGCGCCTAGTGGCGGCAGTCCCAGTAAATTCCTTGCCACATCTAAGACAAGATACTTTCTTTTTTTGGAGAGGCTTCCTTATCAAGTCTTGATGTGTCGAGTTGATAAGGTTATGCCAGTCCATGAGGGCATGCTACTTTCTGACCCACTTCATAAAGCCCTGTTCAACCCTCTTGTCCTGCCATTCGTCATATGTCAAGCCAAAGTGGGCCAGAAGCTCATCATCTGGAACTGAAACAGCTCTAACAACCTCTTCAATCGAGAGGTCTTCCATATATTTGATTTGGTCTTTATTCATGTTGTCTCCTGTAGCGGCTAGCATTATTAGTGCTTTGCCCTATTGTAAAGCCTGTTTTTCAATTTTTTTATAAATCTCTTTAGCTTCAGCAATGAAGCCAAGGCGCTTCAAGGTGTCAGCGGCTCTTTGTGCTTCTAAGAGCTCATCTCGGGATAGGGCGACCCTGTAGGCCGCCTTGATTTCTGATGGGTAGAGGTTCATAACTTAACCTCTCATCTTTCTAAGTTCTTCATTGAAAATCTGTTGAACATTGCCATGCCCTTGGGCTACGTTGATGCCCTGCTTATCAAGCTCCAATAGGGCTTTCCTTGTATCTGGCTCACCCTCTTGATCGAGGGTGTCTAATATTGCTTTGTAGATTGTTTCTCTCATTTTGTTGTCTCCAAGTTGTAGCTGGGTTTCAATATTAAAGGGCTCGGCTAGTTGTAAAGTGTTATTTTCATATTTTTTTAATTCTTTTTAATTTTGTTTAATTTCTTTACAATTTGGCTTAACGATTAGATTGACCCAAAAAAGGAGTTTATATGACACTATACACAGTGGCTGAAGCCGCAGAAATACTAAAAAGAAGCAAGGGAACAATCTATAACTGGATTCATCTTGGTATCCATTGTGGTCCACGGTTCAAAAAGATTGGTAGCAAGCCAATGATTTCAGAGCAGGACTTGAAGGAGTGGTATGAAGAAATTTAAAACGACAAAGGGAAATTCTGTTTACTTCGGTGATAATACCCCTTTTGTAATTGAGCAGTATCTAGGTGAGCATTTTTTGTATGTCGCTGGCAAGCAGTTCCCGCTACATAGTGATGAGGCTAAGAGGTTGATTGATGACAACCCTTGAGGATGCGACGAATCAAATGCTTGAGTTCGGTCTAGAGGTCGATTTTCCCATAGTTGATGGAAAGGTACACAAAGCCCGATATATGGGCGAGAGGCGCAAGTCTGGTTGGTACGTTCTGCACAACTTCAATAATTTGTTTTCTGGTCGGTATGGGTCTTGGAAGCATAGCGAGGAAGGCAGGAAGATAAAAAAGCGCGTCAGCGTTGATATAGACAGAAGGGAACTTGAGATAGCCAAGAAAGCCGCTAGAGAAAGAGCTGAAAAGCAACTGGAAGAAAAGCGACAAATGAACCGCGAGGCAATGGCAAAGAGTCTTGAGGTCTGGGAGAAATGCAACGAAACAGGGAAGAGCGAGTATCTGGATAGAAAACAAATTGAACCATGCGGGGCGCGGTTCTTTGGCTCTACTTTAGTAATACCGATGGTCAGAGAGGGCAAAATCAGAAGCTTGCAATCCATTGCAAATGATGGTTTCAAAAAGTTCTTGAAAGGTGGCGAGGTTTCAGGTTGCTATTTTTTAATCGGTGGAAGTGGAAAGCTCGCTTTAGTTGAGGGCTTTGCCACTGGCGCGAGCGTTCATATGGCTACAGGTTGGCACGTTGCAGTTTGCTTTTCTGCTTCCAACTTGATTAAAGCCGCGCCTTATTTTAGAAAGAAGGACTGCATCATTTGCGCGGATAATGATGCGGCAGGTTTGAAATATGGGAAGCTTGCACAAAGTGAGCTTTCCTGTGATATGAAACACCCGAAAGAGGTGGTTGATTTTAATGATTTACACGTTGAGAAAGGAATTGAAGAAGTAAAAAGATGTTTGATTTAGAAACCATAGAAGATAGAGAATCCCAACTAGTTAAAAAATTAGAAGGGGTTGAAAATGAAATAGAAGCCAGAGAAATCTGCATGAATGAAATAGGCTATATATCAAAGCTCAATGCTGTTAATTGGGAGCTTGAGAAATTAGCCATTATGAAAATGGGGTGCATATCAGAGGCCAAGCTAGACAAGATAAAAAAGACCGCTTGTATCGGGCAAGTGGTTGAAGATGCAGAAATGGAAAGGGCAAAGTCTAAAATAAAAAGGGTCTTTTGCACAAGGTCAGGAAAAGGATTTTCTTACCTAATACAAGATGGGAAAGAGTTAAGACCTATTCCATCACAAGAAATGACTCCTTTAGTAAAATTAATATCAAATGAAAATAGGCTAGATGAGTCTGAGATTTACGAAAGGATACACTCAAAGCATGAAATAGAAACCATGACAACGCACATCATGCCAAATGGGCAAACTCATTATGAAATACAGCCTTTAATATCTGGAAAGTTTGAGGCGGTCTGTCATGTATCTATAGGAGAGATGATCGAAAACAATTTGAAGAGATTGAAAAATATTGAAGTAGACAAGGTTTTTGAAAAGAAGGTCAGGGAAAACTGCCAATATATATTCGACATCTATGAATATGCCCTAGCCCTAAAATTCACCTTCGAAAAGGCTAATTGCATCTGGCTTAGGGAGCACAGCGACACAGGGAAAACCTTCTACCTTGGGGCGCGTGAAGTCAAAGACTACATCTTCTTTGCAGAGTCCGAGATAAAAGAAAACGACTTTGTTGGCGACCCTCCTGAACGTTGGGGCAAGGCTCTGTTTTTCTTCATTGACGAGGCTAAGAAATTCTCTTCAGATATGAAAAATGCGCGTCTTCCCTACCGCATGAACTATGGAGGAAGGGTTGAGTTGGATAAGCCTCTTCAGATATTGAGTAGCGACAATGAGATAAGCGACTTGACTCAAGGTGTTGATAAGCAGATAGATAATAGGGTTATTAACATGCACAAGTTAGGAAAGTTTATTCTTAGAGACTGGCTAGATGAAAATAATATGGACGCAAGCACCGCACAATTCATGTGGCAAAAAATAATCTTAACTTTTATTTCTGATAAATTAGCGGAGTGGGGCAAAGCTGAATCATTACAGGTGATCGCATCTGAGTTTGTGAAGAAATTTAAAAAGAAATACAAAAAAGACAGCATGAAAGATCTTAGCGATATGGGCCTAGAGTACGTTGAGCAGGTTGTTATGGAATGCACAAACAAAGATGGCCAGCTAGTAAATTCAATAACAGGAAATCAAAGAGACTTAAAAAGCTTTATAGCTTTGAGCAAAGATGGAGACTATCACATAAAAAGCCCGAAAACATTCTTTGGGTTACTTTTAGATGAATATGCACCCCAAAAGAAAAAGAGCTTTTTTAAATCATACCCAAATAATGAGGCTCTGGCAAGTATATTTGATTCAGAATATGAAACATCTAGGATAAATGACAGGGTTATGAAAACTATAAAAACCCATTTAAACCTAGATAAAGTCAGAGAAGGTCACAAGATATGATCAATTATATTGTGGCTTCAGCGCTTTTTGTTACCTTGTTACCTCTTTTTTTTAAAAAGAAATATATATATAAAACACATAGCACACACATACACATGATACGCATATATAAAAAGCTGTGTCAAGAAATGGTAACAAAGGTTAAGTTATTGAAAATCAATGGAGTTTAAGGTTACATGAAGTTACGAGACATTCAAAAAGAGGCTTTAGATGCGGCTCTTTCATCTTTTAGGGGTGGTGGCACTTATCATTTGATACAAGCCCCAGTTGCGTTTGGCAAGACGATCTTGTCCAGTGCATTGATTCAAGAGGCGGTGATTAAATACGGAGTCAACTGCCTATTTCTGGCTCATTTAAAAGAGTTGGTTTTGCAGACAGAGGAAAAGCTAAAGCTAGTCGCGCCAAATATTGATTGCGGTGTTTGGTGCGGCTCTTTAGATAGAAAGGAAAATAAACAGGTCACGATAGGGACTCGACAATCCATTGTAAGGGCATTGAAGAGGTTAGATGATGTTAGCCTCATAATTATTGATGAAGTCCATGTAATGGGCGTTAATGATGATTATTCGATAATAATAAACCACTTTTTGAAAAGAAACCCAAGGCTTAGAGTTTTGGGTGTGACTGGAACGCCTTTTAGATTGGGTGATGGTTACATTTATGGTGATGATAAATTGTTTAAGAATGTAGCTCATCAGACAACTATGGACGAGATGATTGAACGAGGTTATTTGTCGCCTTATCGCTATAAGATGGCAAAGGCTCCAGACTTTAGCGGTATAAAGAAAAGTGGAGGGGAGTTTAATCTAGGCGATCTTGGGGACGAGATGCAAAAAGAGTTTCATATGGGCTCTGTTAAGCAGGTTATTGACGAACATGCTGAAAACAGAAAGTCTGTAATGATTTTTGCGGTAACGATAGAGCATGCTGAATCTTTGGCTGATTTTTTGGGCTGTAATGCTGTTCACTCAAAATTGAATGATGACCTTTGGAGGGAAAGAGTTGATAGGTTTAAAAGCGGTGAGGATAGAATGATTGTTAACGTATCACAGCTTTCAATCGGTTTTGATGCCCCAGATATTGACTGTGTGATATTGGCAAGGCCCACAATGAGCGCGGCTCTTTACACCCAGATGATAGGGCGCGGCTTGAGGCTTGGTGATAAAGAAGATTGTTTGATACTTGATTTGGTTGGCAATTATTTGAGGCATGGCTTGCCATCTAATCCAAAGGTTAGAACCAAGAAAGAAAGAGAGCCTTCAAGTTCTGGAGAAGGTGAACCAAGTGTTTGCCCTAACTGCTTTGAGGTTACTAGTGCTGAAATCTGCCCAGCTTGCGGTGAAGAAATTGTTAAAGTTGTTACGGTTGAAGAAGTTGAGATGAAAGAAGTTGAGACTAGAGAGAAGTTTAAGCTAGAAAGATTGTGGGCTAAGCCAAATCATACGACTAGAATGGGCAATACTGGCACTTTATTTTGTGCTAAAATTCATGGAATTGAGAAGCCAGTTTTTAAATTTTGTGGACATGGCACTAAGTCAGAGCAGTTTGAGCTTTATAGACTTCATGGGTGGCAGTTAGTTGCGAATAATGTTAGAAGGCAAATGGGGCCAGAAGATGGCTATTTTATAGAATCAACTCGTTATGGTGATTGGATAAGAAAAGAAAATGAGCATCACCATAAAGAAAAGCTTAAAAAGCTCTATAGTGAATTTGGTAGGGAATATAAGATAAGCGAAGGAGGTTTAGTTTCATCCAATGCCAGTAGCTAGAAAACCAAAGGAATACAAAGAGCAACAAGCTTTGGTTCGATACCTCAGAAGGCGCGGCTTTTTTGTGTATGCAATACCAAACCACAAAGAGCAAAGGGCAGATATTGGCGCGGTTGCTGGTATGCCTGACTTGCAAATTGTTTTAGAAGATAAAAAGGTTATATGGGTAGAGATGAAAAGACAGAAAGGCGGCAGGGTTTCAGAGGCTCAAAAACAGGTCCATGCTTTGCTAGAAGGTCTTGGGCATATCGTTATTTTAGGCTTTGGGGCGAAAGACTGTGTTGCCAAACTAGATGAGTACTTAAACTAAGGGCTTGAATCATTGTCTCCTTTTGATTCGGTTGTAGCTCAAGGGGGGTGGTAGCTAACCCCCCTGTTACAATCTTGGGAGACTGGAAAGGAGAGTATGACCAAAGAACAGATGCTTGAACTATGTATCTCGATTAAGAAGCTGAACATGCTGAAAGGTGGGGAAGATATGAGCGCGGGGGATGATGTGTCTTTTGCGGTTTGGGATGAGCCTAGCGAGGGAGTTCTTGAGGATAGAATAGCGGAATTGTGGGCGGTTTATTGTGGGACGAATTAAAGACCACGTTCAGATCTTCATGCAATGGGCTGAACAGCCTAGTCCTTGTCCTGACTGTGGGTCTAAAGAGATTTATGTTGCGCCTCCTTTGTCATCAGGAGGGCTTTACTTCGTTAGGTGTTATGGTTGTGGGAGGTCTAGGCATTCGAAGGTGTCGATGATTGACGCTTTGGAGAAGTTCGATAAAATAGACTAATGGCTAAGATGGGACCACCTTATAGAATCGACAAGGATGAGCTGAAGCAAAAAATGCTTGAGTATCTGGATTCTGATGGCTATAAAACTATCACAAAATTCTGTGTTACCTATAAGATTTCAAGGAGTTATCTGTATAAACTCTTTGAGGATAACGAAGACTTAAAAGACATAGGTGAGCAAATCAACCTTGTTCGTGAATGTGCTCTTGAGGAAGGTGGACTTTCTGGGGACTTAAATGCTGGTATGGCTAAGTTTGCTTTGAACCAACTAGGGTGGAGAGAGAAGCAAGAGATTAAACAAGAATCTTTCAACGTCACTATATCAAAAGAGGATGCTGATAGGCTGATTTAATGCCTTGCAACTGGTTGGCAGTACATGAGGAAATGAAAGACCTCATAGGTTCAAATGATGAGTTGATGCTATATGGTGGCGCGGGGTCTGGAAAGACTCATTTCATGTTGAATGTGATATTTAAGCGGGCGCTTATTCTTGAAGGTTCTAGGCAGATTTGCTTTAGAAAGAGATTTGAGCATGTAAAACACACTCTTTGGAACTCAACCAAGGAACATCTGGCTATGGAATGGCCTAAGCTCTATGAGCAATGCCATGTAAATAGAAGCGGTGGAACTTGGTCGATAACTTTGCCGAATGGGTCAGAGGTTCTCTATTCAGGACTTGATGACAAGGAAAGGATTGAGAAACATCTAGGGTCTGAGTTTGCGACTATCTACATAAACGAAGCCTCTGAAGTTCAGGACGAACGAGATATTGACTTGATTGCTTCAAGGCTTAGGCAGAAGATAAGCGGCAAGCATCTGTTTCTTCTTGATGAAAACCCGCCTGTAAAATCTCACTGGAGTTATAAGCGTTATATTGAAAGTGATGTTGAAGGGCGCGCCTCTTTTCGGATTAATCCAAAGGATGTAGAAGAGAACTTGCCCGCTTCATATATTAAGAGATTGAAGTCCCTACCTGAGAGGTTGAGGCGTAGGTTCTGGGAAGGTGAGTTTTTGTCTGATGTTGAAGGGGCAATGTGGTCCTATGATATGATTTTGAAAACTCGGGCTGAAAGGCATGGAGATATTGGAAGGATTATTGTGGCTCTTGATCCTCCTGTTACTTCAAACGAGGATAGCGACGAGGCTGGAATAATTGTAGTCGGTCAAAAGGGGACAGGTTACAAAGTCCTAGCTGACTATTCAATGAAGGGCTCACCTAGTCAATGGGCGGCTCAGACTGCAAAGGCTTATTATGAGAACGATGCTGATTGCATTGTGGCAGAGGTTAACCAAGGCGGTGACCTAGTAGAGATGGCGCTCAAGTCAGTGAATGAGAACTTACCAGTCACTCAGGTTAGGGCGACAAGAGGCAAGCATATCAGGGCAGAGCCTATTGCGGCTTTATATGAGCAAGGGTTAGTTGAGCACGCTCAAGGCTTAACAGAACTTGAAGACCAGTTACAGAGTTGGGTTCCAAATAGCGGTTTAAAATCACCTGACAGAATGGACGCTCTGGTCTGGGGTTTACACGAACTGGCTCTGAATGAATCGGCTGAATTGTCAATATCCTTTATCTAGATAGAATGCGAATCATGTGGAACTGGCTTAAAACAATTACGACGAAAGCAAGCGTTGGGCGGTCTATGTTTACTCAGGATTTCGAGTATAGCATGGTCAACCTACAGGCTTATGCTAAAGAAGGTTATGCTCAGAATCCCACAATCTATTCTTGCATCAGTTTAATCGCTGATGCTTTTGGGTCTGTTCCGCTTCAAGTTAAAGTTAATGATGAGCTCCAAGAGTCTCACCCTTTGCTTGACCTATTAGAACGGCCCAACCCAGATGAAGGAGGCAACGAGTTTAGAACAGCGGCCGCTTCTTGGATTACTTTGACAGGTAACTGCTTCACAGAGAAATTGAAAATAGGTCAAGACAAGTGGGAGCTTTGGAACTGGCAACCTTACGAGATGACTATTCAAAGACGTAAAGGCGAGAGGCTTCCTGCAGGTTATATCTTCGGTAAAGGTCAAGCTCATGCCAAGTTCTGGGAAGTGGACCGATTCAATGGCAACTGTGACATGTTACACTGGAGAACATTCAACCCATCACCTGACGCGCCAAGCATGGGGCAGGCTCCTGTTCAAGCTGGTGGTGCTAGTGCTGACCAGATGAACGCGGCTTCTAAGTGGAGATATAATACATTCAAAAACAATGCCGCGCCTTCTGGTATTCTCTCAACTGAGAAGGATATAGACAACACTAAGCGCAAAGCCTTAGAGCGCAGTTTGAAAGAAGGGCAACAAGGAACTGAAAACGCAAGGGATATAATGCTCTTAGGCGGTGGACTGAAATGGCAACAAATGGCAATGAGCCCACAAGATATGGATTGGTTACAAGGCACTAAGATGCTAGCTCAAGAAATCGCTTCAGTTTTCAGAGTTCCGACACAGTTGCTAGGTCTTGAAGGTTCTCAAACATATGCTAACTATGAAGAGGCTAAACTTGCGTTCTGGCTTCAAGCGGTATTGCCTAAACTTGACCTGTATGTGAATGAGCTAAATCGTTGGCTTGCTCCTGAGTTTGGCGACAATGTGAAGATATGTTATAACAAAGAAAGCATTGAAGCCCTTGAACCTTTGAGAAGGGAAAAGAGGCGAGAACTATTAGAGACTTCTGTATTAACTATTAACGAAAAAAGGGAATTATTAAGTTATGAGGAAATGGACGAAGACGAAGCCTCGACGCTCTTCATTCAACCGAATGATATACCATTGGGCGCGGATTTTTTAGACGAAGAAGACCAGACCTTGCAACAAGCCGCTAAAGCTTTGATGAAGCTAGAGGGCTTAGACTACAAAGACGCATACCAAAGGGCCTTTGAGCTTAGGCAAGATGCAGACGAAAGCGAGCTTTAGTAGGGCAAAGCAAGGGCGAGAGTTCGCCCAGTTTGAGACACTTGAGAAACGACTTGAGCGTTGGTCGATGCCAAAGATTCGAAAGGACATGAATGAATTTGCTCGTAATATTTTACGCGATTATCAAATTGGCGGTCTTGAGCGCGTTAGGAATATATCTGTTGAGGAAGGGTCCAAGAAGCTAGAGCAGGTTCTGTTAAACACTTACGACAAGACTATCAAAGAGTCTATTCGATTGCTCAAAAAGCAGAACCCTAAAGAGGCTGAACAAGTTGAGTTGATACGAAAGGGCTTAGAGGATAACTACAAGAAGCAAGCTAAGATTGCCGCAAAGCAGGTCATGAATGGGACTTATAACAGGGTTAAAAAGATTGATGATCAAGATATAAGTCACCAAGACAAGCAAAAGGCTATTCGTAAAGACCTGAGAAAGACAAACTCTAGGCGCTCTCAGTTAATCAGTGAGACAGAAATTGGAAGCGTTACAGCTGAAGCGAACGACGATGTAAACAAGAGAATCTTAAAAGGCTCTGCTATGAAGGTCTGGGTAACTAGGCGAGATTCTAAAGTCAGAGACCCTCACCAATATGCTGAGGGGCAGACAGTGGATGCAAGAGAAAACTTTGTAGTCGGTGGTGAGGAATGTCCATATCCAAGATATAGAGGACTTAGCGCCGCTAACCGAATCAACTGCCGCTGTCGCGTTAGGTGGATTAAGATATGAAATTAAAATCGGTGTCAACAACAGACGGACAATGGGTAGGTCTTGAATTTGAGCTGCCAGATCCTTTAATGAGTGGCTTTGGGTTTCCTGTCACGGACGACATCGTGTTTGATGTTGAGCACTCTAAGCAGTTGCCTAATGGTGACTATATGTACTGGAATGCTAACTACATTGTTGTGGCTAGGGAGGTGGGCTAGTGGCAACTTACACAGTATCAGGAAGTAGGCTAGTATGCACAGGTACAGATATAACGAGTGCTGATTTAAAATCAGCAATTGATTCAAATCCATCAGTAGGTACAGCCACTGAGATAGTATCGTCAAATAACAGCCGAGCCACTTATATATTTAATGCTGAAATAAGTATCGGTGATAATAACACTGCATCATTATGGAACCCGCAAAACGAATTTATCCAAATTATAGCTGACCAATTCATAGTAAATGGCAATAATGCAGAATTGAGAACAGGTAAACTTGATACAAATAGCAAGGCAGAGAATGTTGTTGCATTCTGTTATGCGTCATCTAACAGCAATTATGACAGGTTTAAGTTACAAAACGGTGGCAATTTAACTATATATGGCGGATTTTTCGCGGTAACAGGCGTAAACTCATCCAAAGGTCGTATTGAACCCTCAGCTAATTCTACAGTAGTCATTCAGGACGCCGATTTGGAAATCGAGGACGGTATAGGTACTGCGGGTGGCTCATCGCTTTCAGGTCACACAATCAATTACAAGGGTTGTCGATTCCACCATACTTCCGCAGTCGGAGTAAAATTATATAATCCTACGTCTGCTACCCTTGAGAAAGTTAAGATTGAATCGTGTACTTATGCAATCCAACCAGGCGCTACTCCACTGGTTCTGCGTGACCTTGAAGTTGACTCATGCACATTTCATATTGTTCCAAATGTCTCCAATAGCGATATGACCTTCATTAACCCTGACTTTTTGACTCTTAGGGCTGCTTTTTCAAACTCTTCTGACATTACTAGGATAGCTTTTAGGTACGATTTTAAGGTAACAGACTCGTCAGGTTATGCCATGTTAGGGGCAGAAGTTTACATCACTGACCAAACGGGTAGCGTTGTTGTAAACACAACCACAGATGTTAACGGTATTGTTAATTCTAGCCTACCTACTTACGATGGCACAGTATGTCTACAAAACTCCACGTTTGCAGGCAATACAAAAACCAACAGGGAAGAACATGCAAGGTCAGTGTACAAATACGGTTTTTTACCTAAAACCGACACAATTACAATTAATCAAGATACGAAGGATTTTGTTGCACTATTGCCAGACTCAAATATAACAGAGCCAAACAAAACGACCGTCGATGCTTATACAGATATTGATACTGTTGCAAAATTTTACGACAGAGCAAATTCTTATTTAAAAGATAACTTTGGAACGTATCTTGATTTTATTGTCACTCGATCAGGTAATCAAATATATGCCGGTGCTTACAATGTAACAATAGACGAAACAGCCTCATCCGCTTTTGATATAACAGGTAACTTGATAACAATCAACGCAAGTACATTTATTGGTGACATAATAACTACAGGTCTTATTAATTTTGCAAACAATGAGTCATTTATTGGCACATTTACCGATGCCAACGGCACAACAACAGTTACAGAATTGACGTTGACAGGCTTGCAATCAAACTCTGAGGTCAGAGTTTACCAAGCAGGGACAACAACTGAGATAGATGGAGTTGAAAACAGCGGCACTACATTTTCAACTACAACGATAGAGAGTTCAGTTGATGTAGTTGTCTTCAATGTTGGCTATGTCCCTGTCAGACTTTTAGCGGTTGATACATCATCTAATGTCACGCTGCCAATCCAACAACGTATTGACCGAAATTACAATAATCCGTAGGAGTAAAAGATGAGTCTAAAAATAAAAGGTTTTGAAAGATACTCTGTAAGCGAATGGGGTGAAGTCTTTGGGATCAGAGGTAAGTTGAAACCCTGTTTCGATAAGCGTGGATATAAAAGAGTCTGGTTATATGATTCTGAAGGCAAAAGATTTGAGAAATATATCCATAGACTTGTCGCTGAATGCTTTGTAGATGGTGACAAGTCTTTGACAGTAAACCACAAAGATGGAAACAAAGTTAATAACCATAAGTCAAATTTGGAATGGATTAGCAATGCTGATAATTTAAGGCATTCTTTTGCTGAAGGATTAAGAGACACAAAGAAGACATGGGCGACAAGAAGAAAGACTAGGAATGGATTTAGGCTAGTACCTGATGATGTTCAAAGAAAAATAATTGAGGACTACTCTAATGGATCGGTATCTCAAAGAGAACTCGGAAGAAGATATGGTGTAGACCGAAGCACAGTAGGCAGAATTATAAAAATGGAGCAAATCGCATGTTAATCACAGATCCAGACGACCTAAACCAAGGCACAGAAGTAGTCATCAGCACAAGCGCGAAGACGATTCAGCTTGTAGCGACTGGCAATTTGTCTACTGATGGTGTGACGTTGCAGTGCCTGTATTCCTTCTTGAAAGAAGAATGGCGTAGTGAAGCGGCATTGATACCTTTCCAATTTCCCATCGAGGCTATCACCGCTGAAAGTTTTGAGTGGCTAGACGGCTGGGCTCCTGCCGATGCAACAACAAGGAATCTGATTCGTACCGCTGGATGGTCAGAGCGAAACAGTTCTGGGAATATCATTGCTATGTACGCAGGCATCATCTCACTAGGTACGCTAGGAGGCTCAGACCAGCCCTACTACGACAACACAGGTTCAGTCACAAACTTTACTTACACAGGTCCAATCAACGAAGCCATACAGATTTTAAGCGACCCCAATGGCGATGGATCTTATGGTGATGGGTTTGATCGAAGAAGCTCTTTAACTATATATGCTAGAGAGCAGGCCAAGTCTTATGCTGTTTCTGACTTAGCTGGCATCGGTGTAACGTCTTTGGCTTCTCAAGCTTACCGATTCCCTCTTGCCAATGCTGCTGATCTCAAAGTGACAGAATCAGACGTAACAGTGGACGCTTACGGAGTCACGATAACATTCCACAACTCAGCACAGTCGAGGACTATAGGTGGAACAGCTAGAGACTTTGGAATCATCATCGACGGAAACAACAGAACCGCTGAAGAAATCTATATGGCTGTTCAGTCTGCTCTTCGTAAATCTACTGACATTGATGACGATGCTTCTACTCTTGTTGGTCAACTTGCGCCCGAACTTCTTGAATTTGTTGGAGATACACTTAAAACAAAATTTGCCACAAATCCAGAAGCAGGAGGAGGGGGAGTATATATCGACAACTTTCAGTCTACAGATCAAAACAGATTAACATTTCAGGACAACACAAACACCGAAAGAACTTTTCCTTTTGTGTCTTCTGGTGTTTTAAACTTTAACGCCAACCTGCAAAATGACTCAACGTCGATTTACAGAATGTTCTTCACGACAAACCCTGCTGGCAACTTTGGCACTTCTAATGCTGTATTGGTTGACGACAATAGTGGCGCTGACATATCTGGTCTTGTTTCTGGTAATTCTTCTATAGCTTTCGACTTCGACTATGAGGGCAATGTTCAGGGAGGCAGGACTGCTAACACTGATGCAGACGTTACCATTGTGGCTATTGGAACAAGTGGGGCTCAGTATGTTGTTGCTACTGGTACGATCACTAGAGCTACTGGATTGACTTTTGTTCTATCTAGTGCACTTGAAAGAAACTATTTGAATCCTTAATGTCTTACACGTTCGACATAGCGAATAAAATTATCCAGCTCACGACTACAAATGAGCTGGATATGCTTGACTTGTATAGTCGATGGAAGGATGCTGTTATTTCTAGCATAGCCAATGCTGAGCAAGCTATGAGGGTTATTAAAGAGCCTTTGGCTGGTTCTACTTTCATTGGTCCTTATTATTTTATCATGAATGATTGGAGAATAAGGCCGCTTGATACGACTCATGAATTGGTTGTGGCTGGAACAGTTGTTCAAGACGCTACTTCTAGTCTAACTCCTTTCAAGGTTGATGACCTAACTAACAACGTGCAGATAGTTAGAACTGTAGCAACTGATGTTCAAGTTGTGGAGAACGCTACCGCTGAAGAAATCGCTACCGCTGTTTGGGCTAAGGAGATAACTTGACTACTTACGGGGATAAGCTGAAGGACCAAAGTGTTTTTGATAGCGGTCCAGCTTCTTTGCTGTTCTTAAATCCTAAATTCGTTGACTCATACAGCGAGGACGCTGTTTTGTCTATTGCTGACGATGAGGCGGTCATTTCTATATCAAGTGACGATTCTGCACTTTCCACAATCTCTGATGAAGTTACAATCACCATTGATTCAAACGATTCAACTATTTCAATCACCGACGACGAAGCTCAATTATGCCTCTAAGCCTTACATACGGACGAACGAAGAAGGACATTTCTATAGACGTGTCGAACTTCCTAACAGTCAACGGGCTGGATATAGCAGACAGAACAGCGTTGATTTTTATGCTTAAAAGCGATAAGCTTGCCGCTGATGTAGATGCGGAGTACAGCATAACTGAAGGCGCGGATTTATCGGTAGCTGGGAATATCATAACCGCGAGAATCAATGACTTCTCTTCTATATCGGTTGGGCCTACTTACTTTATCGGCTTAGGTATTCAGTTCTCAGGTGACACTATTTACAGAGAGATACCTCTAGGCACTGGCGATATTATCTTTACACAGGATATTATCAGAGGTTGAGCAACGTCCCACAATCTAAACGCCATCAGCATCTAGCAGGGTCAGGCATTGAGCTAAAAAGTGATGACTCACAGTTTGATGTTGTCACATGGCGAGAGGGTGTTACCACTTTGTTGCAAGACATTGATAACAACACCGATGAAGTAGAGGGCAAACTTGATATTATTATAGGTCATGTTGACGAAATAGAGCCTAAGCTTGATATTGCAAACGCCAATCTGGATTCTATTGAGCTTCTTATAACAACATCTAACCAGATTTTACAGGACATAGATGATAACACTGATGACCTAGAGGCTTTACTAGGGACAACCAACGGGAGCCTAGCAAATATTGAGTCTTACACAGATGGGCTTGAGGTTCTTATAACTTCCACTAATACAAAATTAGATGGGCTTCAAGCCAGTTTAACCGCTATAGATGGCAACACTGATGGGCTGGAAACGCTTCAAACATCTACAAACACCAAGCTTGACGAAGTAAAGGCAAAGCAAGATGCGCAACAAACTGCACTTGATGAGATAGATGCAAACACTGATGGCCTTGAGAGTCTACATACAGACACAAACACAAAGCTGGACAGTGTTATATCTGAGCTCCAAGGAACTCTGACAGTCATAGCAACTTTTCATAAAAACATTCATCTTGGTCGGTCTTTTATGGCTCATCATAACTCAAGCTCTTTAGCTAATGGCAGTTCAATAAATGCCTATTTTGAAACCCCTGCCTCTAATGCTCCTCATATTATTTTTGACATTCACGGGAGCGGAGCTTTTGACTTTGAAGTTTTAGAAGCCCCAACTGTAACATCTGCAACAGGAACAGTCATCCCCGTTTATAACAAGAATAGGGACAGTTCTACTAATTCAGGCGTTATCGACAACACAGGGTCATCAAATAGCATGTCAACTGATGTAACGACGACTGCAGATGGAACGGTTATTATTCAAGACTTTATTTCTTCGGGTCATAAGTCTGGAGGCTCTGTTGATTTTGGAAAGGAAATTGTTTTAAGTGCATCAACAAAATATGTCTTTAGGCTAACCTCTAGGGACTCAAGCATAAGGGCTCACATAAACTTAGACTGGTACGAACCGAATTGACGATTGACCTAGTGAAGAAATAATAGCATCATGGAAAGAAAACAACTATCCTTCAAAGACATTAAGATGGAAGACGACACCTCGATGAGGGGCTCGTTTTCAGGTTATGGTTCGATGTTCGGCAATGTAGACCTTGGCGGTGATGTTGTAGAACATGGCGCTTTCTCTAAGTCTCTGGCTAAGTGGAAGTCTGACGGCCAACTCCCACAACTTCTTTGGTATCATAACAGTGAGGAAATCATTGGAGAATGGACTAAAATGGAAGAGGACGAAAAGGGGCTTTATGTTGAGGGAAAACTCTGGGTCAATGGTGAGAGTGCTATTGAGCGAGCCAAACAAGCTTACAACGTTCTAAAGTCTAATAGTGTCAAGGGCTTATCTATCGGCTACAGAGTTATAGAGAAAGCTATTCAAGAGAATATGGATGGCGGTATTATCCGCAGTTTGAAAGAGATTGATTTGTTTGAGGTGTCTATTGCACCTTGGGCAATGAATCCCCAAGCTTCAGTGACAGGGGTTAAAAGTATGACTGATGAGGATGGTAAATTACTATCTAAAAGAGATGTTGAGAAAATCTTGAGGGATTCAGGGCTTTCCAAACGACAAGCGCAGGCATTTATTGCTAGTGGATACGGAGCCCTTGAGTGTGATGCCAAAGGCGACGAGGAAGCTACT
>Ga0208785_1000517_pt1 | contig 17242 bp, 17 predicted proteins | sample DEB08_DNA_2_FD_185499 | JGI IMG/M metagenome (GOLD analysis project Ga0208785, IMG submission 185499) | Aqueous microbial communities from the Delaware River and Bay under freshwater to marine salinity gradient to study organic matter... | ecosystem: Environmental > Aquatic > Marine > Coastal ...
AAAACCATGATGTACCATATATTCTTTGTAGTTGAACGTTTGATTCATCACCACGCCAGTAAGCACCAGAAACTTTCGTCAGTTTAAAATGCTTAAGTACACTTGTTGATGGCACATGCGGTCCCATGCATAAGTCAATAAATTCATCATTTGCATATGTAGATACCATCTCTTCACCGACACCCTCATCAGATTCTGCAGATTCAATTAGCTCTAACTTTAATTTCTGATTTTTAAATATTTTTACAGCATCTTTTTTTGCTATTTCAGATCTAATAAAACTTTGTGCACTTTTAGAAATTCTTATCATTTCTTTTTCTATGTTTTCGAGTTCATTTTCTTTTATTGGAGTTTCAAAAAGAAAATCATAGTAAAATCCATTTTCGATACTTGGGCCTACTCCAAACTGAGCATTTGGAAATAGATTTAATACTGCTTGAGCGAGTATATGAGCAGAGGAATGCCTTAATATGTGCAGTGCATCTAAATCTTTAGTGGTTACTATTCTTATATTTGTGTTCTCTGATATTTCAAAAGATAAATCTTGAAATTTATTATCTATTTCAACACAAATAGCGTCTTTCAATAACCTAGGACCTATGCTTTCAGCAATTTGATAACCAGTAACGGGTGATACATAATTTCGTACTGATCCATCAGGTAATGTAATGTCAACATTCATGATTTAATAATAATATCTAATATATGTAACTCTGAACTTCATAATTAATTAAAAATATTTATAAATATTCCTAATAAAATGATTGTATGAAGAATAATATAAAATTCAGTAATTCAAATATTCTATATACATTCTCTAGTGTAAATGGTAAATACATTGTAGAACTTACATACAATTTTATTAATCAATATCAATTACAAAATACATCGATAAAAATCTCATCAAAATTAAACAACGCGATTAGCTCTATAGATGTAAGGAAATTAAATATATATAGCCTAAACAAAAAAGCTCAAAAACAAATATCCAACATGGCAGATGTAGACATTGACTACTTTATTGAACAAACAGGTAACAAAAACTTCAACAAAATTAATATAAGTAAATTTATTAAAAATATTCATACTAGAAATACACTAAATCGTAATGAATTAATGTGTCAATACGCTTACGTTTATGACTTCTTTATAAAATCAAATCACAATAATTATTCATTATTTTTAGCCAAAAAACTAAACTATTCAGAAAATTACATTAAAAATCTAACAAAAGAACTTTTTGAAAATAAGTATTTGTTAAAAAATACTACAGGTGTACCAGGCGGAGTATTTAGTAAAAAAACGTTAAAGTATTTTAATTCTCTGTAACTTCAACCGTACTAATTACAACATCTGTAGTGGGCTTATCAGCTGAATCTGTTTCAACAGATGCTATTTTATCAATGACATCAAATCCATCTACAACTTGTCCAAAAATTGTATAACTATATGGAAGTGGATAATCAACATGCATAATAAAGAATTGGCTTCCATTTGTGTTAGGGCCTCTATTAGCCATAGCTAATATACCTTTTTCATATGGTCTTTGATTGTTTAACTCATCTTCAAATTCATATCCTGGATATTTACCATAATCACCGTGACCAGACCCAGATGGGTCACCGCCCTGGATCATAAATCCAGAGATAACTCTATGAAATATAACATTGTCGTAATATCCATCTTTTGAAAGTGAAATAAAATTATTAACTGTCATTGGTGCATCATCTGTAAAAAACTCTACAGTCATATCACCAAAATTAGTTTTGATAACAGCTGTATAACTACTATCAGTATTTATACTCATTTCAGGTTTCTTATCATAGACTTTATCTGACATTTCTACTCCTATAGTTGTTGTTGTTTCAATTTGTACTTCAGCTTCTTCTACAGCCTCCTCACTACTTGAAGAGCAAAAACTTAGAAGTAAAAATAATACAATAAATTTTTTCATTTTATCTTACTTAATCTTACTTTAGACACAGCGCAAAGTTTTTCATCATGGAACATTTTACACTCCCACAATTGATACGACCTTCCAATTTTTATTGGTTCAGCAATACAAATTATTTCACCTTCTTGAACGCTTGATAAGAAGTCAGTGTTGTTGTTTACTCCAACAAATGTTCCTTTACCCAAAAAGTTTGCTCCATATGAACATATTGTTTCAGCTAATGTTGAATATAATCCTCCATGAACAAGACCCATTGGTTGTTTGTGATAATCTTTAACATTTATTTTGGACTTTACATAATTTTCTTTTATCTCAATCATTTCATGCCCTAGATAATTATCTAAGTTATCACCTTCGAAATTTGTAAATTTACTCATCGTATACGCTTCTTAATCTTGATTCCCCTTCATTGTAAATGAACCACCAGTATCCAGTAATAAATGTTACAAATGTAAGAAGAATTATAAACAAAAAATAATAAATACTATTCAGAGTCGCAAAAATATTGTACATCCCATATACATACAAAAAGATTCCATAAAAGGTAATGAACAGTGTTACAAAACTAAACCAAGAAAAATCTTTTCCAAGCTTAGCTACTACTATTTTTTTATCTTGAATCGGAAAAAAATACTTGTTTTCTAGTTTATGCGTGATGTAAACATCTTTATTTAAGGTATTATTTATTTTCTTTTCTATATATTCTGAGTAATTTCTAGAAAATATTAAATAATATGCATGAAATGCAAGAATTACACTCCCAAATAATGCTATTAAAGGCAATAAATACAGTGTTTTGTCACTATTAAATGAAATAATTAAAGAAATTAAACCTATCACGAAAAAAAATCTTACATCATTAAGAAATTGTAAATGATAAAACCTGTTCATACTTCTCATTCTCTTTAGTTGATTTTCTAACAGTTTTATTTCATCCACTTAGTAAAGTGTATTTAGTTTATGTTTAATAAAAAATCATTTTTAATATTTTTAATCCTCTTATTTTTAGTAAGTGTATTTAACTTGTTTAGTGAAGTGACGCTTGAATTTGTGGGTATCTCATTAAATCTTTATAAAGAATTTAAAATTAGTTGCGGAACAGTCATTGAAATAATGTCAAACTTAGGAAATTCTGAGTTTATGGATTCACTTGGGGTAAATCGCAGTTCTTGTATAGGATCTGCTTTTGTAAAAATAATTAATTTTATAAGTGCAACATTGTTTTTATTATTGACAGCATATCTAGGTCTAAGATATTTTAATAAAATAGACACAAGAGAAGATCTAAGTGATTTAATTTCCATTTTAAAAAGACGTAATTCCAAATAGGTATAATTAATATATGAAAATTGGAGCTTTCGTACCTCAGGGATGGCGAATGGATTTAAATGGTATCCCGATTGAAGATCAGTGGAATACCATTATTAACAGTGCCAAAAAAATTGAAAATCTAAATTACGAATCTATCTGGGTATACGATCACTTTCATACTGTTCCGAAACCTACTCAAGATCCAACTTACGAATGTTGGACATTAATGTCTGCACTTTCACAAACAACGTCTAAAGTTCGCCTTGGTCAAATGTGTACATGTAACTCATATAGAAATCCATCTTATTTAACTAAAGTTGCTTCAAATATAGATGTGATGTCTGGAGGAAGACTCGAGTATGCAATTGGAGCAGGTTGGTATGATCACGAATATAAAGCTTATGGATATGATTATCCTTCAGCTGGTATCAGATTAAAAATGTTAGAAGAGTCTCTTATTATATATAAACTTATGACAACAGAAGAGACACCTGTCTTTAAGGGAACTTATTATGAGATTGATGGGGCAATTAATCAACCCAAACCACTACAAAAGCCATACCCACCGCTTTGGGTTTGTGGAGGTGGTGAAAAAGTAACTCTAAAACTTTTAGCTCGTTATGGAGATTACGGTAATTGGGACGTTGATGTTGATGGATTTAAACATAAATCAAAATTACTACAAGAACACTGCGTCAATGAGAATAGAGATTACAACGAAATAGGTAGAACACTTCATACGAATGTAGTTATTGGTTCAGATAAAGATGATTTAGATAAAAAAATTACCAAGTTAGCAGGCTATACAAATATACCTAAAGAGTACTACTATGAACGACCACTAATTGGCACAAAGGATGAAGTGTTTACAACATTTAAGCAATATCAAGATGCAGGTTGTTCTTATTTAATTGCATACATTCCAGATATTGTATGGGGAGATACTTTAAATATTCTTTCTGAATTAATATAGTCCTAAAAAACGGAAGCCCCCAAAAAGAGGGCTTCCCAACAGGGCTGCGTATCACACTTAATTGAAACGCACTCTTAATATACCATTTATGTTAGACAAAAGTAAAGTTAATTCTCAAAAGTAGGTGAAAAAGTGTTAGGAACTAAGGATATCCAGGGTTTTCCACTAGGAATAAATAAAGTATTTCCGTTTGAATCAACAATATGAAATGGATCTAAATTAGAACCACGTTTCCATTTAGCATCAAGCATTTTTCCACCGTGCATTATTATTGCTCTTCCCTCGCCTACAGTTTTAACAGATGGTAATTGCAAGGGATGCATATATGGCTCACACATTAAAGCTATTACCGTTGGTACAGATATTTGTCCTGTGGAACCATTTTGGTTTATCCAATTATGTGGATTTCCAGATGATGAACCTTTATATGAATCATAATAAGTACGAACATAATTACTTCCATTCCAAGTCCAAGTTGTTGTTGTTGCTGATGAAAATTTTAACTTGATACTTTTACCATTCGCCCAAGAGTTTATATTAGGATTACCCCAAGGAAATAACGGCTGAGGATTGTTTGTTTTTTTATACCCTTTTGAGATTGCTAAATCTTTTAATTTATATGTGTCAGCGTATAAATTATGTGGTGCACTCCTAGATGAAATACGGAAAAATTCAGGTCGTCTATCAGTAATTACTGGCACTCCCATATCTATAACTTCAGGAATTAGACCTCCTGTAGCACCACTAGCAACTAATACACCATCTAATGGCCTTAGGACTGTTGGGTCTGTAGGTCTTGCAGATCTAATTGGGCCGTGGTATGAAGTATCTGACTCATAGAATATATTTATTAACCTTGTCATGCCACCCTCAACTAGAACTTCAACAACAGCATCTGCATTCTGAGGTCCTGACTGAGGTCTAGCACGAACATTGTTATCATTCTTAATCCCAATAACAATTTTATTATTAGCACCACTCGGCATAACTAATCCATTTACTGGTGAATTTATTCCATCTGTATAATTCTGAGTTTTTACTCTTCCAATACTCACATAAGTTATTTCTTTTTCAAGAGACCATCTCTCAGCAAGATATGCATCAAGTTCGTTTTGAGAATTAACCTGAGCTGTTTTACCAAATCTATATAAAAATACAGGTTTAAAACAAGGATCAGGAACCCATATTCCATTGGAATCAACATAGCCTTCAATACAGGTTTTAGAAGGGTCATAGTTCCGTAAATCTAGACCATACGTTATAGTCTCTGTACTTGATTGAGATGTATTGCTGCTTGGTGGTACTTCATCAGCAGTTTTTATGTAACTTTCTTTACCTTTCATTAAAGCGGCTTTTGTTTTTATTCCTATAACACCATCAGAAACTAAGCCTGCTTTAGCTTGAAACTCTCTTACAGCTCTTTTTGTCCCCGGACCATTTATCCCATCAATAGTTGATAAATATAGTCCGAGGTCTTTCAAAATTAATTGGGCATCATATATTTCTTGTGAATATGTGTTTTCAGAATTTGTAATATTTGTAGATATATTTTTAGTAGTTATGTTTTTTCTAACAATTGTTTTTTTATTTAATAATAAAGTACATGTTTGAGGACCAATCTTTCCATCAGCGTCAATATTATTTGTTTTTTGTAAGGAAAATAATGCTTTTGTTGATACATTTCCGAATATTCCGTCAATTTTACCCTCATAATAACCATAAGATTTAAGGACAACTTGCAGCATTATATTAGAACGAACAGGATGAAATTCTACATAATCATTACATGATTTACTAATGTTGCTGGGTAGCAATAAAACAGAAAATAAAATACCGGTAAATAAATTTAACACTAGTTAATGCTAATTATCTACAGATACTATACCCTCATTTGGTAAAATATGTACCCACTGAGTGCTTGGTGGAACTTGTATGTCGTTACCATTAATATCGGTTAAATCAAAAGGATCAGTAATATCTCCTCTTCTCCAAGTTCCTTCAATGTACTTACCTTGATTAAATACATATACATTTCCAACACCAACAGTTAAAACACTAGGTAAGGTAGTAGCCTTATCTTTGTATAGTGGTCCTTGTATAACTACAATAGTTTCAGTTTTAAGAATATCTGAATAGTTTCCATCTTGGCTGATAAAATTATGTGCAGTGGCTTCTTTATTTTCAGAATAATTATCAATAATAAATCGAGAATATCTATCTCCATCTACCTTCCAAATTACTGAAGTAAATTCTGAATATTTAATAGTAATCTTATTAGCACCATCAGACCAATTATTTTGATTTAAACCAAATGGATACAACGGACCAGGACCTGGTTGTAAAAAGTAAAATCCTCGACTATCTATAGTTTGTCTCACTAATTCCGTGTCTGCATACAAATTATGAGGTGCATTTCTTGTTGATATACGAAACATTACAGGACTTGATTGTTCTTCTAATACTGGTACACCTAATTCTCTAATAGACGGAATCAATCCAGCTGTAGCACCGGAGACAACTAATGTACCTCCATAGGGACGAACCATTGTTGGATCTGTAGGTCTTGCTGATCTAATAGGTCCAAGATATTTAGATGTGTTGTCGTAGAAAAAAGCGAGAAATCTTGTCATTCCCCCTTCAACTAATATTTCATGAACTGCATCTGCTTCTTGTAAACCAGATTGTGGTCTTGCATTTATATTGTTATCGATCTTAAAAGAAATTACTCTCTTTGGTCTTTTTAACCAAGTTTCAGGGGGTAGTTCTTTACCAGTGAATGGTGACATTTTCTCAACATCAAAAACATACTCAATTGTAGGCTCTGTAGTTGTTGAAGATTCATTGGATTGTTGAACAGTAGTGACCGATGCTGTAGTAGTAGAAGTTATTTCGACACTACTAGTTTCATCTGATGTAGTAGAACATGTAACAAAAACAAGTGCAATAACTAAAATTGTAACTTTCTTCATGTATTCATACTAGTGTAGAAAAGATTAATTTAATTAAATTTATTTTTGAGTTAGTTGCTTGATAGTATGTTAAATTCTTAAATATTCTGTGTGCTTTTTTATTAGTAACAAACCAAGGAGGGTCAATAATTGGAGATAATCTAAATTTAGAATAAACAACACCTTTTTGTGGTGATTCAAATAGTAATGCGTTGTGAACATAACCTTGGCCACTCTGTATATCATTATCTTTATTTCCGGGATATCCACCCCAGGGCATTGTAGGTATAATAAAACCAAGCGCTGACCACTCATTAATTGCAACAGTTCCATATTTTAGTTCTTCAACATACGTATTTAGAATTGCTTGATTTGATTGCTTTTTATGATTTTTAATTAATACAGTTACTCCTAAGTTACCCCACAGTTCATTGTTGACATACTCAATAGAATTTGTGGCAAAGTCCTCGTAACTTATGAAAGGTATTTCTTTAAAATATAATGCTGTAGACCATACTTCTTTGTTTGCATATTCTTTTTCTAATTCTAAATCACTAACCAAAAACGGTGTATTACATGATAGATTATTAATTTGATCATAATTATTCGTTTTTACTAGCTCATTCAAATTTTTAGTGGCGCCAGGGTAATATGAAGTTGTATCACCTACTTTTTTCAAATAAAAAATGATCTCTTCTTTTAATTTTTGAGTATGTTTCCAATCTTTAGGTAAAACTACTACTTGGGCCGCTATACAGTTAAAACCTGAGTTATTAAGCTTTGCAGTTACGATTTTTTTAGCTTGGTGTTTAATTTCTGAACGTGACCAATTACCTGGGTGAACAATAATCGGTGTAACATTACCTAGTTCACTAGTGATTGGTTTTTTATTTACCTTAGGTAATGATTTTAGAGTTCGTTCTTTACTATTAAGCGTTCTACCATATACGATATTTTCATATGTAAAATTAGAACCGGTTAAATGTGTTTGATGAAATGCATCATGTTTTGTTAAGTATTGTGAAGCCTCTACATCTCCCTGTGAAATGATCATAAACCCTTTTGATATAAATGGTTCGAATATTTGAGTAAAAATAGGTAATAAATAATCATTTACTGGGTTTAGTTTCAAATAGATAACAGATTTGTAGGCAATCATGTGATATAGAGCATCTAAAACTGGTATTGATGAAACATTCCCTGCCCCTAGAATAAGAGTTATTTTTGGTTTGTTATTTTTAAATCTATTAGCAAATCCTCTATATTCATTTATCTGATCAAAATTTAGATTTTTTCCAAATCTTACTTCACCTTCTAAAAAAGGAAATAATAGTTTTTCAATATTTTTTGTTGGAAAAACTTTGTAACTCTTTTTTGAATTATCGAACAGTGATTTATCGAGATCATCTTCATTCATAAGGGTATCTTTAAAATACTGTATTGCAAAGATACAAGCAAAAGGTCCCCCTATCCATTCCTCTCCTTCTTTTGATTTATTAAGTACTCCTTTTTTTTCAGATGCAAGCGTAGCCCAGTAGTACGAAATAGTTTTTATATTATAAATAGTTTGATCAAGCAAAGTGATCAAATTTGATTTCTCAAGATTTAAAAATTCTGAAGAGTGGACTCTTAATTTACTTATGTTTCTGTCAATATCAATCTTCGATGGATTCATATATACATATTATTCAGTTAACTCAAGAAGTTCAAAATCTCCCCAATTAACTGTTAAATGTTTTGCTGGAATAAGCTCATTTGGCCTTCCAACAGGTAAATTTTTAGGGTATTCTTCAAGAGAAACATCTTCACCCTGGAGTTCATCTATGATAACTCTAAGTGTTTCTGCTAAATCATCAAGTGTATCCACAGTTTGAGTTTCTGTAGGTTCAAACATAAGTGCTTCTTCAATGATAAGTGGAAAATATATAGTTGGAGAATGAAATCCTTTATCCAACAAAGCTTTTCCAACATCATAAGCTTTTATCTTATGTGATCTCTTAAGGTCTTTAACTGTTGCTACAAATTCATGCATGCATGGTTCGTTGTAAGCAAGAGGTAAAACTTTAGAAATGACAGAACTTAAATATCGGGCATTAAGAACAGCATAAGATCCCAGTGTGTCTAAGCCTTCTTTACCTAATAATTTCATATATACAAGAGCTCGTAATGCTACTAAGAAATTACCGTGATATCCATGCATGCGACCAATTGATAGTTTTGGGATATACCACTCATATGTGTTTTCGTTCTTTTTTACAATTGGTCCAGGTAAATACTCTTTCAAGAAAGCTTTTACAGCTACTGGTCCAGATCCAGGTCCACCTCCGCCATGAGGTGTTGCGAACGTTTTATGAAGATTAGAATGTACGATATCAAAGCCCATATCACCAGGTCTACATACTCCCACGATTGCATTTAAGTTTGCTCCATCGTAATATACCAATCCACCACTTTCATGAATAATATTTGATATCTCCATTATGTTTTCTTCAAATAATCCTCCAGTATTTGGATTCGTTAACATTAAACCAGCTGTATTTTCATTAACTAATTCTTTAAGGTCGTCAATGCTAACCATTCCTCTAACATCAGTTGATACTTCTACAACATTAAAACCAGCCATTTTTGCAGAAGCCGGGTTAGTACCGTGGGCAGAATCTGGAACGATAATATCTGTTTTATTTGTTAAGTTATTTTCTTCTAAATATTTTTTAATTATTAATAATCCTGTTAACTCCCCTGATGCACCTGCTGGAGGTTGAAAAGTTGCATTATCCATACCAGTGATTTCGATTAAAAATGTCTCTAATTCATGAAGTACTTCTAAGTTACCTTGTGTAAATGCAGATGGTGTGGAAGGATGAGTATTAGCAAATGTATTTAATCCCGCTACGTAGTCAGCAAATCTAGGATTGTACTTCATAGTGCACGAACCTAATGGATAAAAGCCTACATCAACAGCAAAATTTCTATGAGCAAGCCTTGAATAATGCATCACTAAATCGTGTTCTGATACCTCAGGGAGACTTGGTTTATCATTTCTAATTGCTGAATTGTTTATTTCAGTTACTGGAACATCCAACTTAGGAAATCGAGAAGCTCTTCGACCTGGTTTAGATAACTGATTAATTGTAGGTTCAGGAGCACCTCCTACTAAAGGTAATGAACTAGCATTACCACCACTATGCATTATTAACCTCCAATAGAGAACTAACATAATTATCTATTTGAGTCTTAGTTCTTTTCTCTGTTACCGCAACTAAAATTTGATTAACATCATATTTAATACCTGCTAAAAACCCTTTAGAACCCATTTCTAGAATCACTTCTTCTGCAGGTTTCTTTGTTTCAACTAAAAATTCTTTTAAAGATGTATTGTAATTTAAAACATTAAAGTTCTTATCAGTCAGTAATTGTTTCATATATGAGGCTTTTTGAATTGCTTGATATCCTATTTCATAAAGACCTTCAGGACCTAACCATGACAAATGAATTGTTGAACCAACTGCATTCAGTGTTTGGTTCGTACAAATATTAGATGAGGCTTTTTCGCGTCTAATATCCTGCTCTCGAGCTCTTAATGTCATAACATAAGTTTTGGTATTATTCGAATCTCTTGATTCACCAATAATTCTTCCCGGAACAAGTCTTGCTAACTCTTTTCTAGTTGCAAACCAACCAACAGTTGGGCCACCAAATGATAATGGTGAACCCATTGACTGGCCTTCTGCTACAACAATATCAAATCCCATTGAACCAGGTGATTTTAAAATTCCAAGCATGGATGGATCCGCATAACAGATAGTAATTACACCAGCTGCCTTTGCATTATGTACTATCGATGTTAAATCTTGAGCAGATCCTTCGTAATGAGGTAGTGAAACTACGAATGCAGCATCATCTTGTGAAAAAACATAATCTTCAGGAAATAAGTAATCCACTAAATCTACGTAATTAACATTAAATTTATTACTATCAACAAGAGTGTTTACCACTTCCTTAGTGTTAGGATTAAAGCCATTTGAAATAATTACATTGTCTCTTTTAGTTTTATTGATAGCAACTGAAATTGCTTCTGCAACTGAAGTTGCGCCATCGTAAAGAGATGCATTTGCAAGTTCCATGTCAGTTAAGTCGCAGATAAGTGATTGGTACTCAAATAAAACTTGTAGTATACCCTGTGATATCTCAGCTTGATATGGTGTATAAGATGTCATAAATTCTGGACGCATTGTTAACGATTTAACTGTTTGTGGTAGATAAACGTCGTAATGTCCTCCACCTGCAAAACAAATTAGATTCTGGGTATTTTTAGATTCTAAATTTTCGAAATCACTTATGGATTCTAATTCAGAGAGTGATGATGGAACATTTAAACCATCATTAAGTTTTAATGTTTCAGGAATGTGTGTAAATAAATCATCTAAAGAACTAATAGAAAGCTCTTCAAACATTTTCTTTAAATCAATTTCAGAATGTGGAACAAACATTAACTTAAAAACCTCTTATTTAACAAATTTCCTTCTATTAAATTACCACGAATATCAAACTCTACTAAATTGCCAGCAGGATTACTTTTGAATAAAACAAACCCTATTGGGTAGCCTAATATTGGCGAAATATTGCCTGAAGTTACAATACCTTTTACCCCATCAGAAGTACAAGTTGATCCAGTACGGGCTATCTGTTTAGCATTCAACTTAAATCTTTTTAGGTGTTTGTGTTCTTTAGATTGAATTTGATAATCAATAACATCTTTTCCTAGATAATCATCTTTATTCGTTACAATCCACTTAAGTCCTGCTTCAATTGGTGAAATTTCATCAGTTAATTCAAATCCATATAAAGGTAAAGATGCTTCCAGTCTTAATGTATCTCTTGAGCCTAACCCACAAGGTTTAACACCTTTAGACTCTAATTCAGAAATGAAACCTAGTGTATCGTTAGTGTCTAACATTACCTCAATACCGTCCTCACCGGTATAGCCTGTTCTTGCATAAATATATCTACCTTCTTTTGAAGTTGAGAATTTATGAGGAACAGACATTATGTTGCTTACAATATCTATTGCATTCTTACCTTGAACAGCTATTAAATCTGTAAAGGTAGTGAGATCTTCATAATTGATTGAATGAATATCTAAATGTGTCTTTATTTTATTGGTATTACTTGCATTGCATATAAGTATCAGATCATCTTCAAATTTCCAAAAAATAACATCATCAATAGCTGTACCTGCTTCAGAAGTAAAAATAGAATACAGTGCTTTTGTATTACTAATATTTTTGAGATCAGAACAAATTAAATAATTAATTTCATCAATTTGAGAGTATTTTAAACGGAGTCTACCCATATGAGATACATCAAAATATCCTGCTGACTCTCTTACATAATGATGTTCTTTTAATGTACCATCATAAGAGAATGGCATAGACCAACCTGCAAAATCAATTACTTTTGCATTTTTACTTAAATGAAAATCGTAAAGAGAAGTAGTTTTAGTTTCTGACATTAAGAAACGAATGACTCATATTGCTGGTACGACATACCAGAATCATCCATTTCCTTAATATCAGCTTTAACCATCCAGCCTTCACCTACTGGATCATTATTGATTAATTCTGGTTCTGTTTCTAAATTTGAATTTACCTCAGTTATAACACAATTCATTGGTGCATAGGCCTCTGCAACAGTTTTAGTTGCTTCAACTTCAACTATTGCATCACCTTTATTAAATTCTTGTCCTACTTCAGGTAATGTAACAAAGACTATATCTCCTAACTCACCCTGTGCGTAGTCAGAAATTCCAACAGTAATATTGTCACCATTAACTATGTACCATTCATGTGTTTCAAGATATTTTGTTTCTGACATTACTCCCCCTTTATTATCTTGGCTTTACAGTAGATAGACCGCCATCAACATGAATGGTCTGACCTGTGACCCATTTAGCATCTGGGCTCAATAACCACTTTATAACAGGAAGTATATCAGCTGCATCTCCAATTTTCGAAATAGGATGCATGTTTTTAGAGACTTCTCTTGCAGCATCACTAGATAATATCTTTTGTGACATATTCGAATCCATAATACTTGGTGCAATTACATTTACCCTTAAATTATCTTTCGCATATGTAGCTGCAGCTGATCTTGCAAATCCTTCAATACCAGCTTTAGCTGCAGAAATAGCTTCATGATTAGATAAACCTTTTGTGCCAGCTACTGAAGAGAAGAAAATAGCAGATCCTTCTTTCATGCGTCTTGCAAAGCTTGCTAGGAGAAAATATGAAGAGAAAAGATTAGTTGATATAACATCATTAAATTCTTTTAGGGATGTTCCGTGAAGAGGTTTTATCAATATAGAACCAATACAGTTTACTAATCCTTTAATTTCAATATCTGAATCAATTACCTTTGTGAACTCTCTCGGTTCTGGAGTATTAACAAGATCGATAACTTCATAATCACAGTTATATTTACTCGATTGCTCTTTTAGTTTTTCTTCATCTCTACCAATAAGAAAAATATCATTATCCTTTGATAATTCATCTGCAATAGCTGAACCTAATGTGCCAGTTGATCCCGCAATAATGTACATGAGTATATTTTAAGTTTTAATAACTAATTTGATAAATTATTTGTTTTAGAAATATTGCCAAACCAATACGCTGAATCATGTGGTTTGCGAGAATAATCTTGTTTATCTACCTCTACTAAGCCAAAATTCATTTTATATCCAAGGTCCCATTCAAAATTATCAAGGACTGACCAATATAAGTAACCCATAACTTTTCCGTGTTCAGATAAATAATCGTGTATATCAGTGAGTACATCTGTTACAAATTCTATTCGTTCATTATCATCGTCTGTTGCAATGCCATTTTCTGTAATAAATATATCTTTATCCGGAAAAACTTTATGAATTCTATGCAGATTGTACTTAATGGCTTGTGGCCTGTATTCATAACCCATTTTTGTAGTTCTAATTCCCTCAGGCTCATATTCATGCCTGCCAGAAAAAGTATCTCGAAATCTTGGATATATATATGTCCTAAGTAATGGAATTTTTATTTGAATCCAAGAAATAGTTCTATAGAACAAATTAGGGCTTGTTCTTCTAATACTGTAGGTTTGTAATGCAATAAAATCATCCTCATCAGATGCATAAAGAAATTTATCTTCCATGTGATATTTAATATATTCTTTCTGAACACTTGTATCATTATCATCCCATTCATGCAGAGCGTGAGTCATACCAACTTTTGCATTGGGGTTATGTTCTTTAATCTTTTTCATTGATTGCTTGTGTGCAGCAATAATATTGTTAGAAGCTTTAATAAATGTTTTTTCATTCTGCACACCAGGAGGAAACTTCATTTTTGATAGATAACCAAACATAGAAAATATTCCGGGTTCATTTATTGTATTGTAGAGTGTCACTTCTTTAGGCAAATGTTGCATCATTTTGTCTACATATTTTACAAAAGCAATCGTAGACTTTTCCGAAGCCCAGAGACCATCTTTCATTAACCATTCAGGGGTCGTGAAGTGGTGAAATGTAACAATTGGTGTTATGTTTTTTTCAAGTAACAATTTAGCTTTGTCAACATAGTGATCAATATCTACTTGGTTATAGACGCCTTCATCAGGCTCCACTCTGCTCCATTCGATTGAAAATCTAAAAGCTTTGATTCCCAACTTAACTAATAGGTCAATATCTTCTTTATAGTATTCGTAATGCTTACATGCCTCATTACAGGGCTCAGCACAAACGGAATCTTTTTTATTCTCCCAGTGAGTCCAATCATTATTATAAATTCCACCCTCTACTTGATAAGAAGCTAATGCTGTACCGAATATGAAGTCTTTAGGAAACTGCTTACTTGTCATACATATAAATTACATAAGTTATATAAATATAAAGGACCTGTAGTAAAAATCTGAAAAAATGTTGTTGGTTAGAAAAGTATGATCTTCCGTATGGAAGGTTATTTACCCAGACATATAAATTAGCTCCGTAAATCAAAACTAGAAAGATAATCATGACTAAAGCAGCTTCTTTTCTGAATCTTGTTAATAAAAATAACGGAATGACAATTTCAAGTATTCCAGTAAATTGATGTACTAAACGTGGATATGGAATGAACTCTGGCACAATTGCGTCATAGAACTGTGGATTCAAAAAATGATTAATCCCTGCGCTAATAAAAAAGATTATATATACGTATATTAAAACTTTTGTTATATCCACTGTTTTGCTTTACTTATAGCTTTATTCCACTTTGCAACATATTTGCTTCTTAACTCAGAATCCATATTGGGATTCCAAGTTGTTGACTTAGTAATAAAATTACTCATATTTTCAAATGGCATTTCATTTAGAAATAAAAAGCTGGCTGCTCCTGCTCCTAGCGCTGTAATTTCATTTATTTCCTGTGTTATTACCTTTTTATCAAATATATCTGATTGGAACTGCATTAGTAAATTGTTTTCTACCATACCTCCATCGACACTGACAGATTCAAATGCTATTCCTGTATCTTTTTCCATCGATTCAAGTAATTCAAACGATTGATAAGCAACCGACTCTAAAACTGCTCTTGCAATATGAGATTTATTTGAAAATCTTGATAACCCCACTAGAACTCCCCTGGCTGTTTCATCCCAGTGAGGAGAGAACAATCCAGAAAATGCTGGAACAAAGTACACGTCGCCGTTGTCTTTAACACTCATCGCTAGTGATTCTACTTCTGAACTTTTATCGATAATATTTAGATTATCTCTCAACCATTGCACCGCTGCACCAGCTATAGATACCGAACCTTCTAATGCGTATTGTGGGTCATTACCTTCTATTTGGTAGGCTACTGTACTAAGTAGACCATTGTTAGAATGTACGATCTCGGTTCCTGTATTCGTTAGTGCAAAACATCCTGTTCCATACGTATTTTTTACATCTCCTGATGATATGCAGTTCTGACCAAATAATGATGCTTGCTGATCTCCCAGAACTGCAGTTATAGGAACATTACTCAGTATCTCTTCATTTGTTCCAAAGTTACACATTGAAGGTTTTATTGTTGGTAGAGAATCTTTAGTGATATCTAATGTATCAAGTATCTTATCTATCCAATTTAAAGTTTTTAGATCCATTAATAATGTTCTGCTTGCATTAGTTACATCCGTAACATGATTACCCGTGAGTTTATAAAGAAGCCATGAATCTACAGTACCGAAGCATAAGTCATTATTTGCTTTTGCAATCTGTACATCTTCAATATTTCTTAATAACCATAAAATTTTAGATAGAGAAAAGTATGTAGCAATAGGTAATCCTGTTTTAGTAAATTCACCTTGTAAATCATTAATTTGTTTTAACTCATCACAGATATCTTGTGTTCTAGTATCTTGCCATACCAGTGCGTTGTGTAATGGCTTACCTGTAGATTTACTCCATGCAAGAGTTGTCTCTCGCTGGTTTGTAATACCAATACTTGATAGTTGTTCAATTGGAATATCCTTAGCTACTTCATTAATACAATTAATAACTGATTCCCATATTTCATTTGGATCATGCTCTACAGATACTTCGTTAGGTAAGTGTTGTTTAAATTCCTGTTGATGTTGAGAAATGACTTTTCCGTTTTCGTCAAACACTATAAATCTTGTACTGGTTGTTCCCTGATCTATTGAACCGAAATATTTCATAAGATATATTTTAAAATTTCAATATTAGATATGTCTAGTAAAAGTATTTATATTCTGTTTTGTGATCCAAATGGGCCGATTATAGTTCCCATAATAAAGCCGTAGAAAAAGCATATTTTTAATTATTTAATTATAGAGATACACTTAAATGACTACTTATGGATTATTTATATGAGGAATCAACGGTTTACACGATTTTATTTGTTGTTGCTTTTTTTGCATCACTAATTGATTCTATTGCTGGTGGTGGTGGATTATTAACTACGCCTTCAATGCTACTTGTAGGAATTCCACCACTTAATGTTTTGGCAACAAATAAATTTCAATCTTGTTTTGGTACGTTTACTT
>Ga0208785_1000518_pt1 | contig 17227 bp, 18 predicted proteins | sample DEB08_DNA_2_FD_185499 | JGI IMG/M metagenome (GOLD analysis project Ga0208785, IMG submission 185499) | Aqueous microbial communities from the Delaware River and Bay under freshwater to marine salinity gradient to study organic matter... | ecosystem: Environmental > Aquatic > Marine > Coastal ...
TAAAATAAGAATCGTTGATGGCCTGGCCCGCCAAAAATTTTCGCTTCTCCAACTAGTAACTGGAATGGTTGGATGAGGAGTTAGCCAATAAGGAATTCTCACTTACTAATTTGTTCCCAATTAACAACTAATTCGCTTAATTCTTTTCTAGCTCTTGGTTTTAATTCTCTTTGCTTCAAATCTTCATCGAGTACTTCTGGATTTTCAAGTTGGCCAACCGCGATCACCACTACGGGAGTTAGCTGTTCGGGTATTTGCATAATTTCCTGAGCTAATTTTTTGTCAAAGCCCGCCATTTGATGGGTATAAAGAGATAGCGCTGAAGCTTGAATTGTTAAGGCGCTAGTTGCTAGTCCAAGGTCGAAAGCAACATGTGAAGTTAGTGGCGATTGGTCAGCTAACACCAAAATAAAGACCGAGGCATTAGGTGCCCAAATAGTATTTGTGTCCTTTAGCGTCTTTTGAAGAAGCACAAAGTTTTCATCACCCCTGAAAGCTACAAGAAAGCGCCAAGGCTGCTTGTTCATTGATGAAGGTGCCCAACGAGCAGCTTCAATCAAACTAATTATTTCTTTTTTGCTGATCACATGATCACTTTTTAAAGCACGCGGGCTCCAACGATTAGCTAATAATTCATGTATTGGTTCAGTGGTTTGGGCAATTTTTGATTCTAAAGTCACGGGTAGAATTATTCACTAATGCAAACAATCCCGCATATTAGGACCTTCGCTGGGCGTCATGGGCGACTTTCCTTGACTCAAAAAGCTGCCCTGCAGCAATTGTTAGCAAAATATGAAATGCCAAGGACGCCATGGAACTTTAGTGAACTTTTTGACTCGATGCCGGTAGTGATAGAAATTGGTAGCGGAGATGGCTTAGCGGCATTGGCTTTTGCTAAAGCACATCCTGAAACAATTTTAATTGCAATTGATGTTCATACTCCAGGAATTGCGCAATTAATTTATGAAGCAGAAAAAAATAATATAAAAAATATTCGAGTGGTATTAGGTGATGCTTTAGAAATACTAAAAAATAATGTATTAGACCACAGTTTGGCCGGCTTGCATATCTTTTTTCCAGATCCATGGCCTAAAAAACGACATCATAAAAGAAGATTATTAAACAAAAAAAATTTAGAATTACTGAAATCTAAACTAAAAATAGATTCAAAGATTTCGATCGCCACTGATTGGGCCGAGTATGCAGTTGAGATTCAGGAAGAGCTGGGGGCAAAACTGCATTCACGGCCAGATTGGCGCCCGATCTCGAAATTTGAAAAAAAGGCAATAAATGCAGGTAGAAAAGTCTCTGAATTAACCGTTGACTTATTGGCTACTTAGCCGGGTAGAATTACTTCAATCAAGAGAAAAGGCACATTTACACCATGTTAAAAAAAATAATTGCAGTAATTTCTACAACACTACTCTTGGCAGTCGGATTAACTACTTCTGCTCAGGCAGCTCAAGTTAGCGGGTTGAGTTCATCTCAAAACAATACGGTTAATAAATTATTCAAAGCAATAGCCAGCAGCAACCCAGATACCATTGCCGCTGCAAAACGTAAATATGTTGCTAATGGAACTCCGGCTTATTTTTATGTAGAAATGATTGAGAATCACTTTTCTACGGTTCGGTACTTTAGAGGGATAAATAGCTATGGCATGCCCACAGGTGTTGCGGCAGCAGCTGAACCTAAGGGAAGATCTGCAATGCTAAGTAGAGGTGTTCGGCTAAATAGTCCGTGGGATCCAGCAGATGGATTTCATTCAAACTTTAAATTTAATAAAAATGGCAAATTAAAAAACTGGACGGTGGGAACGATCTCTAATCAAAATCGCCTCACGCTAAGAAATAGAATTTTGCCAATCACTAGCAGCATTTCACAAAATGGATTTTTAGTAGATGGTGGATACATCTATAAAGAGCCAAGCACAAAAGCAACTGCTCAATTAAGAGTAAAAAATGTGGCCAACAACTTGAAGTCATGGTCATTTGCTGGCGGAAACTATGGCGGGCCGGACAACAGATATATAGATTTGTCTAGTTCGTTAACTGGATGTCTATATATGGAACAAACCGCTTTCTTTGAAGCGCAACTTCCATCTTGGCCTGCCCTTGTTGCGGGAACAGAAGCAGTTATAAACCCACCAGTGTTTAATGGTTGTGGAAACGGCTCTTCGAGCACAAGTGCAGTCTTTAGATTCCAAACTGGTTGATTTAGCTAAATAAATAATGGCCCCATAACTTTGTGGGGCCATTATTTATTCTCCGGTGTTTTAATAACTTCTGCAGACACTGTTGAGAACTGATAGGTTTATTGGAGTTTATGAAGTTGGAGAGTCAATGAGGCGAAGTCGCCGAATAATTACCGCGATAATTTTGGTTGGTGTTGCTGCAGGCGCAAGTTTTTGGTTCTTAAATCGAGATAGCGTAGTAGTTGATCAATACTTAACCGCACCAGTTACCAGCGAACAAATTGTAAATACCGTATCTACTACTGGTTCGATTGTTGATCAATACACCTATCAAGTTGACACTTCAGGTGAAATGGTTTTAAAACAAATTGCTGGCGTGGTAACAACTAGTGGGACAGTCCCTGTTAATCCAAAAGACGACTGGACCGTAGCAAAGATAAATAAAAAAGATGGTGCAACAGTCAAAAAAGATCAGACAATCATTACATTGCGCAATTTTGATGGAAGTACGCGGAACATAACGGCTCCAAGTAATGGCCAGGTTTTATCGGTCAATACCTTAGAAGGTTTTTCTGCTAGTGGTGCAGTTGCCACAATTGGCACTGGCAGAATTTTGGTTTCAGTCTCGGTAACTGAAAGTGATTTAAACTCATTCATTCCAAATCAGCCAGTAGCGATTGCGGTAAACAGTTCAGATCAGACGACTTACGGGAGCGTAATCTTTGTATCTCCTGTGACCGATTCAAGCGTTACTCAAGGTGCCAGCTATAGGGTCTTAATTGAGGTAGCTCCAGGAGTCTTCCCTGATGGGGTTAAATCTGGAATGACGGCAACTGTTGAGTTTCCGATAGCTGACGACGACGATGTCAGATACACAAATGCAGAATTTATCTATGAATACGAATTTAGTTTGAACGTTGACAATGAAGCGAGCTTGGTTTCAAAAAATGGCAGTTTAGTTACCAGCACACCCAGTTTGACAAGTAACTTGGATAGTTGGCGCGTTGCCGAATTGCCAGTGCAAGTCGGTGCTTTTTTAACAGCCGGTCAAACTATTGCAGTTTTAGAAAATTTTGATGGAACAAAAAAAACTATTACCGCAAAAGAATCTGGATATGTACGAGATATCTTTACCGCTCCTCAAGCATTAGTTTCAGGCTCATTGATTGAGTTAGGTGTTGCGCCGGTCCTGGCGGCAGTAGAGGTTAGTGAATTTGACATTGGGCAGCTAGCAGTTGGTCAGACGGCAACGTTTAGCACCAGTGATCAACCAGAAGAATTTGAGGCTGAAGTCTTATCAATTTCATCAAAGGCATTGGTTGACACTTCAGCAGTTGCTAAATTCAAAGTTTACTTAAAACCACTTGATTCAAATGCAAGTTTTCGAATAGGAGCTAGCGTTCGGGCAAATATAATTTTGCAAGCAACTAGTTCGCAAAAAGCAGTCCCAGTACAAGCTCTAAAAGAAGTCAATAATGAATATTTCGTAGAAGTGCTTGACTCGAATGGTGTGGCGATTGAGCGCCAAGTTCAAGTTGGCGTGATTGGCGATGAATTTGTTGAAATTATCAGTGGCCTAGAGCTCGAAGAAGAAGTGGTAATCGGTAATCGAGCACCGCAAGATGTTTTGCCAACTCAGCCGACAGGACCGTTTGGCGAAGGCGGCAATGACTCTAACGAAACTGAGTAGTAGGCGATTGTGGCTGCCGTAGTAGAAATAAAAAACGTATCTAAGATTTACGGTGAAGGTTTAAGTGAAGTCAGAGCATTGGATGACGTTGATTTAACAATTGAAGAAAACGAATTCGTAGCAATTGTGGGGCCATCAGGGTCAGGCAAGTCAACAATGATGAACCTCATTGGCTGCCTAGACAAACCAACGCGTGGAATTGTAAAAATTGCCGGGCAAGACGTTAATGAATTAAACGACGTTAAATTAACTCAGCTTAGAAATTACGCAATCGGATTTGTTTTTCAGCAATTTTTTTTATTACCAAAAACCACAGCAGTCGATAATGTTTCAACTCCTTTACTTTATCGCGGCTTAAGCAGTAAAGAGGCGAAAGAAAAATCGCTAGCGATGTTGGCAAAATTAGGTTTAGCTGATCGCTCTGATCACCAACCAACTCAATTATCTGGTGGACAGCAACAAAGAGTCGCGATAGCGCGCGCTTTGGTAACTGACCCCACAATTATTTTGGCGGATGAACCTACAGGTGCTTTAGATTCACAATCTGGTGAGCAAGTTATGAATCTTATGGAAGCTTTACATAAAGAAGGTAAAACCATAATTTTAATTACCCATGAAGCAGAAGTAGCAAATCGTGCTCACCGAAGAATCACTTTAAAAGATGGAAAAATAGTTTCAGATGATCGCTCGGGGCAAAAAGTATGATTTTTGTTGCAGCCAAGCTGGCGTTATCTCGTATTAGAGCCACTAAAACAAGGTCAGCACTAACAACGCTAGGAATCATCATTGGAACAATGGCTTTGATTTCACTTGTTTCGATAGCCCAAGGTGCCACTAGAGGTATTCAGTCACAATTTCAAGGCTTGGGCGCCACAAATCTAACTATTTCTGCAACTGTCCCAAACACCTTGACATTAGATGATGCTGAAGCAGTCGCCTCACAATTTGGTGTTGAACTAATTACTAAGCAAGTAAGAACTAGTGCGGTAGTTGGCAATGAAAATAATCAAGTTAGAGCCTCTCTTGTTGCGGTAGATGAGAATTTTTCAGAAATATCTGAACCAAGTTTGTTTGTGGGATCTTTTTTACCTACTGATAAAGGGCTGCAAAACGTTAGAAGTGTGGTCTTGAGTTCTACTTTGGCACTAGACCTGGGTTTAACCGTTGATTCCATAAATTCAAAAGTCTCAATAGGGAACACAGAATATTTGGTAGTTGGAATTATTGATGATTCTCAAGGGTTTGGAAGCGATGGAATTGCGTATGTGACACTAGAAAGTGCCTATCGATATTTTGCAAAAAGTCCATATCTATCAAGCATTTCCTTACGAGTTGCCGATGAAAATTTGGTCAGCTCAGTAACAGGTAGTTTGACTAGTCTTTTATTAAATAGACACAGTATTTCGAATGCGAGTGATGCTGACTTTGTTATTACAGATGCTTCAGCAATCCTAGAAGCACTAAATACTGTTCAAAGCACATTAACATTGCTACTGGGTGGAATTGCCTCAATTAGTTTGATTGTGGGCGGAATTGGAATTATGAACATAATGTTGGTAAGCGTTAGGGAGCGAACGCGAGAAATCGGCATTAGAAGAGCGATTGGTGCCAGGCAAGGCCAAATTCTTACTCAATTTTTAATTGAAGCAATAGTTCTGTCCCTCTTGGGAGGAATTATTGGAGTTATCCTGGGTGAAATTGTGGCAGTACTACTAGCGAACTTAGGTGGATGGGAATTTGTTTTGAGTTGGGCGACCATAGTGGCGGCTTTAGGTTTTGCAATGTTGGTGGGAATTCTATTTGGAGTTTGGCCAGCTCGCGCAGCATCGAGACTAAAGCCGGTTGAGGCATTGCGCTTTGAGTAGTCCTGCCAAGATGTACCTGTGGCAGAGTTAGTTTTCTTTTCCGGAACCATGGACAGCGGCAAGTCCACCTTGGCGCTACAAACACATCACAATCACTCAAGTGCTGGCCGTAAAGGTTTGGTTTTCAGTAAGAATGATCGCTTAGGTAATAATCAAATTTCTAGCCGATTGGGTCTTACGGCAAATGCGCTAGAAGTTTCTCTAGAAACAGACTTTCACAAAATGGTGACCCAAAAACTATCTCAAGGTGAAGTAGTTGATTATTTGATTTGCGATGAAGCACAGTTTTATACCCCTGAACAAGTTGAACAGCTAGCTCGCTTGGTTGATGATTTAGAAATCGATGTTTTCACCTTTGGAATTACTACTGACTTTAGAACTGATTTGTTCCCTGGCGCTAAGCGCTTACTTGAACTAGCAGATCGAGTAAACGTTTTACAGGTAGAAACCCTTTGTTGGTGTGGCCGCAAAGCAACCCATCAGGCCAGAATCGTAAATGGAGTAATGACAGTTGAGGGCGAGCAGGTGGTGGTTGGCGATGCAGGCCCTACAGCAAAGCCTGACACAGTGGTTTACGAAGTAGTTTGTAGAAAACACCATATGCGTCAAGTCACGTCAAGAGTTGCAAAAAGTGAACATATTTCCAAATCAACACTGCCATTTAATTAAATGCATTTCTCGATTAATCTTGACTTATGAAAAGGCGCCTAGTAGCTGGAGTTGATTCCTCCACTCAGTCCGTAAAAGTAGTCGTGCGTGATGCCGAAACCGGCGAATTAGTTCGCGAAGCAAGGGGTTCACATCCAGACGGAACTGAAATAGACCCGCAAATTTGGTGGGAGGAACTTACAAAAAGTTTAAGTGGCTTGCTCGATGATGTCGAAGCAATTGGAATTGGCGCCCAACAGCACGGCATGGTGGTGGTCGATGAAGATAAAAATGTCGTTAGGCCTGCTTTACTTTGGAACGACACTAGATCAGCAAAAGCCGCAGAAGATTTAATTCAAGACTTAGGCGGAAGAGCAAATTGGGCCAAAGAAACTGGTTCTGTACCGCTGGCCGCTTTTACTGTTACAAAACTGCGTTGGTTTGCAGAAAACGAACCAGCATTAGCTAAAAAAGTTACTGGAGTCATGTTGCCGCATGATTATTTAACTTGGAAGCTAGCGGGGGCAAAAGCAAACCCAACAACAGATAGAGGAGACGCTTCTGGCACGGGTTATTTTTCAGCTTCAGAGAATAAATATAAAAATGAAATTCTTAAATTAGCTTTTTCAAGAGATTTGTCAGTTCCTGATATTGCTGAACCGAATGCAATCGTTGGTGAAACTAAAGAAGGTATAAAACTTGCTGCCGGTACCGGAGACAACATGGCTGCGGCACTGGGACTTGGCGCAGAAAGTGGCGACGTGGTGGTTTCACTAGGGACTTCAGGCACCGCATATGCAGTTAGTGATAACCCAAGTTTTGACGAAAGCGGAATTGTTGCTGGCTTTGCAGATGCCACAGGAAAATACTTACCACTTGCCTGCACATTAAATGCGGCCAGAATTTTGAGTGCTGCGGCAAAAGTTTTAAAAGTTGATTTAGATGAATTTTCAAAGTTAGCGCTGGCAAGTAAACCTGGCGCAGGTGGATTAGTGTTATTGCCTTATTTGGATGGTGAAAGGACTCCAAATTTGCCTAACGCCACCGGTTCTTTATTTGGCATGACTCGAGAAAACATGACTGCAGAAAATTTTGCTCGTGCTGCAGTTGAAGGAATGCTCTGTGGGTTAGCTGATGCAGTGAATGCATTGGTCGAGTTAGGAGTCAACCCGAAAAAAGTTTCTTTGATCGGTGGGGCCGCGGCAAATCCGGCAGTTCAAAAAATTGCCACGACGCTATTTAAAGTGCCAGTAGCGATCCCCCCGGTGGCTGAATATGTTGCAGATGGCGCGGCACGTCAAGCTGCTTGGGCGCTAAGCAAAGAAGCGGCGTTACCCAATTGGAAGGTCAGCGACATTGTTTTACTTGAACCGGATTATCGTCCAGAGGTGATAGCGGCTTACTCGGCTAGCTTTAAGGCACTTCACGGTTGAACCGATTGCAAAGTCACTGACTAGATCAATAGGCTTATCGCAAGATTATTTATAAGGAGCCAAAATGAGCGATGTTCGCTTGACCCCAACCCGAGAAGATAAATTTGCTTTCGGACTTTGGACTATTGGGCACGTTGGGCGCGATCCATTTGGAGACCCAACCCGTGAGCCAATTAGCCCAGCAGACTTTGTTTACGGATTAGACAAAGTTGGAGCTTGGGGAGTCTCTTTTCATGATGATGATCTATTGCCCCCTGGGACTTCAAACTCGGAAAAAGAAAACATAAAAAAGAGTTTTAGAAAAGCATTAGATGAAACCGGCATTGTTGTGTCAATGGCTACCACAAATCTATTTACCTTGCCTTGCTTTAAAGACGGCGCCTTTACCAGCAATGACCCAGCGGTAAGAAAATTTGCACTACAAAAAGTGATGAGATCAATTGATGTGGGAGCCGAATTTGGCGCACCAACAATTGTTTTTTGGGGAGGCCGTGAAGGAGTAGAAGCCGCTGGTTCAAAGTATCCGTTGGATGCGCTTGAGCGCTACAGGGAAGCTATGAACTTTTTCATTGGTTATGTAAAAGACCAGGGTTACCAGATGCGTTTTGCCATGGAGCCAAAACCAAACGAACCAAGAGGCGACACCTTCTTACCAACTATTGGCCACACTATGGCCTTCATTGAAACATTAGATGATCCATCAATGGTGGGATTAAACCCAGAGGTGGCTCATGAAACTATGGCAGGTCTTTCTTTTTATCAAGGCGTAGCCCAAGCTATTTGGCAAAAGAAGTTATTCCATATTGATTTAAACGATCAAAAAATTGGTCGCTATGACCAAGATTTGCGTTTTGGCTCAGAAGGAATAAAAGATGATTTCTTCTTAGTACGCTTGCTTGAGCGCACTGGCTACAGCGGGCCTAAGCATTTTGATTCGCGTCCTTATCGAAATGAACATGGTGAAGGTGTTTGGGAATTTGCTCGCAATTCGATGCGCAACTATCTAGCTTTTGCGGCCAAAGCCAAAGCTTACGATGCTGACCCAAAAGTCCAAGAAGCCGAAAAATTAGCGGGAGTAAACACTTTGGCACAAGAAACTATTGGAAAGTACTCCAGTAGTTCTGCTGAGGCGTTAAAAGCTCAAGATTTTGACTATGAAAAATTAGCAAATCGAAATTACTACAATGAGAAATTAGATCAATTGGCATTAGATCACATATTTGGTTTGTAAAAACTAAATGTATGAATTAACGACCAAGCAAGCACGCCTTCTCATCGATGAAAAGATGGGAGGGCGTGCTGCTAGTTGGCAGATTGCAGATTTGCAGGTGTTAAAGCCAATGACAGATCAAGCTGTAATTGGCGGTTGGTATGCGATGGCACCTTGGGCTGGAAGAATTTCTAATAATCAAATTAAATTCAATGAAAGAAATTACCCACAAAAAATAAATTTAGACCAATGGGCGATACATGGAACAGTTTTTGATAGCCCTGGTGAAGTAATGCAAGAGAGTGAAAATGATTTAGTAATCACCCACAAAACAACTGATCAGTGGCTTTACCCCGGGGAGATCATACAAAAGTGGACATTAGATGATGAATTTTTATTTACTTCTATTGAGATAAAAACATTTGGTGAAGCGTTTCCGGCAAGCTGTGGCTGGCACCCTTGGTTTTTAAGAGACTTAACCCGCGGCAAGAGTGCTCGCTATCGGATCGAAGCAACTGGTAAGTATGAGCGAGGAGCTGATTATTTACCTACAGGCAAAATAATTGAAGTGGGCGAAGGTCCCTTTGATGATGCATTAGTAGTGCCAAATGGCAGAGGGTCGATTCTTTGGCCAGAAGCACTAGAGATAAACATAGAAACCAATTGCCCAGTTTTTGTACTTTACGATTTACCTGAAGATTCTTTTTGTGTTGAACCATCTTCTGGCTACCCTGACCAAATCAATCGAGAGCCAATTCTGGTTAGTAGAGAAAATCCATTGAAAATAGAATCAACTTGGCGAGTAAATCTTTTATGATCCAAGGCTTGGTGATTCTTTTACCCCCTAGCGAAGGCAAAGCAGAAAGCGAAAAGGGAACTAAATTAAATTTAGCGAGTTTGAGCTTTCCAAAATTAAAAGCCCCCAGAGCTCAATTAATAAAGGAACTCATTGATTTAGCTCAAAAACAACCTGCAAAATTGCAAAAAATTCTAGGTTTAAGCAAAAAGCAACTGCCTGAACTGGAAATGAATAAAAACTTATTAAAGCGCCCAACGACAAGAGCAATAGAAATTTATTCAGGTGTTTTATATGAAGCTCTAGAATTCGCCAAGTTACCAAAATCAGCGCAAAACTGGATTGGCAAAAGAGTATTCATCTCATCCGCACTTTTTGGGTTGGTTGGGGCATTTGACAAAATTCCCGCCTATCGACTTAGTGGCGATAAAGCTTTACCAACAGCTGGATCACTTAAGACATTTTGGATAAAAAATTCAGGAACGTTTCTGGATATAAGTTTTGAAAAAAATCTAATTTTAGATTTGAGATCTGGGGTCTACGCCTCAGCTTGGCAACCAGGTAATGAATTAAAGGAAAATTTTGTAATTGGGAAAATTGTTCAAAAACAAAGAGTTAATGGAAAGACCGTTTACAAGGTTGTCAGTCATCACAATAAGGCAACTAAAGGAAAACTAGTGGCGGCACTAGCAAAAGCACAGGCAAATCCAAAAACTCCAAGAGATTTAGAAAATCTGTTAAAGAAATTAGGTTTTGAAGTAAAGCTCGAATTAATTTCTAAAAACAAAGCAAATATTTTGACAATTGTGATGCCTTGAAAAATAAGTGGCTTAAACTAGTTTTTGCAATTAGCTTGTTATTAGTACTTAATATCGGTGCCTATCTCGGGCTAACAAGTGATGCTGGTAAGAATTTTTTAGATGGAATAAATGAGTTAGTGTATATGGGCGCTTTTTTACTAGCTCTAATTGCAAACTCAACTGTTATTGTTCCGATTCCTTATAACGCAATTATTTTGGCGATGACACAGTTAGCGCCACTTCCGTGGCTGATCGCACTATCAGCCGCAATTGGTTCAGCGATTGGAGAACTAACTGGCTACCTTGTTGGTAAAGCTGGAAGGGAGGTAATTAAAGACACTAAGTTCACTCGTTGGCTTTATGAGCAAATGAAAAGTAGTTGGCGGGCGCCACTTGCGATATTTTTGGTAGCATTGCCGCCAAATCCAGCCTTTGGTTTAGTGGGAATAATTTCAGGTGCAGTTAATTTGAGGATAGTGATTTTCGCAACATCAGTGTTTTTAGGAAGACTATTGAGGTTTTTAAGTTTTGCGCTTGTGGCTAATTTTTGGTTGAGCTAACCACTCTATAGAATCAAACAATGTTTGACGGCCCCGGAATTCCTTACTACACGTTTCCAAATTTTTCGATTGGACCATTAACTCTAAATACCTTCGGCCTTTTTGTTGCCCTAGGAATTTATTTAGGTATCAGATTTGCTGCAAAGCGAAACGAACAATATGGAGTTCCGCAAGCGACAACTGAAAAAGTTGGCTTAATTTTGGTAGTTGTCGGTTTAGTTGGAGCGAGACTCTTTTGGGTTATCACAAATCTAGATCAAATTGATAACTTTGTTGATGTAATTGCAGTTTGGCGAGGTGGGTTGCAATTTTCTGGGGGCTTTATTGCTGCTTTAGTTCTAGCACCATTTTTAGTTAGAAGAATAAAAGGCAAGAAACGCTGGCAGGTTTTAGATGGAGCTGTCTTAGGCTTGGCTTTGGGTCAAGGAATTGGACGTTGTGGATGTATCGCAGTTTGCGAACATATGGGCAATGAAACAGATTTCTTTTTAGGCACTCGCTATTTAGGTGGAGATACCCTGGAAGGTCCTTTAACGGTTGGCGTTACGTATCACAACACTGCGGTTTATGAAATGATCTGGGTTTTAATTTTGTTTGGCGTTCTGGCTTATTTAGATAAGAAGAAAATAGTACCGCCTGGCGCCATAGTTGGATTGTTTATGGTTTCTTATGCAATTGGAAGATTTAGTACCGACTTCTTAAGAGCCTATGATCAAACGCTATATGGCTTAACTGGCGCACAATTCATGTCAATCTTTTTGTTGACTGCTGGAATGGTTGTACTCGCGATTACCCGCGAAAAGCCCAAGACACATCAAAATATAGAAAGTTAGTTATTTACCGCTCTAGATTTTGTTTTCAGGTGATTGATTAAATATATAAATAAAATTACAAACCCCATTAAAATTATAATGTAAGAATCAAACTGCAAATTTCTTGAAGAAGTATTAAAGAATATTGTCAGCATCTCTTCGGCAAAGTTGTTAGTTAATCTACTATTTATAAAATTAGCTAGCAAATAATTACTTAATATAGTTATTGAACCACCTATTAGTATTGATAGGCCAAGGTACTTAAAACTTATTAAAATCGACTTCTGCAAACTCACAAGCAGCAAGGTAATTACAATCAAGACTAACCATAAATATTGAGTTACCAAAGAACTTACTTGCCAAGAGAGTTTTACGAAACCTAATTGTTCGGCATCCAGCACTCTTATTTTCGGTGGCTCAAGGGTATTGAGTTCTTCAATAAAATTCTGCCAAGCGGGATCCCTTGATAGATTCAAAATTAAGCGCTCTTTTATCGGAGCACTTGTGGCATATAACTCATTTGCATAAACTTGAAAGTAACCTTGAGAGTCTTCAATTATTACTTTTGTGAATTCTTGATGAATTGAGGTAAGCAACTCATTCCATAACACCTCAAAAGTATTACTATTTATCAAATCTTGTGACAAAATTTTTAAGGCTCTTTTTGCGCTTAATTCGATTTCTGCGCTAAGCGGAGTTAAAGCCTCTGGAAGATTTTCTTCAATAATTTTTTTTATCTCCAAATTGTCAATGTACTCATAAGTAGAATCGAGTAAGAGTTCCTTTATTTTTGCGTTTTCAGCTTGCAGCGAAAAAGCATTTACAAAATTATCTTGATTTTTAAAATTAGTTTGAATCCAATTACTGTAGAGACCTAAAGGAATTAAGCAAATTAAGATAAGGGCAATTACTGCAGAAATTTTATTTTTTGTTTTTTCATTCATTTATTTGTTTTTTTGTAGATTACATAAACACCAAAAAGCCCAACAGGAATTGCTGAAATTAAACACAGCCAGCCATAGCTAAGTGTGGCAATAATTACTCCAGCAAAAGCTCCACCAATTGCGCCACCTAAGTTCATGATTAAGTCCGAAGCACCTTGGCTGGCAGTTTTTTGTTCAATGGCAACTGTTTCACTTAGTAAAGTCGAGCCAGCAACTAAGGTCGCAGACCAACCAAGCCCAAGAAAGAACAAGCCAATACCTAAGCTAAAAACCGCATCGGGAGCAGAGGTGCCTGCGATTAATGCCGAAAGTAAGAGCGTAACCACGCCAAATTGAATAGTTGCAATTCTTCCAAAGCGATCTGCCATCCATCCAATCACAGGAGAAAGTGCGTACATTCCAGCAATATGGACACTAATTACTAATCCAATAACTTGCAATGTGACATCTACGTGTGCCATATGAATTGGCGTCATGACCATAACTGAAACCATTGCGATGTGTCCAATCACAATGGCAAGCAAGCCAATAAAAGCGTTTTCTGATTTTTTAATCTGCTTGAGTGCGAATTTTGCAGAATTATTTCTAACAACTTCTTTTAAATGCGGTAGTAATTCGTAAGATAAAAGATATGGATCCGGGCGCAGGCCCGTGGTAATTAGAAAAGCACCCAAACCGAGCATAAACACTGCTAGTAAGTAAGGGCCAATTAATTGCGGAAGGCCCAGTGAAGCTGAGATGTAGCCAAAGGGTGCCATCAAGTTTGGCCCGAGAACTGCACCAAAAGTTGATCCCCAAACAACGATAGAAAGATGCTTAGCTCTTAAATGATCTTTGGCAAGATCTACCGCGGCAAATCTTGCCTGATAGCCAGCGGCAGATGCTGCACCTACCAGAAAAGTCCCTAGTAAAACTACCGGAGTTAATGCGTAAGTGCCTCCAATGATTGCAAAAATTGCACCTAAAGATCCCATTGCATAACCAAGAGCTAGTGCTAAACGTCTGCCACCTTTTTTGGTTAAACGCGCTAAAGGTAAGGCAAGTGCTGCCGCACCTAAGACGCCAAAAGTTTGTGCAAGCCCTGCCAATGCTTCAGACCCAGAAATTGAAGCTACTAATAGTGATCCAGCCGCGACGGTAGCCGCGATTCCGATACCAGATAAAACTTGTGCCGCAGTTAAAACTGTTAAGGTCCGATTTTGAATTGCGGCTAAACGTTCGTCTTGAGAGGTTTTATCTTTATTCATTTGAGTGACTTCAGCCTAGTAGAGGCCTGATTAAAATTTGTAATAAAACATAAAGACCCCCTAAAAATGGGGGTCTTTATGTTTAAAGGAGGTGACTTAAATGTTGTAGTACAGCTCAAATTCGTAAGGCGTCGGGCGCAAACGAATCGGATCGATTTCTTTACTTCTCTTGTAGTCCAACCAAGTAGTGATTAGATCCTCGGTGAAGACTCCACCAGCAGTTAAGTAATCATGATCTTTCTCCAGTGCATCCAAAGCTTCAGACAAAGAGCCCGGAACCTGAGGAACCGCTTTGGCCTCTTCTGGTGGAAGCTCATAAAGATCCTTATCCATCGGAGTTGGCGGTTCAATTCGATTCTTCACACCATCTATACCTGCCATTAGCAAAGCACTAAAAGCAAGATAAGGGTTGCTTGAAGGATCTGGAACTCGGTATTCAATTCGCTTGGCTTTTGGATTTGAACCAGTAATTGGAATACGAATTGCGGCAGAGCGGTTTCTTTGCGAATAAACCAAGTTCACTGGCGCTTCAAATCCCGGAACCAAACGGTGGTAGGAGTTCACCGATGGGTTGGTGAAGGCCAGCAAACTTGGAGCATGCTTTAACAATCCGCCGATGTACCAGCGAGCTGTATCCGAAAGCCCCGCATAACCTTTTTCATCATAAAAAAGTGGCTTGCCGTCTTTCCAAAGTGATTGATGGCAATGCATACCAGAACCGTTGTCGCCAGCTAAAGGCTTTGGCATGAAGGTAGCTGAAAAGCCATTAGCGAAGGCTACGTTTTTAACGATGTACTTGAAAAGCATTAGCTTGTCAGCAGAAGCGAGCAGGGAATCAAACTTGTAATTGATTTCTGCTTGCCCTGCAGTACCAACTTCGTGGTGAGCGCGTTCTACTTGGATTCCTGCATCTAGCAGTGTGGACGAAATTAAGTCACGCAAATCTGCAAAGTGATCTACTGGCGGAACTGGAAAGTACCCACCCTTGTAAGGGGTTTTGTAACCTAAGTTTCCACCATCTTCGTCACGTCCAGTGTTCCAAGCAGCTTCGATGGAGTCAACTTTGTAAAAGGAACCTCCTGGTTGGTTTTCATAGCGAACTTCATCAAAGATGTAGAACTCTGCCTCTGGTCCAAAGTAAACAGTGTCAGCAATACCTGAAGCTATTAAATAAGCTTCTGCTTTTGCAGCAACGTTTCTTGGATCTCGACTATAAGCCTCGTTAGTAAATGGATCTCTAATTGAGAAATTGATTGCTAGTGTTTTTGATTCACGAAATGGGTCCAAATACGCGGTAGTTACATCTGGAACTAACTTCATATCTGACTCATGGATTGCTTGAAATCCACGTATTGATGAGCCATCAAACATCAAGCCATCTTCAAATACTGAATTATCAAAAGCGCTTGCAGGAATATTAAAGTGCTGCATCACTCCGACTAGATCCATAAACCGCACATCGATGAATTCAACGGCGTTGTCTTTTACGAATTTGATCGCCTCGTCGGCGCTCTTAAACATGCTTCCTCCTACGGTGTAACTGATTATGGGTGAAAGATTAGGTGAATTTGGTGTCTATTTCATATCCCTTCTGTTAACGCTGTGTTACGAAAAGCCAAGTAGGCTGTGAGATATGACAAATTTGGCCGGAGTTTGGCAAAGAATTTTCGCCTTAGTTGTGGACTGGGCAGCCAGTTTGTTAATAGTGAGGCTTTTGTTTCCTGGGTTGCCTTTTGGCTCCGATCTTTATGGCGCTTGGACTATGGCAGTTTTTGCTTCCGAGGTGGTGCTGCTGACTTGGTTGACGGGCGCCTCTTTTGGACAACGAATTATTGGAATCGGAGTAATTTCTTACCGCAGTGATCGATTGAAATTCTGGCAAGTATTAGCAAGGACAGCGATGATTATTTTGGTAATTCCTGCAGTGGTGATGGATAAAGATAAGCGCGGACTTCACGACATTCTGGTAGGTGCGGGAGTTGTGAAAACTCGTTAGCGTCGAGGAACTCTTAAGCCCTTAGGAAGCGGACCTTTAGGAATCGGAAGCGGGCTTGCCGAAACAGCTCCAAATTTACTTCTTAATTGCCTAACTTCTTTAGGTGAAATCTTTTTCCCTAATTTTTTAATGTGCTTAACTAATTTTCGATAGGGGACTAAGCCTTCTTGCATACCCACAATCAGTGTGGTTACTGGAACTTCACCGGCAATTCTTTGTGCTTTTATTTTTTCACTTTGTAATAGTTGCGAAACTCTATTGGGGGATCCTTCGCCAACTAGCACTACGCCAACTGGCCCTAATACTCTGTGAACTAGATCTTGTTGTTTGGTAAGGGCGACTGCCGGAGTTGTGACCCAACCTTTTTTTAGCGTATTCAAAATAGCCGCAGCGGCTCCTGGCTGACCTTCAATTTTTGCATAGGCGGCAGTCTCGGCGCGACGGCCAAAAACGATCACCATGAGCATTAATCCAATTGTGATACCGAGCGAGATACTAATTATTTGAGCAAATGGTGAAGTAGTTGTAAGAATTCCTATGGCAATAATCGGAGTGGCCGTTAAAGCGAAAACGCCAAAAAGAATCAAACCTAAAAATTTGTCGACTTCTTTGGTTAATTGATATGTCTGCTTTATAAGTTTTAATTGCTTAAATCGCTCTTTTTTAACTTTGGGTTCTTTTTTCTTCTTATCTTTAGCCATTTAAAAGATTCGACCTCGCTTCAAGTGCTTGCCGGTAGAGTCTGCCAGCCCGATATGAGGATCTCACCAAGGGGCCACTCATCACGCCAGCAAATCCGATTTGATTTGCAACTTCAGATAGTTCAACAAATTCTTCAGGCCTGACCCACCGGTCAATGGGGTGATGTTTTGCGGTAGGCCTCAAGTACTGGGTGATGGTTATCAAGTCACAGCCAGCTGCATGCAAGTCTTCTAAAGCGGTCTCAATTTCTTCTCTGGTTTCACCCATTCCTAAAATTAAATTAGATTTGGTAATTAGCCCAGCATTTTTTGCCAGGGTTATTACCGATAA
>Ga0208785_1000519_pt1 | contig 17219 bp, 27 predicted proteins | sample DEB08_DNA_2_FD_185499 | JGI IMG/M metagenome (GOLD analysis project Ga0208785, IMG submission 185499) | Aqueous microbial communities from the Delaware River and Bay under freshwater to marine salinity gradient to study organic matter... | ecosystem: Environmental > Aquatic > Marine > Coastal ...
AAATTCTAACTTGGGAGTAGTCGATATCTTGATATTCATCTACCAAAATCAAATTTGGCTTTGGCTCAATTAAATGACGAGTCGCTTCTTGCGCTAGATACAACCCTGCACGGTGCTGCACTTCTGCATAGTCAATAACATTTTGTGCATCCAGTACATCGAGGTAAATTTCGGCAAATTTACCCAACTCTACCCAAAAAGGATTCTCATGCAAGATTCCTAGGTTGGTAAGGTCCGCAGGATCCATACCTAAAGATCTAACCCTGGCAAAGAGATTTCTAACCTGTTGTGTTAAACCATAGGTGCCAACTGCTGCTCTAAACTCCTCGGGCCAATTTATTGATTTATCTTTTATTGAATTAATCAATAATTCATGTAATCGAACTTCTTGCTCTGGACCTGAAAGTAATTTTAAGTTTTCAAATATTTCAAGTTCCGGATTTTGATTTACTACCTGCTGCACGACACCATAAGCAAAACTATGAAAAGTTGTAATTCTCATCAATGCTGGAGAATCTGAATATGATGTGAGGTGCTTTCTTACAGACCTGGCTTGGTGGCGCGAAAATGCGATAAAGATAATTTTTTCTGGTGCTATTTTTTCTTCTTGAATTGCCTTAAGTGCTAATTGCTCAAGTAAAAATGTTTTACCACTTCCTGCACTGCCAGTAATCAATAATGCAGCGGCTTTTTCTTCAAGAATCTCAAGTGCGATGGGATCGAATTTAGGAGTCGGAGGCGCCTGAAGAGAAAAGTCCAGCTCAACCTTGACCTCACGCATGCCCTCTACTTAATCATGGATCTCTGACAGAGCAATTGGCTTATATAAATACAGTCATGGAACGATTGGCTTATGCCAAATGTCTTAAGCGAAAGAGTCAGACGTCCTACTGACTTGATTCGCCTCGCCATCTCTTCCAATGCAATTTGGATCTTGGTGCTGGTGGGAGTCTTGGCCGTCCGCACCTCGGTTGGTCTAGAAGCTGACTTAACCACGGCTACTCGTCAGCTGCCTGGCCTGGTGATCTTTTTACTAAACCTAATTGGGGCAAGCGCGATTTTAATTCTGCCTTTAGTGGCAGGAACTCGTCTTTTAATTACTGGGCAAAGTCGACTATTTTTAGAAAGCTTATTAGCTGCCGGTCTAGCGGTGTTGGCTGCTGTTACCGGAGCCAGAATCTTAAATGAATTTGAAAGTTCTCGAGTAATCGTTACTTTTACCGGTTCTTTAATTTTAAATCAAGGAATTTTTCTAAACGCTCTGCTAGCTAGTTTAGTAGCTTTTATAACAGTTAGCAGAATCATCGAAAGACCTTACTTTGGAAACTTTGCAATTTTTTCAGTACTTGCGCTTATCACCACTGAATTAATTGCCGGTGGAACAACCATCATCGCCCAAGCAACCGCACTTTTAATTGGCTGGACTGTTGGACTATTAATTCGCTATGCACTTGGTACACCCACCATTAGACCTTCACTTGAGCAGATTAAAGCCGAGTTAAAAGAAGGCAAACTTGAAGTAACTAAAATTGCCCAAATTTCAGAAGGGCTAGAGGGACGAAAATTCGCCGCCTATACCAAAGATGGTCGAGATTTAAATATTTTGGTACGTGACAGAGACCGTGATGGCGCGGGTGTAATTTTTTCTTGGGTTAGATCGATTTTTATTAATTCTGGTAAAGAATTTAATGGTTTTGGCATTAGAAGAAGGGTTGAACAAGCTTCTTTAATGTCTTTTGCTTTTGAAAGTGCAAAAATCGACACTCCCAAATTACTATTAGTTAGAGAAATTGAATTTAACTCAATACTGTCTGCCTATGAGCGGATTTCGGGAATCGATCTAGCTCAATTCATTAGTACCTATGGTGAGGTTAAAGATTCGACTTTAGAAAATATTTTAAAAACCGTTAATTTGATGCACAAAAATGATATTGTTCATAGGAATTTAACGGCCAGCAATATTTTATTGGCAGACTCAGGTCAAATATTTTTACTAAACCCGTATCGGGGCAATATAGCCGCAAATCAACTGGAAAAACGAATTGATTTAGCTGAAATCCTAATCACTTTAACCATTTTAACTTCACCAAAAAGAATTATTGCTCTTGCTAAAAAGGTATTCGGTGCAGAGAAGATAGCAAGTAGTCTGCCAGCCTTGCAAACGGTAGCTATGAGCGCAAATACGCGCAAAGCGCTTCGCGCCCATAAAAATACCTTGACTAATCTGCGCAAGGAGCTTGGCTTAGTTGAGCCAAATATGAAATACGAAGACATTCAATTTGGCAGAATTAATTATCGAAATATCATTTTGGCAGCCATAAGTATTGTGGCACTTTATGTATTAATTCCACAGTTTGGCCAAATCGATTTCTTACGCATAATTTCTCAAGCAAGCTGGACTTGGATGCTGATCGCCGTTTTAGCAAAAATACTTAGCTATCTAGTCGCTGCAGGAAATCTCTTAGTGTTTGTCAAACAAAAAATTTCGATTTTTCGAACAACTATCGCGCAAGTTTCGGCTTCTTTCGCAACCTTGGTAACTCCCCCAACCTTAGGGACGGTGGCAATCAATGTCAGATTTTTACAAAAATCAGGGGTAAAAGCTGGACAAGCGGGAGCAACTGTCGGCATTGTGCAAGTGGTAACTTTTCTAGTTCACATTGCTCTACTGTTTGTGATGGCAGTGATTGCAGGATCGCAATCTGATCTCTCGTTTAGACCTAATGAAACTTTATTAGTTTTCTTAGTTCTATTTATTTTATTTCTAGTTATCTTGCTTTCTCTTGGCAAAGTTAGGAATTGGCTATTTGCCAAATTAAAACCATTTTTAGAACAAATTACTCCCACTTTTAATGTATTAATTCAAGAGCCAATTCGGTTGATGCTTGGAGCGATCAGCGCATTGCTGCTGAATTTGATTTACATAGTTGCGTTTTATGGATCAATCAAAGCTTTTGGTGGTGAAATTTCATTTGCTACTGCAGCTTTTGTTTACTTAGCGGGCGCCACGATCGGTCAATTGGCACCTGTTCCAGGTGGAATTGGTGCGGTGGAAGCTACCTTAATCGCTGCGCTTACTGCGACGGGATTGCCTTCAGGAATTGCTTTATCAGGAGTATTGCTTTATCGAGTTGTCACTTTTTGGCTTCCAGTTTTGCCTGGGTGGTTCGCCTTTGCCTATTTGCAAAAACAAAAAGCAATTTAAAATTCGCTAAGCGCCTTTAGCTTTCTTTGTCGATTTGCTAAAAACAAGGGAAAGGTAAAGGCGATTGCTGTAATAAAAGATCCCAAAATGTACAGCCACCAATACTTCATATTCAGCCTTCTCCCTTCAATAAAGATGAAGATACTGGCCACGGTAGCAACGATTAATAAATCAGTGGTAGCTGAAGAAACTGCAGGAGTGCTAGACCAATCCGAAAAAAAGTCACTTCCAGCCAAAACAGCTTGGACATTGAAATACCAAGTGCCTACCAAGCCGACGATTGCAAGTAGTAGATAAGAAACTGAAATCAAATCCCAATGGCGCCTCATAAATACAGGCTATCGCAATTATTGGTAAATTAGGGGGACAATGTTTAGACGCCCAAAAGTTGAAATCAAGACCCCCGAGCAAATCAAGAAAATGCACACAGCCGGCGGTGTGGTGGCAAAAGCATTAGCTCAAATCAAAAAAGCTGCCCAGCCTGGCGTTACCAGTGCTGAACTTAATGAGATCGCGAGAGAGGTAATCCTTTCAAGTAATGCTTCTCCTTCTTTTTTGGGTTACCACGGATTTCCGGGGCATATTTGTGTCTCAATAAATGATGAAGTAGTTCACGGAATTCCCAGCAGCACAAGAAAACTGCAAGCCGGCGATCTTGTAAGCGTAGATTGTGGAGCTATTTTCGACGGTTGGCATGGAGATGCTGCTATTACTATCGAAATTGGTGAAGTGAGTGAAGAATTAAAATCCTTGAGCGAAATCACCCACCAAGCAATGATGGCGGGAATCGAGGCTGCGCAAGTTGGCAATCAAATCTCTGACATTGGTCACGCGATTGAAAACGTTGCTAAAGCGTCAAATTTAAATATCGGGATAGTTCAAGAATACGTAGGGCATGGGATCGGATCTCAAATGCACATGGCACCTAGTGTTCCAAATTACGGACCACCTGGTCAGGGCATAAAACTTATTGAAGGTATGGCGATAGCTATTGAGCCAATGTTTATCTTGGGTTCGTCACAAGTTCATGTTTTAGAGGATGAATGGACGGTTGTCTCATCGGAGGGATCGATTGCCAGTCACTGGGAAAACACAGTAGTGATAACCAAATCGGGCCCTGAAATAACTACAAAAGAATAGTAAACTGAATTGATGTCAAGGTTAATAAAAAATACCCGTAGCAAACTCTCGCAAGTTTCAGTGCCAACCGGCTTGGCGATAGCAACTGAGTGGTCGTGGCGCTTAATAGTAATTGCTGCAGCGCTTGCCCTATTTTCTTTTATTGTTTCTCAATTGAGCTTTGTGGTAATTCCACTTTTGGTTGCGCTATTGCTTGCCGCGATAGTTTCGCCGTTGCATAATTTGCTCCTTCGCTGGAGGCTACCCCGCCCCATCGCTACATTGCTTTCAATTATTTCTTTAATTGGAGTGGTAGTCGCAATATTTTGGACAGTAATTTCAGCAATCTCTAGCAATTGGTCTTCTTTGCAAGAGCGCAGCTTTGCTGTTTATCAAGACTTTGTCGATTTTCTATTACGGTCACCACTTGCCGTGTCAGAAGAACAAATTCAAGAGTGGTTTGAACAATTTGCCGACAATTTGGATACCTCAAGTTTGCTAAGTGGTGCACTTTCTATAGGTAGCTCATTAGGTTCATTAGTTGTGGGGTTAATTCTCGCACTATTTGCCCTAATATTTTTTATCAATGACGGAGAGAGGATCTGGAACTTCTTACTAAGACTAGTTCCAAGAAATTCAAAGGCCGCAATAGCTGGTGCAGGTAACGCAGGCTGGGGCACCTTTACCTCATTTGTCAAGGCACAAGTGATAGTCGCCTTAATCGATGCAATTGGAATTGGCTTGGGTGCATGGATTTTAGGATTACCGCTTGCTTTGCCAATTGCGCTGATCGTTTTCTTGGGTAGTTTTATTCCGATCGTTGGCGCTTTTGTTACTGGGGCGCTAGCGATATTTGTTGCTCTGGTTTATCAGGGCTTTACCGCGGCCTTAATCATGTTTGCGATCGTTATTGTTGTCCAACAGGTTGAAGGCCAAATTCTTCAACCGTTCATTATTGGAAAATCAGTAAAAATACATCCGCTCGCTGTGGTGCTAGCTGTAACGATTGGAGCCTACTTAGCTGGAATTCCTGGCGCTTTGTTTGCCGTTCCCTTGCTTGCTTTAGTAAATGTTTTCATTCGCTACATTGCCAGCGGAGATTGGAAGTCCACAACTTAAAATGCTTGAAATTAACTACCCAAGGCTTGGCTTTATTTACTCATCAATTCATCTAGTTTAGAAATTACGCTTTGCGCTGATGGATTTGTCATAGCAGTACCGTCTGAAAAAACTAATGTGGGCACTGTTTGATTACCTTCATTTACTTTTTCTACGATCTGTGCTGCCTCTGGGTGCTCTTCAATGTTTATTTCTACAAATTCAACCTCTAATGAAGCTAACTGCTTTTTTAACCTTTGACAATAACCACACCATTCGGTGGTGTACATAGTTAAATGTTGTTTGGACATTGTTTAATCCTAGCCTCGTTTTAGATATCCCACCAAATGGTGGCTAATTTTCTAACCTCAGTTGGTTGCGCCTTAGTGAATTCTAAAATTTCTGCATCTTTACTTTCAGGTAGGCAAAGTCTAATTCGATTAAATTCCACCATCTTGTCAATGGTGATTTCTTTGAAGGGTGGGGCATCAAAGAATTCAATATTCGCATCAAATCCCATGGCTTTAATTATTTGGTGTGCATCATTAGCAGTTGGGGCACTTGGTCGATCTAAGTTCCAAAAGTGCTTCCAATAGGGATTCATTGAAGTTAGCGGGTGGTAAAGCGGCAACTCTAATACCACTCGGCTAGTGGCGTGTGAGCTAATCGCTTTAATAAAATCTTCAATTTTAGAGACGTTGTAAAGCACATGGTGAGCTACGGCAACCTCTGCGACAGGAACTTGATTCTCAATCTCAGGCCAATCGCCAAAAAATGTTTGAGCTTCAAGATTATGCAATTTGGCAAATTCCTCATAACGCTCAAGCATTACCGCTTGATGATCTACGCCAATAGCTTTTTTAACTTCTGGGAGTAATTCAAAAGTTGCTTTTCCTCCCCCGCAACCTATATCTAAAACACTTTTTTCTTCTTTTAGTCCAGCTAACGCAGCTTTGGTAGATGGAGTAACTTCTAGTTTTTGATTTGGATCGAGTTGAAACAACTCCACTGGATGAATCCAAGGTGAGGTTGGGGCTTGCTTAAGAATCTCTTCAGGAATCGCCCAGCTTGCTAAGGCCGCCTTCCAATCCTCAACCTTCAAGAGCGGTAAGAATCCTGCGAGTAACGGCGTCGACTTCGCCAAGTCCGTCAACTTGGATAACTAAATTTTTATTTTTGTAGTTATCGATTATTGGTGCAGTCTCTGCGAGATAAACTTCTAATCGCTTGGTGATAACTTCTTCGGTGTCATCTGCGCGATTTTGCTCTTTAGCGCGATTTAACAGACGTATTACCAAGGTGTTGATGTCTGCAACTAGCTCAATAACCCGATCAACTTGATGATTTTGACTCTTAAGAGTTTCATCTAAAAAATTGACTTGATCTAATGTCCTCGGGTAGCCATCAAGTAAAAAGCCGTTTGCCGCGTCCGGCCAGGTTAGGCGATCGGCGACAATTCTGTTAGTCACATCGTCGGGCACATACTCGCCCCGATCCATGTAACTTTTTGCCTCAAGACCAATGGCGGTTTCTTTTTTTAAGTTTTCTCTAAAAATATCTCCAGTAGAAATATGTGGAATCGAAAACTTTTCTGAGATAAATTTTGCTTGGGTGCCTTTGCCCGCCCCAGGAGGGCCCATTATTAATAATCTCATTGGTTTATTACTGATTCGGGTTAGTTTTTAAAAATCCTTCATAGCTGCGCTGCTGTAATTGGCTCTCAATTTGCTTAACAGTGTCTAAGCCGACGCCCACCATAATTAACAAACTGGTCCCACCAAACAAGAAGCGATCACCAACACCTAAAAAGGCGAAGGCTATAAATGGTAAAACCGCAACGACCGTGAGATACGTTGATCCAGCTGCCATAAGCCTGCTTAATACATAACGTAAATATTCCACGGTTGGTCGGCCAGCGCGAATTCCTGGTATAAAACCGCCGTACTTTTTCATGTTTTCGGCAACTTCTTCAGGGTTAAAAGTAATAGAGGCATAGAAGTAGGCAAAGAAAATAATGAATAATGCGTAGGTAATGATATAGACCGGTTCGGTTCCGTTGGCAAAATTGGCAGAAATCCACTGGGCTATTGCATTTTGACTTTGGCTTAACTGAACCAACAATGATGGCAAGTAAAGAATTGAAGAGGCGAAAATTACTGGAATGATTCCAGCCATGTTTACTTTAAGTGGGATATAAGTAGAAGATCCACCAAACATCTGGCGACCAACCATTCGCTTGGCGTACTGCACAGGAATTCTTCGCTGTGCTTGCTCGACATAAACCACACCCATAATGATCAAAATTCCGATCGCGACAACTGTTAAAAAGGTGAAGAGACCGTTAACCGTCAAAATAGCAGCAAATTGACTTGGGATTGAAGAAATAATTGAAGCAAAAATTAATAGCGACATTCCATTACCGACACCGCGTTCAGTGATCAACTCACCCATCCACATGATCAAAGCGGTGGCAGCTGTCATGGTGATAACCATGGTGAGAATTACCACGATTGATTGGTTAGGTATTAATTGATTTGGACAACCTCTAAGTAATTGGCCAGGAGTTCTTGCTAGAGCCAAGATGCTGGTCGCTTGCAAAACTGCTAAACCAATAGTGGTGTAACGGGTATATTGCGTAATTTTTGCTTGGCCTGATTGACCTTCTTTTTTCAACATTTCTAGGCGCGGAATTACCACCGTTAGCAACTGCATGATGATACTTGCGGTGATGTAAGGCATGATTCCCAAAGCAAAAACACTTAACTGCAAAAGTGCGCCGCCCGAGAAAAGATTTATCACTCCATAAATGGAGTCACCCTCAACTAGCGCAACACATTCTTGAATTGCTGCGTAATCAACGCCCGGAGTTGGGATTTGTGTTCCAAGTCGATAGAGAGCTAAAAGTCCAAGCGTGAAAATTAACTTACGTCGTAAATCCGGCGTGCGAAAGCCGTCGGTCAACCACGCAAAGTTAAGTTTCATCGTCTTTAGAAGACCTTAACTGAACCGCCAGCTGCAGTTATCTTGCTGGTAGCTGACTCCGAGAACTTATGAGCAGTAACATCAACTTTGACGCTGATTTCACCAAAGCCCAAGACCTTGACTGGTTGGCCTTTTCTCACTAATCCGGCCTTGATCAAATCTTGAATCGCAATTGCTCCGCCACTAGGGAACAGTCTTTGAATATCAGCAACGTTGACCGCTTGAAATTCGATCTTATTTGGATTCTTGAAGCCCTTCAATTTTGGAAGACGCATATGTAATGGCATCTGACCACCTTCAAAAGAAGCTGGGATGTTTCTACGAGCGCCAGAACCTTTGGTTCCACGTCCAGCAGTTTTTCCCTTGCTTGCTTCACCGCGACCCTTACGGGTTTTTGCGGTTTTGCTCCCTGGAGCAGGTCGTAAATGATGTGCTTTTACTGGCATTTACCTAAACCTCTTCAATCTTTACTAAATGCATGACTTGGTTTACCATTCCACGAAATTCTGGACTGTCAGGTTTCACTACGCTGTCACCAATTTTTTTTAATCCTAATGAACGTAAATTCTGACGCTGACGTTCTGAACCGCCAATTTCAGATTTCACTTGCGTTACTTTCAAATTAGCCATTATTGAGCACCTGCAGCTTTCTTATCAGCCGCATCAGCTAGCAAAAGTGCCCTTGGCGCTACTTCTTCTAACGGCAAGCCACGACGGGCAGCTACCGCTTCAGGGCGCTCTAACATCTTTAAAGCGGCAATAGTGGCATGAACGATGTTTAAAGAATTTTGCGATCCCAAACTCTTAGTCAACACATCATGAATTCCAGCAGCTTCAAGTACTGCACGAACTGCACCACCGGCAATTACACCGGTTCCGGCAGAAGCGGGGCGTAAAAGCACCACACCAGCAGCATCTTCACCAGTAACTGGGTGAGGAATGGTTCCGCCAATTCTCGGTACTTTGAAGAACTTTCGCTTAGCTTCTTCAACTGCTTTACTTATGGCTTGCGGTACTTCCTTTGCTTTGCCGTAGCCAACTCCCACTTGACCATTGCCATCGCCAACAACTACTAAAGCAGTGAAAGAGAATCGACGTCCGCCCTTAACAACTTTTGCTACACGGTTAACCGTAACAACTCTCTCAATAAAGTTGGACTTTTCTCTAGGTTCTCTACCTTCGCGAGAATCTCTGCGATCGCGCTTACCTGAGCGCTCTTCGGATTCAACTCTTTGTGCCATTAGAAATTCAACCCTCCTTCACGTGCACCATCGGCTAATGCCGCAACACGTCCGTGGTACTTGCGTCCGGCGCGATCAAAAATCACTTGATTAATCCCCTTTGCTTTAGCTCTCTCGGCTAAACGCTTTCCGGCATCTTTAGCTTGAGAAGTTTTATCTCCACTTGCAGCCTCTTTTTCCATGGTAGAGGCATAGGCCAATGTGATTCCGGCATTGTCGTCAACTAGTTGCGCAGTGAGGTTTCGCAAACTGCGTGAAATAACCAAGCGAGGCCGCTCGGCAGAGCCAAAAATGTTTTTTCTAACTCTGATATGACGACGTCGACGCATCGCTTCTTTTTTGCTTAAATGCTTTGCTGGTTTTGTGAAATTACCCACGATTATTTACCAGCCTTTCCAGCTTTGCGAATAACTCTTTCGCCTTCAATGCGGACACCTTTACCTTTGTAAGGATCTTGTTTACGAATCTTGGTCACATTTGAGGTGACTTCGCCAACTAATTGCTTATCGATTCCTTCGACATGGAATTTTGTTGGGCTTTCAACCTTAAAAGTGATTCCCTCTGGTGCCTTGTAAAGCACTGGGTGGCTGTAGCCCAAAGAAAACTCAAGATCTCTACCCTTTAAAGCGACACGATAACCCGTACCAGAGATAGTCAAAGTTTTTGAAAAACCTTCGCTTACCCCAATCACCATGTTATTAACCAGCGATCTAGACAAGCCATGTAATGCTTTGCTGTCGCGCTCATCATCTGGGCGTTTTAATTCAAAGGAACCATCTTCTTGCTTTGAGATAGTGATCTTTTCTGGCAGGTTAATGGAAAGTTGACCCTTTGGTCCTTTCACGTTAACTTGCGAGCCAGCGATATTAATTTCAACTCCGCTAGGAACGGTTATTGGTTTTTTACCGACACGTGACATCTTGACTCACCTACCAAACGTAGGCGAGAACTTCTCCGCCTACACCCTTTTTAGAAGCTTGCCTATCAGTAAGCAAACCTGACGAGGTCGAAATAATTGCAATGCCCAAGCCACCTAAAACCTTTGGAAGATTTTCGCTTTTTGCATAAACACGTAAACCTGGCTTAGAAACTCTTCTTAAACCGGCAATCGCACGCTCACGATTTGGGCCGTACTTCAAATCTAAGACTAAACTTTTGCCCACCTTTGCTGGTTCTTCTTTGTAACCAGAGATGAAGCCTTCGCTTTGTAAAATTTCTGCAATGCTTGCCTTCATTTTTGAATAAGGCATGCTTACAGTCTCATGATGGGCGGTATTGGCATTACGAAGTCTTGCCAACATGTCCGCTATCGGATCTGTCATTGTCATGGCCGCTGGGCCTTTCTCGCAATGGTTTCCAAATTTCTTGGACCTTCTGCGCTAGTTATTACCAACTTGATTTGGTGATACCGGGTAGCTCACCTTTATGTGCCATATTGCGGAAGCAAATCCGACACAAATTAAATTTGCGATACACCGCACGCGAACGCCCGCATGAACCGCAGCGGGTGTAAGCACGTGATGAAAATTTTGGGGTGCGTTGTTGTCTGATTTTTTGTGATGTCTTGGCCATTTGGCTTATGCCTCCTTGAACGGAAAGCCGAAAGCACTTAATAGTGCTTTGCCTTCAGCGTTATTTTTGGCGGTTGTGACGATAGTGATGTCCATGCCGCGAGGGCGATCGATGGAATCTTGGGGAACTTCAAGAAACACTGATTGCTCAGTCAGTCCGAAGGTGTAGTTTCCGTGACCATCGAATTGCTTTGGTGATAATCCACGAAAATCTCTGATACGAGGAATCGCGACCGAAAGTAAGCGGTCAAAAAATTCCCACATTCTGTCGCCACGCAAAGTTACGTGGGCGCCAATTGGCTGGCCTTCGCGAAGTTTAAAGTTTGCAATTGATTTAGTTGCCTTATTTACTGAAGGTTTTTGGCCAGCAATCAAGGTTAGGTCTCTAATTGCACCTTCAAGCAGTTTCGAATCTTTTGCGGCTTCTCCAACGCCCATATTGATCACAATTTTTGTGAATCGTGGCACTTGGTTCACATTCGCTAGATTTAATTCCTTTACTAAATGTGGAACAACTTCTGTTTGGTATTTAGCTTTTAATCTAGGTGCGGTGGTAGTTGCGGTACTCATTTACAATTCCTCCCCGGTGCGACGAGAAATTCTTACTGAACGAGTTGCTGGGTAAGTGGTTCCATCGCTGCGACGCTTGTCGACTTTTGATCTCTTATAGCCCACGCGAGTTGCTCGATTATCTTGCTCAACTATTGGCATCACATTGCTGGAGTCAATTGGAGCTTCTACAGTTAAAATTCCGCCAGCCTTTGCTCCACGCTCAGCTTGAGTAACTTTGGTGTGCTTCTTAACTCGATTAACGCCTTCTACAACAACCTTGCGTTTAACTGGATCTACTTTAAGAACTTTTCCAGTTACGCCTTTGTCTTTGCCAGAAATAACCTGCACGAGGTCACCTTTTTTAACGTGTAGTGACGCCATTACAAAACCTCCGGTGCTAAAGAAATAATTTTCATAAATTTCTTATCACGCAATTCCCGACCAACTGGCCCGAAAATACGAGTTCCTCTTGGCTCGCCATCAGCCTTCAAAATCACTGCCGCGTTTTCGTCAAAGCGGATGTAAGAACCATCAGGGCGTCTTAAGTGCTTGGTAGTACGCACAACCACTGCCTTAACCACTTCACCTTTTTTAACGCCGCCACCAGGAATGGCATCCTTGACGCTAGCCACAATCACATCGCCGATACCGGCATATCTTCTTTGCGATCCACCTAACACGCGGATGCAAAGTAATTCTTTGGCTCCGCTGTTATCAGCTACCCGCAAACGGGACTCTTGTTGAATCATTCTTACTTCGCCTTCTCGATGATGTTGACTAAACGCCAACGCTTAGTGGCAGAAAGGGGACGAGTCTCAGCGATTTCCACACGATCGCCAATTCCGGCTTCGTTGTTTTCATCATGAGCTTTTAGTTTGGAACGGCTAGAAACAACCTTTCCATACAAAGAGTGTTTGGTGCGGTCTTCAATTTGCACCACAATGGTTCTGTCCATTTTGTTGCTGACCACAACGCCTTCGCGTATTTTGCGATAGTTGCGAGTTAATTCACTCATGCCACACCCTCTTCAACTGGAGTAATTCCAAGCTCTCTCTCGCGCAAGACCGTATAGATACGAGCAATCTCCCCGCGAACTGCTTTTAAGCGGCCATGAGATTCAAGTTGTCCGGTAGCGGCTTGAAAACGCAAGTTAAATAACTCTTCTTTTGCTTCACTTAACTTGGTATTCAATTCTTCGCTTGAATAGCCTCTGAACTCTGATGCTTTTTTAGTTGCCATCTTTCTAACCCTCCGTTACTTCGCGACGGACGATGCGACACTTCATTGGCAATTTGTGCATGGCACGTGTCAAAGCTGTTATCGCAGTTTTTTCGTCAGGAAAGGTAATTTCAAACATCACGCGCCCTGGCTTAACATTTGCTACCCAAAATTCTGGTGAACCTTTACCGGAACCCATACGAGTTTCAGCTGGCTTCTTGGTTAGTGGACGGTCTGGATAAATATTGATCCAAACTTTTCCACCACGCTTTAAGTGACGGGTCATGGCAATACGTGCCGCTTCAATTTGACGGTTAGTTACATAAGCTGCAGTAACTGCTTGCAAGCCATAATCCCCATAAGTTACGCGAGTTCCACCTTTTGCCTTACCGCTACGTGAAGGGTGGTGTTGCTTGCGATGAGCAACTCTTTTTGGAATTAACATTTATTCACTCACCTCTTCCGCCGGAGTCTCGGTGCTAACTACAACTTCTTCAGTTGCTGCTTCTGCACTTACTTCTTCTATTGACTCGCGAGCTGCTTCTTCACTATCAGCTTTTCTCGGTTTACGAGCTGGCTTTGATTTAATTGCCGATTGGGCAGCCGCACGCTCAGCTGCAGCCTTTGCTTCTTTTTCAGCTTGGGTTACTGGTGCATCACCCTTGAAAATCCAAACTTTTACACCGATGCGGCCGAAAGTGGTGTGTGATTCATAGAATCCAAAATCGATATTGGCGCGCAAAGTATGCAAAGGAACTCGACCTTCGCGATAGAACTCAGTACGGCTCATTTCAGCGCCACCTAAACGACCTGAAACTTGAACTCTGATTCCTTTAGCACCATTTTTTAGAGCTGATTGCATTCCCTTGCGCATCGCGCGTCGGAATGAAACACGGCTGGCTAATTGCTCAGCGATACCTTGGGCAACTAATTGGGCATCAACTTCAGGATTCTTTACTTCAAGAATATTTAATTGAACCTGCTTGCCAGTTAATTTTTCAAGGTCAATTCTGATGCGATCAGCTTCTTGCCCACGGCGACCAATCACAATTCCGGGGCGCGCAGTGTGAATGTCAACTCTTACTCTTTCACGAGTACGTTCGATATCAACGCGGCTGATTCCAGCTCTTTGCATACCCTTAGTAAGCAAACGACGAATCTCGATATCTTCTTTTACATAATCCTTGTAACGCTCACCTTTTTTAGTGGAATCAGCAAACCACTTGCTGGTGTATTCGGAGGTGTAACCCAAGCGAAAGCCATGGGGATTAACTTTTTGACCCATTATTTATCCTCTGCCTTCTTCTTAGGGGCTGCCTTTTTTGCCGGAGCCTTTTTTGCCGGTGCCTTCTTGGCTACTGCTTTTTTCGCAGGAGCTTTCTTTGCTGCTGCTTTTTTGGCAGGAGCTTTCTTTGCCGGAGATGCTGCAGCTTTTTCTTCAGTTGCTACTTCTAATTTTGGTGCGGCGGCTAGCTTGGCCTTTACCTCTTCTTTAACTCTTGGTTTTTGACTACGACGACCAGGCTTTTGACGTGCTGGTGTTCCTTGCTCTTCCAAGATCAAAGTGATGTGACTGGTTCGCTTGTCGATTCGATAAGCACGACCTTGCGCACGAGGACGGATGCGCTTCATAGTTGGGCCTTCATCGACAAAAGCTTCGGCAATATACATATTTGAAGGATCTATATTCAAATTGTTTGACGCGTTGCTCATGGCACTCTTTAATAACTTGCCAACCGGTTCGCTAGCGCCTTGTTCGGCGTAACGCAAAACCGCTTGCGCTTCAAGTGCTGACATGCCGCGAATCATGTTGACCACTCGGCGTGCCTTCATGGGCGTCACTCGCACATAGCGTGCTTGTGCCCTGGCTTCCATTTTTGTCCTCGTTCCTTTTCTTTACTTCTTTTGTGCTTTTTGATCTGACTTAACGTGACCCTTGAAGGTACGCGTTGGAGCAAATTCGCCCAACTTGTGTCCGATCATGTTTTCGGTGATGAATACTGGGATGTGCTTGCGTCCATCATGAACTGCAATGGTGTGACCAATCATTTCTGGAGTGATCATCGAACGACGAGACCAAGTCTTAATCACATTCTTTTGATTCTTTTCGTTTTGCTCACTTACTTTCTTTTCCAAGTGATGGTCAACGAATGGACCTTTCTTTAGGCTGCGTGGCATAAGTGAGGTCTCCTATCGATTCTTGTTCTTTGGACGGCGACGCACAATGAACTTTGAGCTCGCTTTGTTGGGATTACGGGTACGTCCTTCTGGCTTACCGCTTGGGTTAACTGGGTGACGTCCACCTGAAGTTCTACCTTCACCACCACCATGAGGGTGATCTACTGGGTTCATAACCACACCGCGAACAGTTGGGCGCTTGCCCTTCCAACGCATCCGGCCGGCTTTACCCCAGTTGATGTTGGATTGTTCTGCGTTTCCAACTTCACCAACGGTGGCACGGGCTCGTACATCTACGTTTCTAATTTCACCTGAAGGTAAACGCAATTGCGCAAATGGACCATCTTTTGCCACTAGTTGAATTGAGGATCCAGCAGAGCGAGCAATCTTGGCTCCCCCGCCGGGCTTAATTTCAACTGCGTGAATCACGGTACCTACGGGAATATTTCTGAGCGGCAAATTATTACCAGGCTTAATGTCAGCACTTGGGCCAGTTTCGATGCGATCGCCTTGTTTCAATCTGGCTGGAGCCAATATGTAACGCTTTTCGCCATCAGCAAAGTGCAAAAGCGCAATTCGTGAAGTGCGGTTTGGATCGTATTCAATATGAGCCACGGTTGCTGGAACGCCATCTTTATCAGAACGCTTGAAGTCAATAATTCGATACGCGCGCTTGTGTCCGCCACCTTGATGGCGAGTAGTGATACGCCCTTGATTATTACGTCCACCTTTGTTCTTTACTGGCACCAAAAGAGACTTCTCTGGGGTGTCGCGAGTAATTTCAACAAAGTCAGCAACACTCGAGCCACGACGGCCAGGAGTTGTTGGTTTGTATTTACGAATTCCCATCAATTCTCCTTATGCATTTGGCGCGTTGAAGATATCGATGCGGTCGCCTTGCGCCAGGCTCACGATCGCCCGCTTGGAATCTGGACGTGAGCCAGCTCCATAGCGAGTGCGGTATTTTTTGCCAATTCGATTTGAAGTATTAACGTTTAGAACTTTAACTTTGAAAAGTTCTTCAACTGCTAACTTAATTTCAGTCTTATTGGCATCTTTGCGAACTAAAAAGGTGTACTTGTTTTCATCTAATAAACCGTAACTCTTTTCAGAAACTACAGGTGCGATCAAAATGTCGCGGGCGTGTAATTGACTCATTAGATGGCCACCTCTTTATTGTTGTGCTTCAAGAAAAGTTGGTAAGCCTCTTCAGAGAAAACCACATCATCAGCCACGATTACGTCATAAGTATTTACTTGATCGTAAGCGATGGTATGAACGCCAGGTACGTTTCTTAACGAGAACCAACCAGCAGGATCTTGACGAGTAAGTACTACCAAAACCTTCTTGCCGGTTACTACATTTGCCAAGGCAGCAAGTGCAGCTTTGGTTGATGGCTTTTCACCTTCAACAACTTTGGTAAGTACATGAATTCGGCCTTCTTTTGCTCGGTCACTTAGTGCTGAGCGCAAAGCTGCGGCTTTCATTTTCTTAGGGGTGCGCTCGTCGTAATCGCGAGTGCGGGGCCCATGAGAAACACCACCACCGGCATAGTGCGGGGCGCGAATCGAACCTTGACGGGCGCGGCCAGTTCCTTTTTGCTTATATGGCTTTTTACCGCCACCAGAAACTTCAGCACGAGTTTTAGTGTGCGCAGTTCCGCTGCGAGCAGCAGCAAGCTGTGCCGTCACTACTTGGTGCATTAGTGGAATGTTCACTTGCACTTCGAAAATCTCACTGGGCAAGTCCACACTCTTAGTTGCTTTGCCGTTAGTGTCTTTAATTTCTACTGAGGCCATTTATGCGTTCACCGCCGTCTTAGCTGCTGAGCGAACCAAAACCAAAGCACCTTGTGGGCCCGGTACTGATCCTTTAATTAATAACAAACCATTTTCGGCATCAACGCTTTGTACTTTTAAGTTTTGCGTGGTGATGCGGTCATTACCCATACGCCCAGCCATACGAATTCCCTTGAAAACTCTGCCGGGAGTGGCGCAGGCGCCAATCGAGCCAGGGCTGCGGTGCTTCCGCTTTACACCGTGTGAAGCACGAAGA
>Ga0208785_1000520_pt1 | contig 17218 bp, 10 predicted proteins | sample DEB08_DNA_2_FD_185499 | JGI IMG/M metagenome (GOLD analysis project Ga0208785, IMG submission 185499) | Aqueous microbial communities from the Delaware River and Bay under freshwater to marine salinity gradient to study organic matter... | ecosystem: Environmental > Aquatic > Marine > Coastal ...
CTCCCATCAGCGCGAGAACGTCGTCGCGCAACGCACTCATCATGGCTTCGTCTCGGGCCTCGACGTTCAAACGCAAGAGGGGCTCGGTGTTGCTGGGCCGCACGTTGAACCACCAGTCACCGGCGTCGACGGTGAGGCCGTCCATGTGATCAGTGGTGACTCCTTCACGTGCACCGTAGGTCGTCTCGATGAGTGCCGTCACGGCCGCCTGATCATCGACGCGGGTGTTGATCTCACCCGACGCCGCATAGCGGTCGTACGCCGTGAGAAGCGACGAGAAGGTGGTTCCCTCGGGGGCGGATCCCAGGGCAGCAAGTGCGTGCATCGCGGCGAGCATGCCCGAGTCGGCGCGCCAGAAGTCACGGAAGTAGAAGTGCCCAGAGTGTTCACCACCGAACACCGCATCGGTCTCGGCCATCGTGGCCTTGATGAACGAGTGACCCACTCGCGTCTTCACGGGTGTTCCTTTGTTCTCCACGACAACTTCGGGCACGGCCTTCGAAGTGATCAGGTTGTGGATGATGGTTGAGCCGGGATGACGCGCAAGTTCACGGGCGGCGATCAGCGCCGTCAGCGTCGACGGACTGACGGTGTCGCCGTTCTCGTCGACGACGAAACAACGATCGGCATCACCGTCGAATGCAAGGCCGATGTCGGCACCGGTCGCACGCACGCGCGCCTGGATATCGACGAGGTTCGCCGGCTCGATCGGATTCGCCTCGTGGTTGGGGAAGGTGCCGTCGAGTTCGAAGTACATGGGATCGATAGTCAGGGGCAGCGCCTCGAGTCCAGCTTCATCGCTGAGGACGGCAGGGACCGTGTAACCGGCCATCCCGTTGCCTGCATCGACGACAACCTTCAGGTGACGGATCGACGATAGGTTGACCAACCCGCGGAGGTAGCGGGCGTAGTCGGCAAGCGTGTCCTGGGACCGGACCTCACCGATGGGTCCATCCGATGATGGCACACCGTCCTCGATCATCTGTCGAATATCGCGCAGCCCCGAATCCTGACCCACGGGTGCGGCACCCACACGGCACAGTTTGATGCCGTTGTACTCGGCCGGGTTGTGGCTCGCGGTGAACATGGCACCGGGAAGACCCATCGATCCGGATGCGAAGTACAGGCCGTCGGTGCTGCACAACCCAATGAGGACGACATCGCAGCCCTGCTCGCGAACTCCCTCAGCGAAGCTCGCGACGAGGTCCGGACCGGAAGGGCGCATGTCGTGACCGATGACAACTGCGCCCGGACCTCCGTCAGCAGCAGAGACACCGAGTACTCGGACGAAAGCAGCGCCGACGTCGTGGGCGAGGGCTTCGTCCAACTGATCGGGATAGATCCCACGGACGTCGTAAGCCTTGATGATCGAGTCAAGATCGCGCATCGACCAAGGCTATCGGCGCAGGGTTGCCAATGTCGGGCTGCTGCGGTCAGACGTGCTACCAGAGTCCCTCGTGATCGAAGGGTTCATCCGGTGGCGGCGCGCTAGGCCGGGGAGCGAACACCGGATGAGCATCGTCGTGGTGCTTCTCCGACTCACGCTCTCGGCGCGGGGCGAACTGAGCAGTTGAGGCATCCGGGACCACTCGCAGATGGCTCCTGCGCCCTCCAGGTGTTAGCTGCGTCGCCTCCTGCGTTGGTTCCACCGTGTCGGTTTCGAAGATGTCATGGCGCGGCTTGGCAGCTTCACGGACGGCGTTCGCCAGTGCTTCGAGGTCATCGGTCGTGGGCTTCAGCGCATCCGGATCGGGGGTGATGCGAACTACCTCCCACCCCTTCGGTGCGGTCAGCCGATCGCTGTGCATCTGGCACAGGTCGTAACAGTGCGGCTCGGCATAGGTCGCCAACGGGCCGACCACGGCCGTGGAGTCCGCGTAGACGTACGTGAGCGTCGAGACCGCGGGTTGGGTGCACGACGGCTTTGAACAACGACGACGACTCACGTCCGGCACGCTAGCGGGCCGCTATCGCTCGCGCGAGGAGCCGCGCCGTGACCGTTCAGCGGGTGGCGATAGCGGCGTCTGGAACGGCTTGCGGCACGGGAACCCGAACGCGTAGCGGTTTCCACGGGTATCCGGTGATCAAATCACCGAAGCGCGAGCGTTCTTTGACCCGGTGGGCGGCAAGGATTGGGCCCGAGCCGGGAAGCGGGGTGATAACGCCGGTAAACCAGTCCACGTCCGTGGGCGGCTCGAATGTGATGATCCGAATTTCACCGGCAGGAACCGAAACGCGAACCGGTTCGGTGGGCTCGGCCATCTCCCTACCACCGCGGAACGGCAGCATCGTCACGTCTACTTCCACGGAAGTCGAGGGAGCAACGATCTGCAACTTCACGTCTGTTGCAGCCCTGACAGGAAGTCCGCTCACCGCTGCCGGCCCCACGAAAGGCTGTGCACCAGCGGTGAACGATGCCTCGTTCTGAACGTTGTTTCCACCGAAGAACTGACGCATACCCGCGACGATCGGCTGATCGGAGGTGAGTTGAAGCGCTGCCGGCAGCACCCCGTCCGGTGATGGTGGAAGCGCGGGTGACATATCCAGGGTCGTGACGGCACCAGCCGGCACGGTCAGACTTCCGCGTTCGAACGGGAGGTAACTGCCGTCCTGAGCGAGTACCCGCACTTCGACGATGGCGTCGTTGTCGGTAGTCGATACGACAGAAAGGACGCGGGCGCCGTCGCCGGCCAGAATGCCGGGGACATAGACGGTGGTGGCTGGCTCCGCGGCGGCAGGGATCCAGTCGGTCCCGACGGAGTCGAGTCCTACGCGTTGCTCGTCGTCCACCGACGCACCGACGCGACCGGAACGCGCAATGACATGGAAGGCAATGCCGTTGACCCCGGGAGCCACCTCGTCGAGCCGAACCACGATGCGGTCCTGGCCAGGAACCACGAGCCCGCGCGTGGTCGGGGTTTCGATCTCACCGTCGGGACCGTGAATGATCACATCAACGATCGCCGACGTGACATCCGGATTCACCAGCACGACGCGGGTAATGCGCCCGGCGACGGCGCCACCGCCCACGAACCAGAAGTCGGACCCGGCTGGCGCGCACGCCGTGCTCGCCATACCGCGTCCACGTCCACTCGGATCTCTACCCCACTGGTCGGCAATGAGGCCCGGCGCTAGCGCTCCCTCGCCGTACGCCTCAATCGCAGGAAGTTCGATTCCGAATGCCTCGATCTGACCCTGTTCCCCCGGCTGCTTGAGGTTCGAACTCGCCGACTCGGCACCCGGAAGAGTCCGAAGACCGGCCTCACCTTCACCGTCTTGTCCAGGCTGTCCGGGAACTATCGCACCGGTAACTCGGACTCCGAGGTTGCCCCCGGTGCCTGGCTCGGGGCATAGCAGCACACTCGATCGAATGGGCTCGGCGATCACCGTGGCTTCGGACTCGGATGCGTCATCCCCAACGAAAAGCGAGCCCATACCCACGATTCCGGCGATGAGCGCGGCGACCAGAATCGGTGGAATCCACCCCCGGCCACCGGATCGCGGTTCTCCTGAGCGCGCACCGATGCGTGACGAACGCGCACGTGGTCGAGTCGCATCCGAAGTCGTCTCGGTCGCCTCCGGAGTCGAACTGTCGTCTGCAAGCAAACCTTCGGGAGCTTCATCGAGCGCGTCATCGGTCATGAGGGCACCTCCGACTCGTTCTCGTCAGACACCGAGCCCTCGGAGTTCTCCTCAACCTGCGGCCGATGGAGGTCCGTCGAGTCGAGGAAATGCGGCGCTTCTCCAGTGGTGGGATCGTCTGGATCATCCGGATCCGGATCGATCACCCGACGCTCCGGCAGCGCCAGGACGATGAGTACAACGATGACGATGCCCTGCAGGATCAGCCAACCTTGGCGGAAAGAGTCCTCGAATGACGCCGTCGCAACCGCGGTGGAGCTGTCGGCGGGGACTACGAATGCGGCCGACCAGTTCAGCGGCTCGGGTAACTCGGCCGGAGCAAGTGCTTGGCCGTCGATCGACGCGCTCCAACCGTTGGTTGCCGTGGATCCGATCCACAGGACCCTCGATCCAGGTTCAACGTCAATCGCTTCGGGAAGAGTCGTATTCAGGTACGGATCGGTTCGGATATCTCCGGGCTGGGCAAGTTCCACCGCCATGGGAAGGAAATCCCCGGTGGCGGTATCGATGTCGAGCACCTGTGCGCGGGACGTCACCCCACCGATGCGCCACAGAACTTCGCCCTCGGCGCTGGCAAGTCGACGTAGCCCAGGTTCGGAGTCGAGTGCGGGAACGATCGACCGCGAGGAACTCGGTGCAAGTTTGACGTAGCGCACGCCGTACGAACGCAGAGCGTCAACTTCGCCGCCACCCCGTCCAGACGCAAGGGCGGCCACCTGCTCGTCGATTGATAGCCAAACGTCCGCAGGTGGCGCGGTCTCGGCATCGCCCAGCGTGAGTGCGGAGCCACCAAGAAGGGTGTAGCGGACTTCGCCTAGTCCGTTGTCCGATAGGACGAGCGTGCGCGGTGCCTGGGGACCGTTAGCCTCGGCCGCGACGAATGCCGGCACGTCCACGCGCGGTGCGCGCACGAGTACGTTGTCGGTCGCCGGAACCCACCACACCGCCGCCGCGATGGGCGTCACCAACGCAGCAATGAGGGCGATCACGGCCAACGGCTGTCCGAGGGTGAAGTTCTGACCGGCGAATCTTTCACGCAGGCCTTCAACAGCGATCCCTGCCACAGCGATCATCGCCAAACCCAGGAGCAGCGTCATGGGTCCAGGCCACGGTTGCACCGGAATCCGCTCACCCGGAGGCAGCACGGTTACCGACGCCTGCACTACGCCGACAGCGAGAGCAAGGAGCCCGAGAACCCACCACGCACCAACGTTCGCGATGGTGTCTCGACGGAACAGCGCGAGCAGCGAGGCGAAAAGCAGACCTGCGGTCACCCACAGCGGATTCATTCCCGGACCACCGGGATGCACCAGCAGGATGTCTACCGGCCGCAGATTGGGATCAACGATTCCTGGAATGTTGAGTCCCGGCTCCACGAAGAAGAGCACCGGATTCGTCACCAGGTGCAGCGTCCACGGCATCAAGACCACCAGCGGCACGAGCAGAGCGATCAGGAAACGGACAATGATTCCCCACGCCTGCGACCTGAGTCGTCGCCACGCGACTATCGAAGCCGAGACCCCGATGACAACCGACACGACCCACACCGCCGGCGTCGCAGCCAAAATGACCGACATCATCAGCGCGGTGCCCGCAGCGCGGCGCATGGTGCCGCTGCGTCGAGCGAGTCGGACGCCGGACCGGATTGCGAACGGAAGCACAATCGCCGTCATCAAGGTGCCGATTCGTCCTTGCTCGATAGCCCCGGTCATGGCTGGAAGGAGGGCGTAGGTGAATCCCATCCACGCGCGCACGAGTTTGCTCGTCACCATGCCGCGCGAGGCGAAGTAGGCACTCCATCCGGCGATGGGCGCGGCCAGCAGGACAAGAACATTCATTGCCCAATCCGGGTTACCGAACAGCACGCTGGCCAACGACGCGACAACGATCAGGTACGGCGCCGACGGAGTAGTTGATCCGGGACCGACGTCGTGCCACGCAGCGAAGTAGGTCGCCCACAGATCACTGGCACCTAGCGGCACTGGCAGCAGCGCACCTCCCTGTAAGACCCCTTCCCCCCACCACAGAGCGCGCGTTGCAAAGACTGCGATGACGAGTAACGCAACGGTCATCACGACGCTCGGTTTGAGGAAGAAGCGACGCAGAAAGCCCGAGGAGTCGTCTTGGAGAAAGACGGCCTCGTCGTCGACAGGACCTGATTCCAGTGCACTGATCGACGATGGCGCAGCGGATGAACTCGTGGTCAACAGACCACCCACCGCCTCGCCCGCCTCGCGCAGTTGATCCAGGGAGGTGGGACGTAATGATCGGGTGACCGAGGCGGGTTCGGTACTGGTGCGTGCGATCAACTCGCGCGATTTCGCGATGCGCCGCGGGCGGAAGGCAACAGCCGCCACAGCTCCGACTTCGTCACGCGCGGCTCGCAAGTCCTTTCCAATCAAGTAGACCACCGAGCGCAACACGCTGCCGACTAGTAGGCGGAGCGCCACGAAGGGAGCAACCAACGGACGGGAGTGCGCTAACAAGACGCGGACGGCCGCCTCGCGATCAGCACGATGGGGCCGCTCGTTCGCGTCTCTGACTTCGCGCCGTCCGTGGGCGGAGGCTTCCCGGTGGTGGAGAACCGCGTCGGTCGCGATCAGAACTCGTCCACCGGCGCGATGAACGCGCCAACACAGATCGAGGTCGTCGCGGTAGAGCGGCAGGTTCGGATCGAACCCTCCGAGTTCCTCCCACACGTCCTCGCGGACCAACATTCCTGCGGAACTCACCGCCATGACATCGCGCACACCGTCGTGTTGACCCTGGTCGTGCTCGCGTCGTTCAAGACCGGTAACGCGACGACCATCGGTGTTGATCGTCACGCCCGCTTCTAAAAGGAGTCGCCTGTCATGCCAGCCCAAGATCTTCGGCCCGAGTACAACCGCAGAGGGATGGTTGTCCGCGGTCTCCAGGAGCCGCTCGAGACATGTGGGGTCCGGTGCACTGTCATCATGAAGCAACCAGATCCAGCGCACGACGTCGTCCCCGAGTTCGCTGATGCGTGACCCTGCGTGGTCAATACCGGCTGCGGCTGCCGCGCCAAAGCCCTTGTCGGTTTCCAGCGTGACCACGGCATCGTCCCCGAGGGACTCCCGGAGCATCTCTGCGCTGGAATCTTTCGAGGCGCTGTCGACACCGACGATCGCATTCATCGGTCGTGTCTGCCGGCCCAGCGTGGTGAGTACGGCGGGCAGCCACACGTCACCGTCGTGGGCGACCACCACTGCCGTGACAAAGTGTGAGCGCCGAGGCATCACCGGTTCGGCAGCGAATTCCTCTTCGAGTGATCCCCAGCCTTGGAACTCGGGGACGTCAACATCGGCGCCACCGTGGAAATCGTCAGGGTCAGGTTGACCTTGATACGTCTCACCCTCGAGATCGAGTGGGGAAGAGGACTCGGTCACCGGGTCAGGGTACGACCCCGAACCGATTCGTGAGTCGCAGGAGCACTCGGGGGCGCAGGTGAGTTGCTAGACGGCACGCTTCTTGAGCCGACGGCGCTCCCGCTCGGACAGGCCACCCCAGATCCCGAAGCGCTCATCATTGGACAGTGCGTACTCAAGACAGTCGTTGCGCACCTCACAGGACAGGCACACGCGCTTTGCCTCCCGGGTGCTGCCTCCCTTTTCCGGGAAGAAAGCTTCCGGGTCAGTTTGGGCGCACAGAGCCTGCTCTTGCCACGCGAGCTCTTCGGCATCGGACAGTGGCAGGAGCGCTAGCTCCGCAATCGTTCCTCGGTCGGACACGCCGAACCCTCCTCGACCCGAGATTCACGCTCGGATGAACGCGCTTACTCGGTGTATTACAGAGGTGTAGTTCGATTTCGTCAAGCCAGATGCGCTGAAAAAGCACCTTTGTGCCCAGAAAATGACCGCCTGGCGTGTGTGATCCACCACAAATGGTCGGTTTTCCCGAATTTTCGGCACATTCGTCCCCCCGTCGGGGGACGACCTAGGAGTGGTTGGATTCAGCGGTGAACATCACCGTCCTAGCCGGAGGTATCGGCGGCGCTCGGTTCCTGCGCGGGCTTCGACACCACGTCAACGAGTCCGCTGCATCGTCCGACTCCCCCATCACCGTCATCGGTAACACCGGAGACGACATTTGGGTCCACGGCCTGCGCGTATGCCCTGATCTGGACACCGTGATGTACACCCTTGGCGACGGCATCGACCCTGATCGCGGTTGGGGTCGTCGAGAGGAAACTTTCCACGCGAAAGCCGAACTCAAGGCCTACGGTGTCGAGCCGACCTGGTTCGGTCTCGGTGACCGGGACATAGGTACTCACTTGGTCCGAACGACCAGCTTGAACTCGGGTTATCGACTCTCCGAGGTAACTCGCGCGCTATGCGCACGTTGGCGACCCGGAGTCAACCTGCTCCCGATGACGGACGATCGCGCGGAGACGCACGTCGTGGTCGACGACCCAGACAATCCGGGGCAACAGATCGCGATCCACTTCCAGGAGTGGTGGATCCGTTATCGGGCGTCCCTCCGCGCTCATCGTTTCGTGATCGTGGGCATCGAAGACGCCACTCCCGCACCCGGAGTTCTCGACGCCATCGCCAATGCGGATGTGATCGTGTTGCCCCCGAGCAACCCCATCGTGTCGATAGGCACCATCCTCGCCGTCCCCGGCATCACGGACGCCCTCCGTGAGACGGTGGCCCCCGTGGTGGGCGTCAGCCCGATCATCTCGGGTGCTCCTGTCCGTGGAATGGCCGATGCTTGCCTTCAAGCCAGCGGCCTGGAGACGAGTGCTGCAGCCGTTGCGATGAACTACGGCCCTCGCTCCTCCGGAGGCATCCTCGACGGCTGGCTCGTAGACGAATCCGATGTCGAGTCTGTCGCGATCATCGAAGATGCCGGAATTGCCTGCCGGGCTGTTCCGCTGCTCATGAGCGATCTAGAGCGCACAGCCAGCATGGCGAGGGCCAGCCTGGACCTTGCGGCTCAGATCGGTTGAGCACAGGTCGATCGGACAGACGACCCGCTGGTTGAATGCCACCTGTGAACATCGACGAGACCTTCACCACCACGACCGACCCGTCGGATGTTTGGCACCCGGTCTCCCCCAAGCTCGTGACGGCTCGTCGGATCGTCCTCCTACTGATGCTCATGCCGCTTGGGCTGTTGGTGATCGTCCTGGCGTTGGTTTTCGAGCTACCCGCAACAATCGCAGCGATCCTGATCGCTGTCGACGCGATTGCGTTCATCTGGGCGTGGTGGTTGATTGGACGCCGGGTCCGCTCCTACTCCTATTGCGAGCGCGGAGAAGACCTGCTGGTGTCCAGCGGAATCCTCTTTCGACGGCTCGTGATCGTGCCGTATGGCCGCATGCAACTCGTCGACGTCAAAGCCGGTCCTATCGATCGGGCCCTGGGCATCACCACGGTTCAACTGCACACCGCGGCTGCTACCACCGATGCCGCCATCCCGGGTCTCGAACCGCAGGTTGCAGCCGACCTCCGCGATCGCCTCGCGCGCCGAGGCGAGAGTCGCTCTGCGGGCCTGTGACCATCCGATGAGTGAGATCCCGCCCCCGGAACCCCGAGCCAATGAGCCTCGAGCCGCGAACCCAAGCGCCATCGGCGACGATCTCGGTCTGGGACTCGCCGTTCCCGGAAGCCGCCTTATCGACAGCCAGGGGCACCGCAAAGTGCACCCGATTTCTCCCCTCGTGCACGCCGTGGCCGTGCTCCCGGCCCTGGCTGGCGTCAGCATCGCAGCGGGCATCCAGCGCGTCAGTTCGGTCGGGGAACAGCTGACCGGGTTTCCGGTACTCGACGCTTTGCCGCCCCTCGCGGCTGCCATCCTCGCGATTGCCGTTATCGCGGCCTTGCTTGCCGTCATTGTGGCGGGATTCCAGTACCTGGAATGGCGAGCGTTCAGCTTCTGGTTCGACGACGACGGTGACTTCCGCGTCCAGTCGGGGGTGCTGATCAAGCAACAACGACGCGTCCAGGTCTCACGCATCCAAACGGTCGACGTCACCCAGCCCTTCGCCGCGCGCCTGTTCTCCATGGCCGCCGTGGTCATCGAGGTGGCCGGACAAGACGACTCTCGGGTTCGGTTGAAATACGTCACGCTCGCCGATGCGCGGGAGATCCGTCGTGAAGTCCTCGCGCGCTCGGCGGGTCTCTCGAGCGATACGAGTGAGGCCACGCAAAACATCGTGACGCATGTTCCGGCTCGGCAACTCGGCCTGTCGCTGCTCCTTCGCGTCAGTACTGCGGGATTGCTTCTCATCACCATCGTGATCATCGCCGTCAGCTACGTAACCGAGGGCTGGGGCGGTATCGGGGTTGCGCTCGTCACCGGCGGTGTTCCGCTCATCGTCGTCTTGTCGGAATTCGTTCGGTACTACGGCTTCACCGTTGCCGAGTCCCCCGACGGGGTTCGGTTGCGCTACGGGCTACTGCGAACGGAATCGCGCACCGTCCCGCCGGGACGGGTCCAGGCGATCGACTACGTAGAGCCGTTGCTCTGGCGTCGCGCCGGGTGGACTCGGGTTCGAGTGACCATTGCCGGAGTGGGCACCGAGTCCGCGAACTCCAACAATCAGCGCAGCGAGACCCTGCTGCTGCCCGTCGCCACTGTCGATCAGGCGACAGATGTGGTCGCACGAATCCTGCCGAACTTGGATACGTCGTCGTTCGTCTGGATCACCGCACCCACCCGGGCTCGCCGCCGATCGCCGGTCCAATGGCGCAACATCGCCGTGGGCTGGGACGAACATTCGTTTGCGATCCGACGCGGTCGAATTACTCGGCACCTCGCCGTAGTGCCACACGCGCGGACACAGTCGGTGAGGTGGACGCAGGGACCGTGGGAGCAGACCTTGCGCTTAGCCTCGATGCACGTCGATGTCACGCCAGGGCCGGTCTCCGTTTCGGGCCTGCACCTCGACGCAGACGTCGCTCGCGCAATTGCGTTCCACCAAGCCGATGCTGCCCGCTCGGGTCGGCAGACAGACCATTCCATCCGATGGGCTCAATCGTGACGAAGCAACTACAGATCCTTCCGCTGCCACTCGAGCATGCGTTTGCTCCCGGGGACGATCTGGACGCGATCGTGCTGGACGCGATTTCAACGGCCCGCTGGACCGACGGTTCGAGTGGTGTGGTCGACGGAGACATCATCGTCGTCACAAGCAAGATCATCGCGAAAGCTGAGGGGCGCATCGTCCAAGCGGACTCCCGCGATCACGTCATCTCCGAGCAAGCTGAACGGGTGGTCGCAACAAAGATCACGCCGCGGGGTGTCACCTCGATCGTGCAAACCTCCCACGGCCTCGTTCTTGCGGCCGCCGGGGTGGATGCAAGCAATACCGATTCGGGAACCGTGGTACTGCTTCCCGAGGACTCGGACGCATCGGCAAAGCGGCTGCGCTCCTCTCTGATGGAGAAGACGGGTTCGACCATTGCGGTGGTGGTAACCGACACGATGGGACGACCGTGGCGTCTGGGGGTCACCGACGTCGCCATCGGAGCAAGTGGCATCCAGGTTCTGGATGACCACACCGGCCGAGTAGACGACTATGGCAACACCCTAGAGATGACGGTTGTGGCCGTGGCGGACGAAATCGCTTCCGCAGTGGACCTAGCAACGGGCAAACTCGGTGGTGCACCGCTGGCGATCGTGCGGGGACTTGCACACTATGTCTCCGCAGATGAGTCCTCGCGCGCTCGGGACATCGTTCGCCCGCTGGAGGAGGACCTGTTCTGGCTCGGCACCGCCGAAGCCCTCGAGGAAGGTGCGCGTCGGGCCATCGCGGGGCGCAGAACGATCCGCTTCTTCACCGATGATCCTGTGGAACCGGACGCCGTGGAGCGCGCCATCGAGGATGCGGTCCTAGCCCCGGCTCCGCATCACAGCGAACCCTTCGGCTTCCTCGTGCTTCGCGACGACGAACCCGGGCATCGTGAACAGCGAACGCTTCTGCTGGACTCCATGCGCGCGGCGTGGGAGCGCGATCTCATCGACATAGACGGCAAGGGTGACGACGAAGTGCAACGTCGGGTGGCCCGCGGCAACATCCTGCGCAATGCGCCCGTCGTCATTCTCCCGTTCGTCGATCTAGATCGCGGAGCGCACACCTTCTCCGACGAACGGCGCAATGCGGCAGAACGTGATCTATTCATGGTGGCCGGTGGCGCGTGCGTGGAGAACCTGCTCATCCGACTATCAGCGGAAGGACTCGGATCAGCGTGGATTTCTTCGACGATTTTCGCGCCGTCGATCGTGCGTGCTCAGTTCGGCCTCGGTGACCGCGTCCAACCGTTGGGAGCCGTGGCAGTCGGCGTTCCTGCGCAGGCCGCCAAGGATCGGCCGCCGCGACGTGCGCACGACTACATAGTCCGGATCGATTAGGGCCTATCGAAGAGGTGCCTACGCGTCGCTGGAATACCGGATGGCGAGGTCAGGCAGTTCGACACCCGGCCACACCCGAGCGCCTTCACGAAGTTCGTTTCGGGCGCCGACCACAGCGCCATCGCCGACAACAACTCCCTCGAGCACCGATCCCTCACCGATCCGCGCTCCAGCACCGATGATGCTGCCCGTCACGTGTGCTCCTGCTTCGATCACTGCGCCGTCGAACAGCACCGATCCATCCACCATCGCATCCGCGGCAACAACCACGTCCCTGCCGACACTGGTCCCACCACCGACATGAGCCGATGCCGCGACCTGCGCCCCGTGCAACACCAGCGCCTGGCCGGTGTAGGGAACAGCAGGTGACGGAGCAACACCGCTGACTAAGTCTCGACTTCCCTGCACAAACGCCAGCGGCGTACCGAGGTCGAGCCAGTAGCCACGGTCCACCACTCCACGCACGTGCGCCCCGGCGGACAGCAGGCCTGGGAAGGTCTCACGCTCCACTGAGACGACGCGGCCGGCAGGAATCTGCTCGATGACCGAGCGGGTGAAGACGTAGCACCCGGCGTTGATCAGATCGGTCACGATCTCTTCCGGTGTCGAAGGCTTTTCCAAGAATGCCTGCACGCGACCATCGGTATCGATAGGCACAAGTCCGTAGGCGCGCGGATCCTCGACGGGCGTGAGGTAGAGGGTGACGTCACTGGATGCTTCCACGTGCGAGCGAACCAATCCAGCGATATCCAGGCCGCTCAGGACATCACCGTTGAAGATCAAGATGGGATCGTCGGGTCCGGATTCCAGATGGTTCAGCGCATGCCTGATAGCGCCCCCAGTCCCCAGCGGCTCCTCCTCAGTGGCGATGACCACCTCGATGCCTAGATCAGCATCCTCAATGAACTCCGCGAAGACTTCAGCCCGGTAACTCGTGGCGAGCACGATGCGCTCCACTCCGGCGTCCCGTGCGCGGGTGATCTGATGAACGGTGAAAGGCACGCCCGCCACCGGCAGCATCGGCTTGGGGGTGTTCACGGTCAACGGTCGAAGGCGGGTTCCCTGACCCCCGACGAGCAGCACGGCCTCAGTCATCGGGCAAGGGTGCCACACAGACGCCAAGGGGCCATCCGCACAATGTGAGCATGTCGTCGTCTGCAGCGGACATTCGCTCGGCGTTACTCCGCCGGAATGATCTCGCCCAACCCTTCGTGACCTACCTCGGCCCGGACGGACGAATCGAGCTATCGGGAGCCTCGATAGCCAACGCATCGGCCAAGATCGCCAACGCATTGGCCCTCGAGTTCGATCTAGAGCCCGGTGATCGAGTCGGCCTTCACCTTCCGTGGCACTGGCAGCGCGTCGCGTGGCTTATCGGCATATGGAGCGCCGGTCTCGTCGTCGTTCCTGGAGGAGGAGAGGAATGCGACCTTCTGGTGGCTGGGCCGAAGGAGGCCGAGGGTCTGCCCGGTTCGGTGCAGGTGGTGTCGATGCACCCGTTGGGAATGCCGCTCGATGCGACCGCGATGGCCCAACTGCCCCCGGGACTAGACGACGTAACCCTGGCGGTCCGCGCACAACCTGATCAGCAGGTCATGGTCGCCGATAACGCCGAACAGGTGGCGCTGGACGACGTCACCCAGCATCAGCTGCTCGACCGCGCGCGGTCCTTCGCCAGTGGTCATGCGCACATCCGGCGAATGGGAATCCGTCAGGGTGAATCGCAGTGGTGGCTGCCAGCCCTGTGGCCACTGGTCACCGCGGGGTCGATCGTGATGTCCGATCCGTCGGCGCCGGACTTCGGCTCAGAACCGGTCGACGCGACGGTCTAGCGGCCGGCTCGACGACTCTCTACTGCGTGACGTTGACCGTAATGTCCTGGCTCGCCCCCGCGGCTTGCCTCTTGGCGACCACAAGGATGCGGTAGGTGTAGCTCGCGCCCGCCGGTGCCGCCTTCTTCACCTTGAACACGACCCGACCGCCCTTTTTGGTCTTGCCGCGTTGCACGGTGCGCCATTCGCCATTGACGAATGCCTGACGCCAGACCGTGAGTCCCTTGCGCTTCGGGCGCACGGTGGCCTTGACCGCGAAAGGCTTTCCGGCAGGAACATCCATCACCTGCGGCGTCACGAGGGCCACGGAGCGGGCCTTCACGCTGGGGACGACCGACACTCGGAAGGTCTCGCCCACTCCGATCGGCTGCTTCTTTCGAACGACGACGACCCGATACTCCTGGGTGGTATTCGGAGGCCAAGCACCTTTCACGGTGTGGCGGACGTTGCCGTTCTTCTTGGTGCGCTTCTTCTTGAAGGTGACCCACTCGCCGTTCTCCAGTTTTTGGAACCACACGCGCAGGCCCTTGCGCTTGGGTGTCACCTTGGCCCGGATTGTGAAGTCCTTGAGCGCCTTCACCTGTCGGTCCGCCGGGGTCAGCATCTCCACCTGGCGCTCGTAACTCGCTGTCGGTTCGGCTGCGGGAGCCTGCGTGGAGGGAGCCTGGGGTGCCTGCGGCGCCGTTACGGGCACGCCGGCACTGCCATTCACCGCGTTGATGTACGACGACTTCAATCCCAGTGCGTTGCGGAGTTGGTTACCACTGCGGGTAACGGTGCTGCCATCGGCGAGGGTCGCCTGCACCGTCTTGGCAACGCCGCTGGGGTCTCGGTCGACCACCTCGACCTTCCACACTTCCCCGACACCGAAGGCCTGCGCCATATCGACCTGGCTGACGGTGACACTCCACTCGCGATTGGGGTTGTCTTCACTGAGCGACCACGGGTCTGCAACCGAGCGCACATACGGAAGGTCACCGCCCCACTGATCGGCACTGGCCTGGCTCGCACCGCCATTGGAGGAAGAGTAGAAAGCGCGAATGGGCTTTCCCTCGAACAAGATCGCCATGCCGGTGGTGGGCGAGGCGTGAGTTGCATTGACTGCAGAGACCCAGCGATCGCCTTGCGCGCCGGACTGCTTGGACCAGCCCGCGAAGACCTGGTCGGAGTAGGGGCCCCGACCATCGTCCACGTGGCAATCGCACGCCCCGCGCGTTCCAGCCTCGATCGCCGAAAGACCGTACGTGCGGGCTGCGAGCACCTGTGCCTGGAGTGCGGCGTCGGGCCACGAACTGCTGACCTCGGAGATTCCGTACAGGTATTCGTCGTGCAAACGCAGCGAGTTGACCGCGTTGAGGCGGGTGGCTGAAGCGTCACCGGTGGGGAGGATCTCAAGCGTGCCATAGCGGTAGCGGTGCCCTTCGGAATCGAAGTTGCCGCCCTTGTCCACCACATTGGCCAGCCCCGACCAGGTGAGCGTGGCCGAGGGGAAGACACCGAGTTCTTGGCGCGATCCCCCAACGACCTTGGCGGCCTGCACCGCTCCGGAATCGCCGGTGAAATAGAAGCTTTCGCCTGGACCAGCGGTTACGACGTTTCCACCGAGGTTCGCCTGAACCGTGCCATCACCTTCCACCGCTTCCCCGCGAACCCGCACGTGCTTTTTCTTGTATTCGAGGTTGACGCGAATCGCCATGTCGTCTTGGACCGGTGTCACCGAGGTGCCCTGGTAGTAGTGCGTGACGATTGACGCAGCATCCATGCCGGCCTTAGCCATCGCCAGAGCGCCGTATTGGCTCATGCCCACTCCGTGGCCGAAGCCCGCTCCGGACAGGGTGAAGGACTCCGGTGCACCGCAGGGATCCGGCGGTGAGGTCGGAGTGGCCTGCACTCGTCCGGCGCTGACCCACGGGTAGAGCGGCTGTCCGCCTGCATTGGCGTTCATCGAGATCGTGTACATCCCCGGTGGCACCTGGTTACCCGCATCATCGCGCTGATCCCAGTCGATCTGCACCGGTCCTGGAGCATCGACCTGGCCACTGAGGTTGCGGACGATGTCGCCGCAGCGATTGCTGATCGCGATCGTCCATGTCATCGGTGCGCTGGTAGACGCGGTTATCGACATCGGACCCGAGGCCCACGAGGCGGGATTGGCCGTCGGGTTCACCATGCCCGCACCCATCTTGGCCGTGGTGGCGGCGCGGATCGCGGGGATCTGGTTCTCGAGGTGCTTACCCGGACAACTCGTCGCACCGAGATCACCGTGCCCTCCAACCACGAGGGCGTTAGCCGTCTGTCCCGGCTTGTACTTACTGGTCCCGGCACCCGAATCGGAGACGAGCGGAATCGTGCCATTGGGATCGCGGTGGTTCATCGCGAGTTTCCAGGCCGTCAACGAGGAGATCGAATCGACGATCGCGGCCATTTGGTCCGCCGGTGGGTTGGCCTTGGCGAAATTGCCGATGGCCGAGACAGCGAACGTTTCATCGTTGAATCCGGCGGTATGGCCACCAACAACCGCACGATCGATGCCACCAGCGCGACCCTCGTACAGGCGACCGAAGCGATCGACGAGGAAGTTGTACGCCATGTCGGAGTACTTCAGGCCCTTGGTGAACCAGTTGTAGAGGTTGCGCACCTGCTTGGCGGACTGTTCAGGGGTGTAGTTGTTCTTCGTTGCCGTGTGATGCACGAATGCAGCCTTGATGGTCGGCGAATAACTGGCCGAGCCTCGACGCAGTGACTCGTCGGCACCCCACTCGGCGCGGGTGATGATCGGCGGCATCGTCGCGACCGTGCTGGCTTGCGCGACCGACACCGGAGCAATCGCCGAACCATCCACGGGATCAGGCAGGTCGGCGTCGTCGTCTGTGACGGGGTTGTCGACAAGCATGACCTCGGTCCCCGCGGGTTCCGCACCACCGGGGGTGTCGATGCGCACCTGGACACCATCGGCGGTATCGGTCAACAGCGGATCGGTTCCGAACCTGATGCCCTCGGCCTCCACGGAGTCTGGATCAGGTCCATGGTCAGTGATCGTCAATGGCTGCCAGGTACTCCAGTCGTCACCCTCGCGAACCCGGATCAGGACACGGGTCCCAGGCTCGAATGGCTCATCGGCGGTGATGCCCACGAGGCTGAACGGTTCGGTGTCATTCTCGACGGCAGCTACGGCTGGCCGAAGGTCGTCGTCGTGGGTGTCACCGTGCTCGTGCTCGTCGGCCGCAAAAGCAATGCCCCCTGTGCCGGCCAAACCAAGGTCGTCGACGGTGAGGTCGGCCATCATCGAATCCCACGACGCCATAGCGACGGTGGAGTCGTCGATCACGCTCGGGTCCACACCACTGATGGGAAGCGAGGTCACGCTG
>Ga0208785_1000521_pt1 | contig 17217 bp, 17 predicted proteins | sample DEB08_DNA_2_FD_185499 | JGI IMG/M metagenome (GOLD analysis project Ga0208785, IMG submission 185499) | Aqueous microbial communities from the Delaware River and Bay under freshwater to marine salinity gradient to study organic matter... | ecosystem: Environmental > Aquatic > Marine > Coastal ...
CTCTGTCCGACCTGGGGGTTGCTTGCCGGACTCAGCGACGAAGAACGACTCGGGCATCTTCAACGACCCGACGTACGAGAAGCCCTCACTACCGAGGTCCCCGTGGTCTGGACCGACTTCATCACCTCCATCACCCGCAGTTGGGACAAGCTGTATCCCTTTTCCGGCGAGGCCGATTACGAACCCGACCCGGCTGCCACCTGCGAGGCGCTCGCCGTTCGTCAAGGTTGTCGGCCCGCCGACATTGCCTACGACCAGTTGATGAGCGGTCAGGGCACCGGCCTGCTCTATTTCCCGCTGTTCAACTATGCGAACCACAACCTTGACCACCTTCAGGTGCTCCACCAGCACCGCTACACCCGGATGGGGCTCGCCGACGCCGGAGCGCATTGCGGAACGATCGCCGACGGTGGAATGCCGACGTTCATGCTGCAATTCTGGGCTCGCGATCGGAGCCACGGCGAACGGCTACCGCTCGAATGGGTGATCCATCGCCAGACCCGCCAGACCGCAGAGCTTTACGGCCTACGAGACCGCGGTCTTGTCGCACCCGGCTATCGAGCTGACCTGAACATCATTGACCTTGACCGGCTTGGGGTGGAACTCCCCCGCCTCGTCGCCGACCTGCCGACCGGGGCTCGCCGGTTTGTCCAGCGGGCTGAAGGGTACGCCGCCACCATCTGCGCAGGATCGGTCACCTTGGTCAACGACGAGTTCACCGGCGAAACCCCCGGCCGACTGATCCGGGGACCGCAAGCCGACCGGAACTAGCGGCTCCCGGCCCGCGAACCGGTCGGCCACACCGGAGGCAGGCCAGCATGCAGCCACACCGCCGCCGCCACCGCGGCCATCACCGCATCTGAGGCGTTGACCGCTGGTCGATCCTCCTCGTCGATGTGCACGGTGATCGGCGGAGTGTCCACCGCCCGCAAGATCCCAAACGATCGGATAGTCAGGTCGTGGATCTCCCCATCGGGAGCCACCGTCAACGACTCGCTGGTGACCAGACCAAGGCCCATGTGGGCGGCACCGATGCAGTACGAACGAAGCACCACCGGATCAAGCACCTCACCGGCCCGCACCCAAACCTCCACCCGACCATCGGCACCGATCTTTGCGGTAGCCGAACCGCCGTCAGGAGCGGTTACCCAACCCAGCTCACCTTGAGCAGCCGCCAACAACACGGTCGCTTCGAGCCAGCCTGCCCCGCGGATCGCGGCCGAAGTCGCCGGGCCAGCCACATCAACTTCCTCGATGGTCAAACCCGGCGCCACCGCGGCGATGGCAGCCGCGATGCCCGGCGTGCGAGCCACCCGAAGCACCCCACCACCATCGGCGTTGATCCCGGCCGCGATCGGCGGTCGTTTGGGGCCGAGACGCACCGCGTCTTCCCGAGCCAGCAACACTCGGACCGGCCGACCGTGTTGGTCGGCGAGGCGGCGCGCCACCGCCCCGAGGTCACTTGACAATTTGGCTCCGAACGCTCCGCCGTTAGCCAACACCGGAGCAGGGGTGCCACCCGGTTCACACCACGATGCGTCAGTTTCGAGATAACCCGGTTCGACCCAACCGGTCTGGAGCACCACGTCGAACACCCCGTCCGGCAACGCGATCGGTGGTCCAAAACCGGCCGTGGTTCGCCGCCCCTGCACTTTGCCTGCTGCGGCTAACGCGTCCGCCCGGGTTTCGGCAACCGCCCAACCATCCCCCGAAGCCATCGGTACCGCCACCAACGCGTCGGCCGGAGCCGAATCATCCGCGAATCCTCCGTTGCCTAACGCCACCGCTGGACCAACCGATTGGTCGGTCCGGCCCTCCAATGTCGCCCGAGCGACGGAACCGGCGGTCACGTTGACCGGCACCGACCGACCAAACCCAGACCACGCTTCGACCACTGGCTGCCAGCCCGTGCATCGACACAGGTGAGCCAACAGCGCATCCCGGGCTCGATCTTGATCCTCAGGAGCAACGCCTTTGGCTCGCAACCCTTCGAACCGGCAGATAATCCCCGGAGTGCAGAACCCGCATTGGCTGCCGCCGGTGGAAGCAAACGCGTCACCCCAACTGGCTCGCACCTGCTCGTCGAGTCCCTCCACCGTGGTCACCGACCGTCCGCCGACCCTGCGCACCGGAGTGACGCAGGAAACCCGAGGTTGACCATCGACCAGCACCGTGCAGCATCCACATTGCCCCTGAGGGGAACAACCGTCTTTCACTGAGCGCAACCCGAGCTGCTCACGCAGCACGTCAAGCAAGGTTGCCGACGGGTTGTCGACCACTACCGGTCGACCGTTAACCGTCAGCTGCAATCCGGGATCGCTCATGGTCCGACGCTAGCCGTCCACCGATGCCTTCCCCCGGTTAGCGTGACCAGGTGTCTGCTTTGTCCCGCCGGACGTTTCTGATCGGTTCCGCCACCGGATCCGCCTTGCTCGCGGCCTGCGGCCGGTCCACGAGCTCCGGTCCCAGCCAGTCGACGTCAGCGACGGCATTGGCGTTTCTCGTACCCGCTTTCCCCGACGGGTTTAGCCAGGCCGCGACGTTGGTTCCTGGGGTGGAGCAGCGGCTTCCGTTCGTGCTGCGAGACCAGATCGATGTGGTTCGAGACAACGCCCCAGCGCGGCTTGCGATGGCGATCCAACGGGCTGGTGAAACCATCCACGAGGCCACCATCGAGGCGTATTCGGACGGGATCTTCACCCCCTACTACCCGTTGATGGTGACCTTGCCCGAACCCGGACAGTACGAGGCGGTGCTGACCGACCACCCCGATGTTGCTCCGGTGTCGTTCCTGGTCGCCGAACCTGGCACGGTAACGATTGCGCAGGTCGGCGATCCACTGCCGAACCTCGACACCCCGACGGTCGACGCCCCCCGAGGGGTCAACCCCATCTGTACCCGGGCGCTCCCCTGCTCACTGCACGACAAGAGCCTCCGCGAGGTGGTCAGCAATGGGCGGCCTACGGTGCTGTTGATCGCCACACCCGGGTTCTGCCAAACCGACATCTGTGGACCGGTCGTTGATCTTGTGCAAGACGTGGCCGGTGCGCGTTCGGACCTCGATGTGATTCACGCTGAGGTGTACGTCGACCCGTCGGTGTTCACCACTGGGGCGTTTCCCGAAGTGACACCGATCGTCTCTGCGCTTTCGCTGCCCTACGAACCGGCGCTGTTCGTAGCCGATGGCGACGGGATCATCGTTGCCCGCGTCGACACGACGTTTGACCGTCGCGAACTCGCCGACGCGCTCACCCGACTCAGCTAACCCGCAAGTCAGCCAACCGGCAGGTCAGCTAAACGACTGACCGCAGCCGCAGGTGCGCTGGGCGTTGGGGTTGTCGATCGAGAACCCGGCGTCCTGCAGGCCATCCTTGTAGTCAAGGGTTGCGCCTTCAAGAAGCATCGCTGACTGCGAGTCAACTACCACGCTGACACCTTCGTAATCGTTGGCGATGTCATCGTCGCTGCGGTCGGTGTCGAAAAACATTTCGTAGGAGAACCCTGAACATCCTCCGGGGCGTACCGCCACTCGAAGCGCGAGGCCGTCTTCGCCCTCAGCTGAAATCAGTTCGCCAACCTTGCTCGCTGCTGCGTTTGTAAGCGTGATCATGGTGTTCCTCCTGTTGGCGTAAGCCTATCCTGAACCGGTGCCCTCCACCGCACTGCCGACCACCGAACACATCATGGGGCTGCTGCGCGGGGTGATCGACCCCGAACTCGGCAGTGACATCGTGGAATTGGGCATGGCGCAGGGTGCCACGATCTCCGCTGAAGGGGTGATCCAACTAGAGATCGCCCTCACCACCTCCGGTTGTCCCTTGCGGGCTCAAATCCAAAAAGACATTCGGAGCCGCCTGCTTGGGTTGCCGGGTGTCACCGCCGTCAAGATCAACTGGGGTGAGCTCAGCCAGGAACAACGAACCGAAGCCATGAGCAAGGCTCGTTTCAACGTCAGCCAGAACGCTCCGGATACCAGCATTCCGAGCACTACCAAAGTGGTGATGATCGCCTCCGGTAAAGGTGGTGTGGGCAAATCGTCAATCACCACCAACCTGGCAGCCGGGTTGGCCAAGATGGGCTACGTCGTTGGGGTCATGGACGCCGACATCTGGGGTTTTTCGGTCCCACGGATGCTGGGTGTCACCGGCGACCTGCTGGCCCACGAAGGCAAGATCGCCCCACTGACTAGGGCGATCGGTGACGGCCGGCTTGAAGTGGTGTCGATGGGGTTCCTCGTCGCGCAGGAAGACTCGGCGCTGATGTGGCGCGGGTTGATGCTGAACCGGGCCGTTCAGCATTTCTGTCAGGACGTCAAATGGCCCTCCGATCTTGACTATTTGCTGATTGACATGCCGCCCGGGACAGGCGACGTTCAGATGGGTCTGGCCAAAATGCTGCCCCGGGCTGAGATGATCATCGTCACGACCCCCGCGCTCAACGCACAAAAAGTTGCTGCTCGGGTAGCTGACATGGGCGCCAAGAACTACCTCCGCATCGTGGGGGTCATCGAGAACATGAGCGAGTTCGTTGCTCCCGATGGGTCCACCCACCGGTTGTTCGGTGAAGGTGGTGGCCGACAACTCGCCGAAGACATCGGTGCACCGCTGCTCGGAACTATCCCGATCGAAGCCAGCGTGAGCGAAGGAGGCGACCACGGCGAACCGGTCGTGCTCGGTGAGGGCCTCGCTGCCGAAACCTTCCGCACGATCGCAGCCCGGATCGCCGAAGAGTTCATCCCGCCGGTGGAGATGGCTGGTTGCAGCGCCCGAATGCTCGACGCGGCAGTGGCTGCGCTTGACGCCCTCGACAGCTAACCCGCGTTGGGGTCGTCGTCGGGTCTTTCGTAGCTGATCTCACCGATGTCAATCACTCCGTCGCGGGGACTGCGTCCCGCCGGACCCATCGGATCGTCACGAAACACGGGACGGCCAGCCTCGGTCGCCCGCCGGCGCATCCGAACCAGGATCAGCGCCGCCACTGCGGCCCTCGTCGGGGAGAACAACAGCAACAGTCCGACCCCATCGGTCAAGAACCCCGGTGTCAGCAGCAAGGCGCCAGCCAACACGACCAGCATTCCTTGCACCAGCTCGCGGGTCGGTAGCTGACCGGTTTCGAGACGGGTCTGAAAGCGGGCCAACAAACCCAGCCCTTCCCGTCGTACCAGCGCCGCTCCCACCAGCGAAACCAGGATCATCAGCAGGAACGTTTCCCATCCTCCAATCGCCGAACCAGCCTGGATCAGCAGCCAAACCTCCACGATCGGGACAACGATGAAAGCGATGACCAGAAGACGAAACACCTCTTGAGCGTAGAGCCAAGCGTGAGCAGGTCCCTAAGCTGGGACGGTGAACCGCCCCGAAAGCCGGCCCCCGTCGGTCGACAAACTCGCACGGTCGATCGCCGACACCGGCCTTCCCCACCCGATGCTGGTCGAAGCCGCCCGTCAAGCCATCGCCGACGGGGCTCCGGAGAAGGCTCGCGAGGTCGCCACCGCCACCCTGCGGCGGATGCTCGGTCCGGTCATCAACGCGACCGGGACACTGCTGCACACCAACTTGGGCCGGGCACCGCTGGCCTGGTCCCAACCGGAGCAATACACCAACTTGGAGTTGGACCTCACCACCGGTGAACGCGGTTCGCGTATGGCGACCGCCGCCGCGCTGGTAGCCCGCGCCTGCGGAGCCGAAGCTGCGCTGATCGTCAACAACTGTGCCGCGGCGGTGCTGTTGGCCCTCGGCGGGCTCGCCGAAGGCAAAGACGTCGTGGTGAGCCGGGGTGAACTCGTTGAGATCGGTGGTGGTTTCCGGATCCCTGAAGTAATGGCCCGCTCTGGGGCACGACTCGTTGAGGTGGGAACCACCAACCGAACTCGGGTCAGTGATTACCGCCAAGCGGTCGACGATCCCGCCCATGACGTCGGAGTCGTGCTGCAAGTCCACCAGTCGAACTATCGCATCGTCGGGTTTACCGAAGCACCGACCACCAGCGAACTCGCGGCGCTGGCAGCACCGTTGGTGGCCGACATCGGATCAGGGTTGCTGGACAGTCGCTGCCCCTGGTTGCCCGGTGGCCCTCCCGGCTGGCTGGATGCCGAACCAGCCGCCCGCCAGACGCTGGCCGCGGGCGCCGGGTTGGTGATGTTCTCTGGCGACAAGCTCATGGGTGGCCCACAAGCGGGGATCATCGCTGGCGATGCTGAGCTGGTGGCCCGATGTGCCCGTCATCCGCTGGCCCGTGCGTTGCGGCCGGGAGCGCTGGTGATCGCTGCGCTGCAAGCAACAGCACTGGCGTACCTCGCCGAAGACGGACAAGCCATCCCGTTCTGGCGGATGGCGACGCTGAGCCTCGAAGAGTTGCGGTCACGGGCCGACCGGTACGGCGCCGGAGCAATCATCGACACCGAATCCACTCCCGGCGGTGGAACCCTTCCCGGGGTGGCGATCCCCTCGATCGGGATCGCGGTGAATGGCGATCAACGTCAGCTGTTGCGCGAGTTGAGCCGACCGATCATCGCCCGCGTCGACCACGATCAGACCGTGATCGATCTCCGAACCGTCCATCCCGACGATGACGACTACGTCGCCGAGGCGTTGCGGTCGCTCACGAACTAGCCCGATGCACGTCGTCGCCACCGCAGGCCATGTGGACCACGGAAAGTCGACGCTGGTCAAAGCGCTGACCGGCACCGACCCGGATCGTTTCGCCGAAGAAAAAGCGCGGGGCCTGACCATTGATCTGGGCTTCGCTGGGACCACGCTGCCGTCCGGGCGCGGGATCTCGTTCATCGACGTTCCTGGCCATGTTCGTTTCCTCAAAAACATGCTGGCTGGGGTCGGCAGCGTTGACGCTTGCCTGTTTGTGGTGGCAGCCACCGAAGGTTGGAAACCACAGTCCGAGGAGCACCTGCGAATCCTGAGCCTGCTGGGGGTCAACCACGGGATCGTGGCCTTGACCAAAGTCGGACTCGCCGATCCGGAACTCACCGAACTGGCCCGCCTCGACGTCACCGAACGCACCGCAGGAAGTTTTCTGGCTGATGCTCCCATAGTGGAAGTCGACGCGCTGGCCGGGCACGGGATGGACGAACTGCGTTCGGCGCTCGACACGTTGCTGGCCGAGACCCCAACCGCCGAGGATCGGAAACAGCCGCGGTTGTGGATCGACCGGGTGTTCGCCGCGAAAGGCGCGGGGACGGTGGTCACCGGAACGTTGACCGGGGCCACGGTGCGCGTCGATGACGAACTCATTTTGTTACCTCAGCAGCAGCCGGTACGAGTGCGTGCGCTTCAGAGCCAGCACGCCGAACGAACCAAGGTCGGGCCCGGGAACCGGGTTGCGGTGAACCTCTCCGGGGTCTCCTATGACCGGGTGAGTCGAGGTGACGTGCTGGTCCACGCCGACCAGTGGCACGTCACCGGTCGCTTCGATGCTGCCCTCAACGTGCTCGATCACCTCGACCGTCCCGTGAGTCGCCGCGGCGCGCACCTGCTCTATCTCGGTTCGGGCGAATATCCGGTGAGGATCCGAGTGTTAGGGCCCGATGTCATCGAACCCGGGGGAACCGGTTCGATCCGGGTGCATCTCCCGATCGGTTTGCCGCTGCGACCCGGTGATCGCTACATCCTTCGTGAAGCCGGGCAGGGCGTCACCTTGGGTGGTGGTGAGATCCTTGACGTCGACCCGATCCTCCCCGCTAGCCGGGCCCGACCGGACCGCAGCGTCGAGCGGGTGGTGCGCGAGCGTGGCCTGGTTGATGCGGATCTGCTGCGTCGCCTCACCGGCGAAACTCGCGAGCCAAATGCCGGTCGTTGGGTCGTGGATCCGGAGGTGTGGGCCACCACCGTCGACCGGGTCGGCTCGAGCGTCGCTGCGGCTGGTCCTTACGGTCTGGATATTGCCAGCCTGACCGAGTTGGAGCGGGCGGTGCTCGACCACCTCGACACGGTGGTTGTGGAAGGCAACCGGGCAAAGCATGCCGATGCGATTGACCCGGTTGCCGAAAGCGGGTTGGTCGGGCGGCTCGCAGCTGAACCCTTCGCTCCCCCACCGATCGATGACGCCGACCCTGCTGAGGTTCGCGAACTGCTTCGACGCGGCGAACTCCGGCAACAAGACGGGGTGGTGTTCGCAGCGTCCGCGTTTGACGAAGCGGCTCGGATCGTCGCCGGGCTGCTCGCTGAACAGCCCGATGGGATCACCATCTCCCAGGCCCGTGACGCGTGGGGTACCAGTCGGAAGTTTGCCCTCCCTTTGATCAACCGGTTGGACGAAACCGGTGTCACTCGCCGCCGAGGCGATCTTCGAATCGCCGGTCCTCGGCTTCCAAAGCTGTAGCCGCCGAGGGTTTACCCCCGAATCGCGGCCCGGCGTTCTGCCTCTGAAAGACCACCCCAAACGCCATGCTGTTCGCCGACGTTCAGCGCGTAATTCAGGCAGTCACGGCGGACTGAGCAGGCCGCGCAGATGGCTTTCGCGGCGTCTTCGCGAAGCCGTTTCTCGTCGCGCCGTTCTGGTTTGGATGGGGGAAAGAACGCGGCGGCATGGGGACCGCGGCATGCGGCACGCTCCTGCCAGTCAGTTTCGATGTTCACTACAGCCATCGTGCACCTCTCTCAAGGGCTTATCAGATGGATAGGCCAGAGGACAAGGCCCTCTTTTCTGATTGTCTTACCAACGATGATGCTTGCTGGTTGCTCGGTTAGGAACACCACCGCAACACCGGCAGACGGCCGAGGTTAGTCGTCGTTGGACGCCCGCCTCTCGCGGTAGTCGCGGGCACCGCCTTCTTCGGGTTCGACCTCAAGGAACAACCCTTCGATCGCAACCACCCGCACCGGGTCACCCTTGGCGATCGGCGTGGTTCGGTTCACCCGAGCTTTCCACGGGGCCGAGTTCACGATGACCACGCCTTCACGCCGCAGTTCCTCGGCAGCAACCCCCATCTCACCAATCATCCATTCGCGACCGATGGTCGGCGTACCGAATCGGGTCCGGATCATGGCTGGCATCCCGGAGATCATCGACAACGCCACCCCGATCACCCCCGCCCCCAAGGTGATCCAAGAAATCGACAACCCCTCGAAGAGGAACAGCGAACCGATCACGAGGCATACCGATGCCACCACCGACCAGAATCGGGCGACCCCGGTCTGCACGTCGATGGCATACCCCAACAGCGCCACCACCAACAGCGCCAACGCCCAAGGACGGGTGGGCAACACGTCCAGCCCGTAGCAACCACCGATGAAACACAGCGCTCCGACCACACCCGCGATCCCCACCCCGGCGGTGAAGAACTCAAAGACCAGCAGGGCGCCACCGATCAAGAACAACAGGTAGGCCATAGCCGGGCTGGCAAAGGTGTGCATCCATCCGTCGAACAACGAAGGCTTGGAGAAACGAACCGGTGACAACGGCACCCGAACCGGCTGGTCGCCGCTGGTGTCGATCTGGGTTTCAAATCCGGGAAGATCAAGGACGAAGAACCCCAGCGTCGGCGAGTCACGTTCGGCCAAGCCCAGCCGGATCACTCCCTGCTCGTCAACGGTGTCGTCGCGCAAGTCGGGCGCTACCGCCACAAACTCGGGCAGCAGCAACTCCTCGGGGATTACCAGACCACCGGTGTCGCCGTAGGACGCACCGACCGCCACCGCTAGTTCATCGGCGCTGGCCAGCAACTGGGCAACCCGGCCCTTTGCCACCGCCCCCGACGGGCCAACCCAGGCATACACCGGAACCGGCGACCGCCGGATCTGCTCGGCCAGTTCTACCAACCGTTCATCGCTGATCACTGCTCCCGGACTGTTGACCTGAAGCACCAGCCCACCGCTGGACGCGTCGCGGGCGTTGCGAAGGGATTCTTCGATGAAGTCGGCAACGATGCCATCGACCAGGCCTGAAATCTGGATCACATCGAACACCGGAGGTTCCGCACCGGTTTTGAGGTCCTGAGCACCAGCCTGGCTCGGTGTCAGCGTGGAGACCGTAGCAAGGGCGAGCGCAGCGAACGCCAACGCTAGGCTTATCCGCCGACGCACTGTCGAGCGCCCCGGCGAGGAGGGAAATGGATCCGAAACATTTCTTCTCATCGTCAAACGTCCTGATCGTGGCGGGTAAAGGGGGCGTAGGGAAATCTACGGTTGCGGCGACCATTGCCACCGCAGCATCTCAAACCGGCCTTTCGGTCCTTCTGGTGGAGGTTTCCGGCAGGTCGGCTACCGCACCGATGTTTGGTGCGCAGGCCCAAGGCTACGACGAAGCGGTCGTCATCGACGAAGCGGACCACGACGATCAGCGGGGCCGAGTCAGCCTCCGTTCCATCACCCCCGACGATGCACTGACCGAATGGCTCAACAGCCACGGGTTCGGTCGGCTGGTCACCCGGTTGTCTTCGGTCGGCATCCTCGATGTGATCGCCACTGCGACCCCCGGTATCCGTGACCTTCTGGTCCTTGGCCGCATCAAGGCTCTCGAACAAGAAGGTGTGGCAGATCTGATCGTGGTCGATGCTCCAGCCGCCGGTCACGCGGTGGGGTTTCTGCGCAGCCCGGTTGGCGTTCGTGACGCAGCCCGCTCGGGGGTACTCAACCGTCAGGCCAACGAGATTCTCGAACTCATGGGCGACCCCAAACGCTGTCAGGTGGTGCTGGTCACCATCGCCGAGGAAACCCCCATCAACGAACTCATCGAAACCAGTTTCGCCATCGAAGATGAACTCGGGGTTCGACTCGGCCCGGTGGTGGTCAACGCTCTGCTTGACGAACTTGACGGCCTCTCCCCGACCTCACCGTCCGATCTCCCACCCGCAGCCGACGGCCTCGAACCCGCCGACCTCGACGCGTTGCGCCTGGCCGCAACCTTTCGCCACGAACGACAACAGCTCCAAGCCAGCCAGTTGACCCGGCTCGAAGCACAGCTTCCGCTCGACCAACTCCACCTCCCCATGGTGTTTAGCCCCGTGATCGGGACCACCGAGCGAGAGTTGCTCGCCCAACACCTGAACCAACAGATCACCGAAAGAGTCGCGAACGATCCCGAAGATCACCAAGGGACCACACCATGACCCGCTGGTTCGACCTGATCGCCGACCGCAAGGTCATCGTCTGCTGCGGCACCGGTGGGGTGGGCAAGACGACCACCGCCGCGTCAATCGCAGTGACCGCCGCCCAAGCCGGACGCAACGCGGTCGTGATGACCATCGACCCGGCCAAACGCCTTGCCGATGCGCTGGGCGTCAACGGGCTCGGAAACACCCCGCAGATCGTTGACGGTCCGTGGCCAGGGACGCTGGCGGCCGTGATGCTCGACACCGGGGAAACATTCGACGACGTTGTCCGGCGCAACGCACGCGATGCGGCCCATGCCGAGCGAGTCATCAACAACCGCTTCTACCGAAACGTCGCTGGCACCTTGTCCGGCACCCAGGACTACATGGCGGTCGAGAAACTCGCGGAACTCACCGAAAGCAACCAGTGGGATCTGGTAGTCGTCGACACCCCGCCGACCCGAGATGCCCTGACGTTCCTCGACGCTCCCCGAGTGCTCTCCCGACTTCTCGACAACCCCATCTACAAGTTGGTGACCTCCAACCGGGGTGGGGTGTTTCAGATCGCCAACCGGGCCGCGCAGACCATCGTCAGCCAACTCGGTCGGGTGGTGGGGGCCAGCGTCGTTGATGACGCTGTCACCTTCTTCCAAAGCTTCGAGGGGATGGAGCAGGGCTTCCGGGATCGGGCCCTGGCCACTTCGGCCCTGCTCACCCAAGACGCCACGTCATTCGTGCTGGTCGCCTCACCGCGGGCTGACACCCTCGACGAAGCCCGCTACTTCTGTGAGCAACTCACCAGCAACGACCTGTCACCCGATGCCATTGTGATCAACCGCACCCTCCCTCGCCCCGGAGTTGACGCGACCCGAGCCGCAACGTTGCAGCACCAACTCAACCAAACCTCGCTCGAGTCGGCCAGCATCGCGCTGTCCGACCTGATCCGTTTATCGACCGACGATCGCCAGCGGGTTCAGGAACTCGCCGCTCTCGCCCCGGAGGCGCTGCTGCTAACGGTGCCGCTGCTGGCATCCGACATTCATGACGTACCCGGGCTGATCGACTTTGCCTCCCGGGTTTGCGAACCCGCAGCAGACTGACCGGGCGCTACTGGTCGAGCGCGCTCACGGCTTCGTCAAGGGTTTCGCAAACCGGAACGATCCGATCGAACCCGGTGGTGTGCAACAACCGGGTGATCGTCGCCCGATCACAGAACACGCTGATCGAACCGTCGTTGTCGCGGATCTTGCGAATACCACCAATCAAGGCACCCAATCCGGCGGAATCCATGAACTGCACACCGGACAGGTTCACGACCAGTCGAGAGTTGGCGCCCACATTGGCAAACGACTCACGGAACTGGGCTACCGAGTAGGCATCCAGCTCACCCTCAGGAGCGATTTGTAGATAATCGGAACCTTCGGGTTGATCAACACGGATCTCAAGCACGCCAGCATCGTAGCCAGAACCCGGGCCTCTGGACACGCGATGGGGTTTCGGCGGACCGTGGGCGACCCCAAACATCGGTGTACCATCCGGGTTGTGATGAACATTCTTCTCGCCACCGATTCCGATGCCCTGCTCGACGAAGTAGAAGCGGCGGTCGCCGGAACGCACCTTGTTTCACGGGTACGCAACGGCGTGGATGTCGTACCGGCCATCAATCAGGTCAACCCCGCGCTGGTGCTGCTCGACCTTCAAATCGGCAACATGGGTGGTATCGCCGCGTGTCTGGCGGTGCGCCAGCGCGAAGAGATGGGCGACCTTGACCCCCGACCGGTCCTTTTGCTGCTGGATCGAGCCGTTGACACCTATCTGGCTCAGGAAGCACGAGCCGACGGCTACTTGGTGAAACCGCTCGACGCGTTCACCATCATGCAGACCGTTGATTCCCTGCTGACGCAGGAGCCGTCATCGACGTGAGGCGGTAGCCTCGGGTCTCTGCACTACGGGCAGTGGCGCAGGTTGGTAGCGCGCCTCGTTCGGGACGAGGAGGTCGTGGGTTCAAATCCCGCCTGCCCGACCAAAAGAAACTGACGTGAACCCGGGACCTAAGCGTCCCGGGTTTTCGCGTTTCGACCCGTCACCTTGACCCCACTAGGTTGCGGCCATGACCGGAGATGAACTCCTTGACGTCGTCGAAACCTACGAGGCGTTCGGTGACCATCGAGCCGGAAGCGAGGCCGAACAGGCAACCGCAAACTGGATGGCCGACCAGCTCGCAACCCGCGGTCTCAGCACTTCGCTCATTCCGATTCCGTTTGACCGTTACCTCACCAAGTCGTCACTCACCGCCGACGGTCAACCCATCGACCATCTCCCGGCCTACTACGAGTGGACCGGAACGATCGACACCACCGACGTGCACATCGCCGCGGTTGACGTGCGCCCCGGAGGGCACATCGGTGCGCTGGACGCGGCCACCGCAGCCGCCCGCCAAACCGGACGGGCCGGTTCGGTATTGGCCACCGAGCACGACAACGGATCACTGATCGCCGTCAACCGGCAGGTCCGCCCCCACGGAGGCCACCCCACGGTGCTCATCGCCGGACGTGACCTTTCCACCGTCAGCGCCGCGGGCGAGGTGCGCCTGCAACTCTCCGCAACGCTCGGGCCAGGGACCGCCTACACGGTCGAAGCCCGCAACCGTCCCGCCGAAAACCCGCTGATCCTCACCACGCCACTCACCGGTTGGTTTGGTTGTGCCGGCGAGCGCGGCACCGGGATCGCGGTGCTGCTCGAACTCGTCGAACGCTTTGCTTCGGAACCGTTGCTGGTGCTGGCCACCGGAGCGCACGAACTTGACTATTTCGGGGTGCGGCGCTGGGTGGCTGAAACGGAAGTGACGCCTAAAGCAATCGTGCACGTCGGGGCCTCACCTGGAGTGGACCAGATCGGAGTAGACGGTCAACGCCAGTTGATCCGCAGCCGAGTTGCGATCACCGATCAGACCGGAACAATCGCCGAACAGATCACCACTGCGCTTGAACCGGCGGCGTTTATGGTTCACACCGGCACCGACCGTTGGATGGGCGAATCAGAGGTGTTCTGCACGCTGGGCCGTCCCATGCTGTCGTTCACCGGGAACGGAATCGACTTCCACACTCCCGAAGATCGCAGCCCCGAAGTGACCTCGGCTCACTCGTTGGCGATCGTTGCCGAATCGGTCGCCAACGCCGTCGACGCCCTGATCTCAACCTGACGATCGCATCAGGGACCGAAGGGTCCCAACCGTGCGATGGCGGCTACACAACCTCGTCAATCAAACCGGTATCGACGTCGTACACAAACCCTCGGATGTGTTCTTTGAAGGTGATGAACGGGGATCGTTGCAGCCGTTGGATCGACTGGCGAACATCGGCGACCGGGTCAACAAAGGACTCCAACGCCCACCACGGTTTGATGCCCAACTCGGACTCCAGATCGGCCTTGAACGCATCCTCGGTGACCTTGGAAAGCCCGCAGTCTGTGTGATGCATCAAGATGATCTCCCGGGTTCCCATGAACCGCTGAGAAAGACACAGCGACCGGATCACGTCATCGGTGATGACCCCGCCCGCGTTACGGATGATGTGAGCTTCACCGTGGGCCAACCCCAGAATCTGAAAGGTGTCCATCCGAGAATCCATACAACTCACGATGGCCAACTGTCGAAGGGGTGACACCTGAAGACCCGCACTGGCAAACCTCTCGGCCGCCGAGCGGTTCAGCCCAAGCAATTCGTCGGTACAAGGTTGAAAGTCTGCGTCACTCACGGCCATCACCCTAGAGGGATACCATCGCCCCGAGCCGGATCCGTCTCTGGACCCAACCGTCAACCATCCCCTGCTTCGCCATGATCCCCGTTATCGACTCCACCGCCCCCGATTTATCCGACCAGCTCGGGCAGGCCTTCGAAAGAATCGGCTTTGCCACGCTCATCAACCACGGGATCGACAGCTGCGTGTTCGACCAGCTTCGAACGCTGCTCGGCCAACTGTTCTCCCTCCCTGACGACGAGAAGGCAGCGCTTCGCATCACACCGGAGAACTACCGGGGATTCATCCCCTTGGGCTTTTTCACCCCCAATCGGACCGATCGCAGCGGCCACGCACCCGACCTTTACGAGGGCTACAAACTCCACTGGGAATGCCCACCAGATCATCCGGTTGCGGCCGAATGCCGACTGTACGGTCCGAACCGTTGGCCCGCGTCGCTGCCCGACCTGCGGGGGGCCATCGAACGCTACTGGGCGGCCTGCGACCAGCTCACGGCCCGTCTCCTCGACGCGCTCGCCGATCGACTCAGTGTGGCCCGTCCTCTCCTTAGAGCCCATTTCGCAGCCCCGCTCACCAACATGACACTGCTGCACTACCCACCGACCACCGACCACCACGTCGGCATTCATCCCCACAAAGACACCAACGTGATCACGCTGCTCCACCCCGACCCAACCGGGGGTCTGCAAGTCCGCAACTCCGACGGAACCTGGATCGAACCGACCGACCCCACCGAGCAGGCACTGGTCGTCAACGTGGGGGAAATGCTTGAGCTCTGGTCCGGGGGACGGTTCCGGGCCACTCCACACCGGGTCATCAACCAATCCGGTCGCGACCGCTACTCGTTCCCGTTCTTCGTCGTCCCGAACCACGCCAGCGTCATCGAACCGCTCGTTGAACCCCTCCCCGACTATCACCGCGACGCCATGCCTGTCGGTGCGCTCAGCGACGAGGTTTGGCAGACCAACTGGCCCGATCGAAAACCCCACGACGGACGGTTCGACCTCGGTACTCTGGACCGTCAATGAGCCCTGCAATACCCGTGAACTTGCACTGGGAAGAACGTCAGCGAGCGTTTCAGGCTCGGGTGCTCACCAGCGAACAGGGCGAAACCGCTCCGCTCAGCCTCCGGCCCTACCGGACGTTCCACGGCGACCCGGTCGGTCAACCACCTCCCGCTGACTCGCGGTTGGAACGGGCAGTTCTAGTCATCGTCGCCGGGATCGCCATCACCTCGGCGTTGGCCCTGATCGGGGCTCCCCGGTCGCTGGTCGCGCTCACCGCGGGGCTCGCCGGTGGCATCGCCGTGTTCGCCGGACTGGCCGGACCTGACCCTCGCCCCCAGAACCCCCCTGAAACTCCACTGATCGCGATCTATTCGACGGTCGTGGCTCGCGGTGATCTCCCCGACTGTGTCACATCGATCACCAGTGACGAAGTCCAACGTCTCGGCAACGAAGGGTTCGCTACCGTGATCGGCAACCCTCGGCCCGGTGGGACCATCGGAGTGTTCATCGACGACTATCTGGTCTGGGCTCGTAGTCCACCCCGCGGAAACCGACGAGACGACCCCGGGTTCGGAAGCCTCTAGACGTTTAGGAAAGGTCGGGACGCCCCGTCGCCACCGCCGTGGCTTTTCCTTCGACGAACATGGGGCGACCATCGACCTCGATGACCTTCTCGGCCCAGCTCACTTCGATCTCGAATACCGAAGCACCAGCCTCACGGATGGTCTGACCCGCCGCCGCGCTCGCCAACTGTTCAGCCAAACTGCGGGCATCGTCTCGTTCCCAAACCGTTTCGGGTTCGCCACCGCCGTGCACCCGATACACACCGCGCCGGGGGGCGGTGACCAGCACCTCACCACGAACCCTGACCTTGCCGACCACCGCACCGATGGCATTGGCCACGTCGGCGTGATCGGGGACCACCACCGGAGCCCCCAGCAGATCAGCGATCGCCGGATAGTAAGTGGCGGCCGACGCGCCGAGACCAACCACCGGAACCGCGACCCCAATGTCGAGTCGAGTAGTTGCCGTTGAGGACGCCCACGCCGCGTCAACCAACGCCGAACCAGCAACCGCCGGGTCCAACCCGTCGGCGAGCAACGACGCCGCCAGCAAAGCTTCAGCCGAACGCCGGACCAACCCGTCAACCACCGCAGTGCTGAACTGTTCGGCGCTGGTTGCGATCTCGTTCCCGAACCGATCCCGGCGGCGAGCGAACAGCTCCGCGCCCAAACGGGCCGCGGCTGGATCGTGCGTGGTCTGCGTACCGAGCACATGACTGGCATCGGTCGGGGTGAACGAACTCAGTCGAACCACCGAGCGAGCGACCAGACGCCGCAACGCCCGTTCTTGAACACTTGAGGCAACCACCGACCCGACCGGAACCGGATGGTCGGCCAGCATGTCC
>Ga0208785_1000526_pt1 | contig 17139 bp, 19 predicted proteins | sample DEB08_DNA_2_FD_185499 | JGI IMG/M metagenome (GOLD analysis project Ga0208785, IMG submission 185499) | Aqueous microbial communities from the Delaware River and Bay under freshwater to marine salinity gradient to study organic matter... | ecosystem: Environmental > Aquatic > Marine > Coastal ...
TGTACGGTGTTGTTCAGAATGTCAAACTGTTTATCGAAGTCAGAAGGTGCTAAGTTGTTAACTACTGAAGGAGTTTCATTCGGATCGTTGAATTGAATGATAATAGAACCAGCGTTATCTGTTCCGCTAAAATTGTCTTTAAATCTGCGAATTGTCTGACGAGCTTCTTCAGGTGACGGAATGCCCTTAAACAATTGTAAAAGCGTCTGAGCCGAAAAGCCTGATTTGATTGAGTTAAGATGGAAGTTCGCAATCTCTGTGTCTATCTCGATGTACTTAAGAGCCGATTGATACGGAGCTGTTGGATACTCCCCGCAACCTGCCTTGTACATCTTGAAATAAAACACTTGCTTACTCTCTCTCGTGTTAGGATTCCAAGCGTAATAATGGTCAGGCTTTACTTTCCTGTCGCTCCAATCTTCAGCGTATAGATAGTGACCATCTAACGAGTGACGGACATTCTGAAAAGGCAAGTGATAAATCTCAGCTATCTTGGTTTTGGCTTTGTTCCAAATGATCTCAAGAGCGAACCCATCAAACAACTCCAAGTCCTGAGCAATCTTGTTTTTAAGGCTGTCAAAGTCCTCGTAAGCGTTAATTGAATCAAGAGCATCGTTTGCCTTTGCAATGTCCTCTGTGTTGTATGCTATGATTTCGGTTTTATCACCGGCTATGAAGTCTGCTTTCTGAGTAACAATCGCCCCGTGTTTGGGTGAGCTGTTAAACAAGTCAATCAACATCTGAGGGTAAGCGTTATCCTGCCCATAAGTCAAGAAGCCTTTTGCTTTGTTCTCCTTGAAAATGGGTATTTTGCTTTCCGCAAAGTTGATCCTTATGAAGTTATTTTCCATCTTTTTTATCTTTTGCAAATATAGAACCCACCCCAGCGACTATAAACGCCCCTGCTTCGGTTAGTGTTGCCTTGTTGAATCCAACAAGTAACAACGCCCCTACAATTAGTAGAATGCCGAGCGTGGTAGTTTTGGTGTTTTTAAATATCCTCTCAAACATTTTTCAGTCTTTCGTTTTCTTTCTCTAAGTTCTTAACTCTTTCCCTTAGTGTTGACACCTCGCCCGTCAATGAAATGACGGTTGCTTGTGCCGTTTGTAACTCTTGCTTTAATCTGTCAACCTCACTGAGTATCTGGTCACGGAAAAGATTTTGGTCTTTGTTTTGGTCTTTATTGTCTTGATGCTTCAACTCTAATTTCTTAGCGTAGTATTGCCAAGCCCCTGCTCCTCCAAGAACTCCGACGATTGCTATCAATATACTTGCTATGCTATCCATACTAAATTGACTTAGATACTCCACGGTGCAACTTCTCGTTAAATGTTCGGTATAAGTTTATAAATGCCATCAAGGTGACCAACGCCCAACCTAATTGACTTCCTGCCATCATTCCAACTAATGCATAATGTACAACCGTAATCATGGCTAAAATAAAAGCGGCTAAACAAGCATAGTAACGGCATTTCATATCTTTCATTCCTACCGAGTACAATTGGAAGCCTCCAATTAAAACGCCTAATATTTGCACATCTAACAACCAACCTATCTCAAGGATTGCCAACGGCAAAATAAAGAAGTGTAAAGCGCCCACGAATAACTCGAACAGATAGGAATCCGAATAGAGCAAAATATCTCTAAGATTCTTGCCGACAATTCTTAGCCTTTGGATGTTTCGTTGAGTAATGCTAATAGCCATAATAGGTATTTTTTAAATTTCTTCATGTGGTGTGATTGTGATATTTGTAAATTGCTCAAATGTCACGGGGAATCTCATTGAATAACTTCAATATTTCCCGTGCCATAAATCTCCTCTAATTTACCGACAACCGCATTTATCAGCAATGTTTCAGCCGTTTCAGTTTTGTAAGATTGTTCGGTTAATTCGGCTTGAAATACTTGGTCAAAATCGGCAACACCTTGCAATGGTTGTAGACCTTGTTGATATGCACTTTCAGATGCATAAATAAAAGTTGAAATTTGACTTGGGATTAATCCTTCTTTTAAATCTTTAACACTTGCGTATCCTTCTGCAATTGTTACTACTGAACCGCTGGGCACACTTATACCGCTATTCAAATTTACTGTTGTGTTTATTTTTATATACATAATTTTAGAATAAGTCGTTCCAAGATGTGCCATTATAACAACATAGTTTATCTGTTGTTGTATCGTAAACAATTAAACCATTTGCGGGACTACTAATGGCGTTCTTTTGCGTGGTGGTCATTCGGGGTGGCAGGAAGCCTTTGGTGCTGCTTGATATGTCAAGTTGTGCAGATGAATTTGGAGATGTAAAAGATGACGCAACACTTATTCCATTTATTGCTTGTAATTGCATTGTATTTGCGCCCGTACTTCTTGTAGAACCAGCGAGATGGATTGCAGGGGAACTTGGAATTGAAAAATCTGCTCCTATTGCTAATTCACTGCCAGAATCTTCCGCATATATTGAACCCCAACCTAATCGCAGTAATCTTGAAGATACTGTTGGGTGGTTTACAAAAACATTACTGCGTAAATTTATATTTCCCCCATCGTCAACTTTCATCAAATCCGTCCCCGAACTATTCTGCACCAATAAAGCAGTAGTTGCAGATGTTGAGCCGCTGCCTTTGATTTGAACTCTTGCAGTTGGTGAACCTTCTGCAATTCCTAACCTCTTATTGGTATTATCGTAAAATAAATTAGAATCACTTGCAAAAGCGGAACCATCACTGAATTGAATTAAACCTGCCCCACCGCTTGGATTTGCCTCTATGCTAATATCACCACTACCCAACAAAGAGGTTGAATTTATGGTTTTAATGTTCGTACCGCTTTCAAGCGTTTCTTGCTTCGCATCCAAAGCCGTTTGAAGGTCTGTTTGATTGCTTAACGTGCCACCTATATCACCCCAATCAGCAGCAACGTCTATATTTCCACTTCCAAGTAAGGACGTAGAGTTGATGGTTTTTATATTTGTTCCGCTTTCAAGTAAGTCCTGTTTTGACTTTATCAGATTAGCGGCTGTGATTTTATTCGTAACGTCTAACGAAACATCGACAATTGGCAAGACATCATCATCCGCTGCTGTGGTTATTTCTACTAAATCAGTTATTTTTTTAGTTGCCATATATTTTCTCGGTTATCGTGGGGTTGTAGATTTTCTTTGATACGCTGATTTGATTCACTTTATTGTCATCTATATATCTGACAAATCTGTTTATGTTTGTTCTGACTCTATACTGCAAAACAAAAACATCATCTAAGTCATAAATACGCCCTTGCAATGTATCACCGCTCTGAGTTAGTAAAGTGTCACCGCTCTGAGTGATAAGGTCAACATTAATGAAAGAGCCTTCAGTTGTTAATAACAGACCATCTTGAGTGATTAAGTCACCGTCTTCAAATTGCGATATTTCGTAAATCTTTTCCATTAACTCGGTGTATAAAATACATCAGTAACTGTAATGTTATTGACTTTCAAAATACCTTGCTCAACTAACTCATCAGCGTTATCAGGGTCAGTGTTACTTGGAGATGTCTGAGCGTACACTCGATAAGAGAACTCCCCAGCATAAACTTCAAAGGTTGAACCCTCAGTCACTTCAAACTTGTTATAACGCTCTGTGTATGCACTAACGTCTGTTAAGATGAAGTTCGTTGTAGTGTTGGTCAATCGGTGTGTAATGCTGAATAAATAGGTAGGGTCAGAGATGGTTGTTTTCTCTGTCAGCGTTAAGTACCAGAACTTTGTTTCTCCCTTTGTAATAGTCAGCATCTATATATAATTAAGATTTTCCGCATTTTGGCGTAAAAAAAAGAGGAGAGCCGAAGCTCTCCCCCTATTAGAAACTATGAAAACAAGAAATTAGATACCTAATTCAGTAGCAACAGCAGCCTGTACCAAGTAAGGACTTTCTGCCTCAATCGCACTTAAAGTGAAATTGTAGCCTTGAACGTCACCCATTGCAGTACCTGACTCGGAAGTCATTGCAGTGATGTCGCATCCGTACTCGTTACCAGCTAACCAATAGTTATCATTGTTGTCCTTTACTATGCAGAATACACGATTCTGAGCAAGGAGCTTTAACTCATTACGCTTAGTTGTTGACAACTTACGCAAACGAGCCACGATATCAGATTGGTTAAATACTGTTCCGTTCTCTTGTGAAACATTAGTAGTGGTAGTCATACTACCCACGCCCTTAGGAAGCTCATAGGTGTAAACATCCCCTGAAGCAACTGTTGTAGCTGTTACCTCGCCACCGCTTACGGTGAAACCAGTAGAAGCCCAGTCGATTAAATGGATGCTCTTGATTCCACCAACGGCATCCTTGCAGTCAAGTGTAAATCCTTGTGTTAGATTACAAGCCATTGGTTACCTCCTTTAAGCTAAAGTGAATTGAACTAATTGATCAGGGAAAGCAATCTGTACACCATACTTCATGGTTGCACGGAATCTTACCTCGTCGTTGTCTTGAGAGTACCAGAATCTGTACTCCTCTTCTTCATTTGCAAGGTCAGTACCCACAAAGAAGTTAGACAAACGTCCACCGAACATTCTGTTTGTTCCGCTTAGTCCACCTACTCCGATCAACTTAACGTTAGTACCTGGGATCATGATTTCCATTCCTTCCATTTCTACTGCGTAGTGGAAAAGGTTAGAGTCACGAAGTGCAGTTGTGTACTTCTTGAAAGTATCGATACCAGCGAAGATTACTAAGTCATCAGCGTCAGCTACGTCAGCAGGTAAAGCGTTGTAAATGTCATCAATCAAACCTTCAACATTAGAAGTAGTGATAGCAGTTGCACTTGTAGTGTTACCGTCAATTGTAGAAGCAGAAGCCGCATCGATGATCTTGTTGAAACCATCAAAACGGTTTGTGTTAGGGTTAGTGTTGGTTGTTGCAGTATCACCCTGCCACATAGCAACCTCTAACAACTTAGCGATACGAGATGCTTTCTCGTTACCGATTTGCTCCTCAAATGGAACAGCCTCAGGAGAACCTGGAGCGATTTGAGTCTGCATCCACTTAGCTTCTAAAGTCTTAGGGCAAAGAGTTTCTTCAACCTTAATCTTACCTACTGTGATATCTCTCTGAGAGAAAGTAGTGTTTCCTGAAGCGTTGTACCCACAGCCATCAGCTTGGAAGAATACGTCAGAAGTTAAGATGTTCAAAGCCTCAGCAGACTTCACACCTACTTGCACCTGACCAGCCGCTTGTAATACAGCAGCGGTTTTTGAGCCGAATAGACTCTTAACTACTAACTCGGTGCTTTGCTCGTTAGTATAGTCGGTTAAACCAGTTACGTTAAATGCCATGATTTTATTTTTTTAGTGTTTTTGCGATTTTAATAATGTTTGCGAATTGCTCCTCTTTCTTTGACAACTTTGCTGGAGCTTTAGTTGGTTCCTCAGATGGAAGATCAGCAACCTTCTCAACCAAGTCAACAGTTTTACCGAATGCCTCTTTCATGTTTGAAAAAGCACTCTCGTTTGAGTTTAGTTTCTCCTCCAATGCGTTGAGCTTTTCAACGGCATCTTCAAAGCGAGTAACTAAAGAATTGAAAGCCTCAAGTGAAGCAAACTCAGCAGGTGCTTCTTCAGCAGCTACTTCCTCAACTTCTTCGGCTGGTTCTACAATCTCAGTAACAACACCGCCTTCGGTGGTTACGAGCATTCCGCCCTCTACTTCGTGAACGGCATCAGGGGCAGCAACTAAGCCTTCTCCTGTTTGCACAAAGATTTCAGTTCCAACAGCCAACTCACCTTCCCACTCAACGATAGTACCGTCAACAAGGGTTGCAGTTGCCATTTCAACTTCTTTCTTTTCTTCTTCACCAAATAGAAGTGAGCGAATTTCGGTCAATACTTCTTTTGAATTCATCTATATATATTTAAGGTTTAAAATAAAGTGGCTCAGTTTTTACCGTCCCATTTCTCGACAGCCTTCTTAACAGCGTTGTAAATTGCGTTCAATTGCCTTTCTTCTTCGTTAACATCAAAGTCAAAAAAGCCCTCAACTGAGAAGCCTTTGAACTCTCCGTCTTTTACCCTTGCCCAAATGTCATCATCGTTAACAATGTAACTCAAGAACCAAGAACCATCAGCAACCTCATCATATCCCTTTGGTGGGTATTTGCCACGCTCTCTGTCAACGATGTAAGACTCAAATAATGAAAGCCCTTTTGTTTCTTTTTCGTGGTGGATGTTTACTGAATCGTAAAGGTCTGACTTTGCCCACTTCTTGGCGATTTGGAAGATGGTGTCAGCGTCAAAGTAAACGTAGTATTCACCTCGTGCCGCATCGTATCTGTAAATGCGTTTCTCTGCTTCCATTGCCATACCGGTAATGATTCTTTTCTCCTCGTCTTGAATAGCAAAACCAATCTGATGGCTGTGAGCTTTTAAAGGTGTTTCAATATCAGTGTGTGCTTCCTCTGCTGAACATGGCATCCACTTTTCACCCATTTGATGTGATCCTGTGCAACCTATCTTCTCAGCATACGCTTCCGCCTCCTCTTTAGTGTTAAACAATGGCAAGTCTTCAGTGATGTAACCGGGTAAGGTTGAAACGTCAACATCATACTTTTGTTTCTTCTTTGCTTTGCTCAATTCCAATTCCTCAAGCTTTCGCTCTGTGTATCTGAGCATTTCATCTCCACCCCATAGCAAGTAGGAGATAGTACCACAGGCTTCTGTGTCGCTTGGGTTGTAGTATTCCTTTGCTCTACTTAAATAAGAGTAAGTGCGTTTTATCGTTTCTAATGAAAGGTTTTCACGACCTACCAATTGCCTTGCACGATTTTTCCCGACTAATGTCGCACAATCGTTTCCGAGCTTCTCGTTTAGGTTGATTCCACGTTGAGCGTTTTGACTTGCTGCCTTTGGGTAATCATCAAAGAACTTCTCACCTTTCCAGTAATTGTAGCATATAGCAACGGCCTGGTCTTGATCGTATCCTTCACCTGTTACCACTTTAACACATCGGCTGATAAATTCATTCTCAGACTCTCCGCCTCGTGGGTTCACAAAGTCTTGGTTAAAGTATTGAAAATCTCTCTCAATGGCTGGATTGGTTACAAGGCTAACAAAGTTCACCCCTGTTTCATCCTCGTCATTGATGACTAACTTGTATACTGGTAGTTTGTCCATTTTATATAATTAATTTTTTTAGTTTATTGGTTTACTTTACGATTGACACATCCTCTGTTACTTTCACTTTTTCTTGGGTGTTGCTGATGTCGTATTCAGTGACATAAATTCTCTGTTGCCCTGTGAATTGCTCTGTTCTTGGAAGCCTTACGGATGGAGCATTAAATCTACCATTAAACCCACCACCTGCTGATGCAGATGAAATACTTGGTCTATCTTGAGATTCATAACTACTTTGAGAAATTTGCTGAAGTTGGGCTATACCAAATGCAGCCGCCAAACCTGCCTGTATTAAAGGATAAACAGGAACGATTGCTGTTATCGGACTTTCTTGAGCTGTTGTGTATGCGTTTTGAGTTCCTTCAATACTTGATATCAAAGTTTGTGCATACCTCAATCGCTTTTGTATTTCAAATGCCTTACGACCTCTTTCATCAATTTTCAAGAGTTCTTTATCTCTCATGTTAGAGATTTGCTCCTCAGTATATCCTAATTCTTTTAATTTATCTATCCTCTTTTGATAGTCTTGAGTAGCCTTGTCACTCATATTTAAAGTGAACTCAGTACTAACTGCTAAAACATCTTTTAAGGTGTTGCTTACATCTTCTCCATACGCCCCAATAAATAACCTTGACCTTTCAAAAAAAGATTTTTGTTCAGTTTCCACAAATGACAAAGTAGCATTTGTGGTTCGCATTGTTGCTTCACCTATATCAGTTACATTTTCTATTGATTGCCCTTTTAACTTTTCACTTGTTAGTAGGTTGTTTTCAATAGCCTTTGTATTTTGTTTTATTGACTTAGTTTGATTGTCAGTAGCTCCACCATTTTTTATGATGATTGCAGTATTGTCATTGATTAACTTACTTAATTTACCAACCTTCTTCTCTCTTTCAGTTTGGATATCAAGCAATTGTTTTTCTAAACGTTCAGCCTTTAATGTTTGTTGATTGGCTTGTGCTAATCCTGTATTGTAATCACTTTGTGTTATTTTGCCTTCTGCAAGTTGTTTGTTTAATTTTTCTTGATTAGCAGCAGCAGCATCTCTTTGAACATTTATTTCCTCTGTCAGTTTTAATTCCTCTGCTATATCTTCTTTGTATATCTCAGATATTTGTTCTTGTAATGCTTTGACTTTGGCTTCTCTAACTAAACTATCAACTAATTTATCTTTTGCTTTCTGTAATGCTTCAGTGTCATTGATGTCATTCCCAATGTTGCTAAAATAATTTGGATATAATTCTTGAAGCTCTCGTAATGCCTTTAGTCTATCTTGTTCTGATAAGGTTTGATCTTGAACTGCATTTGTCAACCTATCTACATTGCTAATTGAATCACCTATTGTTTCTGCCATGTTTTCAAAAGCCTCATCTGTAAATGTTACATTTTCAGACAATCTTTGAAACTCAACTGATAGTTTATATATCAAATCAATCAATAACCCAACTCCTATACTAACAAACGCCTTTTGAACCAATGACAGTGACAACCACCATTCTTTAGTAGCTGTTGCCACATTTTTAATGGCAGGAGTAAATTCTTTTAAATCTCTTAGTCCTTGTGAGAATACTAAAGCTCCTTGAACTCGAACCAATATCTTTTCAAGTTGTTCTGATTCTGAACCAAACAAAGCCGTCGCTCCTGCAGCTAATTCAAATCCTGCCGCTACACCTTGAGCTGCCCTAAACATTTGATCTGTGCCACCTCTTGCCCCATCAATTGCAAAATCCAAATCCTCCATTTGCTGCTTGTATCTACCAGCAACCTTGATGGCTTCCTGTGTACGCTTGTCATTGATTCCAAATTGCTGAGCGAGTTTCTCAGCTTCAAGTTGCGTCTTGCTTACTGCATCACCTAAATCTTCGTAGGCGTTTGCTGCTTGTTTTACTGTTGACGTTCCGTTTACGTCAATATCTATATTTACTGCTTCGTTAATTGCCATTAGTGTCCGTGCGTTATAATCCAGTATTGAGTGCCGTCAGATACAACTTGGTCATATCCGTTCTTTGCATTTGATGTGTGAGATGTTGCATCGTCTATCAAGATAGAGCCATCCCCTGCATTGATTGTGATTGAGTTTGTAGATTGTGTTTTCTTTATTACATACATCTTCCCACTGTTGTTAGTTGGGTCAGGTAAAGTCACCGTGATGTTTCCGCTTGTAGTGTCGCACAAAATCAAATAATCGTCATACGTTGGCGAATAAGGTGAATCCGTGTTGTCTATATTAACCACCTTTCCACTTCCTAACCATGTACCAAGTACAGGCTGATTTTCTACATAGACTCTGTTGCTTTCAGGTATTACGAAATCGGTGCAATTCAAAGCCGTTGTGAACTCCATGCCTTTTCCCGCCTTTGTGCCTTGACTTCCTAAAATCGTAACAAATACAGATTCTGCTTGATTATTATCTCCGTGAGTGATTGTGTCAGAGTTTCCGCTATTGTTTCCTACTGTTACTCCGCCCTTGTAAGTGGTCAAAGGTTGTTGACCTGCTCCATCAACTGGAAATCTGTCTTTTGTCGCTTCTCCTTCTCCATCAAAACCACCCTGTCCGACTTTCTGATTGTCGCTGATATAAGGTGTATAATAAGTAGAAAGTAAGAACTCACAGAGATAGACCCCGTCTTTCAATGGCTGATAGTCTGAGATTTTGTTCAGTTTCCAATATTGCCCCTCAAAGAAATAAGAGTCAGCAAATGAAATATTCGCCCAATCATTAGGCGTTATTCTGAAATAGCCTCTGAAGATTTTGCTGTTTTTGTCGCTTATCTCTGAGATATATTTGTAGTAGTATTTATTAACCAGGTTGTCATTTGAGTAAGGGAATCCAACCGGTACATAAGCCCTCTGAACCATTCCGAAGTTCAAATCAAAGCTCATGGATGCAGGATCGTCAATGTGCAAGGTTAATGGATAATTGCTTTCATTGGGTGCAGTGATGTTTGTTCCGTCATTTATGTACCCTCCAGCAGACGCATCATAATAGTCAAAAGTCCAATAAGGAGAAGTTGCTTTAAGACCTCCATAATACAAAATCCTTAAACTTGAATCATCCTCAGCTACATCAGAATAGTAACGCCCTGAGATGTCATCCTGGTACATTACAGTTGGTGCAAACGTCACCTCAATCTTTTTTTCTTGCTTGATAAAATCATTATCAATGTCAATCGTTCTATCTCCATAGATACGAGAATAGATATCCTTGTATTTTTTATTGAGTGTATCGCCTCCGTCTTTGTATGTGAATTTATATGGGTTGTTTTGCAACTCTCCCATTGGTAGCAACTGATGCGGCTGTGAGTAATCAAGTTTTTTGCTCCAGTCAACATTGTCACCGTTATAAAATTCATCTCTTGTTTCTATCCTCAGAGTCTTAGTATCTGTCTGCTCAATGTAGAGATTGAACATCTTTACCAAGTTCAAAAGAAATTCCTTCTGTGTCCATTCACCTGTAAAGAACTGACCGAAATCAATCGTTTCGTCATAAGCGATACCAAAAGCCATTGATTCATTATACCAATATGTGTTGGCAGCAACATCTAAATCTGTGTAGTTCAGCTTATATGTCCCAGTGTTTGAGTCAAACAGAGAACGCCCATAGTAGTTCATAGTTATTGTCTGACCTTGCCTTACATCTAACTCAACAGAACCCACATAAGTTGTACCAGTAGCATCAAAGAAAATTGATATAATATTTGGCGTTGTTACTCCCTCAACTTGAAAATGAACATATTGCTCTTGTGGTGCTGTTAGCTCTACTTGTATATAAAAGCGATATTTCCCCGATGCCGGTACTGTGTATTCATAAGTAGTGTTATCATAGTTACCTCCATTGTCAAAGTTTCCTCCTGTTGAGTCATTTGACGCTGGTAAGGCAGTTCCAGAAGTTCCCGTTGTCGGATCGTAACCGCTTAAGGTAGTAACGCCTGTCACCTGAGCCTGAAACAATCTATCTGTAACCCCTGAAGGTTGCTCTGTTAACGCCCCGTATGTATAGGGTACAACCAACCTTTTAAATTCATCTGTTGTAAAAAACGAATCGTCAGTGTACTCATACCCGTAAGTGCTGAATATTTTATCAACGATTGTTTTGGCATACAGGCAAGGTGTGTGGTCATCAACCCTCCACTTGCTACAATCATTTGGAATCGTTGCTCTCTTTGGTGTCATCTGACTCCATACATAGCCCACGCCATACTCAAAAGCAGTCGGGGTGCTATTTATATAAATCTGAGAATCCCACGAGTCTGTGATGTTTACAATGTTGACTGTGTGATTATATTCTGAGAAGTCAAGGTCTGCAAGTTTAGCATTTTCTATGTCAGTAAATAGATTGGCACTCTCTCCGTGAATGGTTGCTTTGTATGCAATTAGGTTGTTGTTACTGACCTCTATCTCTGTAAGCCTGATGAATCCCTCTATCTGTGGGAACTGGTCAACCAATACCACACAAGACGCTTTTTTGCTTGGGTTAAAATCGGGAGTGAATTGACTGCTTCCTGTTATCTCATTTCCTACTTCAAAAATATGTCCGAGTAGTTGGTTGTTTACTTTGGTTGCCGGTATGGTTACCGTTTTAGAGTAGTCTGAACTTCTTTGCTCTGGGTTGCGTATGTCTGCAATAGACCGAGTTATGGCAATGTCAAAGTCAGGGGATAGTTCAACCTTCTCTCCGTTGATTAGAATTTCTATCATAGTCTTTGAGCCTTATCTGGGAAACTCAATTCTGCTTCAATGCTTAAATTAAACGCTTTATCATTTATGTGATACCTCTGTTCATATTCTGCATCAGTGATATTTATCGGGTACAGTTCCCCATCATACAACCATATTCTCGGACTCATTACCAATTCCCTCAACCACACAGATTCTGCCTCTGTGATTAGGTCGCTGTTTAGTGTTATCCTCTGATTGCTTTCTGTGTAGTATTGTGAAGTGTTGAAGTCTTGGCTTGTATAGGCGTAATCCTGCCCATCTAATGAATATGGGTTTTGTTTGAATGTCCTTCTGTCAATGCTGAAATTGTCCCTCCTGACCTTGTTGAATCTGAACGACTCAACTGCTCCCAATCTATTAAGAAAGAACACATCAACCGCATCGTACTTTGAACAACGCTCGTCTATGGTTATCGTATAAACTGATCCGACCAAATTATTCGAGCTATCCTCTGGGCGAATCGTATAACTCGTCGCACCCGTCGGTATGCCTCCCGAAATATTTGAACCAATCGGGACACGAGCCACATCGTCGGCTGCCACAGATATGGTGTTAGTACTACTATCAGAAAAAGTAACAAGTAAATGGTCGAGAGAACCATCGTGGAGAGCATAGAGCCAATCTTTTTGATCTCGGTGTATTTTTTTTGCATTGTTATTCGTTAAAAATGTTGCTGTACTTCCTGAAGCCATTAGATAATTACCCTCATCGTAACTCAAAAACTCCCTTGGTGATAGTGCAGCGTTCCAGACTGTGTTGCCTGTTACTGTTGTAACTCCTGTGGTTTGCTCTATTGGTGATGTTGCTCCTGTGCTATACTCATAACCGAATTCAAGTTTGTAATCAAAAAATGAGTTGGTACAAGATTGAGAAGCTGTGTCTGTAAAATCCCAATCGTGAGTGACGTAAGACTCTAAAACACGAGCAATGTTGAACACGCCTCTATTGTTTGAGCCAAAGTGTAAAGGTACTTTTATTCTTGTGAGTAGGTCATCGGATGTATTCTTGACATCGCAGATAAACTTAAAATTGAAATTGCCTGTTATCCCAGTGCTTGACTCCTGAACAACCCACAGATTGTCATTGTAGGCTGGTTGGTGTGTTCCACTGACTTGGTGACTTGTAGTGAGTGCCATCTATTTATAATTAAGAAATCAAGCGAAGTGGCTGAATTAGAGCAGTTCGTTTAAACAAGCACAGACATAACTCTCAAAACCTGATGCTGCCGCCTTCTCTAATCGCTTCTGCCTCTGTTTGCTGATGGTAGTGTGAAATGCAAGGGTATTCAAGAACTCAGTTAACGGCATCTCAAGTATTGCATCCCACTCTTGCCGTCTGCCACCTGCTAATCTATCGACGAGTCCGAGCCATCCGAAAACATCTCCTTTGCTTTCTTCACCTCCGCCTTCAAATAGGTTAGGGTAGCGTTCAATAATTTCGGATAGAGTGCCGAAAAAAAAAGCGAGTATTTGTAAAACTGTGGTGCTGGTAGATCCTTGAAATTGTCAACCTTCCACTGATAGTCATCCTCTATCTTCCGCCCAAAGATGTTAACCCGGTATGATAAACAAGCAATGATCTTGTGCAATGCCTCTATCTTGTCGCTATTGCCTAATTCTTGCAGTTCAATAAAGTGGTGAGCCTCCATGGACTTCGCATTCTTGACAAGCTTAAATCTTCTGCCCTTGTGTTTGAATGTCCACTTCAATCGGTGCTTTGGTTCTTGCTCTAAAAACGACAAGTCAATTTTCCGCAAGTCATTCAATGTCCACTTCTCAACCTCCTCATAAGTTAGCCCTTTAATTATCGCTACCGTGTGAGCTGTTTTCTCTATCGGGTTAAGGTCATCAGGAAGCTCCCCAATCTCTTGAAGCATTCCTATTGTAATATCTTTCCATTTAAGCATAGTAAAATAATCCTGGTTTGTTATGTTGTTTGCAATCATTGGCAAGAGCTAACGCCATCACGCAGTCATCATGTAGTCCTTGTGGTGCTGTATATCTCACGCCTGTTCTTGTGTATTCAAATTCAAAGTTACGCATTTCATCCGCAATCACACCCTCAGGAAATTTAACCTGCTGCCCTTGTACTGCCACGACTAAACCCTCAATAAGTTGCTGCTTTGATTGGCTTGTAAATTTAAAGCCTTTGATTCTTGGATGCTGCCTTTGTAGTTGCTCCACGATAGGATCACCGACTCCTGTACTATCCACAAAAGCAGGTGTGTTCCCAATGGTTGCCGTTATCTTTTGCAATGTCTGACTCCAATCAGCTTGAAATCTATCAAAGTGAACAACCTCGCCCTTTTCGTTTAGTCCTATGATGACCGTCCAGTCAGTGTACTTTGCAAGGTCAATTCCGTAAGCTGTGGGTGTGCCGCTACTCTGTTGGATACAAGCGTCAATGTTCTCATGTCCGAATGGGTTGCTATTATCGTCAGCAGGTTCAGCCAAGTAAAGCTCTTTAAACACATACTCAGGTAAGTCACGTTTAGCTTGTTCTATTTCCTCACGTTCAATGATACCCTCATCAGCCGCATCGTATGCCGTGATTTTGAAATACTCCATATTCGGATCACCTGCCTTTGCCCTTTCCCCCAACTTATAGAACCAATTCTTCTTACCCTTGACGTTACCAATCAGCTTACATTTGCCCTGTGTAGCCGTTAGGGTTGAACGTAGAGCAAACCATGAATCCTCTCTTGCTCTTGATGCCTCATCAAAGACTGCCGCATACACATCATCACCATAAAGGTTATCAGGTTTCTCTGCCGATTTAAACTCAATCCTTGAGCCTACTGGCGTTATCAGTGTTAACTTGCTTTCGTTAGAGATAAAGAAGTTTTTCTCTGTGACCTGTGCCTTCATACGTCTGAATGCTATCTCCGCTTGTTGGTAGACAGGAGCGACCCACCAGACCGATTGATTCTCTTTCAAACTCAGCGACTGCTCAAATAACCAAATGATATGACTTGCCGTTTTACCTGTCTTAGTCGATGCAGCCGTTATCGTGTAACGTGCCTCACTATCTAAGATGGCTTTTTGGTAGCTCGTCAGTTTTGGTCTTGAGTAGTTTATTTGCATACTTGCCTCAGTAGGTCTACACGCTTCTTGTTTATGGTGTCAAGGTTGTGGTGTTGGTTGCAATACTGATAGTTTATCTCACCTACCTCTTTGACTTTGTCAGACTTGATTAGCTTTCCAATCTCTGACCAATCGTTGTTCTTGACAAAGAAACAGCCCAGATTATCTCGGTGGTTCGTGTATGGCTCAACTGCACTTACAAAGATAGGCAACTTGTATGCTGCCGCCTCTAATATTTTCAGTTCTGATTTGTAACGGTTGAACTGTGTTTTTTGCAATGGTGCTAAACAGATATCAATCTCTGAGTAATACTTGCCGAACTCGTTTGCTTTTGTTCCTACCCTTGTCTGAAACCACTCAGGTCGTTTATGTCTTGGCTCTCCAGTGATTGCTTTCTCCATTGTTGCCCAATCGGGAACATTCTCGTGAAATCCACACATTAGGAATCTCGCTCCGTATTCCTCGCAGATGGGCTTTATTTTGTTTGTAAGCAACTTTAAATCTTCAGTGTGTGATAACCCTCCGACCCATCCGATAGTGAAAGGATGCTCTGTTTCTGCTTTCCATTGGCTTTGATTGTAGTCTAAAGCATTGGGAACGATGTGGACATTCTGATTAAATTCCCGAACTTTTTCCCGAAGTTGTTCGGTAGTAACCATCACTGCATCTGCATAATGTAGGCTGTCCTTGATGCCGTTCTTGATGTATGCTCGGTAGAACTTGTAGGCTGGGTTGTACTTCGGTAGCACCCAATAATCGTCAATATCAACGATGAAAGGGATTTTCTTTTTAGCGAGTACAGGTAGGATGTTGTATTGCAACTTACCAAGCCATCGGTTGAATACCACGCAATCGTATTTCTCAAATGGTAGGTCTGCCCATTCGTTCTGATCCACGGACACATCAACTGTGATGCCGTAGTCAATTTGGATTTTGACATAGGGAGTGTACAACCTATGGAAGGACACCCCATTCATGCCGTCAAGTAATAGAAGTACCCTCATTAGAAAGGCATATCATCCTTTTCTTTCGGTGGTCTTGGCACTGCCACATAGTGAGTAGCCTTTGACCTGTCGTTTTGATGCTTGAGTTTCTGCACTCTGATACGCACATCTCCGTACTTGTTAATCTCAAGCTTTCCGTCAGCGAGTGCTTGTTTGAATTTGTCCACGTTCACCGTGATGTTCAAGCCGTAGTCATCAGACCAGGCATTTCCTAAAAATGTAATTTCATCCATATTAAAATAGCTTAGGTTTGTTTGCTTCTTTGATTCGCTCTTGTGCGATGTTGTAGTATTTCTCCTCCTTCTCTATTGCTATATATTTTCTTTTTGTGTTTATCGCTGCAACTGCTGTGCTTCCACTTCCACAGGTCAAATCAACTACAAGCTCATTCTCGTTGCTGTATGTCTTAATCAAGTCCTCAAGTAGTGCGATTGGTTTCTGTGTTGGGTGATAGCCGTTATAGTCCTTTTTATATTTCAGTACGTTGCTTTTGTATTTCTTGCCTTCCCATAGATTAAAGGTGCTTTGGTATTTCTTATCTATTTTCTCTAACTCATCAAAAGACATAAAACCTTCCATTTTATCAATATTAAAATGTTGTATTAGTTCGTTGTATGTTTTTTTTGTACATAGAGAGAATTGTGAACTTTCAACATTAGACTCCATGAAATGTTGATGACCACCGTGTCCTAATATTTTTGTAAATTTTAACCTAGAATAATTGGTATATTTTTTTAATTTCATTCCATAACCCCTTAACGGGTGTAATCCCTCAAAATCGTGTTCTTTACTAAATACAAGTATATCCTCAAAGTATGAAACGGGTGCTTTCTTTGATAGTAGAGCGTTTGCATAATGGTCTTTCTCCCAAATCATCCGATAACTAAAAGGCACGTTAGGTATTGCATTGGTTATTAGTTGAGAGGTATAAGGCTCTTGACTGAACAAAACAAGTTTGCCGTTTTTTCTTAATATGCGGTTTGCAATGTTAAAAATGTCAGTCGGGTTAATAGCGTCATCCCAATGAGTTTTGTCTTTACCCCATCCGTCAAGTTCTGCACCTTTCATATTCCCATAAGGAGGGTCAGTCAATATCAAATCAACTGAACCGCTTTCTATCTGTTCGCTTTGCTCTAAACAATCCCCATGTAAAATCATTAGTCTAAATTTAAAGTCACATTAACA
>Ga0208785_1000529_pt1 | contig 17110 bp, 13 predicted proteins | sample DEB08_DNA_2_FD_185499 | JGI IMG/M metagenome (GOLD analysis project Ga0208785, IMG submission 185499) | Aqueous microbial communities from the Delaware River and Bay under freshwater to marine salinity gradient to study organic matter... | ecosystem: Environmental > Aquatic > Marine > Coastal ...
AATTAGCTCTTAATAAACATAAAGGGATACGAGCTACACTCAATAGACTCCTTAGAGGCAACCTTCTTTGGAGTTATATCAGTTAGTTAATCCTCTAAGACTTATCGCTTCACTTAAATGCCCAGTGCTGACCCACTCGCATTCTTCAAAATCTGCAATCGTTCGGGCAATTCTATAACTTCTTTCAATGGCCCGTATAGAACAGCTTTTCTGATTAAGTAGTCTTTGTAATATGGCCTTTGCCTTTGGCTCAATTTTAAAACTTTCTAAGTGAATTAAATTACTAACATGGGTCATAGGTTGAGCTAATAATCGATCCTTTCGAAATTGATTCGCTCGATTTACTCGATTCAATACCTCCCCGCAGAGTACCCTCTGTTTTTCTACCTTAAAATCAGGTTTAAATAAAGTGATTTGAAAATCTACTCGATCTAAAAATGAAGGGGTTAGTAATTTGGAATCTGAAAACGAACTATTGGTAGTCCCAATCAATGTAAAATTTGCCAAATAGCTAATATGATATTTCAATGTATTCAAAATGACAGACTTCTGTTCCATAGCTATTTTAATAAGTTCAAGAATTGATTTTCGGTAATTACATATTTCATCCATATAAAGGATTCCTTCGTGTGCTAAAGAAATTTCACCCGGATAAGGGTGCACTCCACCTCCCATTAATTGAGTAGGCGTTATGTTCTGATGAATTTTACGAATGGTAGCCTCTTTTTGGAAAGGTATATTTCTTCTACTTAATAATTCACATTGTTCATTTGTAAGACTCTTAGAGATGTTTTTAGCAATCTCTAAAAAGGATTCACATAGTGAAGTTTTTCCAATTCCCGGGGTGCCTGATAGAATAGTATGATGCTTTCCTACCATGGTAAGCTCTAAAGCTCGTTTAGCTTCATCTTGACCAATGACATCAATTTCTTTTGCCAACTTGATTTTTAAAGATTTTCGATTCAATGGTGAATAACTACCTGTTTTAAGATAGTCGATTAACTCTTTTACTGTATCCAATACAATCATCTCAATTCCTTTTAAAGCAAAGGATTCTTTAAAATTTTCTGAGGAAAGAATGACTTTTTGGATTCCTTGTTGTTTAGCACGTAGTAACCAACCATCAATGTATGACAGTGGTAAAATATTTCCATTAAGATCTACCCTACCTAGAAATAGAATTGATGAGATACGATTTGAAATATCTGGATGCTTTAAGATAAACAACGACATAAAAAGACTCAATTCTATAAAGGAAAAGTACTTCGTTGAAATCGCCGTTTCAGAACTTAGTGTGATGCGTTTAAGTGGCAATCGAACGTTAAGAGCATCTAAGACCCTTACCAGTTTGTCTATGCTCGATCGACAATTCCCTTGAGGTAAATTATTGAACCGAAAACCATACCCTTTTGAAATTGCGAGGGAAAGTGAACTTATCTCGTAAGAATTTCCTGCTAGAATGGGAATATGTAATTTCTGAGCCATAATGGGCTCAAAGAAAGAGGGACTTAACGCAATAACTATTCAGTAATTTTCAAAGCCTCAAAGGTTTTCAAAGAGGCAGTTAAGAACTCTTTATAATAAGCAACTGAAGTCATTTGAACCGGTGTATTTAAAAGGTCAAAGTTCGAACTGATAGGTACATAATAGGGCTGAGATATCACCTTAAAATTAACCCCTTGAAAAAGCGAGTAGTATTGACCTATGGTTTTCACTTCTTTAGTTCCACCATTAGACAAAAGATAAGTTCCTGCTCTATTATCGTTTAACTTTTCACGATCATCTACATACAAGCTAATGATAACAAATTTCTTAGCCAACAACTCGTAAATTTCAGGGTCTGACCAGACTTCTGATTCCATCTTTCGACAGTTAACACAAGAATATCCGGTAAAATCGAGCAGAATAGGTTTCTCTTTGGCTTTAGCCTCCTCAATTCCTGATTCTAAATCGTGAAAACAATTAAGCCCTAATGGGCAACCCGCATCTTCTTCAAATTGCAGATTGTAATACGAAGGTGGAGCAAAGGCACTTAAAAAACCAAGATTTGAGATGGATGAAAATCCAGAAACAATCAGCACGAGAAAATAAATACTTATGATAGAAAACACTCCCCTAACTACTCCAATAGCTTTGTCTTGAATAAAGCGGATTAGGTAATAACCGAGTAAACCTAAACCTAGTAACATCCAAATACTAAGCATATATTCAAGCTTGAAGATTCCCCACTTTCCTATAAGATCGGCATTAGATAAGAATTTAAACGCTAGAAAAGCCTCGAGGACTCCAAGACCTACTTTTAATTCCTTCATCCATTCACCAGCCTTAGGTAATTTTTTCAGAACTGATGGAAAATAAGCAGCAAGAGTAAAAGGAATCCCAAGTCCAAATCCAAAACCGTTAAATACAAGCGTTAGGTTAACTCCAAGGTCAGATCCATTGCCAGTAAGTAAGGTGCCCAAGGCAGCACCTAAAATTGGACCCGTACATGAAAAAGACACTAATACTAAGGTTAAAGCCATAAATAGAATAGCCAGTATACCTTTAGAATTATTTGCCTGTTCATCTACCCTTTGCATCCAAGATTGCGGAAGTTGAATTTCTTTACCCGAGATAAATGAAAATGCGAAACCAATGAGTACAATAAACAGTATTAAGTTTACCCAAAGATTAGAAGCTAATTCATTTAAAATTTGACCATCTTTCGACCAACCCAAAAGAAATGGAAATCCTAATAAGGTGTATATAAATACAATCGCTAATCCATAAAAGAAGGCATGGTTACGACTTTTAGCTGCACTAAAATAAGAAGTGGTTAGAGGAATTAAGGGAAAGACACAAGGCGTTAATAAAGCAATCAGACCTCCAATAAATCCGATCCACCAAGCAGAGAAACTATTGCTCTTTGCTTGAACTATCGTAGCGGGTAATCGATCTATATTTTTTAAAGGAACCCTAAGTTCATCTACCGATCTATTTACCTCAATAAAATTGGTTTGAGAGAGGATTACATCGCCAAGTTCAAAAATAAAGGTTTCTGTAGCTGCTATGCATACAGTTTGACATACTTGATAATACAAAGTGATATGAACAACTGCACCGGGGTTTAAAAGCTTAATATCTTGATAGAATGAAGCTCTTTGTCTAAATATTAATTCGGTAACATCAAAAACTTCATTGTAACTAGGAATAGACTCAGACTCAACGACCTCTCCTATTCGTTCGAAATTTTTGGAGTTTTCGAACTCAAAAAAAGCTGGCTGACTTCCACCTTCTGGCGAATGTTGAGAAAAGACATACCATCCTTCCTTGATATTGGCCTCAAAGAACAATCTATAGGTACCCTCCGCTGTGCGTTCTACTTTAGTATCCCAAATAACTACGTCATCAGTACTGATAGTACCTAGCCCAATCCCTTGAATAAGGGTAAAGAAATAAAAAACAACTCTTAATAACATCTGATAAGCCAATTTAAAGGATCCTTATCTAACGGTAGATAATCTGGGTGTAGATAATGACCAATGACAGAAATTGTCTCCTCACCATCCTTGATGACTGCAATTCTTTTTTTGTCTACGGGATTGATCTTAAGATCCCGCAGAAGCTTAGAAACTTTCTTCGTACCTCCTTTTTCTAACTTAATAGAATCCTCAGAATTCCAAAGTCTCAGCTGCAGCGAATGTTTAACGGCTGATCCATTAATCAAAATTTCATTGTGATCTAATTCGGTTTCTTTTCGATTCGAATTCTTTACAATCTCTAACTTGTTGTAACCGGTGAGAAGACTCAAATTAACGAAGATTAAATCGCTATCAAATTTGAATAATGTATAATTACCCAAGGTGATAAGCTTTCCATTCTCGGCATCAAAAAGACGGGTCAGAGCTGCTGTATCAACCGTTCCGTAAGGTGAAAACAATAGTTCTAAATAGGCCTTGTTCGGTTGAAGTTCTCTCAATTTAAGAATATCTAGAAACCAAATTTCATCTTTATTGTGCTTTGCAATATCATTCCATAAAAGATTACGGTAATCTTCTAATAATAGATAAGACTTATCTAGCGAACTCATGGAATACTTTAACCGTTCACGAACATCTGGGAGATTTGCCTCTACAGCGGTAATCACCTGATTTCTCAGAATATTGCGTAAATAATCATTAGACTGATTAGAAACATCTTCTCTCCATTCTAATCCATTTGCTTTGGCGTATAGCAGTAGATCGTTTTTGCGAAAAGTAATAAGCGGTCTAGTTACTAAGCCTTGATTAGAGAGGCTCTTAAACTGCATTAAATGCATTCCTCTGAACCAATTAATAAGTCCTGTTTCAATGGCATCATCTAAATGATGTGCTATTGCAATATGACTTAGTTGATTTTCGCTAAGAAGAGATTGAAACCAATCGTATCGAATCGAACGCGCCTTTTCTTGAATACCAGGTCCTTTATTGATGGGAGCTTCTAGATAGTGAAAAGGAACGTTATACCGTGATGCGCAATCTCGAGCAAACACAGCATCTAGTTCACTGTCGTCTCCTCTTAATTGATAATTGACATGGGCAATTTGAAATTCAATCTTAGCCGAGTAAAGTAAATCAGCCAGGACTCGACTATCGAGTCCTGAGCTAAAGGCAAGTAAGATTTTGGCTTGCTCAAGCCCAGCATTTTGTTCGAGAAATTGAGCAAGTAACTTCAAATATTAGGAATGTAAGGCTCTATTTTCGGTGGCGGCTAGCGCTGCTTCTTTAATGGCTTCTGAATAAGTCGGATGGGCATGAGACATTCTTGCAATATCCTCAGCAGAGGCTCTAAACTCCATGGCTGTTACAGCCTCTGAAATTAAATCGGCACATCTAGCACCAATCATGTGTACTCCTAACACTTCGTCTGTGGATGCATCCGCCAGTATTTTAACGAATCCATCAATATCCCCACTAGCTCTTGAACGGCCTAATGCACGCATCGGGAAGCTTCCCGCTTTGTAGGCTACTCCATCTGCTTTTAACTGCTCTTCAGTACGACCTACAGCTGCTACTTCTGGCCAAGTATATACCACACCTGGGATTAGGTTGTAGTTAATGTGTGGTTTTTGTCCGGCAATTACTTCTGCAGCAAAAACACCCTCCTCTTCGGCCTTATGAGCTAGCATTGCCCCAGCTACAACATCTCCAATAGCGTAAATATGAGACTCTTTCGTTTGTAACTGTTCGTTAGTAATTATTCTACCTCTTTGGTCTTTTTCTATCTGAGTGTTTTCTAGTCCTAACCCTTCAGTATTTGGAACACGACCTACAGACACAAGTGCGTAATCACCTTCAAAAACAACTTCTTGATCTTTCTTATCTGTCGCCTTAACGATGACCTGATTTCCTTCTCTAGTGACGCTTGAAACTTTGTGTGATACATAGAATTTAACGCCTTGCTTTTTCATAACCTTAGTCAGTTCCTTCGAAAGAGCAGTATCCATAGTAGGAATGATACGATCAGCATATTCGATAACACTAACCTCAGCTCCTAATCTTCGGTATACTTGACCAAGTTCGAGACCAATTACCCCACCTCCAATAACTAGAAGATGTTTTGGAACCTCTGAAAGGGATAAAGCTTCTGTTGAGGTAATAATACGATCCTTATCGAGTTCAATGAAAGGCAAATTACCTGGCTTAGAACCTGTCGCGATAATAAACTTAGAGGCGGTAACTTCAATCGTTCCCTCATCTCCAGAAACCTCAAGTGTTTTTGAATCTTTAAAACTCCCCAAACCTCTGATCACTTCGATTTGGTTTTTGTCCATCAAATATTCGATTCCTTTAACGGTTTGATCAACCACTGATTGTTTTCTCTCAATCATCTTTGGAAAATCAAAGCTAACGCCACCTGAAATTTGTATACCGTGGTTTTCAAATTCGTGAACAGCCTCTTCGTATCTGTGTGAAGAATCTAGTAGAGCTTTGGACGGGATACATCCAACATTTAAGCAAGTACCACCTAGGGTATTGTCCTTCTCAACAATGGCGGTTTTTAAACCTAATTGCGCTGCACGGATAGCAGAAACATACCCTCCAGGACCTGAACCAATAACTACTAAATCAAACGTTTTCATTCTATTTTTTCAAAATTTTAACCTAGCAAAATTACCGAAAATTGGATAGATTTTGGACATTACTTGGTTAATGTTGTAATATCGTAAGAACTTATAAATCCTTTGAATGAAGTTTACCCAACCTATCAGTCTAACCTTAGCCTTAACTCCTCTATTATTGTTAGTTATCCTATTGGGAATCAACGTGTTTTACTTTGGAGACGCAAGCTTAGACGGTTCAAATCAATTTATTTTACTCGTTGGAGGTTTTCTAGCAGCACTTGTTGGGTTCTACCAGAAGGTTTCCTACGAGGATATGATGGATGCGGTCTCTAATAATTTAAAATCAACTTCAGGATCATTACTCATATTACTAATGGTAGGAGCACTTTCGGGTTCTTGGTTAATCAGTGGAATCATTCCGAGTATGATTTTTTATGGAATAAAAATTCTTAATCCGACGGTCTTTTTAGCAGCTAGTGTGGTTATTTCTGCCTTAATATCGGTGGCTACAGGTAGCTCTTGGACTACTTCTGCTACGGTAGGAATCGCACTGATTGGTATAGGTAATGCAATGGGTGTTCCTGTAGGCATGACCGCTGGGGCAATTATTTCAGGCGCTTATTTTGGAGATAAAATGTCCCCTTTAAGCGATACCACCAATTTAGCTCCTGTAATGGCAGGCGGAGAACTATTCAGTCATATTCGTTATATGACCTACACAACGATACCATCAATAGCGATTACGCTAATCGTTTTTATCGTTTTAAGCTTGGGCCTAGAGGTTAATGGTACAGTTGAAACCGCATCCCTAAATGCGGCCATTGAAGAACGTTTCTTTATCAGTCCGATTCTGTTTATTGTTCCTGTTTTGGTAGTGGTTATGATTGTTAAAAAGACTCCACCCCTTATCGCACTTCTTGCGGGCACCCTATTAGGTGGTGTTGTTGCTTTAATTTTTCAACCTAGTCTTGTAGCCTCAATTACCGGAGCAAATTCACTAAACCTCGAAAATGGTTATAAAGGGATGTTAACCGCCTTTACTACTGACGTTTCAATAAGTACAAGTAACGAAGCCCTTAATGATTTATTTAATTCTGGCGGAATGGCTGGAATGCTAGGAACCATTTGGCTAATTGTTTGTGCAATGGTATTTGGAGGCGTTATGGAAGCTATAGGTGCACTTAATCGAATCACTCAATCGTTACTTTCATTAGCACAATCTACTTTTGGATTATTTGCCTCTACTGTTGCCAGTTGTCTAGCTATTAATTTAACCGCATCTGATCAATATTTAGCTATCGTTGTTCCTGGAAAAATGTTTTCAAAGGCCTATAAAGACCGTGGTTTAGCTCCTGAAAATTTAAGTAGAACTCTCGAAGATTCAGGTACAGTAACTTCAGCACTAATTCCATGGAATACTTGTGGTGCCTACCATAGTTCAGTTCTTGGCGTTCCCGTGTTCGAATACTTTATCTTTGCAGTATTTAATTATGTAAGCCCTTTTGTAACACTAATCTTTGCGGCTTTAAATATCAAGATTAAACAGTTAAGAGCATAACATGGGGAGTAAAACTGTCGACAAGAATAAAGTAAAGTACCGTATTTTTTTCGGGGCATTTCTTTTTTTCTTTGGGATCCTTGCAGCAATTGCCTGTCTTAGCTTTTTCTCTAATTGGCAAACTGATGTAAGCCTGATTGGGTCGTATAGTGATCTAACTGATACTCCAAAAACTCTTTTTAATCGTTTAGGTATAGCCATTGGTTATGCACTTGTTTACAAAACCTTTGGTATTTCCTCCACCATTCTACCGTTATCGATCGCCGTTATTGGTTTTTACTTGTTTTTCAATCTAGCACTACGTCCATTATTAAAGTATTTAAGTCGTGCTTGGTATTGGATGATTTGGACTTCAATCGCTTTCAATTTCGCGGCGAGTGAAGAAAGTTTGTTCACTGGTGTTTCTGGGTTCGAGACCTTTGAATGGCTTAGTTTTCACATCGGAGAGATTGGTATTTTATTTGTATTACTCTTCGGATTAGTAACCGGACTTGTATTGCAGTTGAGCTTCTATCCTAGCTTACCAAAAGGGATTAGACTTCCTAGCTTCAAATTTCCAAAACGACAAAAATTAAAACCAAAGAAAAAATCATCACCAGAAAAGGTAAAACCTATTGAAGAGGATGAGTCTACCCTTGCCCCACCTATTCTTCAGGAAAATACTACTGCCTTTTCCCTTGAAGATCCATTAGAAGAGTCTGCTGATAACGAGGTCGAACAAGAAGAAATAGTCAAAGAGGAGGTTTTAGATATAACCGCAAAGGAGAAGAATTCAGAAGCCAAAGAGGTAGACTTTGAAGTAGCTGAAACTCCTAAAAGTTACGATGATGAGATTGCAGATAAAGCAAAGAAATTAGTGGATGACTTTGGTGAGTTTGATCCTACGCTTGAGCTTTCACAATATAAAGCGCCTCATCTTGATTTATTAGAGGACCACGGCTCAAGCAACCACCAGATTTCTGTAGATAAAGAAGAACTAGCGGCTAATAAAGATCGTATCGTAGAGACCCTTAATAATTACAATATAGCTATTGAGCGAATTACGGCAACCGTAGGCCCAACGGTTACCTTGTATGAAATTGTCCCTCAAGCCGGTATTCGTATTTCAAAGATTAAAAATCTTGAAGATGATATTGCACTATCTCTTTCTGCTTTAGGTATTCGAATCATCGCCCCAATACCCGGGAAGGGAACTATAGGTATAGAAGTACCTAATAAAAACCCAAGCGTTGTAAGTATGAGATCGGTTATTGGGTCAAAGAAATTTAGCTCGACTAACTTTGACTTACCGATTGCATTTGGTAAGACCATTTCAAATGAAACCTTTGTTGTGGATCTAGCAAAAATGCCACACATGCTGATGGCGGGTGCCACTGGTCAAGGGAAATCAGTAGGATTAAACGCCGTTATTACCTCGCTTCTATACAAAAAGCATCCGGCAGAACTGAAATTTGTACTTGTTGATCCTAAAAAGGTAGAGTTAACACTTTACAATAAGATTGAGCGACACTTTCTAGCAAAATTACCCGGAAGTGAGGAGGCTATCATTACCGATACTAAAAAGGTAATCAACACATTGAATTCACTTTGTATTGAAATGGATGACCGTTACGATCTGCTTAAAAATGCGATGGTTCGTAACATCAAAGAATACAATGCCAAGTTTGTAAAACGCAAATTAAACCCCAACGACGGTCACCGTTATCTCCCCTACATCGTTTTAGTCATCGATGAGTTTGCAGACCTTATTATGACCGCCGGAAAAGAGGTAGAAACCCCAATCGCTAGACTCGCCCAGCTAGCACGAGCCATCGGAATTCACCTAATTATAGCTACACAGCGCCCTTCAGTGAATGTAATCACAGGAATTATAAAAGCTAACTTCCCGGCGCGATTAGCATTTCGTGTAACTTCAAAAATTGATTCGAGAACTATTTTAGACGGATCAGGAGCGGATCAGCTCATTGGTCGTGGAGACATGCTATATACTCAAGGAAGTGAAATGGTTCGACTCCAATGTGCTTTTGTTGATACCCCTGAAGTAGAAGAAATCACCTCTTACATTGGCAGTCAAAGAGCCTATGCGAGCGCTCACCTACTTCCCGAATACGATGAAGATTCTTCAGAAAGTTCTTTAGTGGATGATATCTCTGAGCGAGATGCACTCTTTAAAGAAGCAGCTGAAATCGTTGTACAATCTCAACAAGGTTCGACTTCACTCATTCAAAGAAAAATGAAGATTGGTTACAATCGAGCAGGAAGAATCATAGACCAACTTGAAGCAGCGGGCATTGTTGGGCCTTTTGAAGGTTCAAAAGCCCGTCAAGTACTTTTCAAAGACACCATAAGTCTTCAGCAGTATTTTGATAATGAAAAACAAAACACCTAAATGAAAATAGCCGTTCAGATCATTACTTTCACTCTACTCATCTTTAGTAGTATGACAAAAGCTCAAAATAGCGGTGAACAGTACCTAGACCGTGTTTATAAGCGTGTTTCTGAGGCCCCTGCTGTCCAAATCAGTTTCTCTTATCGCCTTCAAAATAAAGAAGCCGGGGTTAATCAAACTACGGAGGGAGAGCTTTATTTATCAGGTATTCAATACCACCTTACGCTTTTTGGAACCACTCAATTATTTGATGGTGAAAAAACTTACACCATCATTCCAGATAACGAAGAGGTAATGATTAGCACCTATAGTTCTAACAATGAAGGAGGACTAGATCCTTCAAGTCTCTTTAGTTTTTACAAGGATGGGTATCGAATCGAGTTAAAGGAGGTAACTTCAGAAAATCAAGCCTTCATACAATTGTTTCCCATTGATAGTTCATCTGAGATTTCTGAAATTATTGCTCAAGTAGACTTAAATACCGACCAGTTAATTAGCCTATCGCAGATCGGTCTTAACGAAACACAAACGATACTAGTTGTAGAATTTTACGAAGAACTAACGACGAAAATGCCCTCAAAAACTAGTTTTGACAGAGCTTATTACGAAGGATTAGGCTTCTACTTCATCGAAGATTAAACCCCAGCATGCGAATACTCGATAGTTATTTACTTAAGCGCTTTGCTTCTACCTTCTTTAGTGCCTTCGCTATCGTTCTTTTCATTTTTATTTTTCAAGCAATTTGGTTATTCATCGATGAATTGGCTGGTAAAGATTTAGACATCACCATCATCGGTAAATTTCTAATCTATTACCTCCCTACCATCGTAGACGATGTGATGCCTCTTGCTGTGTTACTAACCTCAATACTAACCTATGGTTCTTTAGCCGAATATTATGAATTCGCCGCTATAAAAGCATCCGGGATATCGCTTTTCAGAGCTATGCGAAGTACTTTAATTTTTTCGATTGTACTGGCAATTGCAACCTTCTTTGTAGCAAATAATATCATCCCTGCCTCAGAGCAGAAAATATTCAATTTAAGGAGAAATATTGCTCAAGTAAAACCATCTGCAGCTATTGCAGAGGGTATCTTCACTGATATTGAAAATACAGATATGACCATAAAGGTTGGTCAAAAGTATGGTGATAATGATCGTTTATTAAAAGATGTGTTGATTCATCAAAAATCTGAAAATCAACAAAATACAGTAGTAATAAGCGCTACCTCAGGAGAATTTATCAGCAATGAGAATTCTAATCTGTTAGAACTCGTACTGTACGACGGATATTATTACGAGGAAATTTTACCCTCCAAAGCAAAGGACCGAGAGAATCATCCCTTTGCGAGAGCTAATTTTGACACCTATATCAAGTACATTGATTTATCTAGTCTTAATGAGGTTGATTTAGATAAAGAGTCATCTATAACAACGGACAAGATGAAGCCTATGAGTCAGTTGTTGAGCGATATAGATTCATTACGTATCAATAACAATGAACAAATTGAAGCATTTACCGAAAATACGCTTACCCGAATTGGGGCTTTAGATGTAGGAGCTAATGAGTTTCTTAGATCAACAGCCGAAAAAAGTAAAGCTCTAGAACTACGTGCTAAAGAAGGGCCTAAACCCACTGATCCTGATAGTATTTTTTTCGCTAAGCTTAGCACGCCGAAGGATAGCATTTTAAGACTTATTCCTTCTTGGCAACGTTCACAAGCTTTAAAGTCTGCTAGAAATAATTTAGCCGGTCTAAAAATCACCGTGGCTCAGAAAGGATCTGAGATGGGTAAACGTTTTGAATTTTACAATAGACACATCATACAGCTACATAAAAAGTTCGCTTTAGCCCTTTCTTGTATTCTACTGTTTTTTATCGGAGCTCCTATGGGTGCACTTATCAGAAAAGGAGGTTTAGGACTTCCAATGGTGACTGCTATCATTTTCTTTTTAAGCTATCATTTCTTGGGTGTTTTTGCAGAAAACTATGCAAAAAGAGGAAATATACATCCTATTATCGGCGCATGGTTTTCTACCTTTGTCATGTTACCTATTGCTTTTTATTTAAGTCGATTAGCCTTATTAGATCGAGGACTTATAGCCATCAACTTAAATATTTTTAAATCAATTACTCGCCTTATTAAGGGCTTTAATAAATAATTGCTAAGCTTTATTATGCATCAAGAGTTAGATTCTATTGAGAGTGCCATCGAAGCCGTTAAAAACGGAGAAATCATCATTGTTGTAGATGATGAAAATCGCGAGAACGAAGGCGATTTCTTAATGGCTGCTGAGAAGGTTACTCCAGAGCATATCAACTTTATGGCAAAGTACGGGCGTGGATTAATCTGTGCTCCTCTTACAGAAAAACGTTGTACTGAACTAGGTCTTTCTCGAATGGTGAATGACAACACAGACCCCTTGAAAACGGCTTTTACCGTATCTGTCGACCTTAGAGGAAATGGAGTAACAACAGGTATTTCTGCAGAAGACAGAGCAAAAACTATACTCGCATTAACCGAGCAGGAAACTAAACCGCACGACCTAACGCGCCCTGGACATATTTTTCCTTTAATTGCTAAGGAGGGTGGTGTACTAAGGCGCACCGGTCATACAGAAGCTGCCGTAGACTTTGCTAAACTGGCAGGTCTAAAAGAGGCAGGTGTGATTGTCGAAATCATGAATGAAGATGGAACCATGGCTCGTTTCAATAATTTATTAGCTGTTCGTTCTCGATTTAATTTAAAAATGGTGAGTATCGAGGCTCTAGTCGCCTATCGTATGCAAAATGATCGTCTCATCGAAAAAGAATTTTCAGAAACCATTGAAACTCGCTTTGGTGCGTTTCAACTAAACGCTTATCGTCAAACTACCAATGATCAAATTCATCTGGCATTTACAAAGGGGAAATGGCAAAAGGGTGAGACTGTAACAGTTAGAATTCAACCCCAACGTTTAACCGATGGTTTAGTGGAGTTTCTCACTGCTTCAAAAGATAATGGGCTAGAAAATGTTTTTAGTGCAGTAAAAAAGGAGGATAAAGCTGCCATTATCTTCATCAACCATAGATTAAGTAATAGTGGGTTGTTGAGCCGTTTTAGATCATTATCTAATGCCAAAGAAAACAGCGAATCTGGAATAAAAATGGATGAAAAAGATTTTGGGATAGGAGCTCAAATCTTAAACGACTTAAATCTGACTGCCATTCGTTTAATGACCAATTCAGACCTTCAAAATAGAGTGGGATTAGCAGGTTACGGAATTGAAATCGATGGAGTGATCCGGTATTAAAAAAACCAGAGTTTAATCGCCATTATAATTACCATAACTATCATTCCGGCTTTTACAAGCCCCTCTCCTTTTTTGACCGAGAGACGAGCCGAGATCCAACCTCCGACCATATTACCAAAGGCAAGTAGAAGACCTATTTTCCAATCAATCAAGTCATTTACTAAAAAGACGACGATGGCTGCAACCGTATAAATGCCAGCGACTAGTACTTTCGTAGCGTTCGTTCTGATCAAATCCATTTTGTTAAAATAGTTCAACCAAATCATCATGATTAGTCCCATACCGGCATTAATAAACCCGCCATAAATCCCAAACACAAAGAAAGCTGCGATTGATATCCATAAGCGCTTTCCGCTCAGTTGTTCGGCAATATCGGTAACATCCATTTTTGGTTTAAATATCATCAGTAAAACGATGATGATCATAATAACCGCAAGTACCCTGTTAAACATTCCTTTTTCAAAATCTACTACAATCATGGCTCCTATAACCGAGCCAATGGTTGCAGATAAACCTAGATAAATACTAAAAGGAAAGGTGTTGATTTTTTTACTCTTATAACCCGCACTGGCTGAAAAGGCGGAAATCGCTATTCCTAAGCGGTTAGTTCCATTGGCAACCGTCGGATCTAACCCAATTAAAATCATAGCTGGAAGCGTTAATATCGAAGCTCCTCCCGCAATTGTATTAATGAATCCTGCTATAAAACCAATGACTACCATTAATATCCAAATGAGCTGCTCTTCCATGGCGGCAAAGATACCGCTATACTCGATATTTTAACAAACCTAATTCATCCCATGAATATTTAATTTCTATATTGAAACGAAAATTAATCTGAAACAGAAATGAGACTAGTTTATGCCTTTTTAGGCTTATTGTCATTAGCCAGCTGTGGCTCTAAAACTGAAAATAAAATGGAAAGTACGGAAAGTGGTGTAGGCGGTCTTGCCCTATACACTGTGCGCGACGAGATGAGCAAGGACCCTAAAGGTACCCTAAAAGCAGTTGCCGATGCAGGGTATCAATATATTGAAGCCGCCGGATACGATAATGGCACCTATTACGGGATGCCTCCTACAGAATTCAAAAATTATTTAAGCGAATTAGGCTTAGTACCTAAAAGCTCACACCAAGGATCAATCAGTTACGAGAATGCAGATCAACAGATTGCAGATGCCATTGAGGCAGGCTTCGAATACCTCGTTGTTCCTGTGCCACCGATGGGAATGTTTATTTATGATTTCGAGACTCATGCCATGGGAATGAATGGAAACACTGAGACGCTTATTAAATTTTTATCGGTTGTAGGAGAAAAAGCTAGCCATGCTGGCATCCAATTACTTTATCACAATCACGACTTTGAATTTAAAGCAGATCCGGATGGAGTTACTATGGTTGATCGTATTTTATCCGAGACTAATCCTGAACACGTAAACTTTCAAATCGATTTATTTTGGGCAACGGTTGCAGGGGTTGACCCTATTGAGTATTTCGGAAAATACCCTGGACGATTCAAAGCTTTTCACGTAAAAGATAGAGACGCAGATGGAAATATGGCAGCTGTTGGAAAAGGAGAGATTGATTTTAAAGCGATCTTTAAACATGCAGACCATGCAGGTATGAAATACTACCTAGCAGAACAAGATAACACAGGAAATCAAGCTCCTTTAGATGCAATTGTTGACTCTCAAAAAGGGCTACAAGCTATAATCAACTAAACAAAGTTGTGAGTCATTATTTAAGGCTAGGAATGAAAATTCTTAGCCTTTTTTATTTGATCTTGTAGGAGAGTGTAAATAAGGTATTTAGGTCAAATGACCTGAGATCGGTATTGGGTAGATTATCAAATCGTGTTGCGATATCTAATCCTACAGACATTCTATCTGATACAGGCACCTTAGAATTTAGGTTTGCTAATACCCTAAAGTCCCTCATTGACTGAAGGCTTGGTTGATAATAGAGTACTAGTGCACTCTTCAGTTGCCTATCTGCAAGCTGCAGTGATCCCATTACATTTCCACGAAAAATAGTTGTCGAAGGGTCGATCGTGAATTCCTCTCGCTCATAAAAAATACCAACGGATAAAAAATCTCTGGTATCCTTGGCATCTAAAGTAGCATTAACTCCGATCAGATACCTTGCCTGCAGATCTAAAACATTATTCGACTGAAACTGAAAATAGGTGTTCAACGTAGTTCTTTTCGAGATCGTCTTGTTGTATCTCAAATGACCGTAGGTTGACGAACGAATTGATGTCCCTTCTGAGCTTACAGTGTTGAATCCTCCTATAAACCAAATTGCAGAAGAATCCCCTAAACTATGGCCTGCTACGATATCTGTTGCTCCTACAAATAAGCTCTGGTTGCCTTCAAAGTAATTCAAACTAAGTTTCGATTCTAGATACCAAATACTATCGAGTTTATGCGCAAACGCTGATGTATCAAGTATGTTTTGTGCGAATCCCCACGATATACTTAACAAAAATAAAAGGGTAAATAATTTTTTCATCTGAAAGTTTAATGCTGCAAAAATAAAAAGGGGTGGTTTAAAACCACCCCTTTTTTGATTTTCTAATAAAAGAAAGACTACAATTGTTTTTTAGCAAGGTAAAAGTCAATCTTATCGCAACTAGTATCAGCAATTCTAGCGTCCATTTCTTCTAGGTTATTCAGCGGAGGAACAATTACCTTGTCTCCTGGCTCCCCATCTCGAACCTGTGTTCGGATGGGTCTCAATGAAAAAGCCCAACACTGCGTGTTGGGCTTTACTTTGGCGGAGAGAGAGGGATTCGAACCCCCGGAGGTGTGACCCTCAACGGTTTTCAAGACCGCCGCATTCGACCACTCTGCCATCTCTCCTAATGGGTGGCAAATATAATGTGATTTTCTTTTAAAAGAAAAGGCCACGAAAAAAATTCGCAGCCTTTTTATTAATTTTTCAAATCGGTGAATTACTTCACTTCTTCGAAATCAACATCTTCTACCGAATCAGTATTTGAATCTCCCGAAGAAGCATTAGGATTAGAGTCTGGTCCTGCTTGAGCTCCACCAGATTCTGCCTGTGCCTTATACATTTCTTCAGAAGCATTTTTCCATGCCTCATTGATCTTATCTAGAGCAGGTTTTATTGCTTCTAACTCCTTAGTTTCAAATGCTTTCTTCAGTTCATCTAAAGCATCTTGAATTGGCTTCTTCTTATCCTCAGATAATTTTTCTCCAAATTCAGATAATTGTTTCTCAGTCTGAAAGATCATTTGATCTGCCTCATTCAAAGTTTCAGCTGACTCTTTTACCTTCTTATCCGCCTCTGCATTTGCTTCAGCTTCCGCTTTCATTCGGTCAATTTCTTCTTGTGTTAATCCAGAAGAGGCTTCGATACGAATGTCCTGAGACTTACCTGTTGCCTTATCCGTAGCTGATACTTTGATAATACCATTGGCATCAATATCAAAAGTCACTTCAATTTGAGGCGTACCGCGAGGTGCAGGTGGAATACCATCTAAATGGAAACGTCCGATAGTTTTATTATCTGCCGCCATTGGGCGCTCTCCTTGAATCACATGAATCTCTACAGATGGTTGGTTATCTGCCGCCGTAGAAAACACTTGTGATTTTTTGGTTGGAATCGTAGTGTTTGATTCTATTAACCGAGTAGCAACACCTCCCATAGTTTCAATACCTAACGAAAGTGGTGTCACATCTAACAGAAGTACATCTTTAACATCTCCTGTTAAAACACCTCCTTGAATCGCAGCACCAACAGCTACTACTTCGTCTGGGTTTACC
>Ga0208785_1000530_pt1 | contig 17110 bp, 19 predicted proteins | sample DEB08_DNA_2_FD_185499 | JGI IMG/M metagenome (GOLD analysis project Ga0208785, IMG submission 185499) | Aqueous microbial communities from the Delaware River and Bay under freshwater to marine salinity gradient to study organic matter... | ecosystem: Environmental > Aquatic > Marine > Coastal ...
AAGGTTCTACGGGTATCATCGAATTAAGCCGCATGCTCCGCCGCTTGTGCGGGGTCCCGTCAATTCCTTTGAGTTTTAGTCTTGCGACCGTACTCCCCAGGCGGGATACTTAACGCGTTAGCTACGATACAGAAACCGTCAATCCAGTTCCTACATCTAGTATCCATCGTTTACAGCTAGGACTACCAGGGTATCTAATCCTGTTTGCTCCCCTAGCTTTCGCTCCTCAGCGTCGATCACGGTCCAGTGAACTGCCTTCGCAATTGGTGTTCCTCCGAATATCTACGCATTTCACCGCTACACTCGGAATTCCATTCACCTCTACCGTATCCTAGTCACAACAGTATCGATCGACATTTTAGGGTTGAGCCCTAAACTTTTACGACCGACTTGTTGAACCGCCTACGAGCTCTTTACGCCCAATAAATCCGGACAACGCTTGACCCCTATGTATTACCGCGGCTGCTGGCACATAGTTGGCCGGGTCTTCTTGTGGAGGTACCGTCATTTTCTTCCCTCCTGAAAGTGGTTTACAATCCTAGAACCGTCATCCCACACGCGGTGTCGCTGTGTCAAGCTTTCGCTCATTGCACAATATTCCCTGCTGCAGCCTCCCGTAGGAGTCTGGGCCGTGTCTCAGTCCCAGTGTGGCTGATCGTCCTCTCAGACCAGCTATCCGTCGTTGCCTTGGTAGGCTTTTACCCCACCAACTAGCTGATAGAACGCGAGCTCATCTTAGTTCGGCTGACCTTTCCTTAAAACTTCATGTGAAAAAATAAGAATATCCGGTATTAATCCGAGTTTCCTCGGGCTATCCCAGTAACTAAGGTAGATTGCTCACGCGTTACTCACCCGTTCGCCGCTCAGTCATTTTCTGTAGTAAACTACTGAAAAGCTTCGCTCAACTTGCATGCATAAGGCGCACCGCCAGCGTTCGTCCTGAGCCAGGATCAAACTCTCCAACAAAATCTTTGAATTTTAATCTGACCAAAGAATCAACATGGGTTTTATCCCATATTATGGTTTTTAAACCATCACTAACTCTTAATAAAAAGAATTAGCCATCAACTTTTAACTTAAAAGTTGACAAAAAAAGAGTGCTAGAAAATAATTTCTGCACTACCGGCGTTCATACTCTACTCAGTTGTCAAAAAGCCAAATTTCGTAATTTAAGAGTAACACCTTCTTGTTTAAAGGGGTATTATTTTTTATTTATTCTTAAGAATTTCCTTTTACCAATTTGTAAAATTGAATCGTTCAACTTATCTAAAGATATATCTAATTCTGTATATTTAATATCGTTAATTTTGAATCCTCCAGATGAGATTATTCTTCTAGCTTCGGAGTTCGATTTTGTTATTAGGTTTTCTGTCAGTAAATTTGGTAGATGTATATCGTTTTGGTCTACAATAATTTCTGGTATATTGGTCGGGATATTTTTATTAATAGTGATATTACTAAAGCTTTCTTCAGCTAATAGTGCTGAATCTTCATCATAAAGTTCATTAGTAATAATTTTTCCTAAACTTTTTTTTATATCAAAAGGATTTAGCTTCTCAGACAGAACTAGTGATTTAGTTTCATTAATTTCTTCTATTTCGAGATCAGTTAACATAAGAAAATAATCCCACATAACGTCATCCGGAATACTCATTATCTTGCCATAGATATTTTCAGGGGTATCTGTAACTGATATGTAATTACTCAACGATTGTGACATTTTTTTCTTGCCATCGGTACCAACAAGCAATGGAAATGTGATAGCTACTTGTGGTTTTAGGTTGTAGTATTTTTGGATTTCTCTTCCAAGCATCAAGTTCCATAACTGGTCATTACCACCGATTTCTATATCGGCTTTAATAGCTACGGAATCATAACCTTGAAATAAAGGATAGAAAAATTCTAGTAATGAGATTGGATTTTTTTCATCATATCTTTTTGAAAAGTCTTCTCGTTCAAGCATTTGAGCTAGTGTTGTTGACGATGCTAAATTCATCATATCTGAAATACTTAATTCAGAAAGCCATTCTTTATTTGAAACAATTTCAAGATTGTCTTCATGTAAAATTGATTTAATGACTGGGAGAACACCTTTAGAGTTTTTATCAATTTCACCTGAGTCAAGAACAGAGCGAGTTTCTGATTTTCCTGAGGGATCCCCCACCTGTGCAGTAAATTCTCCAAGTATTAAAACAGCTGTGTGTCCGTATTCTTGAAATTTTCTTAGAGACCTTAGTATTGCATACCAACCTAGAGTTACATCTGGTGCAGTAGGATCTACACCGAGCTTTATACGTAGTTTCTTCTTAGATTTTAATAATTCATCATAATCAGTAAGTGGATTGATTACGGATGACCTTTCCTCTATATATTTCATTTTTGAACCAGGGTATATCTCCAAAGATTATTATCTTTAGTTTTTGCATTCTTTCTTTTTGTAGCGACAGCTCTTTCTACTGGGTGAATCCTTGGTGCAAGATTAATTGAACCATCAAAAAGATTTTCTCCGTCATTAGTTAAATCAATTCCTAGTGCTTTTGTTACATTCCCAGGACCTGTAATTTTATTTGTTTTCATTTTAATTTTTCTTCTCGATTCTACATAACTTTTTCCTAAAAGAACTATCCCTGATCTGATTAAAATAGCTTCGCATGAACCCTTTTTTGATGTTAGTAAATAAAGACTCTTGTTTTCACCGTAGGATTTTAGTATCAAAACATGAGGTGGACCTTTTGGAAGTGTTTCAGGAAATTTTCTATTAAACATATTAACTAACGACATCGGATCAGTTTTTTGACGTCCAAATGCCTCCGTTTCGGTAATCATAATTTCGGTAAATTTACCTTTATAATTTGTAGATAAGCGCATGCCAAGAACATCTACAGCTGCCTTGGAAGATTTCTGGGAAAGCATTTGATATACTCTGTTGTTTAGTCCAGATGACTCTACCATTTACACACCTTTGTTCAATGTAATCGAAAACTTTGTTTCTAATCTTTTGACTACTGAATCAAGAAGTTCTGAAACTTCATCTTCACTGTAAGTTTTACTATAGTTTCTTGTATTTATTCTAATTCCTAAATTTCGTGTTTTCTCATTTTTGAAATCATCAAAAATAGTAACTATATTCTCGTTTTCAATTAATAATTTCTCAACCTCTGACAAAAGGTCGTTAGCATTAAATGAATCGCTCACTCTAAAGGAGAGGTCAAATTTAATAAATGGATACGTAGACAGGGGTTTATAATTTACTTTTCTTAGCTCATTAAGATTTAAGTTTTTTAGATCAATGCTAAACAAATAAACTGAATTGTTTAGATTAAAATTATCTTCTAATTGAAATGAGAGCTTTCCGAAATGACCAACAACAACATCATTAGAAATTATTAAATATGAAAGATTTTTGTGAAACCCGGGTTTTTCAATTTTTTTTAAAGTTATAGACCCCAGGGTGGATGTTAATAATTGTTTTACAGAATAAATATCGTTCTCTATAGATTTAAGTCTTCGATCAAGATTTGTAACTTTTGATGGAACAATAGCTGATAATGTATAAATTTGGTTTGGTATATCATCATATTTTTTATGACTACCTTGGTCAAAAACATTATTAATTTCGAAGAACATTTTAGACTGATTGTTTTGTTCGAAATTAAATTTATAAGTTTCTATTAGAGATGAGTATAAGTTTGTCCTTAAAAATTTATTTGTCTGATCAATAGGATTATTAACTTCTACACTTTTTTTCTCTGGAGTAAATATTTGGTTAGCGTCTTCTGAAACAAAAGTTAAGGTTTGAATTTCATATAAATTTTTGGCTGTAAGAGAGTCACTAAAATATTTCTTCAGGGTCCAGTATTCTCCAGTATCTTTTTTATTTGAACCAATAGGTAATGTACTATCAAAATTATTAAACCCATAATGTTTTGCAAATTCTTCAATTAAGTCAGCTGCTCTTTCAAGATCATATCTCCAACTTGGAGCAGAGAAGCTTATGTCTTGTGATGATAATTGGAAATCTATTCCCAAGTAATTTAACATTACTTCAATAAACTCATCTTCTAAATGGATACCAAGCAATTTATAAATTTCATTTCTATTGAAAGTTACCTCTTTTGGTAAAAAATTATCTTTAGTATCTTGTACTGGTTGTGAATATACAATATCTTGTTCTCTATTGAAAATATCTATAAATCTATTTAGTCCAAGAATTTGTAAATTACGATCTATACCTCTTTCAAACCTTATAGATGCATCTGATATTAAATTAAGTTTTCTAGAAGTGTTCATAACAGAGACTTTGTCGAAATATGCACTCTCTATCATTAAATTTTTTGTTTTATCTGTTACTTCTGTATCTAAGCCACCCATTACACCGGCTAAAGCTATAGGCTTATCGTCAGAAACAATAATTAGATCTTCTTCAGATAGTTTTCGTTTTTGATTGTCAAGTGTAAGTAGCTCTTCAGATTTTTTTGCAAATCTTACTGAAATTTTTCCGAAAATTTTGTCTCTGTCAAAAGCATGCAAAGGTTGGCCTATGTCGTAAAGAACGTAGTTTGTATAGTCGACTACATTATTAATGACTCTTGTTCCTACTTGCGACAGTCTATACCTTACATCAAAACTTGAATCGGTAATGGTAATATTCTCTATTTCAACTCCTGCATAGGTATTGCATTCTTTAATTTCACCACTGTTTAATGACAAGATACTTTCTATTGATGGATTTAATTGAATTTCTTTATCTAAGAGAGGTTTTTTAAAATAGTGTGATAACTCACGAGCGACTCCTAAGTGTGACATGCAGTCACCACGATTTGGCGTGACACCTATCTCCCATACAATATCATTTTGTGGATATATTGAAGAAAAATCAGTACCTGGTTTTATATTCTCGTCAAGTTTGAGTATCCCGGCAGTGTCGTCCCATAGGTCAAGTTCTGAAGCGGAACAAATCATCCCATTAGACTCAACTCCTCTAATGTCTCTTTTGTCTATTAAAAAGTTATCCTTTATTTCGGATTTAGGAAGAGCAACTGGAACTATAGCCCCTATCTCAAAATTCCATGCCCCACAAACAATCTCGAAAACATTATTTCCTGTGTCAACTTTTGTTACTCTGACTTTATCAGCATTAGGGTGAGGATAAATCTCTACTACTTTACCAACCACAATATTTTTGTAATTTGGTTTTATATCAATTCTATTTTCAATTTCAAATCCTAGGCTTTCTAGAGCTTCGGATAATTCTCCTCCCGAGACATTTTCAATATCGATCCAGTCTTGCAACCAAGATTTTAATATTTTCATTAGAATTGGTCCAAAAATCTTAAATCATTTTCGTAGAAATTTTTAATATGATCAATACCATACCTAAGCATAGCTAGTCGTTCTACGCCTACTCCGAATGCAAATCCCTGGGTTGTCTCTGGGTATTTTACGTTTTTAAAAACGTTGGGATCTACCATTCCACAACCTAATATTTCTAACCACTCACCGTCTTTCCAACTAACCAGTACTTCGGCCGATGGTTCAGTAAATGGAAAAAAGTGTGGAATGAATTTAGTTTTTACAGATGTCCCAAAGAATGCTTTTACAAAATACTCCAGTGTACCCTTCAAGTCTGAAAAAGTTATTCCATCATCAACTGCAAGGCCTTCAATCTGATGAAAAACTGGTGAATGGGTAGCATCTAATTGGTCGGACCGATATACCCTCCCGGGTGCGACAATATAGACAGGAGGATCATTTTCCTGCATGTGTCTAACTTGTACAGTACTGGTCTGTGTTCTTAATAGACTTGAAAGGTCTTTATCAAGATAGAGTGTGTCCGATTCATATCTAGCAGGGTGCCAATCAGGTGTATTCAAAGCATCAAAATTATGCCATGAAGTTTCAGCTTCTGGTCCATATGCAACTGTATAACCTAGTGAAGCGAAGATATCAACTACTTCTTCCATAACAGAGGTAAGTACATGTTTACGTGATCCTTCTTTAGAATGCCAGTTGATAGATATATCAGGATTTTCTGCTATTTCTTTTTCTATATAGAAAGCTTTCTCAAAATCTAATTTAAACTGTGTAAGTTTTTTTAATACCTCATCTGAAAAGTTTTTAAGATCTGCGCCATATCTTTTTTTATCTTCATTACTTAAGGAAGATAATTTTGCACGTTCCTCTGAAAGAACAGATGATTTGCCTAAATATTCTTTTTCAATTGAAGATAGTTCGTTGACATCGTTAACTTCTTCAAGGCGTAATAAAAAAGAGGCATAAATTTTTTCTAAATTAATTTCAGCCATTTAGATTATCTTTAGCAATATCAACTAATTTTTTAAACCCTTTTGGATCGTTAACCGCTATATCTGCAAGAATCTTTCTATCAACTTTTATGTCTGCGTTATTTAAACCAAAAATAAATTTAGAGTAAGATAACCCATGCATTCGAGCAGCAGCATTAATTCTGCTGATCCAGAGTTTTCTAAAGTCACCCTTTTTATCTTTCCTATGGGTAAAAGCATCAGCACCAGCATGCATTACCTGTTCTTTAGCGGCTCTTAGTGTTCTACTTCTAGCTCCGGTGTAACCCTTTGCTTGCTTCATAGTTTTTCTTCTAGATTTTTTACTATTTACTGACCTTTTAATTCTGACCATTTATCTCAACAACTTTCTAATTTTTTTACTATCACCTTTAGAAGCTTCGACGTCTCGTTTTAATCTTCCCCAGGTGTTACTTCCTTTTGCTAATTTGTAGTGAGAAGTATGAGCTCTACGTCTCATAAACTTTCCAGTACCGGTAACACGTATTCTTTTAGAAGAACTTTTGTGTGTTCTGTGTTTCATTTTCTACCTCCATTTGGTGCTAACACCATAGTTAATGACCTACCATCCGGGCGAGAAGTTGATTCAACTTCTGAAATTTCACTTAGTTCATCTTTAAATTTGTCCAGTATTCTTTGTCCAAATTCAGGATGCTCCGCTTCTCTACCTCTAAATCTCATTGTAAACTTTACTTTATCTCCATCATTTAAGAATTTTCTAGACTGATTTAATTTAATTTTATAATCATTAGTATCGATTTTTGGCTTGAGTTGAACTTCTTTTACATTAATTTTTACTTGTTTTTTTCTGGATTCTCTAGCTTTTTGAGATAACTCATATTTGTATTTACCGTAATCCATCAAGCGTGCAACTGGAGGTTTACTCTCAGGTGAAACCTCTACAAGGTCTAAACCGAGTTCTTCAGCTACAATTATTGCTTTTTTTAATTCTAAAACTCCGACCTGTACACCATCAGGTGCAATAACCAATAACTCTTTTGATTTTATGTCCTCGTTTATCCTTAATTCTGGTATAACTTTCTCCTCTCAATAAAAAAAACAGCACGAAGCTGTTTCATTACCATACTATTATTCACAGTAGGTGGAACAATGTTCGCTTGACTTAATTATATACTGTTAAAAAGTAAATCAACTAAAAATATGTTTTAATGCTGTTGCGGCCTCTTTGCCTTTATTGTTTCCATCTGCACAACGATTTTTTGCTTGTTCAAGCGTGTGTACATTTAAAATACAGTTGGCTATATAAACATTTTTATCAATAGATATCTTAATTAATCCATTTGAGACTCCCGATGATATATATTCATAATGGTCAGTATCACCTTTACAGATTATTCCAATTACGATGAATTTATCATAGGAATCAATTAAAGAATTGACTTTATAAATTGTATCCCATGCTCCAGGTACTGTAAATACATCATAATCAAAGCTTTCATCAAGTTCTGTTGTTGCCCCCTGTAGAAGTTTGTTAGTATATTCTTGATAAAAGTTAGCTACTATTAATGCAACTTTATTCTTCGTCATAATTATGTCCCATTTTTGTTTTTTTTGTATTTAGGTAGTCGGAGTTATCATCTGTTACTTTTCCAATAAGAGGTGTTCTTTTTAATATATTTAAACCAAATCCCTCTAAGCCAGCTCTTTTTGATGGATTGTTGGTAAGTAGATTCATATTACTAATTCCTAGGTCTCTTAAAATCAAAGCTCCTGTGCCATAATCTCTTTGATCCATTTTAAAACCAAGCTTAATATTTGCGTCGACAGTATCATTGCCCTCTTCTTGAAGGGCGTATGCTTTAATTTTATTTCCAAGACCGATACCCCGACCCTCATGTCCTCTCATGTACAAGAGAACTCCAGAATTGTTTTCGACGATTCTTTTAAATGCCTCATCTAATTGATATCCGCAATCACATTTTTTTGAGAATAAAACATCACCCGTAAGACATTCAGAATGTACCCTAACCATTGTTGATTCTTCTGATAAATATTCTCCGTATGTTAACGCTATGTGCTCTGTATTATCATTATTGTCCTTATAGACATGTGCAGTAAATTCACCGTGTTCAGTAGGAATCCTCGATTTGGAAATAAAAGATATTGGAGTTTTAGTTTCAAGTCTGTATTCAATTAAATCTTTGATGGTGCCTATAGGCAGATTGTGCTTTTGAGCAAATAACTCTAAGTCGTCCAGTCTTGCCATTGAACCATCTTCATTAATTATTTCGCATATAACAGCTACAGGATAGTGATCTGAAATTTTACATAAATCAATAGCTGCTTCAGTGTGTCCAGCACGACGTAAGACACCACCATCCATTGACTGTAATGGGAAAATGTGACCAGGTATACTGAAATCTTTTCTGGATGCTTTATCATCAGTTAAACCCATAATAGTTTTGTATCTATCTTCGGCAGATATCCCAGTAGTTACACCATTTCCCTTAAGATCAACAGATGCCGTAAATTGAGTTTCCATTTCATTGTTGACACCGGCCATTAAAGGGAGATTCAATTTAGTTGCTATCTCAGATGATATTGGGGCACAGACAAGTCCTTTCGCATGTGTAATCATAAAGTTTATATGTTCAGGAGTTAGATGTTTAGACGAAATGACTAAATCTCCCTCATTTTCTCTATCTTCATCATCAATTAAAATGATCATCTCCCCTTTTTTAAAAAGAGAAATTATATCTTTTATATCACTTATCATTTAAAAATCTTTCAACGTACTTTGCCATAATATCGAATTCTATATTTACAATTGAATCAACATTAAGATTCTTAAAGTTTGTACGATCATAAGTTTCTCTAATGACAGCTACGGTAAAATGTTCATCTGTGGGGTTTACAACAGTTAAGGAAATTCCGTTTACTGTGACTGACCCCTTGTCCACAAGATATTTATAGTCATTATTTTTGAATTCATAATTCCATAAGTCTTCCGAGATTTCATTAACTTTTAAAACTGAGGTTACTGTGTCAACATGGCCTTGTACCAAGTGACCACTCAAAAATTTTTCCATTGTTAGAGGTAACTCCAAATTTACTTCAGAACCTTTGTTATATTTGCTAATTATTGATCTCTGAATAGACTCTTTTGATACTTGAAATGTCAACACATTATCGCTGAATTTTCGCAATGTTAAACATACACCATCAACAGAGATACTAGTACCCATCTTAAGGCCATGAAAGTCTGAAGAAGTTGTGAATATATCTAAGTTTTCTCCATGTAGAGAATTAACTGTACCAGTAGCTTCAATTATTCCAGTAAACATTAATCTTTAGTATAAGTAGTTAGTGAATTATCAAGAAGTTGATATTCGTTACTTATTGAGAAGTTATTTTTGACATTATCTAAATAGGCTTGAGTAATTTTGAGACCAGAATCAATGTTTATTTGGCTTCTAAATTCATATATAGTATCAATTTTATTTTGTTTAAGAAATAAATCTATAACGCTGTTGCCACCTTCGATAAATACATTACGAAAGTTTTTGTTTAGAAGAAAGGATTCTATATCATCAATTGAATATGTTGAGCATTTTATATTGTTATCTTGTGTTGGTGAGTCGCTAAGAAAAGTAAAATTTGGAAATTCTCTTTGTGCTTCTGCTAAATTTTTAGATGACCTACCCCACAACACTATAGGTGCCGGAATATGTTTACTATTTTTTATTTCCTGTAATCTCACATTTAATTTTGGTTTATCACTCAATAAGGTATTCTTTCCGATAACTATACAATCAGCAGATGCACGTAAAAAATGGGATAGCTTTAAGGAAACTTCGTTTGTGATATATTTTGATTTACTTGAGTTATTAGAAATAAAGTTATTCTTCGAGATTCCAATTTTAAGTAGATAATTGATTTCTTTTATGCTGCTATGTAAGTTTTTATAATATGGATTAAGTAAATTATTTGCATTTTTTTCAATTCTTACTGTTATGTTTTTAGCCTTTAACATTTGAACACTTTTACCGTTAGTACGAATGTCTAGGTCAATATCACCAATTACAACATGTTTTACTCCCTGTTTAATTATTTCTGATGCGCAGGAAGGCGAAGTATCACTATGAAAACATGGTTCGAGGGTAATATAAAGTACATCACTAGATTCAGGCTTCACTTGTTCGAAAATATTTATTTCAGCATGATTGCTCCCCTTCTTAACATGTTTTGAGATAGCTTTTATTTTTCCTTGATTATCTGTAAGCACTGCCCCAACTCGTGGGTTAGGATAAGGATTAACTTTTAAAGCCTCCGCAATTGCAATTGACATAGGTTGAGAAAAACCCAAGTATTGTAAATCATTTACCAAATATTGCTCCACCTTGTACTGCAATATCTACACCCATCTCTTTTAGGAAAGGAAAATCATCATTTGCTACACCACCATCAACTATAATTTTCTTGTTATTTTGTGATGAAAGCTTTCTTAGTTCAGATAATCTATCGGATAAGTTAACTGCTTTTGGTTGATTAGAAAAACCTGGATTTACAGTGAGTAATAAAATTGCTTTAGCAAAATGAAGAAATGGAATGAGTGTTTCAATTTTAGTAGCTGGTAAAATTCCAATACCTACATTTTCAAATCGTTCAGTAAGTAATTGAAACTCACTTACTGAAGTTGACTCACAATGAACTGTAACTAAATCCGCTCCATTGTTAAAAACTTTTTCAACGAATTTAAAATTGTTATTGAGCATAAGATGAACATCCAAAAAATAATCTGTATTTACTTTTAATAGTTTCACTATGTCGATAGAAAGCCCGATATTTTCTGTAAAATGACCGTCTGTAATATCAATATGAAGTTGATCGAATTTCTCAGAGTTAGTTTCAATATCCGATAATAATTTAAGTTGATTAGCTGCTTGAATGCTTGCTGAAATTTTCATAATTATTCGGTCTTAGTTAGTATTAATGAAAATTTACCTATTTGTATCCTGTCGCCACTTTTTATTTCGATTTCGGTTATTAATTCACCATTAACAAAAATCCCATTTGTTGAATCTTCGTCGATAATATATATGTCATCATCTTCAACAGTAATGAATCCATGGTTACGTGAAACAGTTACATCATCTAGGATTATTTCTTTATCTGGGAGCCTACCTATTTTATGTACACCGTTAGTTAGGAACCATGAAATGGATGTTATCTCCTCATTTAATAAAGAAAGAATATATCTTGAATTCTGATTAAAGATTAATGAATCTTCAAGTGGTCTTGTTTCATTGTTCATAATTAAATTTTAGATAATAAAGGTACTCTAAAGCAACAAAGTAATAAAAAAGCATTGCTGGGAAAGCAATAAAGTCCATTAAATTAGTCTGCAGACTTGTTTCAAGTACATAAAAACAGATTGTTATAAAAATAAAAACAGTTGCTAACTTTCCCTTTTTAGAGACTTCAATTGGTTTTTTAGAAAGTATCACATATATTCCACCTAATAATACGAGAACTTCTCTTACTATTAATGCTGTAAAAAAAGCGCTTGGAAATATTTCCTGTAACCAAAGAACTAAAAGTATAAAAACTGTTCTGTCGACAAATGGATCGAGTATAACCCCTAGCTCACTTACCATGTTAAAACGTCTTGCAACAATACCATCTAGGGAATCACTTAAACCGATAATTGCTATTGTTGTCACCAGTAGATATGTATCTATATTTAATGGTTGAAAGTTTTGAAAAAGATAAATTGAAGCTACTAATCGAAAAAGGGTGATTAGATTAGGAGGCAATAAGATATCTTTATATCTCAAATAAGTAAATCCTTAACATCATGAGTGGCAACAAAATGTTCGTTTCCGACATCAACCATGGGGAGGTTTTCTGTATTATTAGAAATTATCTCATCTAATTCATCAAAATTAATTTCATACTTTTCCCTTGTGTATTTAGGATCAGGAACTGGAATCGAAGAGATTAATCTTTTAGTATATGGATGAATAGGATTACTCAACAAGTCTTCAGTTTTTGCGATTTCGACTATTTTACCATTAAACATCACTGCAATACGATTACACATATATCTAGCAACAGCTAGGTCGTGTGTGATGTAGAGATAGGATACCTGTAAATCTTTAGCTAAATCTAACATTAAATCCATTATTGAAATTCTTATAGAGACATCAAGCATAGAAGTAGGTTCATCACATATAACAAATTTAGGATTCATTATTAGGGATCTTGCTATTGATACCCTTTGTCTTTGACCACCTGAAAGTTCGTGAGGGTATCGTGGTAAATAATTTTCAGGAGGTGTAAGACCTACTGTTTTAAGTATTTCTACAACTGCTTCTGTTCTATTTTCTAATGAACCTATATTATGAATGTTCAATGGTTCCAAAATTATATCTTTTATGGTCCATCTTGGATTTAAAGATTCATAGGGATCTTGAAAAATCATTTGTGTATTTCTTCGGAATTGTTTAACTTGCTCTTCATTTAAATCATCTAAATTTTGCATTTCGTCAGCTTCCGGATTATAAAATTTTACATCTCCTGAAGTTTTAGGGTCTAGCAAGCATAATGCGCGAGCTGTTGTTGTTTTGCCGCAACCACTTTGTCCAACTAGGCCAAGTGATTCACCTTTAGGAATACTAAAGCTAATACCATCGACAGCCTTAACTAATGATTTATTTCTTGAGAAGAATCCTTTAGAAACATCAAAATTTTTAATTAAATTATTTACTTCTATTACGTTGTCCACTTTTCACCCACAATTAACACAGCATTGGTCTGCCCAATGCCCATCTTCTACTTCGATAAGTTCCATATTAAGATTTCCTTTACTACAATCTTCTGATGGGTCGGGACACCTTGGCGAAAATGCACAACCCTCTAATCCATTTATTAAACTAGGTGGCTCTCCATCTAGTGCACGCAATTTCTTTTTTTCTCCAACAACTGATGGTGTTGACTCTAGTAATAATCTGGTATAAGCATGTCTAGGATTTGAGAATATAGAAGCTGTTGGGCCTTTTTCTACGATCGAGCCAGCGTACATTACAGCCATATTATCTGTCATTTCAGCAATTACAGCAATATCGTGGGAGATGTAGATTAAGCTCAAACCTAATAATTCTTGAACTTTTTTAATCTCTTTCAGGATTTGATCTTGTATGACAACATCTAAAGCAGTTGTGGGTTCATCTGCAATAACAATTTTAGGATCACAAGATAAAGCAAGTGCTATAACAGCTCGTTGTTTCATGCCGCCAGAGAGTTCGTGCGGATATCTATCCATAATAGAATCATCTAGACCTACAATTTTGAATAATTCAGAGATTTTTTGAGTATTTTCTTTTTTAGTATTTGAAGGATGGTGTTCTCGTATTGCTTCTCTTATCTGTTCACCAATTTTTATAACAGGATTCCACGCATTCATAGCTCCTTGAAACACAATACTTATATCATTCCAACGAACTTTACGTAAATCTGATTCAGACATTCCAACAAGTTCTTGATTGTCTAGCTTTATGCTTCCTGATGAAATAACAGCGTTATCTGACTGTAGTTGTAATAATGTAGAAGCTACAGACGACTTTCCACACCCTGATTCACCAACTAATCCGAAGGACTCACCCTCTTTTACAGAAAATGTAACATTATTAACAGCCATTACATTACCTTCAAGGGTTTCATAGTGCATGTTCAAATTATCAACTACTAAAATATCTTTTGCCATACTATCTCTTTCTTAACCTTGGGTTGAAAACATCATCTAAACCTCGTCCAACTAGATAAAAACCTCCAGCTAAAAAAGTAACAGAAAGACCTGCAGGTAATATTAACCACCAGTATTCAAGACCAGAAAATATAAATCCATCAGTTTGAGATAGATATATCATAAGACCCCAGCTCATATCAATGTTTAAAAGTCCTAGAAATGATAATACTGACTCTGAAGCTATTGCACCTGTAACGCTAAACACCATAAACAATAGAGCAAGTGGAGCTACATTAGGCAATACATGTGAAAACATAATTTTACGCTGTGATCCACCAGTTATTCTGGCAGAGTCTACGAAAGGTTTAACTTTAACCTGCAATGCTTGAGATTTAATAGTTATAACACTTCCGCCTAACCCTCCCAATACTCCAAGTACTACTGCCAAATGCCAAATTTTCAATTCAGCAAATGCAGATATGATAAACAATAGAGGAAGGGTTGGTAACATCAATACTAAATCAGACTGTCTCATTAAGTAGGCATCGATTCTTCCACCAAAAAAAGCTGCAATAGTACCAAGAATTGTAGAAATGCCAACTCCTAAAGTTGCACTTAGGAGGCCTAGTACGAAAGCAACCTGACTTCCTTCCATAATTTGAGAAAAAACATCTCTTCCTAAAGAGTCAGTTCCAAGGATGTGCTTACGAGAAGGTGGTGCAGGCTGTAAATATACGTCGTACATATCTCCAACTTCCACATCTTTAGCAAGATAAAGCATTTTCTTTTGCACTTCTCCCTCAGCAGGACAATCAGCATAAGTTTGATATTTTGGAGTTGGGAATTCTTTTGGACATTCAACAACTAATTTTTTCTCAACGATCTGATCATAACCAACGACGGGGTGGTAAATGCTTTCACTCCAAATACCTGTTAGAAATAAGAAAGGCTGAAGTAGAGCAAGAATTAGAAATAGTGAAACAATACCAAGACCTATCATGCCGAGCTTACTCTGAGAAAATAAATTCCAATTCTTTTTTAGTGATTCTTTTCTGAGTTGTTTTTGTAGATTCTTTTCTTTTACTTCATCTATTTCCATTATTTACCCCTGAGACTTTACCCTAATTCTTGGATCTAAATAAGAATATGAAATATCTGCAATTAAATGTGCTATTAATGCAAAAACTCCAACAAAAGAAAAAGCTGCCATTGCTACTGGTATATCCTCTTCTAACACTGCTTGTAATAAGAGCTGGCCCATTCCTGGCCATGAAAATATTTGCTCAGTAAGAACTGATCCATCAATAATTGTTACGATGGTAAAAATAAATGAAGTAACAACTGGCAATAATGCTGTTCTAGCTGCATGTCTATCCCTTATTCTCTTTTGACTTATACCCTTTGCCCTAGCTGTTAATATATAATCTTCTTTAAGAACTTCCATCATCGTGGTACGTGTCAACAATGCTGTACCAGCAAAAGCAACGATAGTAACTACCAGGACTGGAAGTATCATATGATAAGCAATATCAGCAGCATACGTTTTTCTAGCGAGAGCTTCTCCAGTGTTCCAGTAAAAATAGCCTCCAATGAATATTGTAATTAAACTTGCAAAGCGAATATTTCTTCTAGTAGTAAGAGATTCGATTCCCCTTGTAGCTGTATAAGCAGCAAACTGAAGTAAAGAGATAACAAGCGTAAATTTAATCATTGAACTAAAAATAATATCACTATCAAAAGGGGCGTCATACCACTTTTCAGGATATAAGAATTTCCCAATAGGGAACCATCCTAATTTGTAACCAAAAAACCACAACATCATTAAAGCAAACCATGGATAGAAAACTGTATAAGAAAATACAGAGGTTATTGTAATCCAAGTTTCTGATTTAGATCCTCTACGCCAAGCTAAAACTTTACCGATAAAAAAACCTGTATAAAAAGCAACAATATTAACAATTGAAAATAGCATAAGGGTTCGAGGTAATCTTTCTGCAATTAATTCAATCGGTGTTTTGGGATAATATTTGTAAGAATAACCGAAATCACCCTTAAAAAAGTTGACAACATATAATTGAAGTCTTTCAAAGAGTGGTTTATCTAAACCATAAGTAGCCAAAACCTGTTCATATGCATCAGGAGGAAGGGTTGGGTTTAAAAGAAGACTAGAAAATGCATTTCCAGGTATGGCGTTAAATAATAGGTATGAGCTAACTAAAAAAACAAAAAACACAACAATCATTTGTAATGTTCGTCTTATTATGTATTCAAGCATTCTTCAACCCTATATTAAAAAATTTAAAAACATAGGTAGGCTTGCACCTACCTATGTTTAATTATAATTATTAGCTTTGTACTTTCACAAGTGAAGCATAACCACTACCTGTTCCAGATAGTCCGTCTAATACATTTGTGAATGGGAATTCTACATTATCTCTATATACCTCTAATGTAGGTACATTGAACAATACCAAATAAGGTAGTTCTTCGAATAATATAGCTTCCATTTTTTGCGAGATAGCAATAGCATCACCAATTGTTTTAGCAGCTTGGAATTCAGCATCTAGTGCATCAAACTCTGCGTTGTTAAAACCAGGTGTGTTAAATCCACCTTCGCATGTGTCGTTCTTGGAATTGAAGAAATCTCCAGGGTGATTAGGGAATGCAGTGAGACCCCAACCAAGCATGTAGAAATACCAATCCTCACAAGTTTCTGGTTCGAACACCTTGTCAACGATAACGTTGAAACCAGTAGGTCTCGCAGTAACATCGAATCCAAGTTGTTGCATCCAATCAGCAATAAATAAGGACATTGTTGATCTCAATGGATCATAACCAGCACCTGGTGCATAAAGCAACATGTCTGATGGAGGTGTTACCCCTCCTGGTCCTTTAATTCCTGTTGGAGCGACTGCTCTTTCAGCACCACCAGCATGGGAACCCCAGTCTGAGGCTGTCCAACCACCTGCTTGAAGAATTTCAACTGATTTGTTGAATCTTTCTTCAGCATTAAGGCCAGCACAATCAGCAAGGACACCTGTTACAGGCGCAACCCAAGCTGTTAACGCTTCAGGCATTT
>Ga0208785_1000531_pt1 | contig 17100 bp, 15 predicted proteins | sample DEB08_DNA_2_FD_185499 | JGI IMG/M metagenome (GOLD analysis project Ga0208785, IMG submission 185499) | Aqueous microbial communities from the Delaware River and Bay under freshwater to marine salinity gradient to study organic matter... | ecosystem: Environmental > Aquatic > Marine > Coastal ...
CAGAATCTAAATGAGTCGGTTCTAATGTAAAATTTGTGTTATTGTTAGTTTGTATATTTCCAGTATTATCAGAAATAATAATATTCCGACCAGATGTAGCACCTCTTAATAAAAGCCTATCCCCTGATGTTCCTCCATTAATAGTATCTAATGTGTCGCTAGAAGCTCCGCCCTCTGTATCAACCACCATATAGGCCCCTGTATAAGTAATAGCACCAGATGATATTGTGGCTGTGTTTGGCTGTGTGTTTAGTTTGTCGTTAACAGTTAAATTGTTAATAACTAGATCGTTACTCCAGACTGGATTAGTTCCGTTTGATTGTAGGATTTGATTATTAGAGCCTACTGGTAATCTTTCAGCTTCGCCACTACTAGAGCCTTTGATTAGATCGCCTTCTGTTGTTATTACATCTGCTTGAACATCTAAAGTTGTTCTTGCTTCACTTGCGTTATTATCATCTAGTAAAGTTTTAGCGTAATCTGTTACTGGTGCTGTTCCTATATCTGCAAGGTTTTTAGCTGTTAAATCGTCTCCTGCACTATTTACGACAATTGCCTTATCTGCATTTTCTGCACTTACTGGAATAGTAACATTTGTTAAAGTTGAGCTTTCTGGAAGTAATATTGATCTATCAATAGCTTCATCTTGCTCTCTACTAATTAAAGTAAGCTTATCGACTGTTCCTTCGTGACTATTAGCAGGAAATTTATCAGTTCCTATATTAATATAGTCTGTTGATTGTGTTCTAGGGATTTCACTTAAAAATGTTATAGATTGTGTTGCTGTTGGTGCTGTTGTAAATGTTACTGTTCCCAATCCATCTGTGCCTAATTGTACTGTGTAATCAGTGTTTTCTTGCTGTACTGTCTCAACATCGTTTTCTGTGAGAATTACTTTTATAGTGTAATCTCTATTTAAAGCTTGGTTTGACTCTTCTAATACAATAAAGGTAAAAGGAAAAACAGTTGTGCTTCCGTTTCCTGTGTAATTGTTTCTAGTCTGTGAAGTTGTTTCTGCAATAGTCATTATTTAGTTATTAAAGCTTGCTCTAACTCATCAAATATTTTACGAAGATAAGTTATATTTTGCAAAGGAATATTTCTTCTAATAGTCCTTGCATCTGATTCTGATATTTCGCCCCTCTTTATCATTGAAAGAATAACACCCATATCATTTACTAATCCAGACGATGGACCGAATATAGCCCCTGCTAAATTTCTTGATTGAAATCTTGATAAAGGTTTATCACTTAATAAAGAACCTGCTCCAAGCCCCACTTTATCCATAATTCCGTTTACCTCCATTATTACTGAAGTTAAACCTGATTTATCCCAACCTTCTGCAACCCACACTTTTGGATCGTCTGAAATTTCTCTTCCTGCTGCAACCGATTTTAAATAATAAACTAACATCCCTGCCGCAATAGCTGAGGTAAAACCTAACACTGCCGCCGCATCTTTTTGTTGCAATCCTGCAATTAAAACTTGTTGATGAGCCGCTAAACTGAAAGATCTAAACTGCATAATTGTTTTACCTAATTCATGATTCATAAATAAAGGTACATCTCCTATTCCTTTTGTAACGATAGTTCTTTCTACATCCATATTTAAAGCATCTTGATATAATCGTAATGCATCTTTATTGCCCCACTTTTCAAGGTTAGCAATAGGAAAACCTTTTTCATCAAAAGAATGCTTTTTAATCTGATCTTGTAAAATGCTAATATTATCTTTATCAATACCAAGAAAAGCCATATAAGTTCTTTCTTTCTTTTTTATATTATCAAAGTTTCTAATATTAGTTATTAATCTTTCTTGAGTAAGCATTGAAGCAAAGCCTTTTTGATAATTGTTCCAATAATTTAACCCATTTAATTTACTAAAATTTTCTGCAAAATAATCCATCATTATTGAAAATTTAGAATCGCTGTTGTAAGGATTATTCAAATCTGCCGTCACTGCCGTTCTTTGTCCTAATACATTTTCTTTATATTGCCCCGTAAATCCTGCATCTTTTGCTGATAATCTAACTGCTTTTGTATTGGTAATTAATGTTTTTAATCCCTTGCCGAATACTCTATTTAAACCATGTACTGTGTTATGTCTTGCTATATCTGCAATAGAAGAAAAAACTACCCCACCAAGCTTAGTCATATAATTAAGAGTTCTTACAGCTTGAGCGCCCTTTGTAAAAATACCATCTGGATCAGTACTTCTATATTGCCCCCTCAAAACATCTCGTAAAGTTTCTATTGTTTTAATATCTTCCTTTTCTTGTTTGTTTAATTTTTGTAGTTCTTTTTCACTTTTTGCTTTTTCTCTTAATTCTGTGTATTCCTCTCTTATTTCCCTTATCTGAGTTTCTAAATTTACATCTCCAAACCTTCTCTTAATTTCTACATCTGTTGCTAATGTCCTTGTGTAAGCTTTGGCAATTCTTGTAATATCAGTATCAAGAAATGGCCTTAACTCTTCATCTGTTACAAATGTCAAAACCCTTTCTTTTGCTGGTCCTCTAGCACCTACCGCTATGTCGTAAGGCATACTTGCGCCCCCTTTTCTTTCTACTCCTCTTATATTGTCATAAACACTATTTACAATATCATCTATAAATTCCTCCCCTGCAAAACCTGATTTAACATCTTGTAAACCTTTTTCAATTACTGATCTAAAATTTTGTAATCTTGCCAATTCTTCTGGATCAGTTGCTTTTGCAATTTGTGCATCAATATCTCTTAATTTTGTGTCATCAATTTGTTTACCAAATAAAATTTGGTTTTTACTTTTTTGATCTTCAAATAATTTTTCTAGTCTTTGCTTTTTTTGTTTTAAAAAATCTAACTCTTTTTTTGTTAAACTGTCTATAATCTGCTTATCTTGATTATTTAATTTTCCTGCTTTTTGCCTTTCTAATATTTCATCTATATCTAACCCTCTTTGGTTAATCTCCTCAAAAAATTGATTTGCATAATTTACCTCATCAAGTTTTTCTAATTCTGCCTCGCTATATCTTGCTGAACCTCTTAATTCATCATCAATAGCTTCTAATAAATCGTTTATTTCTGGTCTTTCTATGTATTCTGGAAAATATCCGTTTTCCCAAGCTTTATTTGCTACTGTGTCAAAATCTACATCAATATTATTATCTTTAAATTTTATAGTTCTATTTTTTCTTAATAAGAAAGGATGACTTTTGTTAGTAATACCCATGCTCGCAAGCTCTCCTCTATCATCATAAATACCTCCATTTTCTCTTATAAATTGTAATAAAGGTTTTGGTCTTGTAGTTTTTATTATTTTTTTAGCTTCCTTATATCTTTTTATTACATCCTCTAAATCAGCATCTAATTTTTCTGGCTCTACCCCAGCAAATTTACTTTCTATTTCTACTATTCTTGTGTTTACTTCTCCTACTTGACTAATAATAGCTTCTTCTTTTTTTCTAAGTTTACCTTGTAGCTGTGGGATTAATCTTTCTTTTGCACCTTTTCTGATTAGATCTTTAAAATCCTTTTCTTGTGAAATAATTTTTTCTGTGTTGTATTTTCTCATTAAATAAGAGGTTGCTGTTTCAACCTTGACATCACGAGGCAATAAACCTTGCTCAATAGCTTCTTCTTTTAGTGGATCAAATACTTCTTTTCTAAAAAGTCTTGCTGTTGCTTCTACTTCTGGAATATCTGACTTATCGCCTCTAATCATCGCTAAAGACACTTCATCATAAAACTTATCTATACCTATGTTAAAAAATCTCTTTCCACCACCTACTCCTTTTTGCTTCGCATATTGTTTATAATTATTTACTGCCCCCTCTATTGCTGTTCCTAGTCCTGCATCATATTTTTTTATTGCTATTTCTGCTGAAGCATCCGTTCTTATACCCTCTTCGTTTTTTGTTAAAAATACATTATTTCTTACTAATTTAGGCAATGTTTTTCTTACTTTTAAAGATGGAGAATTTTCAAATGTTCTTAATACTGGATTTATAAAAGCTGTTGATTTAACCAACCCTTTTATTCCTGCACCTCCTGCAATAGTCTCTTGTTCTAAAGTGGTTTCTCTTTCCTGCATAGTCAAAGGTATGAAATCATCATCTGGCTTCTGTAAATCTTTTTCTAGTCTCTGACTTAATTCTTCAAATTCTGTTTTAGAAAATTTACCCGCTAATCCACCTACAAGCCCACCTAATACAACACCACCAGCAACATTAATAACTGACTCTTCCATTGTTCTAGTTTCTTGTTGTGATTGCAATATTGTTTCAGTTGTCGCTTCGGTTACAGCTCCAATTTCTGCACCTCTAATTGCTCCCTTTAATGTTTTACCAGTTTTAAATGTTTTATAAGCTGCACCACCAATAGGAATTAAATTGATAGGGTCTAATACCCCTCCCGCTATTGCTCCAACAGTACCCCATACTGGATCGTTATTTTCTCGCAATTCTAATTCTCTATCTATTTTAGCGGCTATATTATTAAATTGTGCATCATTATAAACTTTACCGATAAAACTATCTGTGTATGGCTCATATTTAGTTCCTATTAATTTACCTCCTATATCATAATTTATATCTTCTTCTTGATCTTCTATGTTATTTGATAATGCATTATTTAATGTTGAAGTAATTGTATTTTGTAAAACAAATTCATCCTTAAAAGATTGTAAAGCACCTTTTTTAGGCTCTTCTTGTTTTATAGGCTGATTAATTATCTTTGGCTTTTTCTGTTGTTGTTGCTGTAAGAATTCAATATCTTTAAAATAACTCATCTATATTGTATGTGTAGTTTTTGAAGTCTTTTTCTGTTCTCTTCTCTTTGTTTTTTATTAGCTCTGTCTTGTTTTATAAATTCCTTCTTACTCAATTCATTTAAAGATTCTCTTGTCTCTCTTGGCGCTTCCTTATATCTTTCTGTTTTTGTAATATCAGGAGTCCAAACTACTGGCTCGTTTTTTTCGTTTCTAATATTATCTATTTTACCAAATTCATCTTCTATAAGTAAATTATAACTAGGTTTATTTGTATTCAAACTATCTGGTCTTATAACAGTTTTAATATTATTTTTTATTACTGATTTATCTAATAAATATTTTCCTGCTAATCTTCTTGCCTGTTGCCCTAGTTCTTCACTTGTCATCTGTGGATATTCCGCTTCTGGTGCGAATTTTTGATATCTTTTGCCACCTATATTTGTAATAGCCCATCTTGATTTTACTTTTTCTTTTGCAAGTTCTATTGCATCATCTATATCTGAGCCGTTATTTATGTAATAATCTTTTGCTATTGTTAAAACATCAAAAGCCATCTCTTTTGGTGCTTCTGCTTCAAAAAATATTCCTGACTTATCTTTTATTTCATCAGTTATATCATTTATTGTTTCAATAAATTTTTTCCCTTCTTTTGAATAGTCTAACTCAAATTCTTGCTGTCTTATTATTTTATTTTTGTCTTTGTTTTTATTTATTTCATCTTCTGCAAATTTAACAAGTTCCTCACTACTTAAACCTACATTTATTCTACTTTCAATAGCTTGTGCAAATGCTTTTGTCTTGTCGTTAAATTGTCTTTCTAAAGTTGGATTTTCTCTAATTAAATTTATTATTTGGTTTGCTGATTCAATTTTTCTATCTGGATTACCTACAAATAACCTTGAATTTAAATCTTTTTTATATATATCTGGTACTATACCAGTATTTACAGAAATATCTCTTGCCAAACCTTCTGGATCATCTGTTAATTCTCTGTATTTTTCAAAGCCTTTATTTATTACTTTTTTATCATTTTTATCTGTCGAGTCAAGAAGCAACTTTCCTTGTGTGGCATTTATAAAGGTTGCTTCTTGCAAGGCTTCTGCCTCTTGCTCTTTTCTTAAATCTCTAAAATCTTTCTGGATTCTCTCAATATCTTTCATATTAATTAATCCTGAAGCAATACCAGTTTCTTGAACGATTTGCAATTCATTTGCTATACTAGCTAATTCTTCTGGTGATTGTGCGTTTTCAAAATCTTCTTTTAAATCTGATATTGATTTAAAGATTTGATTCTGTCCAAAAGCTCTGCGTTTTTTAGATATATCTTTATCAACATTAAACTCTAAATCAATAAGACTAGATTTTGTTTCTCTATCAATTAATCCTAAAACTTCTTTATTATCTGCATATTGTAATTTTAATTCATCAGTAAAAAGCTTTCTACGATCTAATATACCTTGCTTACTCTTATTAATTACATCTTGCGTTGCTCCTTGTTCGGATAAAGCTATTTTTTCTTGATTATCAAACCTTCTTAATTGATTTTTATACTCTATTACTTGACTTGCATTATAGGCTTGTTGCTCTTTTTTCTCTTGGAGCATTGCTTGCTCGCCTAATCCTGCAATAACAGATCCTAATTGTCCTATTCCTTGTGCAATAAATCTTTCGCCAGTATCTACTGGTTGCCTTACTGTTGGCGTTACCTGTTGTGGTCTTGCTTGTACTCCTGGACTTGTTGGAATTTTAACCATTATTTTAACATATTTAATTTACCCTTACCTTGTAAAGCTGTACCTGTCGCACTAAATATTGATCCAATCAAAGCATTTCTGCCAGCTCTTAAAGTATCTTTTGCTTGCTGTCCTAATTGACCAGCTCCAATTTCTAAGGCTCTTGCTCTGCTTTCTGCTAATGTTCTAATATTTTCTATTGTTTCTTCTTTATCTCTTAAACTCTCTTCTAATAATAACATAGGAGAACCTTCTAATTTAATACCACTTGCTGCGGCTGCTAATCTTTGGCGACCCATTAACTTATCAAATGCTCTTGATTGTTGTAATACATCAAATTCTCCTAACTCTCTTTCTAGTTGTGCCTGCTCTCTTTGAAAAGCGGCTTGTTGGCGTAAGGCTCTAGCTTGGCGTTTTGATTGTTTCTTAGCTCCTAAGCCTCCGAAAATCTGCCCACCTGCTGTTAATGCTGTTCCTGCTATTACTGCTCCTGTTGCCATGTTAAAAAAATTTTACATACATATATTCATTTCTTTTATCAAATGTTATTTTTTCTAACACTGATTCACGATGAAAACCTAACTTTTCAATCCAATTTACAAAATCATCTGTAATTGTAGTTTGTATTCTATGGATATTCATTATTTTAGAGTAATCCTCTAATAATCTTTTAATCTCAATATAAAAGCTTTTAGCGTAATTATCAACATATATAGAAGGTATTACCCAGCAATGCCCTACTCCTTGTCTTACCCATCTTATACCGCAAGCAAATATTATTTTATCATCTGCAATATAAGTCTTGGCGTGGTCGCAATCTAAAGGCTCTGTTTCGTATTTTAAAGTCTTTAAGCAAGGATAATTTATTTTAGTATTTATTAAATCTATATGATCTATTTTAAAGTCTTTACTTATCATTAATAGTTACTTTATAAGTTATACTTTTTATAGTCATTGGTTGTGGTCCATCTTGAATAATTTCAATTTGTCCCAACCTATCCCAACCAGTTCCTAGAATAATTTCTTCGTCGCCACTATTTAAATCTGGCACTTCATTCATATTATCTACTAAGCTTCTTGCTGTTATAGGTGTTTCGTTATTATTAGAATCAATTATTTTTCCACCTAAAGTTTTATCAAATCTTATAACAACTGAATCAATCCTTTTAACTTTATGTTGTGATGTTCCAATTATACCAGATAAAGCTAAAGATTCAATAGGCATATTCTTTTGTTTACTAGAATATGATAATCCTACATGAATTATTGACCCTGCATTGTCTATTTCTATTGCTCCATTACTTACTGTTTTATTTGGTACTGTTGCACCATCTGAATTAATTGCTACTGTTTCACCCTCTAAATGTCCTAATCCAGTTATATTTTTAATAGCAATAGCCCATTCATTAGGTAGTAATGTTGCACTAGAGAAAGTTTCTATTATACTGACAGTTACATTTTGAGAATCCGTAAACCCTGTTATTTTTGCCCTGCCTTTACTTATTAATTGATGAATTTCTTTTCCTATATCGCCAGATTGGAAAATAGAAGAGTCCGCTGTAAATGTGTTTCCTGATATAGTTATTGTACTTGATTGTGTACCATTATAACTAAGTCCAGAATCTACATAAAAGCGATTTAAATTATCTACTTCATAATTAGGCTCTTGCACTTCTACAAACCTTTTAACTACTCCGTTTATAGTTCGTTTTACTATTGCATAAATTTCATCATTATCTTCTGCATCACTAACTATCGCCATTGATTCAAAGTTTCCTTGTGTAACATATCTTGACCATGCTTGCACTTGTTGATCTTGTTCTAGTGTTAATCTTGCAATTTGTCCGTCTGTTCTTACTGCCCATAATGAAGATAGTGGAATTTGTTGATATTCAAAAGAAGTAATACCTCCATCTGTTATATGATCACAATCAACAGTAATATCTATTGCCTTGTATTTATCACTATCAATATCAAAAGTAATTAATCTTGCTGTTTTATTGTTCTTCTGCATATAAATAGGAGATTGTCCTACTAATTCAGGTTGAATATTAGAACAACCATAAGATATTTGCCTTTTTACATCTATATCATCTGGTGCTAAGGCAGGGCTATTTCTTGAGCTTATAATTCTAAATATTGAGCCAGCAGTACCTATAAACAAAGCTTGGTCAGAAAATAACCACCTTATCGGATCTCCTTTTTGTGATGCAATAGTTATTAAGAAAGGATCATCAGCATTCGTTCCTGCTTCGAAATTTTCATAATCTGCATTAGATTTAGAAAACCAAACCTTCTGCGGAGCGTTTACACTACCTGCCAACACCATTCTTTGCTCGTGGAAGGTGATCGCCCCAGCATAGCCTCTAGCATTACTAAACTCACCTTCCGACCAGTTAAAGCTTGCAGTATTGTGTAAACTAGCTGGGACATCATTTTGAGCTACTACTGTTACTACTGTTGAGCTAGTAAACCCAGTTATTTTTAAATGAGCAATATCTGTGCCACTTCTTACTTTCCATAAACCCCCAACATGATTAGAGGTAAAAGGCGTATGCCCACCTGAAGCTGTCAAGGTTAATGTTGAGCCTTCCGACCACTGACCACCTGACAATGTTACTAAATCTGTTGATACTATATTTTCGTCTATATATGGACCTTTTACTAAATCTACTGCGTTTAATGTAAAATCATTAGATGCTACTCTGATTAATTTTTGAATAGGATGATTTGGATGTACCATGTAAATTACATCACTATCTTGTACAAATTTTATATCAAATAATTCATTTTCTGAATAAGGGTTGGATATTTCTAATATATTTGAACCATTATCTAAAACTTGCCCTTGAGCAGAAAAAAAGCGTAAGTAACCCGCTCCTAATTCGATTGCATAAGTTTGTACTGTGCTAAATTCAAAAGGAATAATTCTGGTTTTTTTTGTTGAATCTTTAACCTCTCCTATAAATTTAAATCCTTTCCTGCGAAATATTGGTCCTTGTACTAATACCACCCAATTCTCAAGAGTTTCTGAACCATTAAAATACCTCTGAAATTGCGTTCTTGAGTTTATTAATGTGCTTAACTCTCCTGCTGTAAAATTTGTTCTTATTTCTGAAGCTTTAGGCATTATGAAAAAGTTATACCATTAATATTATTGCCGAAATTAAAATTGGTTATTCTTGAAGAACTAAATGAGTCAGAAGTTTCTGCTACATCATTATCTTCCAAATTATCTCTTTCTCTAGCTAAAGATAATGATTCTACTAAATCTTGCTTAGTTCTTGCTATCCTTGTTTCGTCTGAGGTTATTGAGTATCCTATTTCATAAGCAAGCCTTGCTGCGAAACATTCAATAAACAAAGAGTCGTATTTATTAGGATCAGTTTCTTTACCAATAAATCTAATATTTACAGAGGATTCATTAGTTAGAAGGAAGTTGTTTTCTAACCTATACTCTATGTTATTTTCTACTGAAAGTAATCTTATAAAGATTGGAATTGTTGGTAAAATAAATCTATTACTAAATTCATAAATTGGCGAACCTGAGGCATCTAAAACAAGTGATTGACGGAAAACTGCAAAGTTCCAGTTGTGCATTCTTAAAACTTCTTGCAATACATCATCATAACTTGCTTTGCAAAGTGTAGCTGGTGTTGTGTTGTCTGTGTCAACATTCATCAAAGGATTTGCTCCTAGTTTTCTTAATGCTTTGTTACAAATAGATGTTTTAGATACAGACATAATAACGAGGTTGAGGGGGATTGCTCCCCCTACTTTTTAAAGAGTGTATTTTACAATAGCGGTTACAGTACCAGTTGCAGTTCCAACTGTGTTACCAGTTAAAACAATATCAACTAATTTGTGAGGATCTTCTGATAATCCAGCTAATTCCCATACTTCTTTGCCAAAGTTAGCAATATCAATTGACCCTAAGCCATCAATATCACCAGCAGAAGCTAATGAAGTTGTGCCAAGTAATGCATCAGCATCAATAGCAACACCATCATTAATATCATAGAAGCCTAAGAAGAAATCAGTTCCTCCTGTAATAGCATCATTTTTAATAGTGATAGTATCTAATACAGCGTTAGAAGGTACTCTTGCTAATCTGTAAGTTGAAGTATCATCATCAGTTGCATTAATTTCTAAAGTATCTACTGATACCCTTAAAACACCTTTAGAAGTTTTTGCGTTTGGCATAATCAAAGTATCTTGATCTAAGCCATCAAGGTTTATTGTTCCTTTTTTATTTACAATAGCCATAATTTTATTTTATTTAAAGTTAATATTAAGATTCTGTGCAAGGAATACGAACGATTTTTTCGTCTTCTACTCTAGTTGCTCCAATATCTAATTTTAAATACATAGTTTTAGTAAATGATCTTTCGACATTTTCACCAACTTTCATTGTAATATCATTAGCAATAGCGAAACCTAAAGCATTTTCAGTATATAATAATACATCTCTATCACCGTTAGAGTCTAATAAAAGTCTTTCTGATAAAATAAAGTGAATATTATTCCAAACGCCGATAATACCCTTATCTAAAACTTGACCAGCAGTAAAATCTCTATTAATGATTTTATTATCATTTTCTAGTTGTCTGTGTTGTTTAGAAGTTAAAACGCAATAGATTTTCTCATCTGGATCAACATCTTTGCTTCTTAAGATTTCTCTACCGTCAAGGATTCTGTCAGCAGTTAGACCATTAGAAGCACCAGTTGATACTACTTGAGAAGAAGGGAAATTGACAGCAGTTGTACCATCTTTTCCTTCGTATGCTGTACCAGTTGCAGCGGCAATAATAACATCATCTTTCTTTCTCATTGCTGCGTTCATTAAAGCTTTCATGTAATCACTATCTAAACCAGAGATAATTGATCTATTAACATCAAAGTCATCAATAAACAAAGAACCATGAAAAGGTCTTGGTGTCATTTTTCTTCTTGAGTGAAGTGGATCTAAATAGGGAGTTTCTGGATTTTTTCCTATTTTTTCAATTAGATTTAAAGCACCTAATTTATGAAAAAAGAATTCTTCTGCTTTTACAGATTCTTTTCTTCTTACTGTTCCGTCTAAACGGGTGTTGTTTTGTTGTACAGCTTGGATAATATCATCCTTAAACTGTTTTACATGTATTTGATTTTGTGTATTAGACATTGTTTAAGTTTTAAAAATTAATTAAATAACAAAAATGCGATTTCTCGCCGTCAATTGCTACCCATCAACCTTCAAAGACTTAAACAAAGCTACCTTTTACTTATGTTGGACAATTATTTATAAGATAGAATTTCTACTAAACCCAGTTACTACCCCTAAAGATTCGCCAGTTTCATTGGCGTAAGCTATCGGGTATAACTTAGCAAGTTCTCTATCTCTTACATTAGGATCAATAGTCCTATCATTCCTAATTTCACTAATTTTAACAAGTGCATCTTCTTTTGTCAAGCCCCCTTGTGAATTACCAACTTTTCCTTGAGTACCCTCTCCGATTTGTTGACTTACATTATGCATAATTTTAGCTACTGCCAATTGGCCTTCAGGTGAAAGAGATGCGAATTGCTCTTGATCTTCTTCCGTTGCAAAGCGTTTAAATGTGTTTTCTGCTATTTTTAAGTTATCATCATAAGAATTTCCCCACTCTTCTTTTAAAGAGTTTTGTAGTTCGTTAATTCTAGCCTCATTATCAGCTTGTATTCCCTGTATTATCTTACTTTCTTCACCTGTAAAAGTCTCCACTAACTGCTTAAATGCTTCTGGCTTAATTCCTAATTCAACAGATTTATCTTTTACTAGATTTAATAGATCGTCATTAGCTTGATAATTTTCTGGTAATTCGTAGGTGTAATCCTCTGGTGCGTAATTTTCTGGCTCTTTTGGTGCGCCTAGCTTCTTTTCAAGGTTAATATAACTCTTTGCTAGTCCATTAATGTCTTTAAAATTAGATAATGATTTAGAGCCTTTTATTTCTTCATCTGTGATTTGATCTAAAAAGCTTGTTTCATTAACTGTTTCAACTGGTGCATTTTCTGCACTTGTTGCATTTTCTGCACTAACTTCTGTGTTTTCTATTTGGTCGGTCATAGTTTTATTATTGGTCGGTTATTTCCTCTCTAACCCTAGAAAGGATATATTGATATAATTCTATACCTCCTTGACGAAGTATAGCATTAATAGTGGTGTCTTGTTCAGTTGAGAAGCTTGATTCTAAAAGAACTCTTTGTAAGTGTTCTAAAATAACTCTTCCGTTTTCTGTATCAAATACTTGTTGAAATATTTTATTTAGTTGCTCTTCTGTCATTATATAAGCTTAGATTGTTTTGCCTTACTAGCTGTTTCTACTGCCATTTGTTCCTGCTCCATAGCTTGTTGCTGCTGCATTTGAGCTTGTCTTTGTTCTCTTTCGTTTTTAACGATAATAGGATTTTTAATAATATCTGGATCAATTCCTAATATATCAGCAGACTTTCTAACTAATTTATCAAAATCTATATTATCAATAATTTCTGGCTGTGCTTGTGCTAAATTTAAAACTCCTGCCATTAGTTTTTCAATAGATGCGGATTCGTTTAATCTTTGAGATTGAGTAATTGGATTTTGATAATTAATTTTTAATTCTGGATTTTTAGATAATAAATCTGGTATTTCTTTTTGGAATAAATCATTTTCGATTAATTCAAAATTACCATCTGCATTTTTAATATATATTTTATTAAATAGAATATCAAAAGTTCTATTCAATATTTGCTCTGTATAGTCAATAATGCCATATATAAAATCACCCATTATTCTGAATGTCTCTGCTCTTAGTTCTAATATTTGTGTTGCGGTTGCTCTCGCATCATCAAAGATTTTAAGCTTATCTAAAAAGAATATTTCTCTAATATTTTGCTCTTTTCTAGTAATTAAGTCTTGAGTTAACGGAATATTTCCTATTGTCAATATTTGTTCTATTGCCGCCCTTCCTGCTGGTAAAGCTTTTTGATCTGGTCTATTTAATGCACCTGGTCTAAGATTGACCCTTTTGGCGTAATTAGCATTTACATTTAAAGGAGGTTTTAAAGCTTTTTCTGTTGCCTCGTTGTACTGTCTAGACATTTCATTGATCTGTCTTGCATCTGGTAAGCCAATCATTGCTCTAGAAGTCCCATAAACTTCATTTGTTGATTTCTCGCTTCTGCCAATAGCTACTGGCATTGAATCCCAGCCTATTTCTTGAATTATAGTTTGGTGTTTTTCATCTACCCAAAAACCCGCTATTTCTTTATTTAAGCTATCTATCTTTTTTTTATCTCTTTCTTTTCTTGGAAATATATGTAATTGCAAACCAAATTCTTGAAAAGGATTCTTTTCGTAAGCTTGTAATATTTTTTCATGAATATTTGCATCTTTATTTTCCCATTTAGATATAATTTGCCTTGCTGTCATCTTATGTTTTATAATAACATAATCAGCTTCGCCCTCGTCATTTTCAGCTATAAGAAAGTTTTTAATATTTAAAGTGTGATATTTAACCGGAAATTTCTTTCCTTCCTCTATGAATGTTGCTATTGTTCCAAATACTATATCATCTGCAACTGCTTCACTTAAAGCCCTTTCAAATCCTGATTTAGGATTGAACATTACTCTAAGGATCATATCTGTAAATTCAGTAATCCAATCTTTAACCTCTTGATCTTCGTTTACTTCTTCTGTTACTGGTGTAATTGTTATTGGTTTTATAGATCTATTAAAAAATACCCCTATAATAATTGATTTTAACTGATGAACGAAATTAATTGGTGCGGATTCATAGAGCCTTGTTATATTCTCCTTATCTCCTTTTGATCTGTCAACTGTAATGTTAGATTTAACAGGACGGAATATATCAGCTACATCTTGCCATTCTGTTTCAAAGTTTGCTCTTTCTGCTGATAGTGTTTGCGTTTTTTGTAAAAGCTCTTTTGCGTTAGTCATTATCCTCCTAAAGTTCTACGAAATATATTCTCTTCTAATGGTTGCCCTGCAAAAATAGTTCTTCGTCTCGCTCTTGCTTTTTGTTCTCTTACTGACTCTTGCGCTATTTCTTTTTTTTCTTGTTCTTCTTGTAACTTCTGCGCTGCTATTGCTTCGCTTTGTAATCTGTTTTGAGTCGCCTGAATCCTTTCTTTTACTTGCTTCTCTTTTCTTTGCTGCACATTCTTTGCTGCTGCACCACCTCCTAAAAGTCCTGCAGCTAATGCTGCTATTGCCCCTCCGCTTGCCATAATAAATATATTTAATTAAATTATAATATTTTACTTGACATAGTTTTAAAGTCAAGTCAAAGCATAATCATCTTGATATTTATTCTGCAAGAATCTTTTTTCATCTATTCCTACTGCTAAATATCTAAAAGCATCAGCCCCATTACTTGACCAATCATGTAAAGGCTTATCTTTAAAGCAGTTTCTTATTTCGTCAAATTGCTTTTTATAGTTAGTTAATGCTAATAATCCTTTCTTGCATTTAGTTTCATCAAATATGCATTTATTAAATATTGCTCTTGTTGCGTTTATTCCATCTTGAATTGGTATATTCGGTACTACATCAAAGGCAATCCCTAAATCGTAAGCTATTTCATAACGAGAACGACCACTTGAAAATTCTCTCACTCTTATATCGTGCGGTGCATAATGATTTCCGTAAATGTAGGGTTTCGCTTTGATCTCTTTTATATAGTGATCCAATCCTTTTCCGCTATCTTCTAAATAGTCTATTACTCTGATTTCCGTTCCTACTTGCTGCGTAAACCATATTGCTGTTGTGTCATTTACTCCTAAATCCCAGAAGGTATCAACTGTCAAGCTTGATTCATAAGGTAAATTTGTAATTCTCCCCTCTTCTTTTGCCTTGTTTATTTGTTGACTATAAAATGCACCTTCGATTGCGGAATTAAAGGAACAGTAATATTCTTGATTAAATAAATCTAATGTTTTTCCTCTTTGAATAAATTCTTGCTTGATCTGTTCTATTTGGTCTTTAGTGAATACTTGTTCTTTTGTGTCGTCTACTGTTAATAATTGACTGAACCAATTATCATTATTTTTAGCCATTTCCCATAACTCATACGCATGATTATGGCCTTTTGGCGTAAAGTTAAATAATGCCCAGCCATTCGTTGCCATCACCATAGGCTGTATCACTTCCCATGCTGTCGGTCTTTGTTCTGCATATTCTGAAAAGACTGCCCCTTTAATACCTGCACCCCTTAAAGCATCTACATTATCAGAACCTACAATTTGATAAACTGAACCATTAAAGAATTCAATTTTCATTTCTTGGTTGTTCTGACTTTTAATTAATTCTTTTGGTATATAGTCAAGATATTTATTGCCCTTTATATCTGACTCACTCCATATTGCTTTTTTTCCTTGATTATATGTAGGGAATATATGCCAATATGTACCCGGTGTCCCTAGTAATGCATAAAAGATTATTAGATTAAGTCCAAATAAATCTTTTCCTGCTCGTCTATGCCAAACATAGATTGCCCTTTTATATCTTTCTTTTATTAGCGCATTCCATAAGGGGGCTTGATAATCCCTTAATGTGTAATTATAGGGTAGGTTTATTTCCATTTGGTCGGTTAATGGTTAAACCTATATTATAGTATTATGTTTTATTATTTCAAGTAATAACCTAATCCTTGCAATTTCTTTAATAGTTTTGGTGCTTCGTCATGTGCTTCTGATCTAAGCCTCATTCTTTCATGCTCTTTCTTATTGTAATTTTCTATCTCCAGTAAGTCATTAAATACTTCTTGCAACTCTTGAGGAAATATTAAATTGTTAAGCTTTACTATTTCTAATACTAAAAAATAGATTATTAAAATAAACTTCTGGCCATCTACACCATTTGATAGCATCTTCTTAATTCCGGAATCTTCATTAAGTCTTGAGACTCTGTTTTGCATTTTTACTAATTGCTTGTTATTTTCTGGCTCAAGAATTTCAATAATTTGATCTTCAACAATTTTTAGTTTTTCTTCTCTTGTAGACTCTTCTTTAAAATCTATTGCATATTTTATTACAAATCTTAATTGAATAAAGATAAAGGCTTGTTCTATTCTTCTTTTTTCTGATTTATATGACATTATCTTCTTTTAGTTTTATCCATAGTTTTGCTGCCGTCGTTACTAGGTTGTTGCTTCCCGTACTGAATTTAGAAAATTCGTACTTATTAGGTGCGTTAAACTCTTCTTGATAATAAAAAGTATCGTTAGCTTTTTCATAAGTAAGATAGTAATCATAACCTGATTTAGATTTGTAATATTCTGGTAATTCACTTAATATCTGCTCTAATGTATAAGCTGGAACGGTAGGCTCATATTTAGCCATAACCCTATCTTTAAAATAAATTATATTCCATTGGTTTTTATTCCATTCGTCTATTGTTGTAATAGTCCAGTAAAAATTAGTTTCAGCTTCAAAGCCTAGTTCTTTTAATCTTTTACTTGTTTCTAAATCTGTACAAATCTTTTCTAGCATAGTTTATTTAATTAGATTTTTTTTAAATTCTTCTAATTCTTTAATAATTGGGTCTATTTTTCTTTTACAATAATTAATTGCATCTTCTTTTTTTATAAAATAATCT
>Ga0208785_1000534_pt1 | contig 17069 bp, 32 predicted proteins | sample DEB08_DNA_2_FD_185499 | JGI IMG/M metagenome (GOLD analysis project Ga0208785, IMG submission 185499) | Aqueous microbial communities from the Delaware River and Bay under freshwater to marine salinity gradient to study organic matter... | ecosystem: Environmental > Aquatic > Marine > Coastal ...
GTTTGAGCTGGTCGAGCCAGAGCAGCCCAGCCACAGATGACCTCGAATGGGTCGCCACTTCTGCGGGGTATCCATGACCTACACACTGACGACAGCGGCAGACATCACCGAGCAGCGGTCGAGCCTTCTGGCCGTCGCGCCAGACTCGACCGCGCTGGCCACGCATGTCGCCGACTGGTCGGCCACGCTCGACGAGGCCATCGTCGAGGTCGAGAGCTTTATCGAGTCCTATCGCGGCCCGAACCTGCGCGGCCTGCTCGACTGGTCTGACGCGCTCGCCGACGCCTATTTCGACCCTGACGACTGGACTAGCTACGCCAGCTACGTCGAGGCGCTGCCAACTGCCATCACTGTCGAGGACTGACATGCGACTCTTGTCTCTGCTTCTGCTCGCCTCGTGCGCCAAGTCTGGCGCTATCGAGGACATGCGCAGCCAGGTCGGCGCTGGCCTGCTGGTCGCCGCACCGATGGCGCGCATCATCGCGACCCAGGCCGACACTGGCGACGGCGCGGTCGGCTGCATCGTCGGCGAGACGCTTGGCGAGGCGTTCGAGGCCGCTGGCCGTCAGCTCGCGACAGGCCAGCACGACCCAGAGGCGGCGGTCGATGTCTGCGAGTGCCTGGCGCTGCGTGAGGACTGGGCCAGCATCGACATCGCGCCAGAGGTCGCCAAACAGGCCGCCAGTGCGGTCGAGGCCGTCAGCCTGTTAGTGCGCCCATACATTCGCGACTGCGAGGCGCGCGCCTGGTTCGAGGCCGCGACAGAGGCAGTGGCGGCGCTTGTCGTTCCTGTCAGTGCTGCGCTGTCGCTCGAAGGCTGCGCAGTGCCGATTCCGCCTGTAGTGCCTGACCTGGGAGTCTGCGATGTGTGACCGAGCCTATTGGCTAGACGTGGCCTATGCCGAGCATGGTGTCGCCGAGGTGCGAGGCGGCGAGAATGAGCGCATCCTCGAATATTTCCGCTCGACCACCTACCATGCAAGCGAGGATGAGGTGCCATGGTGCGCCGCTTTCGTGTCCTGGGTGCTCGACCAATGCCAGCTCGACAACCCTGCGACTGTCACAGCGCGCAAGTTTGAGAACTACGGTACCGAACTCCCAGACTGGCGACCGGGCTGCATCGGTGTCCTCTGGCGAGGCTCGCCGACTGCGACGACCGGTCATGTCGGCTTTGTCATCGCTGCGCATGGCGACCAAGTGGTGCTACTCGGCGGGAATCAGGGCGATAGGGTCGACCTCGCGATATATCCACGCTCGCAAGTGCTATCATTCAGATGGCCGACAGCGAAGGGTGCGACATGAGCGAGACACCGAGCCCGCAGCCAGTACCGAAAGAGGCGACACCAGTGGCACCGCTACCCCTTCCTGCGCCAGTCGCGCAGCTCACGAGCCTGTCAGGACTCGGCAACGTCGGTGTGCTTATTGCCGCTGTCGCGCTGATGTGGTCGCGAGTCGACGCCATCGAGGCTCGTTTCGATGACCTCGACATGAGGCTCGACAACATGGCAGCCCAGGTGTCAGAGCTGTCGACGGCGATGCGCGTCCAGATGGTGCAGCAGGTCAGCGTCGAGGCGTTTAGCGAGCTAGAGCGGCGCGTTACCGTCCTCGAATCCAAGCAATGACGAGCGCGGTCGAGGCCGTCGCCAAGGCTGTCGAGGCCATCGCAGCGGCAGCCAAGCGCGACCCCATCGCGCAGCGCATCGCAGCCGAGTCGCGAGCCGTCGCGAGGCTCAACAGGCGGCGACCTCGATGGCTGCGCCTGGTGCGCGAGGCGACAGCGCGACTGGTCGAGGCCGACCGAGCAGACGACGAGGATGGCATCGTGGGCGCCGTCCTCGACCTGTCTGCGCTCGGTATCGACCTGGCAGAAGTGGAGCGCGCTCGACTGCTCGCCAAGCGGCTCGCTGCTGACTAGGCTTAGCCTATCACCAGGGCGACATAGATACAGACACGTCGAGACCGTTGTCGATTTCGACGTGTTGAGCCTCGCGCATTTTAGCCAGGATAGCGTCGAATACTATTTGGATATCCGATTCAGTCTCGCCATCCTCTCGCAGCCATTTGGCCCATCTTTCCAGGCTTTCACCTTCGACTGTAAACACGCGACCGATGGTGTCAGTGATTTCGATTCGCTCGCCAGACTTGGCCTCAACTCGCCGAACAGTAATGATGCGCCTCGTGTTGATAAGCGTAACTGCCTCGGGTCCACTGACTGCATGGTCTAGCGTTCTCCAGCTTGCGCGAAATCCTAATATGCTCATTCTTGCTCCCCTAGTCTACCGAGCAGGCGCTCGATTGTTTGCTCTAGCTCATGGATGCGCAGGTGTAGGCCATCGACCTCGACTGCTGGCAGGCCAAGCCGCTCGCGACAGGCGGCGACCGTCGAGCGCGAGACGCCGAGCAGCTTGGCGGCCTGTCGGTCTGGCAGGATGCCAACAATGTCGGCGACCTCTGGCCGCTGGTCCTCGATGCGTGGTCGACCGCGACTCATGGCGCACCAGTCGCAAAGCGGACGGCAGACACCCAGGACACCGCGATAGCCCAGAGCACCAACAGCCTGACAACTGTCTCGAAGAACTGGTTTTCATTGTCGCTCATCCTTGCTCCCTTGCAAGCAGTCGCCGCACTCGGCGCGCATCAGCCACGTCGCACGGCATCGTAGCCCGCGACAGCAAGTAGCCGACCTCGGTGAGACAGATGACGTCACCATCGAGCACGATGGCGCCTGCTCGCTGGGCTCTCCTGATGGCCTTGTGCCCGTACATGTGACCAACCAAGGCAACCGAGGGGTGGCGCTGTAAGGCCCTCACAAGCTCTGACAGCTTCATTCCTCACCCCCATCGGCGAACAGGCCAGGCATCGGCTCCGGGTCGCTGTCGGTGTCGCCTTCGAGCAGGGTCAGAGGTGGCGGCGGCATCGGCTCGCGAGCCTCGCGCATGTCGCGTAGTTCGGCCTCGATGTCGACCTCAACGGCCTTGCGTAGCTGGTGCGCAGCCTGGCCAGTCATCGGCACCGCGCCGCCTGCAAAGAGCTTCCGAATCGCGCACTTGCGGGCCATGCGGGCGAAGTGGGTCGACCATGGCGAGAACCTGCGCGAGCCACCAGCCTTGCGTCGCTGGTCGATTTCGTCGCGAGTGCACCACTCCGAGTAGGTGCCACCGTCGTGCGTTGTGACGATGACATAGCTGGCGACCAGTGCATCGTCTGACCTGTCGAAGTCGCGCGCCAGGCTCGGCACATGTCGAATCGAGACGCCAGACGGGTCGATGCTGATGGTGAAGTCCTCGCCGTCATAGACGACACCCGCATAGATGGTGCGGACATTGCCAACGCGGTGCGCGAGTTCGAGAAACCCTTTGTAGCCGACAAGGAACGTGAGTTCCTGGCTGCCTGCCTGCTTGCTCCACCGAGGTATCAGCCAGGCATGTCCTGTCGTCGTCGATGGTTCGAGGCCCAGCTCGGCACAATGCAGAAGGCACATGGCGACCGAGGTCGGTGTGCACTCCAAGATTTTCGGGTTCTTCGGCACCAAACCCATGACGAGTTTGGTCAATCGCTCGCGCTGCTCTGGCTGCGCCAGGAACGTCGCGCACCTATCGTTGACGACCTTCTCGACGTAGTTGCTAAAACCTTGCCGCTTTGTGAGTTGATTACCCATGTCTTTGCTCCCTTTTCGATTCTTTTAGCATGTGGCCGATTATTCTGCACGCTTGTCCTGCACCGTCAGGCGGCGAGCCTGGTGCGCGCTGACCTTGACCGACCCACCGCAAGGCAGGCCGAGCCGATACATGTCGCCGATGCCGTCGAGCAGCGTGTTGCGTGCAACCTTGGCCGTGCTGCTGGCCTCTGCCTCGGCGCGCTTGGCCTCTGCATAGCGGTAGGCCGCTGCTGCCTCCTCTGGCGTCGCATCCCTGCTGGGCCGCTTGGCTGCTGTCTTGGCCCAGTCTGGCGGCGCTGGGTTGGCCCAGTCTGCATGTCGGCTGCACTCGTCAGAGTCGTCGACCTCTGGCACCTCATCGCCAACGAGGTAACGCTCGCGCCAGTCGCGCAGCCTGGTCGCCAAGCGTGCGACGGCCTGTCGCACTTCTGACCCAGTGGCACCGCGTTCGAGGCGATACGAGCGCAACTCGAACCAGGGAAGCATGGCCACCAAGGTCACATGGTCGAGGCTGGGCACTGCTGCGAGCTGGTGCAAGCACTGCACGACCCATGCCTGTACTGGGAAGCTCGCCATGTCCATCGCGCCGCTCTCTGGCAGCGTTGGCGCGACGGCGGCGCTAAACACGACCTTCACCTCGAAGTGCCCAGTGGGCGCCTCTGGCGGTCCCTCGGTCGCGTCTGGCGACATGCGCAGCCAACTGATTCGAGGGTGCTGATAGACAGTGTGCTGATGGTGCAGCAAGTCGAGGCCATGCCGCTGGGCATACATGGCCACCACAGCCGGTTCGAGGTGCTTGCCATCTTGCGCAGCCTGGCCGACAGGCTTGACGAGGTGCGGCGCCTTGTGTGCGGCCCAGACGCGCCAGGGACCGCCGTATCGGCTGACACCGAGGATGCTGGGTGCGTCACTGGCGCCGATGCCATAGCCATGGCGGCGCGCTTCGAGCCATTGTTGGTCAGTAGTCACCGTAGCTTTCCTCGGTCAGCTTCACGCAGTCGCGCACCGCCTCGTTCATGTCGATAAGCGTCTCGAAGTAGAAGTCGTCAGACACCGACTCAGCGAGCAGCGTGTCGTCGTCGCCTTCAACCAGGCGCAGCCTGACTGGCCCGTTGTGGTCGGCGAAAATGTCGAGGCCTCGCTCGGTCGACAGCACTGCGCCGTCGATGAAGATGTAGAGCCGCTGTTCTAGGTCGTAGCTGGGAAGGCAGATGGTAATGTCAGCCGTCCAGACCATGTCGTCAGGGTCGACGAACTCTAAGTTCCTGACATTGACTTCGGCCCAGTGGTTGAAGGTCTTGATAGGCCACTTGATGTCGACGAGTGCCCAGTGGTCCTCGTCGCACTCGCTGACCTCGGTCCAATACGGCTTGAGGTAAATCGTCATGTTTTCTGCTCCCTGTTTGGTGTGAGCATGTTATACCCTAGTGCAAGACGCTCTACAAGCGTTATTCGTACAAACTCGAAAAAAAATAGAAAGGGGAGCAACAATGCCCAGCATTACCAAGCAGGAAGCGCGCACCATCGTCGGCGACTGGCTCAAAGCCAAGCGCACCGAAACCGGCCTCGGTCGAGTCCGCTTCGTGCGGCACCTCGAAAACCTCGGCTGTCATGGCGTCGGCGAGGGTCTGCGCTTCTGGGAGTCAGGACGCCAGATGCCTGACATGGGTCTTATCGGTGACCTGCTGCGAGTGCTCGAGCCCGTCGCGAGCGAGCGACACCGCATCCTGGCCGCTCGCCTCTACATGCGGACAAGCGACCTCGACAGCCTGCTCGACCTTTAGGCTGGGCCTGGGTCTTGCAGGTCGTCAGGCATGTCGACGACAAGGCACAGCAGCACGACGCCGTCAGGCTTGGTGGCGATGTGCGCAGCCTCAAAGGTCAAGGCATGGCCTGCCGCAAGCACGTCGACGAGCTTCGCGACCTCTGCCGGTCCCTCGCTGGTCAGTGGTATCGTGAGCACTCGTCGCATGATGACCTCCAAAGAAAACGCGCCGACAGCGGAGTGTACTGTCGACGCGCACCTATCAACCCGCTGCGACTCTATCAGAGGCAGCAGCAAAACACCAAGAGCACCGCATGTCGTTCTTTGCCGTCGACCCTGATGACTGGCGCCTCGCGCGCCTCGAACTCGCTGGTGCGCTGGTCTGGCCTCACGGCCTGGCCGTTGCTGACCTGCGCTACCTACAGGACCAAGCCATGCGACCGCGCGGTCGATTCCCAAGCTCGCGCCAGCTCGCTCGCGACTGGTCATGGTCGCAGTCGAAGGTGCGCCGACTGCTCGCCGATGTCGACGCCTGGTCTGACCCCTTGAAGCGCGACGCCTGGGACGCCTGGTACGTCGAGCATCGGTACGGCAGGAAGCGCGGTGACTCACTTGTGACTCAGTCGCGACTCACTTCCGAATCAGTTGCGACTCACTCGCGACTCACTCGACCAGCGTCGAAAGTTGACAATGACGAAAACGCGACTCACTCGCGACTCACTGACGACTCACTTGTGACTCACTCGCGACTCACTAGTGACCACACGCGCGCAATTACACAACCACAACCACAACCACAACCACCTCCACCTTCACAAGAGACAGAGACACCAGTCTCGCGAGTCTGGTCGCACTATCGCGAGGCATGGCGTCGAGTCCATGGCGCGAGCCTCGGCAGGCAGGCGCCAAAGCGGGGCGGCCTCGCGACCGTCATCAGAGAGCACGGCGAGGCCAAGGCCGTCGAGCTGGTCGACTGGTGGGAGCAGAGCGACGACGACCGAGCGACTTTCCTGCGCGAGCGGCGCATCGGCCACACTACGCTTTTCCGGCCTGCCAAGGCTGCCAGCTACCTCGACGAATGGGTCGCAGCCTGGCGCGATGGCCAGGCGCAGCGGTTCACCTCGACGCCCAAGCCTGACGCGCTGCCAAGCTTCGCGAGACGCTTTCGTGTCTTGCAGGGTTCAAAGGCCGATGTCATAGAAGGCGAATAAATATTTCCGCAACATGGTTGCACTCTGCTCTCTAACGTGTGTATAAGGTGAACACACCAGACAGGGAGCAACCATGATTACCTTCGACACCGACGAGCACGGCTATGTCACCGCCACGCTCGCCATCGAGACGCCTCGCGGCACCATCGCAGCGACCGCATATGCCAAGACCAAGCAGGCCGCTCGGTCGCAGGTCGAGGCGCAGCGCGCGACGCTGTACGAGGTGCTGACCGCCTATGGCATCGACGCCGAGCACCTGCGTGGGGGTGCACAATGAGCGCGTACCAAGACCTCGGCATCGTGTTTGGGTATCAGCCAACGCGCAGCGCCAAGCTGAACGTGCGAGCTGGCTATGGTGACCCTGTGGTCATCGAGGCTACTGCGCCGACCACTGGCACCGAGCAAGAACTCGTCTGGGACTTGCTTCTGATGCTCGAAGGCGTCGAGGCCACGCTTCGAGCACTCGGCCAGACTGAGGCAGCAGACCGCGCCGAGCAGCTAGGCGGCGACATCTATGACGTCTGGCAGCGCGTCGAGTTCCCTAGCCTTTACGCGCAGGACGCACGCTGATGGCCAGCGAGCGAGGCATAGCCGAGGCCATCGAGCTACTGGTCGCCGCTGGCTGCACGATGCCGAAAGCGACCTCGGTGGCTGCCATCGGCGTCGCCTGGTCGGTGGTCATGCCTGATGTCGACGACGATAGGCTTATGGCTGCGTGTCTACTGTACCTGCGAGGCCCACAGTCGGCCTGGTGGCCTAAGCCTGGGCAACTGCTCGACCTGCTGCGAGGCGGTCAGGACGACACCAGCGGCGAGGACTGGGGCCACCTTCGAGTCCTGCGTCGCATCCATGGCGCGACAGAGCCAGCCAAGCCCAGCGACCCGCACGTATTCGCGCTCGCGACATGTCGAGCAGAGGAGCAGGCGCGATGGCTTGGCCTGGTCGAGTGTGGTGGCTGGTCGACCTTCGTGCGAGGTGGCGACATCGGCGCGTTCCGTCGAGGCTATCAGCGCGCCATCGACAGCGCGCGCACCCAGCTCGACAAGCCTGGCCACTGGCCTGAGTCGGTGCGCGATACCGTGTCGGCCTGGGTCAAGCTCGCCGACTATGCATCGGCCTGGCGCGACCTGCGACTCGTCGCCGAGGCATGTGGCGCGGCAGTGCCTCGCGACCCTCACAAGCCGCTGCCGTATCGGCTGCATCAGGACCAACGGCGCGAGCGCGCCATGTCTGCCGGTCTGGCTGCTGCTGGTGGCTGGCGCGAAATCTGGCCAGATGGCGCAACCATTCCAGAGAACCTGCGAGCCTCTGACGCTGCCAACCGTCGAGCGTTCTGCGCTGCCTACCGCGCAGCTATGCAGCGCACCGAGCGACGCAGCGAGGCCACCAAGGTCGCCGCACTGGTCGACCTGACATCAAGCGCGCTGGCACTGCCAGACCACATGAGGGAGCTAACATGAGACGACACGACGAAATCATCGCGCTAAAGATTCGAGCCGAGCGACTGACCAAAGAGGTGCGTGCGCTTCGCGACAAATGCGACCAACTACAGGCCGCACTCGACTCGCGCATCCATTCACCGACTCGGCACTTCGAGCAACTGGTCGACCTCGACCTCGCTGTCGCCGAGTGGTCGCGCCTGCCTTGGTGGCGTCGCTGGCTGGCCTCGCCTCGCGACTTTGTGACCGAGGTGGCCGCGTTGGAGGCTGCGCCATGAACGAAGACCTAGCCCGCCGAGCCGTCGCCTGTAAGCACTGGCGATGGTTGCCGGGGATGCTCGCAGACAGCGATTGCTATGGGTCTTGGCGTCTGTATCAGTCAGGCCCGCATTTGAGCGCATGTGGCGAACGCGGCGGATACGCAGCAGCGTGGGACGCTATAGCAGACGGCGAAGGAATCGACGCCTATCCGGCATTGGACGACCCTGCCACGCTGGGCTGTCTGCTGGCGCTGGTCGCAGAAGCACATGGCGTCACTCTGCTTGACGTGCATGTGGTTGGCACAGCTACCGGCAGTGCCTCTGTCTGGTGCGTGCGACTCGGTGAGTCGTCGGACCGGCTATCCGACGGGCCGAGTAAACTCGCCGCCCTCGTGGCCGCGCTGGAGGCTGCGCCATGAAGACGCACTTTAGAGCATGGCCAGGCGAGCAGGTCAGCGCATGTGGCTCGCTGGTGTCGCCTGCCGACAGCACTGACGACCCGCGAGCGGTGACCTGTCGCAAGTGTCGACGCACACACCGCTATCTAACAGCCTGCGACGACGACCCTCCGCCGATGCCAGAGCCAGAGCCAAAGGCTCACGAGCTGGTGCGGCGCGCGCTGCGACAAGGCCCAGCAACGGCGCGACAGGTGGCAGCGGTCGCAGGGGTCACACCAAGGCGAGCGCGTCAACTGATGGTCGCGAGCGAGTGCGTCAAACGGCGATGGGACTTCGACAGGCGAGTGGTGCTGTGGTCAGCGCCGATAGGAGGCTGGTGATGTTGTGGAACTTCTGGACGGTGACAGGCGCAATCCTGGTTCTGTTTTGCGGCTTTGGCTTGGTGCTGCTCGAGTACCTCGAGGGCCTCGAGGACGACCAGTGACCAGGTTCGACGGCCTGCCGCTGTTTAGCAAGCCCAAGAAGCGCATAGGCCCACGCAAGGCCAGGCGGGTCGCTGAGGCGCTCGCCATGTGGCCAGCGTCGACGTGCTGCGTGTGCCAGGCCGAGACAAAGAACAGGACACGCAGGTGGCCAGACAACGTGTCGCGGTTCGCATGTCCTGGCGAGTGCTCCGAAGTGGCCGCCGAAAGAATCGAGGAAAGGTTCGGAATGGCGATGTGTGATGAGATAGACCGAAAAACTTGGCCTAAATAGTGTGCAGCGTGCTCACGGTGCATTATATGTATAGTGTGAACAGGGAGCCAACATGACTAGCATCGACCTTCGCCAAGCACTCCGCGACTACCCTGCCAGCCTCGTCGGCTGGTGGACCTCTGCCGATGGCAGCGGCCAGCTCGACATGACTGGCGCGACTGTTGAGCAGGCCGTCGCAGAAATGGCCGCACAGTGCGCCGACGACGACCAGCTCGCCGACCTGATGGCTGGCAACATCGAAGTCGCCATCTGACCAACTGACAAGACAGGGAGCAACCATGAAGCCATACGAGCAAGATACCGCCGACATGATTCAGCGCAGCATCGACCGCATGACGCGCGAAATGTTCGAGCCTGAAACCTTCCCAGCGCATCGCGAGTTCTTAGAGCAGTGCATCGCCAACGCTCGCCGCGAGCTGGCATCCATCCACGCTGGCACCTGGGCCGATGTCCACAAGGTGACAGCGTGAACGGCGCAGCGCAGAATGGTCGCGCTTTCCGAGACGATGTTCGGGCACTCCTGCGACTGCGAGGCCTCGAACCGGTGCAGACCGAGTATCGGCCCATCTGGGCCACCTCGCGCCATGTCGCCGAGTCCTGCATCGTCGACTATGCTGGCCAGGCTCGGAGCCTAGTCATCGAGTGCCGATTCCAGCACGCGAGTGGCAGCGCAGACACAAAGATATTCGCCGACCTCTACAGTGCGGCGCGGTCGCTCGACTGTCATGTGTACGTGGTCCTACTCGGTGGCCAGCACTGGCAGACCCAGCGAGGCCAGGCCGTCGCTAACGCTGCGCGCACCTTCGCCGAGGAGCTAACGACAGAGGCAAAGGCGCTGCATGTCATGTCCATCTGGGAGCTGCGCGAGTGGCTGAAAGAGCCATGATTCCCATAAGTAATAGAGCCAGACTAAGCGGCCTGCTTTACGTGTTCGACCTGCCTGGTGTCGTTGAAATCGGCCATGTGCTCGACATTCCGTCTGGCATGTGCCCAATGAGCGGTAACCCTGTTAGCGGGACCATCGGCCTCAGTTACAGCGCCGACGTCACGGTCGAGGTCGTCAGTCTGCACCAGCTCGTGCAGCAAGCCCAGCACGAATCACCGAAGACCTTCGAGGGTTGGTGTGCCTATGTCGCTGGTGCGGTGGCCTCGGCGGTTGGTGTGCCTGTCGAGTACAGCGCGAGCGCAAAGGTCAACCCAGGACCGCAGACGCTTCGCGTGTCTTCATGCGCTTCTATTTAGGCACCCACGAACCGGGCTGGCTTGACCGCTCGCCAGTGCCGCTGTTCGTAAGTGACAGACGGCTAAAGCGTCGCGTGTCGATGCCAAGGGCTCGCGCATCGTGGGCGCTCGATTCTGGTGGGTTCACAGAGCTTTCCATGTATGGCCACTGGGTGACCAGCGCGCGAGACTATGCAGACCGCGCCGAGCGGTATCGGGTCGAAGTCGGTCGGCTGGACTTCGCTGCTGTTCAAGATTGGATGTGCGAGCCTTTCATGGTGCAGCGTACTGGCCTATCTATCGCAGAGCATCAGCGGCGCACCATCGAGAGCCTGCACAGGCTGCGCGACCTGGCGCCAGAGGTGCCATGGTTGCCAGTGCTGCAAGGCTGGCACAGGGACGACTACATGCGACATGTTGACGCCTATCAGGCCAGCGGTGTCGACCTAGCTGCGCTGCCTCGGGTCGGGCTTGGCTCGGTATGTCGAAGGCAAAACACGTCTGGCGCTGCGCGCATCGTGCGAGAACTGTCGAACAACGGGCTGCGTCTTCATCTGTTTGGCTACAAGCGCCAAGGGTTGCCGATGGTGCGTGGCCATGCTGCGTCTTCTGACTCGATGGCATGGTCTTACCGGGCAAGACGTCGAGGCAAGCCGCTGCCAGGCTGCTCCCATAAATCGTGCTCGAACTGCTATAAGTTTGCGATGGTGTGGCGAGAAAAGACCTTAGCCCGGTATTTTCGCGGCGAACAGTTGGAGCTATTTTGTTAGAGTGGCGCCTCGTCGCAGCTTTTGAGGTCGATGGCATACCAGTGCCTAAGGCTCGACCTCGCGCTCGCATCGTCGGCAGACATGCGCGCATATACACACCAGCAGCCACCAAGCGGTTCGAGTCGCTGGTGGCTTCGTGCGTTCCTGCTGACGCCGAGCGGCCTGGCGAGCTGGTGCGGGTCGACCTTGTGTTCTACCTGCCGAGGCCCAAGCATCGACCGCGCTACATGCCGCGCTGGCTCTGGTCGCTCGCCGAGCCTTACCATCGAGCAGTCGGCGACGTCGACAACTACGCCAAGGCAGTGCTCGACGGCCTCGACGGCTGGCTCGGTAACGACATCGGAGTCGTCGACCTGAGGGCGCAGAAACGTGTCTCTGTGCGTCCTAGGGTCGAGGTCAGGGTATACAGTCTAGTAGAGCCAGGGAGCGAGCAGAATGGACACTAAGAAAGAATCAGCGGCCAGGTGGGTCGACATCGACAAGGTGAGGCCATGGGGTCGCAACCCGAAACGCCTCGAACAGACGGACATCGACCGCATGGTCAGGAGCATCGAGCGGTTCGGATGGGCTGACGTTATCGTCGCTCGCGAGGCTGATGGCGAAATCATCAGCGGCCACCTTCGACACGCTGCCGCCAAGTCGCTCGGCATGGCGAAGGTGCCAGTGCGATACCTACCCATCGACAGCGCCGAGGCCCATGCGCTCGCCGTCGCAGTAACGCAGCACGAGGCTGTGAGAACCTTCGACGAGTCTATCGGCGCACTACTCTTAGACATGCAAGAGGAAGGCATCGACCTCGATGGCCTCGGCTGGTCAGAGGACGAACTACGCGACATCATCGCAGCGGGTCAGGTCGAGGAGCTAGAGCCAGAAGACCCAAACGATGTGCCGGAGGTCGCGACCGTGGTTCACTCGGTCAAGGGTGAAGTGTATGAGCTTGGGCCGCACCGACTTATCTGTGGTGACTGTCGCGACTTCTCGACCGTCGAGACTTTGCTCGCTGGGTCGAGCATCAATGTCGCGTTTACGTCGCCACCCTATGCAAGCCAGCGCAAGTACGACGAGTCGAGCGGGTTTAAGCCTATACCGCCAGACGAATACGTTGACTGGTTCGAGGATGTGCAGGCCAACGTCAAAGCGCACCTAGCCGAGGATGGGTCGTGGTTCGTCAACATCAAGGCTCACTCAGAGAATGGAGACAGAAGTCTCTACACAGAGGACTTAAAGATTGCCCATGTAAGACAGTGGGGCTGGCGGTATCTGGAGGAGTTTAGTTGGCTCCGGCAGGCTATGCCTGGGAGTCCTCAGTTAATGAGGCGGTTCAAATCAGCATGGGAACCAGTAGCTCACTATGCGCCTGGAAGGTTTAAGTTCAGGCCAGAGGCAGTAATGCACGCCAGCGCATATGCGTTTCAATATAAAGACCAGAAAGCAGCCGGTCGAGACATATCCCACAGGATGCAGGGTAGAGGCAACAATGCGCAGTCGCCAGTTGGCCAGGGCGATGGGCTCGCGTATCCGTCAAACGTCATTGATATAAAAAGTGGCGCGAATGTGGTGGGCCATGCGGCTGCTTTCCCAGTCGGCCTGCCTGCGTTTTTCGTTAAAGCATTTTCTGACCCTGGCGACATCATCTTCGACCCATTCATGGGGAGCGGCACGACGATGATGGCAGCAGCAGAGCACGGCAGGGTCGCAATGGGCTGCGAAATCTCGCCAAGGTACTGTGACCTGATTCGCCGACGCTGGACACGGTACGCGAAAAAGAACGGCCTCGACGCTGGGTCTGGTGCTCTGGAGGATGCCGATGTCGAAGCCTAAGCTGCTCAAGTTCACGCCAGAGGCTCGCCGTCGATTCGTCGAAGGCATTCGGCTCGGCGCGACAGTGACCATGGCTTGCAACTTCGCTGGCTTCGGTCGCGCCTGCTACTATCAAGCGATGGAGCGCGGCAGGCAGAACCCCGACAGCCTCTATGGCGAGTTTCTAGCCGATGTCGAGCGCGCTAAGGGGCAGGCCGCTATCGGCTGGCTCGCGAAAATTGAAAAGGCAGCTAACGACGGTAGCTGGCAGGCTGCCGCATGGAAGCTCGAACGCCGATACCCTGACGACTACGGTCGGCGAGTGCAGGAGGTCAGGCACAGCGGCCAGGTCGACACCGGGCCAGACGTGACCCAGATGGCCGAGGACATCGCGCGCCGTATCTGGGAGCGCAGGAACCGGCCAGCCGATGTCGAGTGACCAGGCCAGCGAGGTCGAGGCACTAGCCGAACACCAGCTCGCCTGTCTGGACGACTTCGCCACCTTCGCGCGCTCATTCTGGACAGTGGCGCGACCAGGCCGACAAGTCGTCTGGGGTTGGCACCTCGAACACTGCGCCAAGCGAGCGCAGCACTACATGCAACAGGGACACGGTACGCTAGTCGTCGTGTTGCCTTTCCGCTCTGGCAAGTCGACACTTTTCGGCGTGCTGCTCGGTGCCTGGGATTGGCTACATCGACCCCATCGCCAGTGGATTAGCATCGGCAGTGACACGAAGAACGTCTCGCGCGACAGTCGAGCGACACGCCGGGTCATCCTATCCGAGCAATACCAGAGCCTTGCGCGCATCGCTGGCAGTGCTGACCGCCTCGACCTGGCTCGCGACCAGAATGAGAAGACGAACTTCGTGCTCGGTGGAGGCGGCGGTCGACGCTGCACGACGACGTTCGGCAGCATCACTGGCGGCGATGGCGACGTTCTGCACCTCGACGACCTTATCGACGCCAAAGAGGTCGAGGTCGGCAGCACTTCCCAGGTCAATCGAAGGCTTCAAAAGGTGGTCGACCTCTATGACAATAGCTGGACCGACCGCATGAACCCTGACCCCTCGCTGCCGCCTGATGTCGAGCCTGGTGTCAGAATCATCGTCGCGCAGCGGGTGCACCTGCTCGACCTGCCTGGTGTCCTCATCGAGCGGGCTGCGTCTGGCGTCGAGGACTGCGAAATCATCCACATACCAGAGGAGTACGACAGCGCGCCGAACGTGGCCATCACTGGGCCGATGTGCCCCGCTGACCCTCGCACCGAGGACGGCGCACTGCTGCTGCCAGAGCTTCGAGGCCGAGGCTGGATAGAGGCCATCAGGAGCAGGCCAGGCGGCGAGCGTAAGGTCGCGACCAGGCTAAACGGGCACCCCATCGCCAAAGGCGGCGGCGACATTCGTGCGGCCTGGTTTCGCCAGACATACGACATCAGCCCGCAGCAGATGGCGCGGCAGTGCACCGACATCATCGGAACCATCGACTGCGCCGAGGAGGTCGGCGACTCGAACGACTATACGGCGTTCCATGTCTGGGGTCGCATCGGCTCGACCAAGGTGCTGCTGCACCGCCACAGCGAGCGCATGACCATCGAGCGTCAGTATGCCTATCTTTCGACCATTCGCGACCAGTGGCCGATGATGGGAAAGGTGTACGTCGAAAAGGCGAGCAACGGAAAGACCCTGCTGCGCCTAAAGCCGACGTCTGGCCTGGTGGCCTACTCGCCGCACGGTCGAAGCAAAGCCGAGCGCGCTCATGCCTTCATCTTGGCCGCCGAGGCTGACGAGGTGATGCTTCCCGCTGGGCCGCTGCTGCTCGACAGCGAGACAGGCGTCAAGGTGTCGCGCATGGCCTATGATACGGTCCAAGTCTGGACGTCGTTCGGCGCTGGCTCTGACCACGACGATGATGTCGATGCAGCGGCGATGGCCTGCGAGCACTATGCTAAGGGCGCGAAGCGTATCAGGCCGCTCAATGTCGCGGCTGCTTTCATGTGAGGTAGACCATGGCATACCCTGGAATCGGACTCGTCGACAGGTCGTTCGGCTCGCCGCCGCGAGGCGCTGACCAGACCGCGCTATCGAGCTGGCCGACTGACAGGTCGAGCATTATCGCCGAGTACAATCGACGCGAGCGGGTTTATCTGGGCCTTAGCTATACCCAGGCAGAGCGGCGCATCCTGAACCTGTTCGAGGCGCAGGACGTGCAAAACAGAGTCATAGCCAAGGCTCGGCGCATGTTGCGCGACATCGCGTTCGTGGTCGACGTCGACGCCTCGGCCATCGCGACGAGTGTCCTGTCGCTGCAAGTGCGCAAGGACAGCGGCCTGACGCCAAACGACGCCGAGCGCATGAGGCAGGCAGGCCAGGCCATCTGGAAGCGGTCGCGAGTCAATCAACACGCTCTGTCATGGGCCATGCGTGGTTGCTACCTGGGACGCTGGGTCTGGGAAGCCCAGATGCACCCAAGCGGCGAGGCGCACATTGTAGGCCATGACCCTCGCCACATGCAGGTCGCTCGCGACGGCTTTGGCGAGGTGACCAGCGCACTGCTGTCGGTCGATAAGCGCGACGGCGACGACCTGCTCGACGACGCTGGCACTGTGGCCGCTGATGGCGAGTCGTACCGCTACAGGCGACAAATGACGCCGGAGCAGTACAGGGAGTTTCGGAACGCGGAAGGCACCAGCGAGGAGGCCAACAGGCTCGGCGTTGTGCCTGTCACCGAGTTCGTCTATCGAGACATCGGTCGCGCGCTGCCGATGTGGGCGGGTCAGGGTTACGAATCTGGCCTCGCGCTGGTCGACAGCCTACTGACCCAGCTCGGAGTTATCGGCACTCGCAGCGGCGCGCCTATCCTTAAAGGCATGGGCGTCGACCCAGGCAGCGGCGCCGACCTCACCGCCATCGACCGAGCGGCAGCACTGCCAGAGGGAACCGACCTCCAGTGGCTCGAACCGAAGCTCGACGGCCTGCGAGCCTTCATCGACACGGCTGACGTGCAGGTCGACAAGTTGAGGGCGACCCTGTTCGAGTTCCTGTTCACCGATGCAGGCAGCGGCGCGAGCGGCTTGGCGCTGTCGCATCGCGCGTCTGGCTTCGTGATGAAGATTAACCCCATCAGGCAGCACTTCTATCGCGCTTTGGCGCTGGTCACGTCCTACGCTGTCGCTGCTGACCTCGGTGTCGCCTGGTCGCAGGACATGGATGTTTTCGAGGTCGACGGTGGCGAGCCTTTGCCGATGGACGTCGAAGCGATGGCTGGCCTATACCTGACCCTAGTCAACCAAGGCTTGCTCAAGCCAGAGGATGCCATCGCCAGGATGCAAGGCCTCGGCCTGGTGCCAGACGGCGACCCGCTTGAGTACCTCGAAGCCATCAAGGCTGCCGAGGACAGCGAGACAGCAGGCGCCATCCTGGCCGACCTCGAAGCGCGCACCGCTGCCGTCGTCGAGGAGCCAGAGGTTATCGAGGTGCCAGAGTAGTCGGCCTGTGGTAGTGTCTCGACGGCTGTCGGAGCCGTTTTAAGCACCAAGCCCCATCAGGCATGTCGTCTGGTGGGGTTCTCTTTATCCTCGACGCAGCTCGCGGAGCAGCCTGTCAGCCTCGCGCGACAGTCGCCTCGACTCGGCCTCGTCGGTGGCTGCCTCTGACTGGCTGCGCAGCCGCGCGACCTCGCGCTCGATGTCGGCGACGATGCCTCTGGCCCACTGTCGGCCAGGGTTGCCGCCCCACAGTGCCCAGGCTTGCGCCGCTCGCGACCTTGGGTTCTGTCGCGCTGTCGCTGACCCA